>Ga0075017_100000525_pt1 | contig 21407 bp, 20 predicted proteins | sample AleBraG_ABR_2012_FD_71475 | JGI IMG/M metagenome (GOLD analysis project Ga0075017, IMG submission 71475) | Freshwater sediment microbial communities in response to fracking from Pennsylvania, USA - Alex Branch Run_MetaG_ABR_2012 | ecosystem: Environmental > Aquatic > Freshwater > Creek >... | reverse complement strand
CCAGGTGAACACCATGAAGACCGCGATCGATACCGCCGGAGTATGAAAGCGCGGATGCACTCGTCCGAACACCGCGGGAAAATCTCCTTGCTCCGCCAACGCGAACATCACCCGCGGCACTCCCAGCAGCTTGGCACCCAAATATCCCAGCACCGACAGCAGCGCCCCCAGCGCGACCACCGCCGCTCCCGCCGGACCGAAGATTACTCGCGCTACTTCCGCCAGCGGGCGCTCGCTGTGCACCGTCGCCGGCAACAGCGCCACCACAACGTACTGGATCGCCGCGTACAGCAGCGTGCACCCGAACACCGCCGTCAGCAGCGCAAACGGCGTGTCCCGCCGCGGATTCGTCGCTTCCCGCAGCGGCATCAGCGCACTCTCGAATCCTCCGTAAGCAAACACGCATAGCAGCAACCCCTTGGGCCAATCCGGCGTGTCGGGCGCCGCCACGCCCATCGGGAAATGACGCAGCGCCGCCACCGTCAGGCCCGCCAGCGCAATTCCCAACAGCGGCGCCAGCTTCGCGATGGTCGACACGTTGTTGAGGCGCGTGCCCAGTTGCACCCCGCGAATATTGATCCAGCCAAACCCACCGATCAGCGCTGTTAAGAGAATGAAACGTGGCAGCGGATCTCTCGCGTGCGGCCAGAACTCCGCCAGGTAAATGACAAATAGATTCGCGTTCGCTGCCGGTGATGCCGACTGCGATAGCCACAGCAACCACCCGGTCTGAATCCCGAGCAGTCGCCCGAACGCCGTCCGCACATAGAGATACGGCCCGCCCGACTCGCCAAACTGGGAGGCCACCTCCGCGAAGCACGACATGATGACGGCCGCCCCAGCGCCCGCCAGCACCACCGCAACCACGCTGCCTCTCCCGAGAAGTCCCGCAAGCACCCCCGGCAGCCCGAAAACACCACTCCCGATGATCGAGTTGACCACCAGCGCCACGAGGCTCCAGCGCCCAATTGCGCGCACCAGGCCCGTTCCCGTCTGCCTCATGAAGTGGGGATTGTACGCCTTCCCTTATTATCGATCTCGATCCATGGATGAGACCAGGCGGGAAACCGCAGCTGGACACGGCTTTCAACCGCTGGGACACAATGCGGAACTGGGGCTTCAGCCCGGGAGGTCAGGCTCGCGCGCCCAGCAGCAGAAACAGGAAAAGCACTAACACCACTGGCTTCGGCAGGCGCCGCAGGATTTTCCAGGCCAGATAGCTCATGCGTCTTCGATCCTCCGTCGGGGGAATCCGAAAGATCTTGGTTCGGCTCGGAAGGGCCGAGCGCGACCGCGCCCCGAAAGGCAAGAGAACCTTCATGGGGTGGCAGCATTTTATGACAACCGGCGGCCCGTTCTCAAGGAGGAGGCTCCAGAATTGTCAGCGGCGAAAGACTAGCGAAACCGCATCCAGTTCACCCGGGTCGAGAACCCGCCAACCGGCCCCGAATTTCTGATCCAGAATCCGGTTCATCCCCTCGAGAGACGCGCCCTTCGTCCGCTCGCGGAACTTCTGCCACTCGCTGGCCACCTGTTGCCGCTCGGTGGCGTCCGCATCTTCCACGAACTGGCGCGCCGCGTCCGCCGCCGTCTCATTCTCTTCTCGCCAGTCTTCATGCAGGTAGCCGCGCAGAAATTGGCGCAGGGCCGGGAACTCAGCGGCTGAAATTTCGCCGGCGGTATCGGGCTTCGCGCGGGGCTTCTTCGCCTTCATCAGCGGCACTCCGGATAGGAAGTGAGAACGTAATACTCTCCCTGGCCCGACATGCGCAACACAACCTTGGCGTCGGAACAGGGCTGCGAAGCCGAGTCGCCGCGGTGCAGGGTGCGTCCGATTGGACGATCGCCGTGGTAGTCGAGAGCCAGGTTAGGGGCGTGGCCTCCCGGGCGATCGAGCCAGTGCTCCACGCGCGAGTGGGCCTGCGCCAGCGTCTCGCCCACCGCCATCTCAGCCGCCGCCCGGTCGGTGTAGGTCGAAGCAGCGGAAATTCCCCGCTCGTCTTCCAGGCGTTCGCGCAACTGCTCGTCCGTCCGTCCCACATGCTTGCGCAGGGTGTGCCCGCCCATCTCTTCATCGCGGGAAAGATCGTGCGAGGGACCGGTGGCCGTCCTTCGTGTCTCGCCTTGCGCCGCCGACCCGCCGCTGGACGGAGCATACTGCGTGCAGGCGGAGAGGAACACCAGCGCTGCGGTGAGTAGCAGAACGCGCCAGGAGTGAGCCCGAAGGATGGTCATGCAGGATGTAGCAGTGTAAGCCGGGGCAAAGGCATAGGGCAACCCGGCCCGTGGAAATCAGAGCGCTGCGACGTCGCGTTGCAGTTCTTGCGCGATGGTGGCGGGGTCGGCCTGCGAGTCGAAGCGGATGGGCTTGCCGAGCGTGATGTGAACACGTCCGGGGGGAGCCCAGTGCTTGCCTGCCTGTTTCAATTCGAATAAGCCATCGATACGCAGGGGGACGACCGGGATTTTCAGTTGTTGCGCCAGGATTCCGATGCCGCTGCGGAACGGGAGCATTTTCCCGTCTTCGGTGTGGCGGCCTTCGGGGAAGACGAGGACGCTGTAGCCGCGATCGACGCACTGTCCGGCGTAGGCAAAGCTCTGGCGGTAGCCTGCCTGGCGGGGCAGCGGGAAAAGATTCAGCAGTGAAACACCGAGGAGCCAGGCGATGCGATCGAAGGGCCGAAGCAGCCAATTGCGGTCACCGGGAGGGGTGTGCAGTTCCTGAAGAGCTTCGCCTCCGGTGGCGACAGCGAGTTTGTGGCGCAGGTGAGCGGGCAGGGCCGTCAGAACGTAGCCGACATCAGCGTGGGAGATGTGATTGCAGACGACGAGGACGGGACCGCGCACGTCTTTGAGATTCTCGCGTCCCTCGATGCGCGGCCAGCCGAGGCAGAAGACCGACGGGCGCAGCAACAGGTATTGGACGGCGAAGCGAATCCAGGGAACGGGCCGGCGCTGGACCCATGCGGGATAGTCGAAGCGAACCTGGGCTGCGCTCTCGCCGCGGACGAGGCGCTCGATATCGCCGATCGTTTTGGCGGTGGCAAAACTGGCTTCGCTGAGGTCGATCTGGTAGCGGTCTTCGAGGGCGCTGAGCAGGGACACGCGGGCGATGGAATCGAGGTTGAGATCGGCATCGAGATTCGATGCTGGCGGCGCGCCGGCACGCGCGGTGACGCGCGCGATGATCTCGGTCAGGGCATCGCCCCTCGTTGCAGCGGGGCGCTCGCTGAAGTGCGCGGTGACGGCTTCAAGAATGGCGTTGCGCTTCGGCTTTTGCGTGGAGGTGCGCGGGAAGTCGCGTTCGGACCAGACGTAGAACTGGCGGATCTTCTGATAGACGGCGAGCGGCTCGTTTGCAGCGCGGACGACTGCGGCGGCGTCGGCGCCCTCGCGCAGCAGCAACACGGCGCAGGGTTGGGCATTGCCGTCGAGGGAAAGTCCCACGACGACGCAGTCACGGACATCGGGCTGCTGTCGTAAGGCTCCTTCCAGATCTTCGGGATAGATGTTCATGCCCGCGGGGGTGACGATGACATCTTTCTTGCGGCCTTTGAAATAGAGAGTGCCGTCGGGGCCGAGCTCGCCGAGATCACCGGTGCGGTACCAGCCTTCCTCGCCGGTCACGGGCTGCATCTGGCCTCCACTCCAGTAGCCGGAGGCGACTCCGGCGCCGCGCACCAGGATCTCGCCATTGGCGTCGAGTTTCAGTTCGCGGCCGTCGAGCACTTTGCCGATCGAGCCTTTGCCGAGGTGGAAGGGATGGTTCACGCTGATGAGGGAAGTGGTTTCGGTGAGGCCGTATCCCTGGATGACGGCGAAGCCGAGGCGTCCCCAGAATTCTTCTGTGGCGGGGGCGAGGGCGGCGCCGCCGGAGATGAAGGCCCAGAACTTCCAGCCGAATTGCCGGTGGATGCGGCGAAAGCTCCACATGCGGCGCAGGAAGCGTTGTTGCGCGGTGGCGCGGTAAGTTTTGTCAAACCACTTGGTCCATTCGTTCTCTTTCACATCGCGTTCGAGTTTCTCCTTCAGCGAGTCAAGAACGTGCGGCACAGTTACGACCACGGAAATGCGTTCGCGACGGATGGTGCGCACGATCTCAGAAGGATTGAGCGAGTCCTGGAAGACGACGGTGCCGCCCATGATTGCGGGGAGGAAGAGTCCGAGAAATTGTCCGAAAACATGGCTGAGCGGGAGCAGGTTGAGGAAGCGGATGGGATGCACGAAACGTTCGTACTTGAGATAGGCGCGAATCTGCGTCTCGAGCGGTTCGAGGTTGGCGAGCACGTTGCCGTGGCTGATGACGACACCTTTGGGGTCGGCGGTGGTGCCCGACGTGAAGACGATTTGCAGGAGATCGTTGGGAGCGAGATCGGGCGCAGGATAAGGCTTTGGAGAATGGGGCGCGATGAGCGTGGGCAGGTCTTCAAAGGAAATGAGCGGGATGGACGAGGGCAGGGTCTGGGCGGCGCCGCAGAGCGCGAGACGGGCGCCGGATTGGGCTGCCACGCGGGCTGCGAAAACCGGGGTGGCGATGGCGTCCATGGGAACAGCAACGGCACCGCGCAGCACGCATCCCCAGAAGGCGGCGACCCATTCGGCGCAGTTCGGTCCCCAGAGGAGGACGCGGTCGCCCTTGCCGATTCCGCGCTGTTCCAGTTCGCGGGCAAATTGAGCGGCGGCTTGGCGGATTTGGCGGTAGGTCCAGCGATAGGTGCGGTAGCCGCGCTGGCAGACGTAGGCCGTTTCTCCGGCGTGTGCGTCGAAGGTGGGGAAGAAGTCGACGATGGAGCGGCGCGGCATGGGGGCGGTAGCAATCTCGTAGTTGTTGTACCTGGCTTTGAAAGGGTGCGGCTTCAGCCGCGCCGATAGGAGTTACAAATGACGCGGCCTTTAGGCCCTGAGGCTACATTCCCTCAGCGGCTAAAGCCGGGTTTATTTTGGCCTCTACGGCACGCCTGAAAGCGTGCCCCTTCAAGTCGGCTACGTCTACCGGGAAACTGCTCTACAACCTTAGTAGCACAAAGGCGCGGTGGGCGTCAGGTATTGCGATGTGGGGGCGGAGAAGAGGCAACTACCATGAAGGCACACGAAGGGAAAACGTTTGAGCTTCCCGCGGGACGTTTCTGTGCCTGAGGTTAGTTGCGACGGAGGGAGCCGAACATGTTCGACAAAGTCGCGGCTGGATCGGCGGCGGCGGCGGCCATTGCCTTCGGCTGGATGCCGGTGATGCGGCGCATCTCAGCCGCGAGCCATTCAGCTTCTTCTTTGTTGCGTATGTTTTCGCCGAGCGTCACGCTGCGGCCTGACTTCAGAACGAGCTGCAGGGAGTAGTACGGAGTTCCGGTTGCCCCGCCCTGCTGGGCGGTGATCTTCAGCTGCAGGTCGGCCACTTCGGAAGCGGAGATCGTTCGCACGGCCCCACTGCCCAGCCACCCCTTTTGCACCAGCAGCGTGCCCGACTGCGCCACCACCCGCGACGTCCCGAACCACAAGTCGAGTGCGATATAGAGGAAGAGAAGATCAAACAGGCTGAAGGCGATGGCGAACAGCCATGGCGCTCCCAGCTTGAGCATGAAAGCGATGGCGCCTGTCCAGATGGCCATGAAGGTGGTCAGGCCCATGGCAAAGCCGGGATTGCGCGCGGCCGCGAAATAGAACTCGGTGCCGCCTTCGGGTGCGGGACGGACGGCGATGGTCGGATGCACCGGAGGATGTGCGCTCGCCTCTTGCGCAGCGGCGGAGGCGAAGCGAGCGTCTTCGTGCTCAGGCGTGTCCTCAGTGCGGAACACGGGGACTTCGAAGACGTCTTTATAGTCAACGCCCGGAACGTTGGCGTCGGCCTCAATCACCCACACGATCTGGTTGCTGGGGTTGCTGCTGTCGGTCGGACGCTGGTCAAGCGGGACGCGGAAGGATACGGGGATCATGGTGCCTTGCGGCCCGGGAAAGACAGAGGCGGCAGCGATGGTCTGTTCTTCGCGCCAGAGAATCTTCTCGGTGGTGCTACGGTTGTTGCCGCTGCCGGTTACATAGCGATTCACGCAGGTCAGCTTGACACGAAGATCGCCGCGGATTGGTTGCGGCAAGCGCGTGTGAATGGTGCCGCGAAATTCGCGGCCGAGGGGGGCGGGCAGGGTGCCGAGTTCCAGGAACGTCTTTCCGAATTCGAGACGGGCGAGCGTGACGCGCACGGCCCAGACCAAGAGGCCGATGCCAATGATAGGAAACAGCGCCACGAGGAACGTCGCCGGCTTGCGCTGGTATTCGGCGAGGGGAATGACGGCGATGCTGGTCCACGCGATCGCGTTCCAGAACGTGGCCAAAATCCAGGCGGTGACGAGGTTCGATTTGGTGGTGCTGTTGGCGAGACCGTGGGCCCAGTCGTCGCGCCACAGCCAGGGCTCGGCGGGGTGCTCGGCCTGCAGGCTGGCGATCTTCTGGAACTTGCGTATGCCAACGAGAGCAGCGGTCACCATCCCCGCAGCGACGAGGGTAAAGATTCCGCCTACGATCACACCGACGATGGCGTTGGGCTTGCCATCGGCCAGACCGCGCATGCCTGCGGTGAGCGCGGCAATTCCCGCTCCGCCAAAGGGCAGCGCGAAAATGCAGATGGCGACCAGGGCGGTGCGGCTCGTCTTGTTCATTGCCTCATGATTATGGGGTCGGTCGGTCGGAGCGGGAAGGGACGGAAAGGGAAGCGACGAAAGTAATCGAGGGAGCTTGGATGGAGCGGTCTTTTCGGCAGTGCGGCGGTTGGTGCCTGTCTGTCCGCTGTCGGGGCACACTAGGGTCATGGATACTTTGTGCAGTGCTGTTAATGAGGGCTATAGCGATTTTGCAATAGTCTGGAAGTCGGTGGCGCGAAGTTAATAAAGGAACCCATTTGGCTTTAGTAAGATACGACGGTGAAACCAGACTCTATGTCATAAAACGTTCGGCCCTGCTCATCTCTCGTTCTAAACGTTCTCAGCGGAGAACGAACGCCTCGAAACTCTGCAAGCAATCGCCGCATGGCCATTGAGAAGGGCAAATAGACCACGTACCCATCAAGATTGACCGTAGCTAGCCTGAAAATCCAGCAACCAACTGTTTGGCCGCGACGCACCAAGGGGAACAAGAAATACCCAACGAAGGCGTCGAGGCCCACCAACACAAGCACAAAACTTACTCCATCGGAAGCAACTAAATAATCCCGTTCAAAGTGCCAGCGAAAAACGCGAGTCCGATTTGCTTCGCGCAAGATGTCAAAGAATCCGAACAGCGCGCCGAGTGTAAACACGGCGAACCAAAAATCAATTACAAACGCAGCAGTGCGTCTCCACATTTGCGCAGCGCGAAATTCTTGCTGTTTTACCCGTGCATTCGAGACAACGCAGTAGACCAGTAAGCCGAAGAGGCTCATCAGCACCGCTTGCGGACTCGTCGCCGCCGATACATGGGTCACTCCGTCTTTTATTTCTGTGAAGGACCCGATGTTCTCGTGCTGGCCCCAAAACGCCCACACAAAGGACCACGACACGCCGGAAAAGACGATCAGTCGTAGGGCGAGCGATCCTAGCTGTGTTCTTGCCACGTCTCAAATTCTACTGAATGATTGACGTTACTGGCGTTAGCACTCAGTGACGGGCTTCGGGTGTCTCTGAAACCTGCCTGGTGGGTGTTCATCCCGGGTTGCATGGGACGGTCTGGGCGCGCTAACTTCCCTCGCGCGCTATAATCTTGCCCTATGACAATCCGCAAAATCCTCCCCATCCTTACCGGTCTGCTGCTCGCCGGTGGGCCGCTCCTGGCCGCGGAGAAGCACACCGTGGAGCTGAAGAACGCCAAAGGCGAGAGTGTGGGCACGGCTACGCTGCAGTCGGCGGGCAAGGGCATCAAGATCAAGCTCAACCTGAAGAATCTGCCCCCGGGCGAACACGCGCTGCACTTCCATCAGAACGCAAAGTGTGAAGCGCCGGACTTCAAGTCTGCGGGCGGGCATTTCAATCCAGACGCAAAGAAGCACGGATTGCAGAATCCCGACGGCCCCCATGCCGGTGACATGAACAATTTCACCGCCGATGCCAAGGGCCGCGCCAAAGCAACGATCGTGAATGAGCGCGTGAACTTCGGATCGGACAGCCACTCCGTGTTCAGCAACGGCGGCACCGCGCTGGTGATTCACGCCAAGGCCGACGATCTCAAGACCGACCCGGCGGGCAATGCGGGTGACCGGATTGGGTGCGGAGTCATCGGTAAGTAATCGGTGCATGGCCCATTCGGGCGTCGCGCGCACGTGCGCAATGGAATAAACTTTCTTGCAAGGGACGGAACACTAACCGTTCTGTTGCGGGAGTGAACTATGTGGCGCCTGACACGATCCGGTTACCGGGTCTCAGCAGTTCTTGTTCTGCTTCTTGCCCATGCTCTTGTTCTGAACGCGGGTGTCCCCGAGGGATGGACGCTCGCCGGCAGCAACCCCGCGGACTACGAAGCCGGGACCGATGCCGACGCGGTTCACAATTCCCATCCCAGCGCCTATCTCAAGGCCAAGCAGCGTGAGCCCGAAGGGTGGGGAACGCTGATGCAGGACGTGAGCGCGACCAAGTATGCCGGCAAGCGTGTGCGGCTCAATGCCTTCGTGAAGACGAAAGGCGTCGAAGGCTGGGCGGGCCTGTGGCTGCGCATCGACAAGGCTACCGGCACGGCGGCGTTTGACAACATGCAGAATCGCCCCATCAAGGGCACCGGCGACTGGCGCAGCTATGACGTCGTGCTCGATGTGCCTTCCGATGCCACGGGGCTGTTCTTTGGCGTGCTGCTCTCCGGGCCGGGAACCGTCTGGTTGAACAGCGTGAAAGTCGAAGTAGTTGGGAATGATGTCCCCGTCACCGGCAAGGGCGCCGCACCGCAGAAGGATGAGCCGGCGAACACGAACTTCGACAAGTAAGACGGTTTCAGAATAGAAACATTCTAGTGGCCGCCACCGCCGGCCAACTCCCGGACGATATTGCCAACAAACCCCTTGGCATCGCCGAAAAGCATGAGCGTCCGGTCCAGGTAATACAATGGGTTGTCGATGCCGGCAAACCCGGGATTCATGCTGCGCTTGATGACCATGACGGTGTGGGCCTTATCCACGTCGATGATGGGCATGCCGTAGATGGGGCTGCTCTTGTCGTTGCGCGCGGCCGGGTTGGTCACGTCGTTCGCGCCGATGATGAGAGCGACGTCGGTCTGGGGCAGGTCGCTGTTGATGTCGTCCATTTCGATGAGGCGATCGTAGGGCACGTCGGCTTCGGCGAGCAGCACGTTCATGTGTCCGGGCATGCGGCCGGCGACGGGGTGGATGGCGAACTTCACATCGATGCCGCGCTTGGTAAGGGCGTCATACAGCTCGCGGACTTTGTGCTGGGCCTGGGCCACGGCCATGCCGTATCCGGGGACGACGACCACTTTGTTCGCGGCGCTCAGGATGGCAGCGGCTTCTTCAGCGGTGGCGCTGCGGACCGGCTTCTCTTCCTGCCCTGCTGCGGCGGATGCCTGGACCTGGCCAAACGCTCCGAACAGAACGTTCGAGAAGGAGCGGTTCATGGCCTTCGACATGATGACGGAGAGAATGAAACCCGACGATCCATCGAGCGCGCCGGCAATAATGAGCAGCTTGCTGTTGAGCACGAAGCCCATGGCAGCTGCGGAAAGGCCGGCGTACGAGTTCAACAGCGAGATCACCGTCGGCATGTCAGCGCCGCCGATGGGGATGATGAGGAGCACGCCGAAGATGAGCGCGACCAGAACCATGATCGGGAAGAGCGTCCTGGCATCGGGATGCATGACCAGGTAGACGGCAACCCCGACGGCGATCAGGAACAGGATCAGGTTGACGATGTTCTGGCCTTTGTAAGTGATGGGACGCTGCGGCAGGATTTCCTGCAGTTTGCCGGCGGCCATCAGGCTGCCGGTGAAGGTCAGGCCGCCGAGGATCACTTCCACGCCTAGAACAGACATCTTGAACGGCTGCAGGGTCTGCGGGTTGCCGAGGTAGAACTCGGCGGTGCCGACGAGGGTGACGCAGAGCGCGCCAAAGGCGTGACTGAGCGCGGTTCGCTGCGGGACGGCAGTCATCGCCACGTTGCCGAGAGGGATGCCGATGATGGTGCCCAGCACGAGGCCGACGGCGATCATTTTGTAGTCGATGAGGCCGTGGTGCAGCAGGGTGCCGGCGATGGCCAGCACCATGCCCGTTTCGCCGGCGAGAATGCCGCGGCGGGCGTAGACGGGGGAACTCATCCACTTGAGCGACAGGATGAACAGGATGCTGGCGACGAGGTAGGTGACTTCGATGATGTGTTCGGTCATCGGCGGCTCACTTGCTGGGCTTGCTGCTCTTGAACATGCGCAGCATGCGGTCGGTGATGATGAAACCGCCCACGATGTTGCTGGTGGCGGCGACGATGGCGATAGTCCCCAGCACGGTCGCGAACGTGCTCTTGCTCTCGCCGACGAGCACGATGGCGCCGACGACCGCGATGGCGTCCAAAGCGTTGGTCAGCGACATCAGCGGTGTGTGCAGCAGGGGTGAGACGCGGCGGATGACTTCGAAGCCGATGAATCCCGCCAGCACGAAGATGAACAGAGCATCAACCAGACTAGACGCCATTTTGCCTCCCGCGGGAATGCCGCGTTATGTCCGGGTAGCTGGAGCCAGAGCCGGGAGAGAGAAGAATTCGCGCGCGCGTGCGTTGACGATTTCGCCGTCGCGCGTGAGCAGCGTGTCGCGAACGATATCGTCTTCGAGATTCAGTTGCAGCTTGCCTTCCTTGACCATATTGACCAGGAAGTTGGTGAGATTGCGCGCGTACATCTGGCTGGCATGATAAGGAACGGTGCCGGCCAGGTTGATTTCACCGATGAGGGTCACGCCGTGGACGACGATGGTCTCGCCTTGCTTGGTGAGCTCGCAATTGCCGCCGCGCTCGGCGGCGAGATCGACGATGACTGAACCGGGCACCATGTTCTTAACCATTTCGGCGGTGACCAGGGTGGGCGCCTTCTTGCCGGGGACGACGGCGGTGGTGATGACAACATCGTTTTCGGCCACGGCTTTGCCAAGCAGTTCGCGCTGCTTGCGATAGAACTCTTCGTCCTGGGCCTTGGCGTAGCCGCGGGCGTCCTGAGCGTCCTGGGCTTCGATGGGGAGCTCGACAAAGCGCGCGCCGAGGCTCTGCACCTGTTCTTTGACCACCGGACGCAGATCATAGGCGGAAACGACGGCGCCGAGACGGCGGGCGGTGGCGATAGCCTGCAAGCCGGCCACGCCGACGCCAATGATCAGAACACGGGCCGGGGTGATGGTGCCGGCGGCGGTGGTGAGCATTGGAAAGAAGCGGGGCAGGGTGCGTGCGGCAAGCAGCACGGCCTGGTAGCCGGCGCAGGTGGACATGGAAGAGAGCGCGTCCATGCTCTGGGCGCGAGTGGTGCGCGGCATGAGTTCGACGGCGAATGAGGTAATGCCGGCGGCGGCGATCTGCTCGACGACTTCTTTGGTGCCGAAGGGGCGGAGGAAAGCGATGAGGGCCTGGCCGCGGCGATAGAGGGGGAGATCGTCCTTGCCGTTGACGTCGTTGGATCCGTAGCCGAGGACCTGGCAGACGATGTCGGCGGTTTTGAAGACGGAGGCGCGGTCGGGGACGATTTTGGCGCCCTTCTCGACGTAGAGCGCGTCGGGATAGCCGGCTTCGGCGCCGGCGCCGGCCTGCACGATGACCTCGAGCCCTACCTTTGCGAGATTTGGAACAACAGCGGGAGCCAGCGCGACACGCCGTTCCCCGGGATAGATTTCCTTCGGGACGCCGACAATCACTGGTGGTTTTTCCCTTTCTGCGCGTGGGAACTAGAGCGGAATGAACCAACGACAATAACACGGCGGGGCCGGGTGGATGCAAGGATGGCCATCCTGGAACTCCGCAGCGAGCCTCAAGCAATTACCCCAGCCAGCCGCGTTCCTGGAAGAACGTCGTGCCCAGCCGCAGAGCGATTTCGATGTTCCGGGCAAGATCAGGGTCGAGCTTCTTGATGTAGAAGCAAGTCTTGCCTTTGAGGAGTTTAGTGAGCGAGGGTGCCAGCTTGCTCTTGAGCCCAGGATTCATGTAGATCGGCGTGAAGTAGAAACCGACATAGCCCTTCTGAAGAATGATGCTGGCCATGGCGAGTTCCGTGGGCTTGCCACCATATGCGCCGGGGATCACCACGGCTTTGGGGACTGTGAGATGCAGGTCCTTCTTGGCACGAATGGTTCCACTTCTGATCTTGAAGGGAGGCGCGTAACGAGACAGAAGCTGGTGGAGAGTCTCATAGACACTCTCAAGAGGTACGGTCTTGGCTTTTGGTGGGGCGGGCATGGGAAAGGATTCTAACGGGCTCAGCGGGAAAAATCTCAACTGTATGGCAGGGATCACCGCCGTCGGTCACTCCTTGGGTTCGTCCGCGGTGGGTCGGCGGTGACCGAGCTACTTCCCGGCGTTCCTTTGACCGATGTGGAAAAGGATTCCGGTGGAGAAGCGGTAGTTGTTCTGCCAGCCCGTGACGGTGGGGAAGGAGCCCTGATCGGGGGTAAGGTTCAGGTTGTCACGGCTCAACTTCGTGCGCAGGTAATCAAACTGCACCAGGCGGTAGCTGAAGTAGCCGTAGTTGAGGTCCACTCCTCCACCGAAGGCCGAGGCGAAACCGAATTCGCGGGCGATGTCGAAGTGATCCTGGTAGCAGGTGTTGAAGGTGCAAATCCAGTTGCCGGTCGGGACAGCGTAGTGGCGTCCCGCCATGCCGATCATGGCATGGAAGAAGGGTGTAGCTTTCTTCACCTGACGGATGACCAACTCCGGCCCGAAGAGGACCTGGTATTCATCCAGGCCTGCGTTCTTTTTGGCCCAGACGATATTGGAGCTGTGATGCTGGAAAGCGAAGTCGCCGATCAGGCGCAGGTTGCGGTGCGGGTTGTAGCTGAAGTTCATAAGCACGCCTGGTGAGTTGTGACGGTCGGTGCCGTACTCGTTGTTGTCGACGGTGAAGCCGATGAGGGTCTCGGCGGCGGGGTGTTGCTGGCCGTTTGCGGGCAGAGTGAAAACAAAGAAGTAGAGCAGGAGGAAAGCGGCCACCAAGAGAAGCCAGCGGTAGAAGTGAAGGGGGAACGTCATCGCAACCTCCCGGCGCGTGAGGAACGCGCTCAAATGGGAAGGATTCTGGTCTTAGTCTGGTCTTCCGGGGCACTGGGTGCAAGGAAGTGGGCCACGTCGGGTTGTGATGGGCGGCCTCGCCAGCCCACAGCGAGCTAAAGCCCTGATGTTTGTTGGGATGACTTGGCATGACCCAAGCCATGCCCAAAATACTAGTCGTCCATTTTGCGCGCCGTGGAGCCGTGCCACCCAGCTTCTGGTGGCGGGGTACTTCTGAGGCGGGGCTGGTTCCGAAGCGAGGGAGGGGGAGGGTAGCGCCATCACCCCGAAGTGTGATAAGCCTCACTGTGTGGGGTGTTAGTACGAAGCACAATGTAGCGGGCTGGGCGCTCTCCGCATCGGCAATACCCCAGGTGCCCCCGGAGACCTCCCGCCCCGAGGCCGGTTGCCCGGCCAGACTCGCGCGTCCCACCTAGGAGGCTCCCCAATGGGTGATTCCAGTTTGACGATTCAAGATAATCGCACCGGCAAAAGTTATAGCGTGCCGGTGGACAACGGCACGATCCGAGCCATGGACCTGCGCCAGATCAAGACCGGGCCGGAAGATTTCGGTCTCATGACCTATGATCCCGCGTTTACCAATACGGCTTCGTGCAAGAGCACCATTACCTACATTGATGGCGACAAGGGCATCCTCCGCTATCGCGGCTATCCCATCGAAGTGCTGGCGGAGAAGTGCACGTTCCTGGAAGTTGCGTATCTGCTGCTTTTCGGCGAACTGCCGACCGAACCGCAGTTGAAGAAGTGGATCGAAGAAATCACGCACCACACGATGCTGCACGAGACAACCAAGAAATTCATGGAGGGCTTCCGGCACGACGCACACCCCATGGGCATGCTGGTGAGCACGGTGGCGGCGCTTTCGACAATCTATCCGGAAGCCAAGCACATCGAGGACCCGGGCAATCGTCTGCTGCAGATCAAGCGGCTGATCGCCAAGGCGCCGTCGATCGCGGCCATGACCTATCGGCACAACGTGGGGTTTCCGTACGTGTATCCGGACAACGACCTGAGCTACACGGAAAACTTCATGAACATGCTGTGGAAGATGGTGGAGCCGAAATATGCGGCGAACCCGGCGATCGCGCGGGCGCTGGATATTCTGTTCATTCTGCACGCCGATCACGAGCAGAACTGCAGCGCGAATACGATGCGGGCCGTGGGCAGCTCGCACGCCGATCCCTACCTGACGACGGCGGCGGCCTGTGCGGCGCTGGCCGGCCCGTTGCATGGCGGAGCGAACGAAGAAGTTCTGCACATGCTGGATGAGATCGGCACCAAGGACAATATTCCGGCCTACATCAAGCGAGTGAAGGATGGGCACGGAAAGCTGATGGGGTTTGGTCATCGCATCTACAAGAACTATGACCCGAGGGCGAAGATCATCAAGTGGACGGCGGAGCGCGTGTTTGAGGTGACGGGCACGAACCGGAAGCTGGATATCGCGCTGGAACTGGAACGGATTGCGCTGGAAGACGAGTACTTCGTGAAGCGCAAGCTGTATCCCAACGTCGACTTCTATTCGGGGATCATGTACCAGGCCATGGGCTTCAAGCCGGAGATCTTCACCGTTCTGTTCGCGATTCCGCGCACGGCGGGCTGGCTGGCACAGTGGCAGGAAATGATCACGGATGGGGAGCAGAAGATTGCGCGCCCGCGGCAGGTTTGGACGGGGCACGAGGTGCGCGAATTCGTTCCCATGGAGAAGCGGATGCCCTTGGAAGTGGCTGCCCGATAACATCGTTTAGAAGTGAGGATTTCCCCTGCCGGCCATGCCGGCAGGGGTTCTTAATTTGGTGACTATGTGATTTCGTGATTGAAAAGGCGTCAGTCAAGAACCTCTCAACTTACGGAAGTCACAGGCGGGGCTGTAGGTTGAAAGCGCAGTCGTGGCGCAGTTTTGGCGGGATACGGTGTGGGTAACTGACGTACATGGTCTTTTGGTAACCCTGAGTAACCATCGCGATTCAGCCGTCCGACCTTACAATGGGCTCATCGCAGGTTACTCCGTCCGGTTACTGGGGTGGAGGAACGACCGCTAGCATGCAGGATTTCGCTGCACGAGGTGAAAGCGGGAGCGAGTTGGAGTCCGTATCCTTATGGCGTTTGGATTTGGGTTCAACAAACAGAAGGTGCTCGGCACGGCGGAGAAGTACGTCCAGCAAGGCAAGCTGCAGAATGCCATTGCGGAGTACGCGAAAGTCGTCAAGGCCGATCCCAAAGACCTGACGGTTCTGAATACGATCGGGGACCTGTACGCTCGCCTGGGAGATGGCGACAAGGCGGTCGACTACTTCAAGCAAGTGGGCGACACGTACGCGTCGGAAGGATTCACGGTCAAGGCGATTGCGGTCTACAAGAAGATTGGCAAGATCAAGACCTCGCTGGAAGGCACGCTGAAGCTGGCGGAACTCTATACGCAGCAGGGCCTGTTCAACGATGCGCGGGCGCAGTATTTGCAGGTGGCGGAAGAATTTCTGCGCAACGGCGAGTTGGATCAGGCGGTACGAATTTTCCAGAAGACGCTGGAGATGGATCCGGAAAACGTGGCTATGAAGCTGCGTTTGGGCGACGTGTATGTGCGCCTGAACCGGAAGAATGAGGCCTGGCAAATTTTCAACCAGGCGGCAGAATTGCTTCGCTCGCACGGCTCGCTGGAAGCGGCGGACGACGTGCTGAAGCGCATGCAGGAACTGGATCCGAAGAACGGGTCGACGATGTTGCTGCGCGGCCGCAATAACCTGGAAGCGGGAGACGCGGTGGCGGCCATCCAGTGTTTCGAGACGATTCCCGACCTCGACCAGAACGCGGAAGGTCTGCGGGACTTGATGCAGGCTTATCTGAAGGTGAACCGCATCCCGGAAGCGGGCATAGTGGCGCACAAGCTGTGCACGGTGCACAACGACGTGGCCGCACTGGCCACCTATGCGGATGCGCTGATGGAGACGGGCGCGTATGCCGACGCCTTGCGCCTGTACCAGCAAAACTCGGAACGGCTGCTGGCGGCGAATACGGGTAAGGTGCAGGAACATCTGCACTCCCTGATTGGCCACATGCGCGAGGACCGGGCGGCGTTGCAGTCGATTTTGGACTTGCTGGTGAAGTCGGGGGATACGTCGCACTCGAGTGAAGTGATTGAGCTGCTGGCGCACGCCAGCGTGCAGCACGGGGAACTGGAGAAAGCGCGCGATCTGTACCTGCAACTGGCGGCGTTAGAGCCGGAGAATCCGCTGCACACGCGCAACTACCAGCAGGTGGTGGCGATGATTGGCGCGAAGGAGACGACGCAGCCGATCACCTCGGAAGAAGGCGCGCTCATGGTGGACGAGCTGGAAGCGCTGGCGCCCTTCGTGGATCAGCACTATTCGGAAGAAGTTCTGAATAAGGTGCGGGCAGCGCTCACGGATGCGGAACTGTTCGTCTCCTACAACATGCCGGAGAAGGCTCTGGGGCCGCTACTGGCCGCGCTGCCGGTGGCGCCGCGCGATCTGCGTCTGAACCAGAGGCTGGCGTCGCTGCATACGCGCACCGGACGCTTTGCCGATGCGGCGATGTGCTGCCGGACGCTGCAATCCGTTTATTCGGATGCGGGGCACCATGACGAGGCTTCGCGTTACGCCGAGCTGGCAGACAAATATGAGAGCCGGGCGGCGCAGGCGGCACAGGCTGCGCAGCCCGCGGCGCAGCAGGAGACGGTTCATCCTGAGGAAGCGCATGTCGAGGTCGAGCCGGCGAGCCAGCCCCTGCCAGCCTGGCCGGCGTCCGCGCCACCTGCGGCGCACGCAGAAGAATTTACGGTGGCGCCGCATGAGGAGCCGGCGGCGGAGCCTTTCGCCACGCCCGAGTTTGCGGTGGCAGCAACCCCGGTCGAGGGCGATGGCGCGATCGATATCTCGGACGAATGGGAAGGAGCCGTGGCAGAGCCTGCTCACCAGGAGCCCGAGTTGGTGGTTGAGAGGCCGCCAGTTACCGGGCCGGTGGCTGATACGGTCGAAGAGATCCGCTTCTATCTGCAGAATTCGATGGTGGATGAAGCCCGCGCCACGCTGTACAAGCTGGAAACACAGACGCACGATCCGGCGGTTTTGGCGGCGATGCGGGCCGAGATTGCGGAGCATATCCTGCGCCACGAAGCGGCGCCGGCCCCGCCGGAACCGGAAGTGATTGAGATCGAGGATGCGCCTCTGTCCTGCGAGGAGGTTTCCGAAGCGGTGGAAGAAGCGCAACCGGAAGCCGCGCTGGCCGATCTCGACGTGCCGGACGATCTGCCGGTCGTGGAACCGGAGCCGGAGCCGTATGAGATTGCTGAACCGGTGATGTCGGCCGAGCCAGCAGCGTACGAGGCTATAGTGCCGCCTCCGCCGGCGCACCATATCGACAGCCTGCAGGATTTTGTTTCGGATCTGGAAGCAGCATTGCCGGAAGATTTCGGCCCGCCGATGGATCCGGTTGCGGCGCCCGAGGCTGCGCTGGAACATCCCGCCCCCGTCTACGAGCCGGAGCCGGTCTGGGAGCCGGAACCGGCGATGGCGTCGGCGCCGGAGGTTATCGAATCGAGCGATCTGCCCTTCTACGACGAGGTTCCGCCTCCGTCACCAGCGGCGCCGATGGCGCCCGGGTTTGCGGCGAGCGGAATGGCCGCCGCGGCGGCTGCGCCCGCGCCGGCCGCAACAGCGCCGACCGCGATGGCCGCGGCGGGAGCGGATCTCAACGACATCTTCGACGAGCTGAAGGCGGAACTGGAAGATGGCTCCGAGAGCGCGGCGGAAGATCCGGAGAACCACTACAATCTTGGCGTCGCGTTCCGCGAAATGGGATTGGTGGACGAAGCGATCGGCGAACTGCAGAAAGTGTGCCAGGCGGTCGATCGTGGTGTGACCTTCCCGCAGACCATGCAGGCGTACACCTGGCTGGCGCATTGCTTCCTGGATAAAGGCGTGCCAGAAGCATCGGTGCGCTGGTATGAGAAGGCGCTCAAGCTGCCGACCATCGACCAGGAAGCCCGTACCGCTCTACATTACGAGCTGGGTTCGGCTTACGAGGCGGCGAACAATCGTCGTGCTGCCCTGGCCCACTACATGGAGGCGTACGGCGCGAACATCGATTATCGCGATGTTGCCGAGCGCATTCATGCCCTGAAGTCGTAAAATCCCAACATAGGTTGGTAAAACCGACTTCCAGGCTGTGCGCTTTGCGGTTGACCGGCGCAGCCTGATCGGAAGGATGGCATTTGGGTTTGACTCCCGACTCTCTGGGCACCGGCTCCGCCGGTAACGCCACATCACGCGCTCCCGAGCGTGTGGCTGCCAAACAGCCTGCTTCGGCGGGTGAGATCTGGGCGCAGCGCCTGTTCATGGCGGCCTTCCTGTTTCTCTGCACGCTGCTGGGCGTGACGCTCGTGGTGATCCCGTGGACGGAGCGCTGGATCTCGAACTCGGTGCTGGTGGGGTGGCCGCGCCTGCAGGCCTTCTTTGGGCACAGTTTTGTGCGGGGCGTGTGTTCGGGGCTCGGCCTGCTCGACCTGTGGATTGGGTTCTCCGAGACCCTGCGCTATGAGGAAGGGGCGTGACTTTGGAGTACGCCCTGCGGGGTTGGCGGTTTCGCACTGCGGCACCCTCCGGTATTCTGGCCTTCTGCCGATAAGTCAGGAAGCGCGTTATGAGTGATGAGATCCTGAAACCCGCGCCGCTCGCCTACGAGAACGAAGGCTTCCTGGACGGACCTGACGGTCGCGGCCTGCGCATTCTCTCCGAGTACATGGAGCCGTTCACGCGCTTCCGGCGGGAGCAGATCCAGGACACGGTGGTATTCTTCGGCTCGGCGCGGCTGAAGAGTCCGGAGCACGCGCACGAACAGCTGACGGCGGTCAACGGCAACAACCACGATCGCTCGGCATCGCAGCAGAGCAAGGAAAAACAGGCGCTGGCAGCGGTGGATATGGCGCGCTACTACCAGGATGCTCGTCGGCTGGCGCACATGCTGACGGAATGGTCGTCGAAGATTCCGTCGCGGCGGCATCGCTTTGTGGTTACGACCGGTGGCGGGCCGGGCATCATGGAAGCGGCCAACCGCGGGGCGCGCGAAGCTGGTGGGAAAACGATTGGGCTGAACATTCGCCTGCCGCTGGAACAGTTCCCGAATCCTTACATCACGCCCTCGCTCAATTTCGAGTTTCATTACTTCTTCATGCGCAAATTCTGGTTTGCGTACTTGTCGAAGGCGCTGGTAATTTTTCCGGGCGGGTTTGGCACGCTCGACGAATTATTTGAGATTCTGACGCTGGCGCAAACCGAAAAGCTGGCCAAGAAAATCTTCGTAGTTATCTACGGCAGGGACTACTGGAACCGCGTTCTGAACTTCCGGGCGCTGGTGGATACCGGGACGATTTCGGAGCGCGACCTGGAACTGTTCAAACTGGTCGACACCCCGGAAGACGCATTCGAGTTTCTGCGCGAAGGCCTGACGCGCTACCACCTGGAGCAGAAGCCACGCACGGTGAATCTTCCCGAGATTGCCAAGACGCGGATCTAGACCGCGCGGTAAGCTGATGGCTGATGGCCGCGGGCTGCCGTCTCTACTACATCACGGATAGAAACGCGTTTCCGGGCGATGAGTTCGCCAAGCGCAGGCGCTTGCTCGAAAAGGTGGCGGAGGCGGCGCGGGCGGGCGTGGACTACATTCAGCTGCGCGAGAAGGATCTTGCGACCCGCGATCTGGAAAATCTGGCGCGGGAAGCGCGGCAGACGCTGGAACGAGTTTCGCGGGAATTCCTGACAACGAAGCAAGGCACTCGTCTGCTCATCAACTCGCGCACGGATGTTGCGCTGGCTGTCGGAGCGGGGGGAGTGCATTTGCGCGGTGATGACATCTCGGCCGGCGAGGCGCGAGCGGTGGTCGAGGGATACCTCTCGCGCGGTCCGAATATGCGCGGAACACGGGACTTCCTGATTGGCACTTCTTGCCACTCGGTGCGAGAGGTCGACCGCGCGGGGGAGCAGGGTGTGGACTTTGCCGTACTGGCGCCGATCTTTGAGAAGAAGGATGCGCCGCAGGCCGGAGTCACGGGACTGGACGTTCTGCGCGAAGCCTGTCGGGGAAGACTGCCGGTTTTCGCGCTGGGAGGAGTGACGTTGGGAAACGCCCGCGCCTGTCTGACTGCTGGGGTTGCCGGGATCGCGGCCATTCGTTTGTTTCAGGAGAACCCGGTCGGGGAAATCGTGCGCCACTTGCGGGTTTCCTGAGCTGTCGTACCTCGGACATGCCGCGCGCATGCGAGAATGTGCGGATGAAAGCGACGGTGGGCGCGTCTGTTGTGGCCGGCTCAATCCTGCTGATCGCAGCCGGGATTTCGACCGGCCAGCCTGCGCAACGAGGTCGAAAGAAATCTCCCGCCGAGTACACGTTTGAGATTGTCAGCCAGTTTCCTCACGACCCAGGCGCCTTCACGCAGGGGCTTACTTATCACAACGGATATTTCTACGAGGGCACGGGCTTGAACGGAAGGTCCTCCCTCCGGCAGGTGCGTCTCGAGACGGGAGAGGTCATTAGGAAAGTCGACCTGGCGCCGGAGCTGTTTGGCGAAGGCATAACTGTCGTCGGGGACAGAGTCATCCACTTACCTGGCGGTCGCACGTTGGATTTGTGTATGACTTGCGAGACTTCCATCGCTTGCGGAGTTTCTCGTACAGCGGGGAGGGCTGGGGTCTGACTACGGATGGCCGCGACCTCTTCATGAGCGACGGAACCTCGGACATTCGCGTCCTCGATCCCAACACCTTCGCCGAGAAGCGGCGCTTGCGAGTTCATGAAGGCGTAAGGGCGATTGCTCAGTTGAATGAACTGGAATTTGTGGAAGGCGAAATCCTCGCCAATATCTGGCAGACCGACCGCATCGCTCGCATTTCGCCTCGAACGGGTGAGGTAGTGGGATGGATTGATCTGACGGGTCTACTCAGTCCGGTTTATCACCTGGGACCGGATGCCGTCCTCAACGGTATCGCGTATGATCGGCAGCGAAAGCGGCTATTCGTTACCGGTAAATTGTGGCCGACGGTATTCGAGATCCGAATCAGACCGAAGCACGATAAGTGAAGGAAGGACTCACGCTTCAGTGTCCCATCCATTTCTTACGGAATTTGAGGACGTCCATCACTTTGGCCAGGCGGCGCGTCCGCGTTTCTTCCTGTTTTG
>Ga0075017_100000524_pt1 | contig 21476 bp, 19 predicted proteins | sample AleBraG_ABR_2012_FD_71475 | JGI IMG/M metagenome (GOLD analysis project Ga0075017, IMG submission 71475) | Freshwater sediment microbial communities in response to fracking from Pennsylvania, USA - Alex Branch Run_MetaG_ABR_2012 | ecosystem: Environmental > Aquatic > Freshwater > Creek >... | reverse complement strand
GCATGGCGGGCGGATTGGCATGAGGAGGGATCATCATGAGTGATCAATCGGAACGCCGGCGACTGCGCGCGGGCATCGTCGGTGGCGGTCGCGGCGCGTTCATCGGCGCGGTCCATCGGATCGCCGCCGAACTGGACGGGCAGGCACTCGTCGTCGCCGGCGCGATGTCCTCGAACCCGGAAACGGCGCAGCAGAGCGCCGCCGACTGGTACCTGGAGCGCAGCTACGCCTCGTACGCCACGATGGCGCTCGAGGAATCCCGCCGCAACGACGGGATCGACTTCGTCATCATCGCCACGCCCAATAATCTGCACTATCCGGTGGCCCGCGCCTTCCTGGAGGCCGGCATCCACGTAGTGTGCGACAAGCCGATGACCTTTACAGTGGCGGAAGCCGAACAGCTGACGCAGCTGGTGGAAGGCGGGCGGGCGCTCCTCGCCCTGACTCACACCTATACGGGGTATCCTGCCGTGCGGCAGGCGCGCGCCATGGTCGCCGCCGGCGCACTCGGTGAACTGCGCAAGGTGCTGGTTGAATACAACCAGGACTGGCTGATGACGCCGCTGGAGAAGACGGGCAGCAAGCAGGCGGAATGGCGCACCGATTCGGCACGGGCCGGCGCCAGCTGCTGCGTGGGGGACATCGGCTCCCACGCGCAGAATCTGCTGGAATTCATCTCGGGCCGGCGCATTACGTCGCTGTGCGCAGACTTAAGCCGCTTTGTTGAAGGCCGGATGCTGGATGATGACGCGAACATGCTGGTGCGCCTCGAGGGAGGTGCGAAGGGCACGCTCGTGTGTTCGCAGGTGGCTTGCGGCGAGGAGAACAATCTCGCCATCCGCCTGTACGGTTCCCAGGGCGGCCTCGAATGGCACCAGCAGGAGCCGAACACACTGATCTTCAAGCCCGCCCAAGGCGCCTGGCAGAGCCTGCGCACCGGCAAGGGCTTTGACGCGGCCGCCGCGGTGGCCGCCACGCGTACGCCCTCGGGTCATCCCGAAGGCTATCTCGAGGCCTTCGCGATCCTGTACCGGGATTTCATTGCCGACGTGCGGCGCGTACGCCGCGGTCAACCGGCACTGCTGGACTACCCGAGCGCCCGCGATGGCCTGCGCGGCATGCGGTTCATTGAGATGGCGGTCGAGAGTTCCCGTCGCGGCGCCCAATGGGTTGATCTCTAGGCCACCCGGAACAGGACCCGAACGTGTATCTGGGCATCGATGTCGGCACTTCGGCCGTCAAGGCGATCCTCGTGGATGACGGGGGGGCGGTGCGTGCCCAGGCTGCGGCTCCGTTATCGGTCGATCGTCGGCACCCGCTGTGGTCCGAGCAGGATCCGGACAGCTGGTGGCGAGCGACGGTCGACGCGGTGCGTGCCCTGCCATCGGCAGAGCGCCAGGCCGTCGAGGCCGTCGGCTTGTCCGGCCAGATGCATGGCGCCACCTTGCTCGATGCGCGCGATCGGCCCGTCCGTCCAGCCATCCTCTGGAATGACGGACGCAGTGACGCGCAATGCCGCGAACTCGAGCGCCGCGAGCCGCGCAGCCGGGAGATTACCGGCAACCTCGCCATGCCGGGTTTCACGGCGCCGAAACTGCTGTGGGTGCGTGAGCATGAGCCGGAGATCTTTGCGCATACCAGGACCGTACTGCTGCCCAAGGACTACGTCCGGTTGCGCCTGACGGGTGACAAATGCACGGACCTCTCGGATGCCTCGGGCACGCTCTGGCTGGACGTTGCGCACCGAAGCTGGTCGGACGCCATGCTCGCGGCCTCGGAGCTGTCCGTCGACCACATGCCCAGCCTGTGCGAAGGCACCGCGGCCAGCGGCCGGGTCACGGCATCGGCGGCGAGTGAACTGGGGATCCCGCGTGTCGTCGTGGCGGCGGGCGGCGGCGACAATGCGGCCAGCGCGGCAGGTCTGGGTGTCGTCCGCGCGGGACAGGCATTCCTGTCGCTGGGTACTTCGGGCGTGCTGTTCGTCGTCAGCGACCGGTTCCGACCGAATGCTGAGCGCGCGGTCCATGCCTTCTGCCACTGCCTGCCGGCGACCTGGCACCAAATGAGCGTCATGCTGAGTGCGGCCAGTGCGCTCGACTGGGTCAGTACGGTCTGTGGCTACGCTCATGTGCTCGATGCGGTCGAGGATGCCCGGCAGCGCGGTCTCATGGCCTCGACGCCCTTGTTCCTGCCCTACCTCTCCGGTGAGCGCACGCCGCACAACAACCCCAGGGCCAGCGGTGTGTTCTTCGGACTGCGCGCAGACACGCGGAGGGCCGACCTGGTGGCCGGCGCGCTGCTCGGGCTGTCGCTGGCCTGCGCCGAGGGCCTTGACGCCCTGCTCGAATCCGGGGGCGCCATCGGCGAGATCTCGCTATGCGGTGGGGGCTCGCGTCTCGATTACTGGATGACCTTGCTGGCCTCCGCACTGCAGCGACCGCTGCTGCGGCGCAGCGATTCCGAGGTCGGTGCCGCCCTCGGCGCAGCGCGGCTGGCGCGGGCCGCAGGCACCGGCAGCGCCGATGTCGCGCTGTTCCCCGCACCCGCTTTGATCAGGCGCTTTGAACCCGACCCGCAGCTCGCAGAGCGGGTCCAGGCGGCACGGCCGCGTTTTGCCCGTCTCTACACCCATCTGGCGGCCGACTTCGAGGACCAATGAAATGAGCCTATTCGCCGACATGCACCCGATCCGCTACGAAGGCCCGGACAGCAGCAATGATTTTGCCTTCAAGGCCTACGACGCCCACCGCGTCGTGATGGGCAAGCCCATGGCAGAGTGGTTGCGCTGCGCGGTGTGCTACTGGCACTCGTTCAACTGGCCCGGCGCGGATATCTTCGGCGCCGGAACCCTGCCGCGGCCCTGGCTGGGAATTCCGGTCACCCACGACATGGCGATGGCCAAACTCGAGGCGGCCTTCGAGTTCATGTCGCGCCTCGGTGCGCCGTTCTTTACGTTTCACGACGTCGACGCGATGGCCACCGCCGAGACGCTTGGCGAGCATGAGCGGAACCTGAAGACCATCGAGGCGGCGCTGGCCGAAAGGATGTCGGCGACAGGCATCCGCCTGCTGTGGGGTACGGCCAATCTCTTCAGCCACCCGCGCTACGCCGGTGGCGCGGCGACCAGCCCGGATCCCGAAGTTTACGCCTACGCTGCCGCGCAGGTGCGTGCCTGCCTGGAGACGACCCACCGGCTCAGCGGCGAGAACTACGTGCTGTGGGGCGGGCGGGAAGGTTACGACTCGCTGCTCAATACCGACCTGCGCCGGGAGCTGGATCATTATGGGCGCTTCCTCAGCATGGTGGTGGATCATAAGCACCGCATCGGATTCAAGGGCACGATCCTCGTCGAGCCTAAACCCTTCGAGCCCACCAAGCACCAGTACGACCGGGATGTCGCGGCGGTTTACGCCTTCCTGCAGCACTACAAGCTCGAGAACGAAGTGCGCGTGAACATCGAGGTGAACCACGCCACGCTCGCCGGACTGGATTTCGAGCACGAAGTGGCGGCGGCGATTGCCTACGGCATCTTCGGGTCGATCGACATGAACCGGGGCGACCCGAGGAACGGCTGGGATACGGATCAGTTTCCCAACAACGCCCAGGAACTGGTGCCGGCCATGCTACAGCTCGTGCAGGCCGGCGGCTTCCGCACCGGTGGCTTCACCTTCGATGCCAAGCTGCGGCGGCAGTCGGTGCATCCGAATGACCTGTACCTGGCGCACATCGGCGGCATGGACACGCTGGCCCGCGCGCTCCTGGCGGCGGCGGCGGTGCACGAACAGGGCCGGCTGCAGCAGCTGCGCAGCACCCGCTACGCCGGCTGGGACGGCGAATTCGGCCGGCGGATCGAAAGCGGCGCGTTCAATCTCGAGTCGCTCGCGGCGGAGGCCGTCCGTCAGGGACTGCAGCCGAAACCACGCTCGGGCCAGCAGGAGCTGTTCGAGTCGATCATCGCCAACCACTGCTAGCCGGCGGCGGTGGGCTCCGAGCCGCCGGAGAACCAGGCCATGGTCCCGGCCGCCAGGCAGCCTGCACCCACGATCCCCACGGTCGCCAGGAAGCTCAGGCGCCCGTGGGCGATCAGGGACAGGACCGGAGGGCTGAAGAACTGGCCGACGAAGAAGCATGCCGCCCATACGCCCATGCCGCGGCCGCGGTGCTCATGGTCGTACTTCGTCAGGGCCCAGGCGATCAGCAGCGGCACGGCGAAGCCGCCCGCGAACTGACCGACGGAGTCAAACAGCGCGCCGCTGACGTAGCCGGGCGCCAGCGAGACGCCGACATAGCTGAAGCCAAAACAGAAGAAAACCAGGGCCAGCATCCGTCCGACCGGCCGCAGCCGGATCCGGCGGTAGGTGTAGCCGCCGATCACGGTACCGATGCTGGCGAGCGTCACGATCAGGCTGATCCGGCTCGGCGTCGTGACCCCCAGGTCGCCGAAGATGCGGCCGTGCTGGACGGCCTGGACGAAATAGACGATCGATACGGCAATCGTGACGGCGCCCACGAGCAGCGTGGCGCGCCAGGGAAAGTGGCTGGACGGTTCCGCAGCAGTGCCGCTGCCGGACGACATGCTGCCGGCGGACGATGCGCCGCGGACGGATGTCTCGCCGGACGCCGCCGCCGGCTCGAAGAGGTACAGGGCGGCGGGAACCAGCACCAGCAGGCCCAGTGCGTAGAGCGCAAAGGGGCCGTGCCAGCTGATCGAACCCAGCGCCCCGCCCGCCAGGATGTAGCCGGAAGAGATGATTGGACCGAACGACATCTGCAGCCCCAGCCAGCGCTTCCGTTCCGCGCCGCCGAAGTAGTCGCCCATCAGCGCATTGCCGACCGTGAGGATGGTCGCTTCGGCAATCCCAACCATGAAGCGGCTGGCGATGATGGCGTGCAGATCGTCGAACATCATCGGGGCGGTCCCGAACAGGCCGAAGGCAACGAGCGCCAGCAACAGGATTCTGCGGCGACCCCAGCGATCGGCCGCCGCGCCCAGGCCTGCCGAGAACAGCGCCACGCACAACGAAGGTACCGTGAGGATCATCGGTACGAGCCACTCCGCGTGCGGAGCGTTCTTGAACCGGGCGAACAGGGCCGGGAGCACCGGCACCAGCGAGGCGATGGCGAGCGTCGGCAGCGACCCCATGACGATCAGCGTATAGGCCTGGCGGGCTCCCGCCCGGGTGACACCACCCGTCGTCGGGGACAATGGATCGATCGCGGCGGTCACCATGTACTACGAAACCCCCTCTACAGCAGGAATCCTGCTCTCCCGGCGGACGACGCGCCTGATCAGCGCCACGCCGACGAGTGCCATGGCCGCGCCGAGCAGGTACGGCGCGCCGGGCAGATGCATCGCACCGCTGTAACCGGAAAATACGCTGAAAAGGCGCGGCATGACCAGCGGTGTGAGCACGGCGGCGACACCGCTCAGGCTGGCCACCACACCCTGCAGCGTGCCCTGGAGATCGCTGGCGATGCGGCCGGACAGCACGCTGACGAGCGCCGGACCCGCCATGAAACCCATCGTCGCCAGCGGGATGCACAGTGCCGTGATCCACGAAGTATTGATCAGGGCCAGCCCGAGATATCCCGAGGTGAGTAACATGAGGCCCACCGAAGCAGTGAGGACGGTACCGATCCGCGCATCCACCCAGCGCAGCAGCCAGACCTGGCTCAGGACGCTCGCCAGCCCGAAACCCGCCAGCGAGTAGCCGACATCGCGCGCGGACCAGCCATATTGCTGCATGGTGAAATACGGCCAGGTGGCGGGCAGCGTACTCATGACTGTGCGCTGCAACAGCAGCACCACGAACAGGCTGGCGATGCCCGGTGTACGGCTGAGCAGCTGCATGGCTCCGAAGGGATGCGCGCGCTGCCAGCTCATCCTGCGACGCTTTTCGGGTGGGAGCGATTCCGGCAGTACCACGAACCCATAAATCACCGTCAGCAGGCTCAGGCACGCAGCCACGAAGAACGGCAGGCGCGTCCCATGGGCGACCAGGATGCCACCCAGGGCCGGTCCGATGATGAGGCCCGTGCCGTAAGCTGCCGCCGTGGCGCCAAAGCGCCGCGTACGCTCCGTCGTGGCCGAGATGTCCGCGATGTAGGCTCCGGCCGTGGCGGGCGTCGCGCCGAACAGGCCGGTCAGCACCTGGGCAACGAACAGCCAGGGCAGGGTGGGCGCGACGCCCATCAGGATGTAGCTGCAGCCGAATGCCGCAAGCGACACCAGCAGCACGGGTCGCCGTCCGATGCGGTCGCTGATCGACCCCAGAATCGGTCCCGCGAGAAACTGCACCGCCGCAAACGTCGCAACCAGCCATCCGCCGTACACGGCCGCCCGCGTCAATCCCTGGCCGGTCAGGTCCAGGATCAGCCGCGGAATCACCGGCACGAGGATACCGAGGCCCAGCGAATCGAGGCCCACGGTGAGGAGTATAAAGACCAGCGAACGCGGGCTGGCAGCCCGCGCGTCGGGGTCCGTGCGTGGATTCACGCGGACACGGCGGCCCGCAGACTCGAGCGGGCGTAAATCAACGTCAGCCCGCGTCCTTTTTCCAGGACATCGCTTCGAAGTGCGCCATGTCGAAGAGCTCGAAGCCGCCGGGCATGAGCGCCGAGCAATGCATGAGCCGCTGCTTCAGGTCGATGACCAGCGCCACATGGATATTGCCCATCGTCGGGCTGCGGTTGAGCCAATGCACCAGGTAAAGCCCATCCCGGAGCTTGCGCGCGCGGTAGTGCATCGTGCCGGGGGTAAAGACCTCCCCCGGCTTGCCGTGCGGATCATGGTGCATCAGGAAGGTCACGGTGTCGGCGTCAAAGTCCAGCTGGTATTCGCGGCCGGACGTGTACTGGTAGAGCAGGTGCAGGCCCTTGAGTTCCTTGGTCGAAGGCCCGCCGATTTCATCCGGCGGGCGACTGGCGGCGGCGGGATCCGCGACTGGAGCGGGGGCCGTGGCCGCCGCAGTTTCCGCGGCCGAAACGCCATGCAGTGGCGCCATTGCCATCAGCGCCAGCAGCGCCACCTGTGTAAACATCCTCGTGTTGGACATTCGAACCCCCATTGGCTTTCAGGCCTGTTGATCTTCGGTCATCGAGACGGCGGGATTGTCGCGTCTTAAGGTTGAAACCGCCGTAAAAAACATTATAGTGATTCTAATTTGCGGCGTCCAGACCTTGCCGTTCAGGCGCAGGCATGGGATTTCTTCAGGCCCGCCGGTCTTGTAATGGGGCTGCTGCCGTGTACAATGTCTTTTAGAATAACAATTCTATTACTATTATTGTAGGTAGGGGTTGTAGGTAGGGGTCTGATTCCAACCGCCGGGGGCCGGCGCCGATCTGACGGGATAAGCACATGACTGAGCCAAAACAGAACCTGCGCTGGGCCTACATGGATCATTGGCGGATCGATACCGAACAGGGCCAGGTCTCCCAGTACAGTTCGGTGGAACGCTTCGATTCCTTCGTCAAGCAGATCGCTGCCCTCGGTTTCGAGGCCATCGAGACCTTCGACTTCCACCTCGGCGTGATGAAGGAACTCTTCGGGTCGCTCGAGAACTGCCGGGCCTTCCTGCAGGAGCGTGGGATCGACAGGGTCCTGAGCCTGTTTCACGCCATCATGTACGACAAGCGCCAAAGTGCTCCACAGTACCGGGAGACGCACGATCACATCGTCAATTACGCCGGCTTCATAGCCAGCAACGCAGCCGGACTCGGGGTGGAAAACCTGATCGTCATGCCCGCCGGCCAGTATCACGACGTCGAGCCGGTCACCGACGACAAGATCCGTGCCTGCGCCGAAGTCTGGAGCCGCGTGGGCAAGCGGACCCTCGAATACGGGATCAAGACCTGCTGCCACCACGAATTCTACTGCGGCATCCATAACGCGGAGCAGATCCGCAAGTTCTACGAGTGGTCGGATCCGCGCTATGTCTTCTGGTACTGCGACACCGCGCAGCATGTGATTGCCGGGGTTGATCCCGTGGATCTGTACGTGCGTCTGCACGATCGCTGCGGCGGCTTTCATCTCAAGGACACGCACAACGTCGACGTCAATGGCGACTACCGCCAGCGCCCGGAATCCGAGGTCACTGCGCCCACCACCCGCCGCTGGTTCTGGGAAATGGGCACCGAGGAAGGCCTGGTCGATTTCCCGGCGCTGTTCAACGCCATGGAGGAATTCAGATACCAGGGTTGGGTCAGCGTGGAGCACGACAAGGCGGATGTCGGCGGCAGCAATTATCCGGAAAGCACAGCCATAGCGGCCTGGTACATCCAGAACGTACTCAAGAAGATCTACGCGTGAGCGCGCAGGGGGCCGGCACCATGGGTAGTCAGATCAAGTGGGGCTATGCGTACAACCAGTGGAAGTTCAGCTGGCAGGATTTTGCGCGCGTGGACGACAACCTGCGTGCGCTGAAGGTGACTTCGGCCTGCGGATTCCGCGCCCTGGAGCTTTGCGCCGGCACCGGACCGTGGTTTCCGCTCGGGCGCCCCGAGAGCATTGCGATCAATTTCGGTTCCGCAGCGAAATTCAGGATTGCGCTTCAGGATTGCGGCATCGACACCATCAGCAGCACGTTCTACGACCCGACATCGATGAGTTTCGAAGAACTGCACCATGGCCTGATGCCGACACGCTCTCAGGACCATGGTGTCATATTGGCCACGGCGCGCATCCACGCCGAGTTTCTCGCGCAGGTGGGCGGCAGCTGCCTCGTGGTTCGGCCATTCCCGTCCTTTGCGGCCGAAGGGGCCCTGGATGGCGAACGCCTCCGGTCTGCGGCAGACTGCTGGAATGCGGTCGGCGCCATGACGAAAGCACTCGGCCTGCATACCGTCCTGCACATCGACGCACTGTCGGCGTTGCGTACCACGGCGCAGCTGGATGAGCTGCTGAAGATGACCGATCCGTCGAGCGTGAACCTCGCCCTCGATACGGCCGAGCTGACTATTGCCGGGCACGACGTGGTTGACCTGTACCAGCGCTACCACGCGCGCGTACGTCATTTCCACTTCAAGGACGCCATCGCGGTCGATACGCTGGGGGAGTACGCCCTTCCCAACGCCGAGCGCGCCATGATCCTGGCCGGCGGCAAGCGCAGGATCCGCCGCTGGTTCAGTGAGATGGGTACGCCGGAAGGGCTGGTGGAATTCCCTGGCCTGCTACGGACCATGAAGGAGTGCGGTTACAGCGGCTGGATCATCGTCGAGAGCGACAAGGGACCGCAGCCGGCGGCGAGCGGGATGATGCTGAACAGCTGGTACCTCCAGCACGTCCTCAAGCCCATCCTGAACTAGTCGCCGGTCCTGCGATTACTCGCCGGTCCGGCGATTACCGGCCATCCTGTACACCGAGGCTCCGGTAGGTCCGCTGTATCGATTCTAGTGACCCACCCGTCGGCCGATACTCCAGGCCGATGGGGCCCGTGTAGCCCTTGGCCTTGAGCGTGGCCAGGTATTGCGCCCAGGGGATCGTGCCGCTGCCCGGCTCGTGGCGACCCGGGGAGTCCGCGATCTGCACGTGCCCGACCAGGTGACCGCGATGGCCAAGCACCTGGTCCGGCACCTCGCCCATGGCGGTGGAATGGTACATGTCGTACAGCAGCCTGACTCCAGGCCGGCCGACTTCCTCGATGATGTCCAGGCCTTCGACCGTGCTGTCCAGATAGAGCCCCGGATGATCCACGCGGGTATTGAGCGGCTCAAGGATCAGCGTCACGCCTGCATCCTCGGCCAGCGGTGCGGCCGCCTTGAGGTTGGCCACGATCGCCTGGTGCTGCGCCGCCCTGGGCACATCCGGCAGAATGGGACCGGAAGCCAGGACCACGGCCGGTACCTTGAGTCGCCGCGCCACGGCGACGCTCTCACGGACGGCGGTCAGCATGGCATCCTGCGCCTTGATATCGACCAGCAGGCAGCGCGGCTCCACGATGAAACTCGTCAGGCGCAGCCCCGTCTCCTCCAGCACGCGCTCGAGCTCATCGAGCGGCTTGTTGCGCCACTGATGGAACTCGACCGCGCCCAGACCGGCGCGGCCGGCCGCGCGCACGCGTTCGCAGACGTCTTCGTGCTCCTTCTGGAAGATCCACTCGATACATGCGGAGAGCAGCATGGAAACCTCTACAAATGCTATGGATTCAAATGTGATGGAAAGCCGGCGGCCGCCCTTCAGGGCGTCGCTTCGAACTCACGGGCCTTGTCCTTGAGCGGGATCGTCACCTGGCCGCTTGCAGCCCACTCGGCGCCCCGCACCAGCAGGCTGGTGACCGCGTCGTACTGAAGCGTGTCCGGACCGTGCCCGAGCGTGAAGCCGTACACACGCCCCTTGCCGTACTGGCTGGTCCAGACCAGCGGATTGTCCTGGTCCATGCCGGGCATGACGCGCAGTTTCTCCGCGCTGAAATCAGCCGCAGGATACTTCGGGCCCGCAAGTTTGTAGCTATAGGCCGCCGGATCATCGTGGCCGGTCACCAGCACATGCACCCTGGCCGACGGATCCCAGCGCAGGTTGGTATACATGTCATCGTCCAGCGTCCACATGTACTCGCGCATGCCGCGGGTGATCGCGTCGTTGCGGTCGACCACATGAATCCGGAAGCCATCGACCGGTGAGCGGCGGCTCTGGGAAGGCGTGCTGCGCAGGGTGCCGCCGGCCAGGCGCTCGAACTCCGGCCAGCTCGGTGCGCCCATCGTGAAAGTCGCGTGATAGACCACAATGCCGCCGCCGTTTCGGACATAATCGAACAGCGCTGACTCGGCCGGCTCGCCCCAGCGCTGTTCCACCGGATCGCTGTAGAACCAGCGGCCGGTGTAGTTGAGGAGCACGGCGTCGTAGGGCTTCAGCGTTGCCGCTGTCGCGCCGCGAAATTCCTCGGTGACGTGAACCTCGAAGCGCCCAGTGTCCTCGAACATCTTGCGCAAGGCATTTGTGGTCCCGCGCCAGTCATGTTCGTAGCTGTTCTTGCCGGTGATGATCAACAGCTGCAGGCGCCCATTGGACGGGGGCAGGGGCGTGGGAATGATCTGGACGGTCGTGGGAGGGGTATACGGCGCCGGAATGGCCTGGCTGCTACCGGGCTGGGCGTGCAGCGCCGCCGAGCAGAGCAACGCCAGGTACGCAATCGGAAAAGTAATTTGGCGGAGCGTCCGCATGGTTGATTCCCCTGCATTCCTTCTGCCCGGCCGCTGCATGCGGGCAGGCACCGCTGCCTGCCCTGGAGCAAACGCTCAAGGGCCAGCTCAGCCGGTCAAATGATCAGTACTTCACGGAAAGACGTACGCCATAAAGCCGCGGCTGTCCGTACCAGAAGTTATAGATGTTGTCCGGACCCGCTGAGATGAAATAGGCGTTGATCAGCGGACGGTAGTCCTCCAGGTTGCTCACGTAGCCCTGGACCGAAAAGTGTCCCTTCGGAGTCTTGTACTCCACGTTCAGATCAGTCTGCTGATAGGCGATCTGCTTTGAGTCGTTATAGTTATAGAAGTCCGTGTAGTAGCTGCTCTTGTAACGCTCGAACAGCCCCGCCTTGACGGTTCCCCCGTTGCCCAGGTGGAAGGTGTGATCGTAGCCGAACGTCGTCACAATCCTCGGCGAGTTCGCCGGAGTGTTGCCGGCAAAGTTCGGCTGCACAATCGGGATTCCCGCCGGATTCAGATTGCCCACGCTGTTGTTGAACCCGCCGCCCGGGCTGCAACCGGTCGACCCCGCCGGCGCGGCACAGGCGATGTCGAGGGTGCCCAGGAACTCATTAAACTTGGCATCCAGGTAGTTCACCGTCATCGTCAATGCGTCATCCTGGGTCAGCTTGAAGCCGCCTTCGAGTTCAAGGCCCTCAATCGTGGCCTGGCCTGCATTGAAGGTCTGACCGCCAACGGCGATATTCAACAGTGCGGACACCTGCAGGTCGGTGTAGTTGTACCTGAATGCGGAGAAGTTGAGATAGTTCTGCGCGGAAGCGCCGAAGTTCTGCTTGATGCCCACTTCGTACGCCGTGTTCGACTCCGGTTTGAACGTGCCCACCTGATCAAATCCTCCGGCCTTGAACCCGGTCGACACTTTCGCGTAGACCAAGGTGTTCTTGCCAGGCGTGTAATCCACGTCCGCCAGCCAGGTCGTCCTGACGTCGGTGCTCCTTTCGTATTTTGGCGAGAACGCAGGACCATAGAACTGACTGAGATTAAGGGGTTGATTGAGATCGGGCCCGGCGAAGTCCGGGAATGGCGCGGCGCCGTAAATCGCCGACCGCGTATCCTCGGTATACCGGACGCCGGCGATGGCGTGGAAGTTATCCGACATTTTCAAGTCGACCTGACCGAATGCCGAATTGCTCTGGCTGAGCTGGTTGCGGGTGAAATAGCTGAGCCAGCCCTGGGCAAAGAATGGTGCTCCAGCGGGGGGGAAGATCGGAATCTCAATGCCGAAGCCAATACTTTCATCCAGGCGCTCCTGGAAATGGAAAACCCCCGCCTGGTACAGCAATGGGCCGGCCTCGCCATTCACACGCAATTCATGGCTTTGAGTCTTGATATCGTTCTGTAAACCATTCGAATAGTAATTGACCGGCAGACCCTCGGCACCAGGGTTGCTGCTCGAGCGATAGCCGCCGACGTACGTCAGGGTTGCCGCCGGACTGATCACGTACTCGATGCGCGCACGCACCGCGTCCGAGTCCAGCTTGGAGGAACCCGGGCCAAACCACGGTTGTGCGTAAGGGGCATTGCGATCCTTCGCAGCCAGGAAGTGGGTGTTGGCAGGCACGCAGGCAAAAAACGGATTTGTGGCGAGCGTGGCGTACTGGGGCGCAGCGTTGATGTATCCAGGCGTAGTGCAACCCACGCCGGGCGCGTTTGCCGGTGCCGTCAGGTCTACGGTGTCGGCCTCCAAATTGACGTAATCGCGATTGGACTTCTCATAAGCAAGATTGACCGTCAGCGCATCGAGCGGTTGCAGGCGCAGCGACACGCGTCCGGCGGCATTCTTTTCACTGTTGGACTTACTGGCCGGCGTCAGCGGGGGGCCCGACGGGTTGAGGAAATTGACGTTTGCCGGGTGACTGTCATAGGCACTGTGGTCAGTGTAAAGGCCGGCGAAACGTATGCCGCCAATCGTGCCGAGCGGCAGATCTACTCCACCGTTGACCTTGACGGTGCCGTAGTTGCCGTAGTCGACGGTGGCGTCCACCGCGAATTTGTCGCCTGGCTTGCGCGTGATGATGTTGACGGCACCACCTGTGGAATTGCGCCCTTCGAGCGTGCCCTGCGGGCCACGCAGCACTTCAATGCGCTCCAGATCAAACATCGAGGCGCCGAGCACGACTCCGCGATTGATGTACTCGCCATCGATATTGAGAACGACTGAAGTATCGTCAGTCTCGTTGTTGTCCTGACTGCCGACGCCGCGGATTGTGACACGCAGGTCACCCTCATCGTTGATGATCTGTACCGCCGGCGCAACCTTCTGGATGTCGTTCAGGCTCGTAAAGCCCGAATCCGCGATCTTTTGGGCACTGACCACGTTGATCGCGATCGGCACGGTCTGTACGTTCTCGACGCGGTTCTGCGCCGTCACCACGATTTCTTCGAGTGTTTCCCTGTCCGCCGACGTGGCGTCCGCAGCCTTCAGCGGCTGGATATCCAACAGCGCAGCCGCTGTTATTAAAGTGGAGAGCACTGCAAATCTGATCATACTCATCGACATTACTCCCGTATGAGTCATCGTGGTCTTTCTGGCAATCAATACAGTCGGAAGGCGCCGGCTTGGCAGGGACATTGCGCCAGTTCTTGTGGCTTCGCAGCACTGATTGGGCGCGTATCCCCGCATCTTGGAACTATCTGGTCCCCCGCTTGGCGGGGCGCTGCCTCGAGCAGGCCCCATCTTGGACCAGAATACGCATTCTGGTTATGAAATGCAAATTGCGGCGTCGCCTGGGAGCGCTGACAGGACGGGCGGAACATGCCGATCCTAAGGCAGAGAGGCCTGTAACGGGTCAGGAATCATGCAATTGAGTGGCCGCCCACCGGCCAGGGCATGGAGAGGCAGCAGGCCGACCGCTGCCGCATTGAATTGGTGACATATCAAAATAGAGATTCTAAAAATGGACAACGGCGCGGCCGAGCAGAGCTGCGGCGCAGCTGTCCCTGACAATATCCCTTGTCTCCTGCAGGCAACACTTCGGTCCCCCTTCTAGGCGGGACCGTTACAGGTGGCTTGCTGCGTGCTTCAGGGTGGATTTCTTCAGATTGGGAAGAACTGCCTCCATCTGACGGTGATCGTAGAGCAATTAGATTGATTCTAAAGCAGGGCGGGGTGACAAAAGCCACGAGACTCTAATCAAGAGGTCGGGGGATATGGGCAGGAATCAGCTGAGCGGGTCGGAAATTGCGGTGCCAGTTGCTAAGCGAAGTTCCCGGCGTGGTGCACCGCCCGCACGCGCTAGTCTCGATCGTCAGGGACACCCCCGAGTCTACAGCGACAAGCGGCTTCCACGAGGGGGCATCAGCCGCCCGGCACCTCAGGCAATGTGAAGGACGCAAGGGGAGGAGCGCTGGTGTCTGTATGACGGTGTTGACCACATATGATCTCATGAAATAGAATCTTAATTCTAAGAACGAGCGTGGCGCATGTGCTGCCACCGGTATCCCGGACCGCTCGGGGGGTTGCATTTGATGGACAATCCGCTGGGCCTGAAGCTCAACCGCATCACCGCCCGCGTTCGGGACATCGACCGCGCCATCACCTGGTATCGGGACAAGCTCGGATTCACCGTGGGCGAGACTGGAACCACGCCCAATGGCGTCATGAAGTTCGCGCACCTGCACCTGCCTGGTTTTGGCATCAGTCTCGTGCAGCTCGACATGCCCGCCACCGAGCTCAAGGCCGGCGAGCAGGCGCTACCCTGTTGGGTGCACCCCGTGTTTGAGGTGTCCGACCCGCACAGTCTCCATGCGCTGCTCCGGCAGCGCGGTGTCGGTGTGTTCACGCATGGTCCGGTTCCCGACCGCATTTCCACCTTTCTCTTCAATGACAGTGAAGGCAACGAAATCGAAATCGTGTCGGAGACGGGACGATGAACCGGTCTGCGACTTTGGTTGGAAGCCGACCCGCGGAGGGCATCAAGCGAGGCGTCAGCCTGTACAGCTTCCAGGAGGAATACTTCCTGCGGAAGATGACGCTGGAGGACTGCATCGCCGCCTGCGCGACGATGGGTGCCTGGGGAATCGAGAGCCTGGCCGAGCAGATGATGCCGGGCTTTCCGGACCTTTCGGAGGCCTTCTATGAGCGGTTCCACGGCTGGATGGCCAGGTATGGCACCGTCTCGGTCTGCCATGATTCCTTTCTGGATACCAAGCGCTACAAGCACCGCCTGCTGACCGATGAGGAGGTCGTCCAGGATATTGAGCGGGATCTGCGCCACGCCGCAAGGATCGGCGCCAAGGTGATGCGCCTGACGGTGTTCGTAAAGCCGGAGTGGCTCGAGGCGGCCATACCGGCCGCCGAGAAATACGATGTCAGGATGGGCATTGAGGTGCATGCGCCGTGGCACTTCGATCACCCCTGGATCATGCGTCACCTCGAAATGATCATCCGCACGGGCAGCAGGCATGCCGGGTTCGTGCCGGACATGGGGATCTACACCCGGCGTCTGCCGCGCGTGGCGCGTGACCGGATGGAGCGCCAGGGTGGCACGCCGAGGATTCTCGACTACGTGTGCGAGGCCTATGAGGCCGGTGTGCTGTCGGAATACGTGGTATTCGAAGCCAGGAAGATGGGTGGCAACGCGGTCGATGTGGCCTGGGCCGAGCAGTGCCGGCACAACGTCTACACGAATCCGAAGCGCCTCACCGAGTACATGGACTACGTTTTTCACATCCATGCCAAGTTCTACGAAATGACGGATGAGGGCATCGAGTACAGCATCCCATACGACAAGATTGTGGCCGCGCTCAAGGCCGGCAACTACCAGGGCTACCTGTCCAGCGAGTACGAAGGGAACCGGCATATTCAGGACGCCTTCCCGGTCGACAGCGTTGAGCAGGTGCGCCGCCAGCATGCCATGTTTGAGCGCCTGATCGGTACCGGAGGAGAAACGAACCATGTTTGACAGATATATGATTTGCGAGGAAACGGTCCACAATGTCCTCAAGGACGGCCGTATCGAGGGCTTCGAGTTCGGTGCGCGCCTGCCTTACTACCGCGGACTCGGACTCTCGATGGTCGAGGATGTGGCCGTGACCGTCGATGGCGAAAAGATACCGCGCGAAAGAGTGCGGCTTACCGTAGGCGACCGTACCTATACGCTCGATGAGCTGGAGACGGAGTACAAGGCAGTCTGGGAAATGGGGGCCGTCGCCCAGGTGAAAGTGCTCCAGGAAGGTGGGCTCAAGCCCGGCACACACGAACTCGAGCTGCTCGAGCAGCTGCGCATTTCGTACATGCCGTTCCCGACCCTGGGCAGGGATAAAAAGACGGTCCATGTCCGCTGAGCGGGTGGAGCCGGTCCGCTGGGGTATCCTGCCGGTATCGGGCATCGCCGCGCGCGCTTTCATGCCCGCCGTCGCGGGCTCGATGAATGCCAAGGCCGTTGCGGTAGCGAGCCGCGAGCGGGCGAAGGCCGCCGGTTTCGCGGCCACGCACGGCATCGCGCAGGTCTACGGCAGCTACGCCGAGCTGCTGGCAGATAAGGAAGTAGAAGCCGTCTATATCTCGCTGCCCAACGCCGGCCACGTGGAGTGGACCCTCAAGGCGCTCGCGGCCGGCAAGCATGTGCTGTGCGAAAAGCCCATGGATTCGGATCCTGAGAGCGTGGCGCGTGCCTTCGATGCCGCCGATCGTGCGGGGCGGCTGCTGATGGAGGCGTTCATGTACCGGCACCACCCCGATACGGCACAGCTCCAGGCGTGCATCGCAGGCGGGGAATTGGGCGACATCCACCACATCAGCGCGGGGCTCAGCTTCACGATGCCCGGTACCCCGAACATTCGGCTCAGTCGGGAGCTGGATGGCGGAGCGCTGATGGACGTCGGCTGCTATGCCATCAGTGGGCTGCGCATACTGGCGGGAGAACCTGAGCGTGTCAGCGGCGTTGCTCACCTCGGAACGACCGGCGTGGACCTGCGATTCACAGGCTTCATGCAGCATCGCTCGGGTGTAACGACGAATTTCGATTGCGGTCTCGACCTGCCCTCCCGCAGTTTCATCGAAGTGATCGGCACCAAGGGAACCCTGAAGGCGATATGGCCGTTCTTCCGGCCCTTCTTCCCCCATATTGATCCGCCGATGTTCGAGGTTCGCCTTGGACTCGAGAGCCGCAGGCTCCCGCTCACGGATGCCAATGCCTACCTGGCACAGCTCGACAACTTTTCGCGTGCCATCCGCGGCCGGGAGCGCCCGCGCCTCGGGCGCGAGGACGCCTGTGCGCAGGCCAGCGTGATTGCCGCATTGCGCCGATCGGCCGCCCAGCAGAGTGCCTGGACGGCGACGGGGTTATGAATGATCTCCGGCCTTGAATACCGGGTTTCTCGGGACGATCGCCATCGATTTCTTCAGGATGGCTACGTCACCCTGCGGGCCGTGCTGACGGACGAGGAACTAAATCCTATCGATGGCGATTTTGCCGACTTCATCCAGGGCCGTGTGCCGGACATGGGTCGGGATTTCTGCGACATGAGCGGCCCCTATGGCAGGAAGTTCGAGGATTTCAGCCTGGTCAACGCCATGCTCCCGCGCGTTTACCGCCCCACGCTGCGCGACAATATCTTTGAGCGCCGCTCTCGTTCCATCGCAAGGCAATTGATCGGGGAGAGTGCCACGCTGGATTACGACCAGTTCCTGGCCAAGCGACCCGCCAAGCCCGATGCCGTGTTCACGTGGCACCAGGACCTGGGGTATTGGCCGACCGGGACTCCTGATACGGCCACGGCAACCTGTTCGCTGGCCCTGGACGATGCGGACCTGGAGAACGGCTGCCTGCGTGTGGTTCCGGGTTCACATCTGGAGCCGGAGCTGCGTGCCCATCGGCCATTGCACGAGTCCGCCGGCGGATTGCGAGAGGCCTCGCATATCCTCTCGATCGAATTGGACCCGCGTGACCGCGTTGTCGAACTTCCGCTCAATCGCGGAGACGTTACGGTTCACAATGAGCGCATCATCCACGGCTCCGGGGGCAACCAGTCGTCTGATCGTTGGCGTCGAACCTACATTATTGCTTACCGCCTCGCGGCCTGCGTGGCCTATGAGCGATCGATAGGCTTCACCCACTCGCACAACGACCAGGTGAATTGGAGCACGCACCTGTCGGCTCTGCGCTAGGTCCTGGACGGAACGGGCGAGCCCGCAGACCTCTGCCGTCACCGGTTTCCTGGCCGCATCGAAAGGAGACAGTCCATGGATCGCAGAGACTTCCTGGTGGCGGGATCGGCGAGTCTGCTGGCGCCGGGAGCGTACTCCGCGCTCGCGACCGCACCAGTGCGGCCGGCGGAGCTGCGCATCAGCGTCGATCTGACGCGGGATGCCGGACCATTGCCGCACAACTGGGAGACCACCGTAGGCTCAGACCGGCTCGCGATAGCGTTCCGGGAGCGCTGGCTGCACGAACTGGCGACGGCGCATGAATTGTGCGGCTTCGGCTCGGTGCGCTGCCACGGGCTGTTCGACGATGAGATGGGCATCTGTACCCGCGTTGGAGCGGACGGACCGGTCACCAGCTTTGTCTACCTCGACCAGGTGTACGACCGGCTGCTGCAGATGGGCGTGCGACCGTTCGTGGAACTCAGCTTCATGCCGACGGCCCTGGCCTCGAGCCGCAATGCCGTGTTCTGGTATCGCGGCAATACCTCACCGCCGAAGCGCATGGACGACTGGGCCAAGCTCATCGAGGCCTTCGCCCGGCACGTCGTGGGTCGCTACGGAATCCGGGAGGTTTCGACCTGGCGCTTCGAGTGCTGGAATGAGCCCAACCTGAACTTCTGGTCGGCGACTCAGGCCGAGTACTTCGAACTGTACCGGCGGACCGTCCAGGCCTTGAAGGGCGTGGACACCAGGCTCCAGGTGGGAGGCCCCGCCACCGCGCAGATGGGGTGGATTCCCCAGTTCCTCGGTTACTGCAAGGCGCATGAGCTGCCGGTCGACTTCGTTTCCTCCCACGTTTACGCCGACGACTCCCAGCTCGATGTCTTCGGGCAGGCCGACCGGTATCCGGCCGAGCAGGTGATCCCCAGGGCCCTGGAGCAGGCCCGGGACCAGATGAGACAGGCCGGCTATGGCGGGACGCCGCTCATACTGAGCGAGTGGAGTTCCCAGAACCCCGCCTTCATCGTACACACCGTCAAGGCCTGTCTGGGGCTGGCCGAGACACTCTCGTTCTGGCAGGTGAGTTCGGTGTTCGAAGAGCAGGGACCGCCGCCGTCCTTTGCCACCAGCGTGTACGGCCTATCCATGCAGTCGAGCGTGCCGCGTGCATCGCTCCATGCATTCACGCTGCTGCACCGCATCGGCCGCCGGCAGCTGTGGTGTGGCGACGGTCCGGTGCTGGCCTCGAAACGCGATGACGGGTCCGTCGCACTATTGCTGTGGAATCTGGCGACCACGCATCAGCGCGGCACCGCGGGAAATCCGATCGCAGCCTTCCAGGAGGAAGTGCTGCCCGCGGCGGAGCCTCGCCGCCTGACCCTGCAGTTGCTGAATGCTCCAGCGAAGACAGCCCGCCTGACGCTGCTTGATCCGGCCCGTTCCTCGGCCGAGGCCGCCTACGTGGCCATGGGGCGGCCCGAGTACCCCAGCAGGGAGGAAATTGAGGAGCTGCGACGACGCGCTGCGCTGCCAGCGCCCACGCCCATTGCCATGCGGGGTACCGACCTCAGCATCGAACTGCCGGCCAATGCCGTCGCGCTGCTGGAGGTGCCGTCATGATCAGCGGAGGGGTGTTGCGGTTCGCCGTGGCGGGCGCCGCCCTCCTGCTTGCCGCCTTGGCGCCGTTCTCCGTCGCAAAAGCGCAGACCTGCCACAGCCTGGAGGGCTCGTGGGTGCTCAAGCCCGAGGGTGGCATGGTCGGCGCGGCACTCAGCTTCGACCCGTACTATGCCATTGCGGCCATCCGCCTCTCCATGCGCCTGCGGGGGCCGACGGTCGAACAGGACTGGGAGTTCTCCGGCGCGCACCTGCAGCGCGCCACGCACTATGAGTTCACAACGGACGGTCAGCGGCAGGCGAGCGGCATTCAGTCGCCGACGGATTTCGAGTACGAAGCGGTCTCCTCCGTCTGGCAGAACTGTACGCTCATCCAGACCGGGTACAGTCGCCTGTTTGGCATGGAGGTCTCGACTGTCAGCAGCTACGTGATCTCGCCTGAGGGCAAGGAGCTGACCATCCTGCAAAGCGGCGAGAGCCCGATTGCCGTCATCGAGCGTCGGCTGGAATTTCACAGGGAAGCGTTATAGTCAACGCGAAATGGGGGATGTGATGAAGAGAAGAACGTTCATGGCCGCGACTTTGGCCTTTGCGGCCACCCGAGGGATCTTTGCGGCGGGTCCCGAAGCCAAAAAGACCGGACGACTGAAGCAGGGCGTGACCCGCCAGATATTCGGGGACATGCCGCTCGAGGACTGCTGCCGGCTGGCCTCCGGCCTGGGTGTCCAGGGATTTGATTTCATCTGCGACCCTAAGGACTGGCCGACGCTGAAGCGCTTCGGCATGATCATGTCGATGTACCGCCTTGACTATGGTGGCGGGATTTCCGTGGGCCGGGGCCCGGAGGGACCGCCCGGATGGAATTCCATCGGCATGAAGGAGGCGCAGGGGCAGCATCTTGGCGCCATGCTGGACGCCATCGACGTTGCGGCGCGGGAGCGATTTCCAAACATTATCGCATTGGCCGGATCGCGAATTCACATGTCTTATGAAGAGGGCGCGGACAATGCCGTTGCGTTCTTTAACGCGGTCAAGGCCAAGGCGGAAGATAAGGGCGTCACCCTGTGCATGGAGCTGTTAAATTCTAAGGGCATCATGGCGCCGCCGCAGTCACTCTTCGATCATGCGGCCTGGGGTTTCGATGTGGTCCGGCGGGTCAACTCACCGCGGGTCAAGGTGCTCTATGACATCTGGCACGCGCAGCTGATGGATGGCGACATCGTCGACACCATACGCAAGAACATCGCGCTGATTGGTCACTTCCACACCGGTGGTGTCCCGGACCGCAACGAACTCTACCGAAACGACGAATTGGACTACCGCTACATCGCGCAGAACATTGCGGATCTGGGCTTCACCGGCTTCGTGACCCACGAGTGGTCGCCCTCGAAGGGTTCGGATGTGGCCGTGGATCTGCGCAAGTCGGTGGAGCTGATGACCGTCTAAGCTGAAGTTCCTGTAGTGACCGCGCAGTTTTTCTTTGCGTGTCATGGACATAGTTGGATCGGCGGTGTTGGGTTTCTGACTACACAGTGATTGTTTCGATGAGTTCGAAGGCACGGCGCTG
>Ga0075017_100000523_pt1 | contig 21483 bp, 18 predicted proteins | sample AleBraG_ABR_2012_FD_71475 | JGI IMG/M metagenome (GOLD analysis project Ga0075017, IMG submission 71475) | Freshwater sediment microbial communities in response to fracking from Pennsylvania, USA - Alex Branch Run_MetaG_ABR_2012 | ecosystem: Environmental > Aquatic > Freshwater > Creek >... | reverse complement strand
CCCGAAGCCCTCGACTCCTACGCCTGGCCTCCGTCGAACGAGACGATCGCTGAGCGCGTCGGGCTCGACCCGTCGTCGATCCTGCGCTTCGACGGCAACGTCGCCGCGACGCCACCGCCGAGCGCCCGTCCCGCCGCTCTCGCGAAGGCATTGGCGGATATCAACGAGTACGACCGCGGCCGCTACGAGCCCCTGCGCGACGCCATCGCGGCGCTGCACGACGTCGGTGTCGACCAGGTCGCGCTGGGCGCCGGGAGTGATGAGTTCATCGTCCTTTTGACCAGGATATTCGCTCAGGGCGGGACCGTGGCGACCGTGCCGGCCTTCTCGTACTCGATGTACCGCTACGCCGCGACTATGGCCGGGGCGACCGTCGTCGACGACCCCGCGACAGCCGACGTGGTCTTCGTGTGTCGACCGAACAACCCGACCGGCGAACTCCCCGACATCCCCGACGTCGCGGGCCAACTCATCATCGATGAGGCCTACGCCCACTACGCCGGCGTCAGTGCGCTGGACCGGGTGGACGACGGGGTGATCGTGTTGCGCACCTTCTCCAAGGCGTTCGGACTCGCCGGTGCCCGCGTGGGTTACGCGATTGCGAGTCCCGCGCTGACCGCGGTCATCACGTCGCGTCAGGCACCGCTGTCGGTGTCGTCGCTCTCGGCGGCGCTCGCCCTGGCGGCCCTGGCGGTACCCGTGGACGTCGCCGCGCAGATCGTCGAACGCGAACGCCTGAGCTCGGAGTTGACGGCACTCGGTCTGACGCCCCTGACCTCGTACACGAACTTCCTGTTCATCCCCATGGACGATCCCCAGTCGTTAGTCGACGCGTTGATGCCCCTGGGGGTGGTCGTGCGCGCGTACGAGGGCGGACTTCGAATCAGCGTGCGCGACGAGCTCGATGACGATCGTCTCTTGGAGGCGTTGCGCCACGTGCTGCTCGGTGCGCCCGTAACCGACGGCGTGGTGCGCCACCGCCGGGCCACCGCCGAGACCTTGATGAACGTTCGCCTGCGCATCCCCGGCGAGGGGCGGGTCTTCGTGAACACCGGCTCGGGCTTCTACGACCACATGCTCCAACAGCTCGCGTTCCACGGTGGCATGGACCTGCGATTGGAAGGAGTGGGCGACCTCGAGACGGGAGATCACCACACCGTCGAGGACATGATGCGGACCTTCGGCGAGGCGTTCGACCAGGCGATGGGCGACCGACGCGGACTGACCCGATACGGCGAGGCCCGGGTTCCGATGGACGAGGCACTCGCGCACGCGGTGGTCGACCTCTCGGGTCGCGCGACGGCGTCACTGTCGATCACGCCCGATCCCGGGATGGCCGCGCACGCCTTCGAGTCCCTCGCACAGACCGCCCGGATCACGTTGCACGTCACCGCCAGTGGCGAGAATGCCCACCACGTCGCCGAAGCCGCCTTCAAGGCGGTCGGCCGCGCGCTCGCGCAGGCGCTGACGCGCGACGGATCGCTGGTGCGCTCGACCAAGGGCTCCCTGTGAGCGACGTCGTCGTCGTCGACTACGGCGCCGGCAACACGCGATCGGTGCGTGCGGCGTTGACACACCTCGGCGCATCCAGTGAGGTCACGAGCGACCCCGTGGCGATCGTGGCGAGTCCGTTCGTCATCTTGCCCGGCGTCGGCTCGGCGCGCAGCGCCATGGCCCACCTCATCGAGACTGGGGCGGCGCTCGCACTGCGCGAGCGCTTCGACGCCGGCCTTTCGACGTTGGGCATCTGCCTGGGCATGCAGATCGCACTCGAGACGAGTGAGGAGGACGGCGGCGTCGACGGGCTCGCACTGCTGCGTGGTGACGTGCGCCGTCTCGATCACGGCCGCGTCCCGCGACTGGGCTGGGCGATGGTCGAGCCCTGGAACGACGCGTACTACTTCGCCCACTCCTACGCCGCCTGGTCGCCCGACTCGTTCGCGACGTCGGACGGGATCACCGTCGCCGTGCAGCGCGACGCCTTCCTCGGCGTGCAGTTCCACCCAGAGAAGAGTGGCGCGGCCGGACTGAACTTCCTGGAACGATGCCTCTCGCTCGCCTGATCCCGTGTCTGGACGTCTCGCACGGTCGAGTGGTCAAGGGTGTGAGCTTCGTCGGGCTGCGCGACGTCGGCGACCCCGTCGAGCTCGCGACGTTCTACAGCGACGGCGGCGCAGACGAGCTCGTCTTCCTCGACATCGCGGCGACACCGTCGGACACCGTGACGATGACCTCGGTGGTCGCCCAGGTCGCCGACGTGCTCGAGATCCCGTTCACGGTCGGCGGTGGGGTGCGCAGCGTCGACGACGCGTCGAGGATCATCGAGTCGGGCGCCGACCGGGTGTCGCTGAACTCGGCCGCGCTGGCCGACCCCGACCTAATCACGAGAATCGCCAACCTCTACGGCAGTCAGGCGGTCGTGGTGGCGATCGATGCCGGCGACGGCGTCGTACACACGCACGGCGGTCGCGTGGCGACGACGACGTCGACCGTCCCGTGGGCGGTGCGCGCCGCCGAGTGCGGGGCCGGTGAGATCCTGCTGACGTCGATACGCTGCGACGGGCACCGTCAGGGATTCGACCTCGAGCTGACCGCGGCGGTGCGCGACGCCGTCAGGGTCCCGGTCATCGCGTCCGGCGGCGCCGGCTCCGCCCAACACGTCGCCGAGGCCCTCCGCGTCGCCGACGCGGCGCTGGTCGCGTCGATCGTCCACGAGAACCCCGCGGGGCTGCGCGGACTGCGCCGTGAGATCGAGGACCTGGGCGTCGCCCTACGACCACTGAAGGAGCAGACATGAGCGAAGCGTTGCGAGCGGCCGTCGTCCAAGACGACGTGACCGGTCGGGTCCTGATGCTCGGCTGGATGGACGAAGAGGCCCTGGCGCTGACGCGTTCGACTGGGCTCGTGCACTTCTTCTCGCGTTCACGCCAACAACTGTGGCGCAAGGGCGAGACCTCGGGGAACTCGCTGCACGTCGTCGAGGTGGTCCTCGACTGCGACGAGGACGCGGTGCTCGTGCGGGCGCGCGCCGACGGACCGACGTGTCACGACGGCTCGACGTCGTGCTTCACGCCCTGGCTTTGGCGCAAGATCCTCCAGCGCGAACAGGAGGGGTCGAAGGATTCGTACGTCGTGTCGCTGCTGGACCAGGGCACCGCGCTCGCGGCCCGCAAGGTCGGCGAGGAGGCGGTCGAGGTCGTCGTCGCCGCCCTGAACGAGGACGACGAGCGAGTGATCAGCGAGACGGCGGACCTGTGGTTCCATACGCTGGTGATGCTGCGAAGCCGCGGGTTGGACCCCGCGGCGGTCGAGGACGAACTTCGCCGTCGCGACCGCTAGGCGCGGACCTCGTAGGCGGTCATCGACAGCGATCCCATCTCGTAGCCGTCGACCATCGTGCTCGCACGGGTTCCGGCGGCACTCGCCAGGCCCGCGAGGTAGGCGAGCGGCAGGTAGTGGTCAGGGGTCGGGACCGCGCGGTTGAAGTGCTCGTGCGAGGACAGGCGAGCGAGCGCGCCCGGGTCGCTCGTCATGACCGCGCGCACGTCGTCGTCGAACTGTTGGGCCCACGGCGCGCCGCGCCCCGGTGACGCCCAGTCGATCAGTCCGAGATTGTGCACGACGTTGCCGCTCGCGAGGATCAAGACGCCGTCGTCGCGCAACTCATGAAGTTTGGCGCCCAACTCGAAGTGGTAGTCGAACGGCAGTGACGCGTTGATCGACAGTTGCAGGACCGGGACGTCGGCGAGGGGGTACATGTGCGTCAGGACCGACCAGGTGCCGTGGTCGAGGCCCCAACTGTCCTCGTCCAGGCCCACGTAGGTCGGTTCGACCAGGTCGACGATCCGTCGCGCCAGGTCGGGATCGCCCGGCGCGGGGTACTGGACGTCGAACAGCGCCTGGGGGAAGCCGTAAAAGTCGTGGATCGTGCGAGGCGCGCGCATCGCGGTGACGGCGGTGATGTTGACGAACCAGTGCGCCGAGACGACGAGAAGAGCGGCGGGCCTTTCGGCGGTGGCGGCGAAGTTGGCCCACGCGTCGGTGTAGCGATTGTGTTCGAGCGCGTTCATCGGATTACCGTGACCGACGAACGCCGCGGGCAGCGTGATGGACATGGGGCCTCACTTCGGTTGGCGTCAGCGTAGCGCCGGGTAACACGACGGCGACAGCCGTACCCTAGGGGGATGCGAGCCTGGCGATTCCTGACGATGGCGGCCCCGGTGGTGGCCTTGCTCGTGACGTCGGGCGCCACGACCGGCGACGCGCTGACGCCCACGTCCAACCTGGCCTGCGCGACGAACATCGTGTCCACGTGGCCGCTTCGCCAGATCGCCAACGAGACGATCACCGTGCCCGTGAACGCGACGCAGATCGCGAGCATGGGGCCCGCGGCGAGGGCGGGTTACGGCGGCCTCATCCTGTTCGGCACGAGCGCGCGCGCGAGTCTGCCCGCCGTCCTCGCCACGCTGCAACGCGAGCGGCCCGCCCACGACGCGATGCTGGTGATGACCGACGAGGAGGGCGGCGGGGTCATGCGCCTCACCAATTTCGTCAGCTACTTCCCCTGGGCCCAGACGATGGGCCACACCGAGACCGCCGCCCAGATCACCGCCACCGCCCGACGGGTCGGCCGCCAGCTGGTGGCCGCGGGTCTCAACACCGACCTCGCCCCGGTCGCCGACCTCGACGGTCGCGCGATCCTTCCCGGCGAGTCGGACCCTGACGGTCTTCGCTCGTTCAGCGGCTCGACCGCGGTCGCGGCGAGCGACGCCGTGGCGTTCATGCGGGGACTACTGTCGGCCGGCGTCACGCCGGTGGTCAAGCACTTCCCGGGACTCGGCCACGCCACGCGCAACACCGACTACGGACCCGCGGCCACGTTGCCCTGGTCGAGACTCCAACACGCGGGACTGATCCCATTCGAGCGGGCGATCACCGCGGGCGCCACCGCGGTGATGCTGTCCAACGCGAGTGTGCCGGGACTGACGAACCTTCCCGCGGGTCTGTCACCCGCGGTGGTGAACGTGCTGCGCACGACCCTCGGCTTTCGCGGACTGATCGTCACGGACTCGTTGGGGGCGGGGGCGATCAGCGCGCTGCACCTGAGTGAACCGGCGGCGTCGGTCGTCGCATTGCGCGCGGGCGCCGATCTCATCCTCTTCGGATCGGCGAGCTCGCCCGGCGCCTCGTTGGCCGAGGCGACGAAGGTCTCCAACGCCATCCTCGGGGCCGTCAAGTCCGGCGCGCTGTCGAGATCGACCCTGATCGTCGCGGCGGCCCAGGTGCTGGCGACGCGCAACCAGTTGTCGTGTCCGGTGGCGACCACGACGACGTCGCCGACCACCACCACGTCGATTCCCTAGAGGTAGTGCGGGGGCACTTCGTGGCGGTCGCGTTCCAGACGACGGACCTCGTCCTTGAGCCGGGCGATCTCGTCGCGCAGCGCGCGAATGGTCGCTTCGAGTTCCTCGCGCGTCGCGTCATCCGCCATGGTTCAAGACTGGCACACGTCTCCCGGCCCTCGTGACGGATCGGGGCCGATCAAGGGAAGAGTCCGCGGAGTTCGGTCGCCTCGGCGATCCGTTCCACGCCCGCGGCGATCGCCGTCTCACGCAGCGTGACGCCCAGCTGCTGATGACGCAGCCAGACGTGGTTGAAGGCGTCGTGCATGGTCTTCTCGAGGCGCTGTTGGAACAGTTCCGGCTCCCAGAGGTAACCCTGCAGGTCCTGGGCCCATTCGAAGTACGACGCCACGACCCCGCCCGCGTTGGCGAGCACGTCGGGGACGACTTCGCGACCGCGACTCGCGAGCACCGCGGCACCTTCGCCGGTCGTCGGGCCGTTGGCCGCCTCGATCATCACCGACGCCTTCATACCCTCGGCGACGACCTCGTCGATGACGCCGCCCAGCGCGGCGGGGATGGCGATCTCGCTGTCCAGGGTGAACAGGTCCTCGGCGGGGACGTTCTCGCTGCCCGGATAGCCGACGACGGTGCCCGCCTCGGTGTAGTGCTGGGTCATCGTAAGGTGGTTGATCCCCTCGGGGACGTGGATGGCGCCTCGGATGTCGGCGATGCCGACGACCTTCATGCCGCGCTCGCTCAGCAGTTTGACCAAGGGGGCACCGACCTTGCCGTAGCCCTGGATGACCACGCGCTGCTCCTCGGGCGCCAGGCCCATGTTCTTGAGCAGCGCCAGCGTGCAGATCGTGACGCCGAGCGACGTCGCGCCGGCGTGACCGAGCGTCCCGCCAATGGCGAGCGGTTTGCCCGTCACGACGCCGGGCGTGTTGTAGCCGCGCAGCATCGAGACGGTGTCCATGATCCAACTCATCACCTGGGTGTCGGTGTTGATGTCGGGCGCGGGGATGTCGCGGTCGGGGCCGATCATGGGTGCGATGGAGAACGCGTAGCGCCGGGTGAGGCGTTCGAGCTCACCTCGCGACAGTATCGACGGGTCGACCTTGATGCCACCCTTGGCCCCGCCGTACGGGATGTTGACGACGGCGCACTTGATCGACATGTCCGCACTCAACGCGGCGATCTCGTCGGCGTTGACACTGGGGTGGAATCGGATGCCGCCCTTGCCGGGACCACGTGACGTGTCGTGCTGGATCCGCCAGCCGTGGTACATCGCGACCTCGCCCGAGTCCATGCGAATGGGCACGGCGACCTCGAGGATGCGTTCGGGCGTGATGATCCGTTGGATCAGGCCTTCGTTCAGTCCGATGAGCTGCCCGGCCTTCTCGATCAGCGACGTGACGTGATGCCACGGATTGAACTCTTCGGTCTCGTTGGGACGCGTGACCACGATGTCACCAGCCTTCGGGGTTGAGGAAAGCGCCGTTGCTCTCACTCCCAGCGTAGGCCAGTGACCACCTCGAAACCCATTGACCTTGGTCCCATTTGGTGACGATTCGGTGACCGGAGGGGACGATTTCGACGTCCGGCACCCTCGAAGGGCGCCCGCACGTCCGACCTAGACGTTGCGCCGGTAGACCCCGCCGACCTCGAAGAGGGCTTGGGTGATCTGGCCGAGCGAGGCGTGGCGCACCGTGTCCATCAGCGTGGCGAAGATGTTGCCACCCTCGAGCGCGGTCGTTCGCAACTCGGCCAGCGCGCGCGCGCAGTCGTCGCGGTGTCGTTGGTGGAACTGTTCGAGGTGCTCGATCTGACGCCGCTTCTCGTCGTCGGTGGCCCGAGCCAACTCGACCTCCTCGACCTGCGTGGCGCCGTCGGGGTTGGTGAAGGTGTTGACGCCGACGATGGGCAGCGACCCGTCGTGCTTGGCGTGCTCGTAGAGCATCGAGTCGTCCTGGATACGACCACGTTGGTAGCCCGACTCCATCGCGCCCAGGACGCCACCTCGATCGGAGATCCGTTCGATCTCGCGCAGGACGGCCTCTTCCACGAGGTCGGTGAGCTCTTCGACGATGAAGCTGCCCTGGAGGGGGTTCTCGTTCATCGTCAGTCCCCACTCCTTGTTGATGATCAACTGGATGGCGAGCGCACGACGCACGGATTCGTTGGACGGCGTCGTCACCGCCTCGTCGTAGGCGTTGGTGTGCAGGCTGTTCGCGTTGTCGTAGATCGCGCACAGGGCCTGCAGGGTCGTGCGGATGTCGTTGAAGGCCATCTCCTGTGCGTGCAGGGACCGACCCGAGGTCTGCACGTGGTACTTGAGCTTCTGGGACTTCTCGGACGCGTCGTAGCGTTCGCGCATCGCAATCGACCAGATCCGTCGCGCGACGCGTCCGATCACCGTGTACTCGGGGTCCATGCCGTTGGAGAAGAAGAACGACAAGTTCGACGCGAAGTCGTCGACCTGCATGCCGCGGGCCTTGTAGGCCTCGACGTAGGTGAACCCGTTCGCGAGGGTGAAGGCGAGCTGGGTGATCGGGTTCGCCCCGGCCTCGGCGATGTGGTAGCCCGAGATCGAGACGGAGTAGAAGTTCTTCATCGAATGCTCGTTGAAGTACTGCTGGATGTCGCCCATGACGCCGAGTGAGAACTCGGTGGAGAAGATGCAGGTGTTCTGACCCTGGTCCTCCTTCAAGATGTCGGCCTGGACCGTACCGCGCACGACGCGCAGGGTCCGTGCGCGGATCTCGTCGGCCTCGCCGTCGGTCGCGGTCCGACGGTGCTCATCGTGGAAGCGCTCGAGCTGCTGGTCGATCGCGGTGTTCAAGAACATCGCGAGGATCGTCGGCGCCGGTCCGTTGATCGTCATCGAGACTGAGGTCGTCGGGTCGCAGAGGTCGAAGCCGCTGTAGAGGGTCTTCATGTCGTCGAGGGTCGCCACCGACACGCCCGAGGTCCCGACCTTCCCGTAGACGTCGGGCTCGGTGTTGGGGTCACGCCCGTACAGCGTCACCGAGTCGAATGCGGTCGACAGGCGAGTCGCCGGCTGCCCCTCGGAGAGGAGGTGGAAGCGCCGATTGGTCCGTGAGGGGTCGCCCTCACCAGCGAACATTCGCGCCGGGTCCTCGTTCTCGCGCTTGAGTTCGAACACGCCCGCCGTGAAGGGAAAGTGTCCAGGCAGGTTCTCGGACCTCATCCAGCGCAGCAGTTCGCCGGCCTCGGTCGTGCGCGGCACGGCGATGCGCGGCACTCGCGTCCCCGACATCGACGTGCGCCACAGTGAGGGATCGGCCGTCGATCCGTCGCGGAGCTCGTGCGCCTTCGTGGCGATCCACGCGAGCAGCGCGCGATCACCCGCGTCGACGGCGTCGTCGGTGCGCGCGGCCAACGCGGTCACCGCGTCGGAGCCGTCCCCTCCCAGCAACTCGAGCGTGGTACGCACGCTCTCGGCCCGACGCACCGCCTCGACACGGCGAACGGTGTCGGCGTGGTAGCCACGGATCGCGTCGGCGATCTCGGCGAGGTAGCGAAGACGATGCGCCGGAACGATGGGCGACGAGCTCTGTGAGGTCCGCGACTCGACTCGACGTAGCTGTCCCTCCCCGGCGTGCAGTCCGCGTCCGACCAGTTCGTCGCGCAGGTACTGGTACAGCGCCGTGGTGCCCTCGTCGTTGAACCGCGACGCGACGGTGCCGAAGACCGGCGTCGCGGCCACGTCGCGCGACGGTCCGGGGTGACTGCGCAGCCATTGGCGTTGGACCGACCGCAGTGCGTCCTCGGCGCCGCGGCGGTCGAACTTGTTGATGGCGATGACGTCGGCCAGGTCGAGCATGTCGATCTTCTCGAGTTGCGACGCGGCCCCGAACTCCGGGGTCATCACGTAGAGCGACAGGTCCGAGATGGTGGTCACCGCGGCGTCGCCCTGGCCGATGCCCGGAGTCTCGACGATCACGAGGTCGTAGTCGGCGGCGCGGCACGCGTCGATGACGAGTGGCAGGCACGACGGGAGTTCCGAGGAACTGTCGCGGGTCGCGAGCGAGCGGAAGAAGATGTCGGGCTGGCGCAGCGAGTTCATCCGGATCCGGTCGCCCAGCAGGGCGCCGCCGCTGCGGCGCTTAGTCGGGTCGACCGCGATGACGGCGATGCGCGGTGGCTCGTTCTGGTCGATGAGGAATCGCCGGATGAGCTCGTCGGTCAGCGACGACTTGCCCGAGCCGCCCGTTCCGGTGATGCCCACCACCGGCGCGGTGCGATCCTTCGACGCGCTCTTCAACGCGACCTCGAGCTCGGGCGTCAGCGCGTCGCACTCAATGGCGGTGATGAGCCGGGCCAGCGCACCGACGTGTCCGGCGCTCAACTCATCGAGGTTCGCGGGCTGGTTCGCGCACAGGTCCTCGTCGCACTCCTCGACGAGGATGTTGATCATCCGCTCGAGACCGAGCCGCTGGCCGTCCGCCGGCGAGAAGATTCGTCGAACGCCGTACGCCTCGAGTTCGGCGATCTCGGCCGGCACGATGACGCCGCCCCCGCCCCCGTAGACCTTGATGTCCCCACGGCCCTCTTCGCGCAATCGGTCCACCAGGTACTTGAAGTACTCGACGTGACCACCTTGGTACGAGCTGACGGCGACGCCCTGGACGTCCTCGTCGATCGCGGCGGCCACGACCTCGTCCACCGATCGGTTGTGGCCGAGGTGGATGACCTCGCAGCCCTGTTCCTGCAGGAGACGTCGCATGACGTTGATCGCCGCGTCGTGCCCGTCGAAGAGGCTCGCGGCGGTGACGAAGCGCACGGGGAAGTGTGGTCGGTGCAAGGGGTTGTCAGGGGCGGGCGGGGGCTTGATTGGCACGGTCATTGGACTTACAATAGTTGGACGTTCATGTATTTGCGAGTGCCCCCCACCCGCACTTCTGAACCGGTCCGAGTGCGGGCTGGCGCCGGCGGTGCCCAATTCACCGCCGGCGTCGGCTCGAATCGGCCGATGGGCCGCGGTGCCCCGGGCCGCGACGAAGGCTTCAACCCCCTCACGAGGAGTGATGTTGATGGAGGGTGCCCGACGGCTAGCGTCAGTCCCGGTGCAGCCTCTCGCCTTCGACCCCATAGACGCGGCCCGCCGCCAGTGGGACGAACACGGCTGGGAGGACGCCTCGCTCGGCATGGCGGTCGTGACGTCGGTCATGCGAGCCCATCAGATCTACCTCGCTCGGGTCGACGAGGTGCTGCGCCCCTTCGGCCTGACCTTCGCTCGGTTCGAACTGCTCGCGCTCGTCAGCTTCTCGAGATCGGGCTCGCTCCCGATGAGCAAGGCGGGCGCACGACTCCAGGTCCACCCCACGACCATCACCAACTCGGTCGACCGCCTCGAGGCCCAGCGGATGGTTCGCCGACGTCCCCACGACACGGACCGGCGCATGACCCTGGTCGAGATTCTGCCGGCCGGACGCGCGCTGCTCGCCGAGGCGACCGCCGCGCTCAACGAGCTCGTCTTCAGCGACCTGGGTATCGACGACGGGGACATGGACGCCGTCGTGACGTTATTGCGCAAAGTCCGTGTCGTCGCGGGCGACTTCGAGGCGTAGTCGGGCCGACGTCGAGAGTTGGTCGCTGAGCCGCGCAATCGCGTCCGTCGTACGAACCCCCCACCAGAAGAGGTCCTTGCCGTCGACGAAGGTTGTCGGCGCGATGCCTTCGAGTTCCGAGCGCTGACGTTGCGTGAACGGATAGGGCTCGCTCGGCGCGATGACGACGTCGGCGCGACAGGCGACGGCGTCGTCGAACGACACCGTGGGGTACGGACCGGACGATCCGGTGACGACTCGGACCCCGAGGTGCGCGAGCAACGACGCGCCGTAGGTCGGGGTGCCCAACAACATCCAGGGCCGCCGCCAGATCGGGACGACCGCCCTGACGCGCGGTGGCGCGGATGGTGCGAGCGCGGGCGCACGCCACGCGACGCCGAGTCGCTGCGCGAGTGACGTCAGGGCCGCGGCCACGTCGTCCAGGGATCGTACGTGCAGGACGTGCACGGCGAGGCCGCGCGCGACCAGCTCGTCGTAGTCCTCGCGTCGGTTCTCTTCGGCGTCGACGATGACGAGGTCGGGACCGAGCGCGACGATCTCGTCGACCTTGGGGTCCTTCGTGCCGCCGACGTGGACGAGGTCGTCTCGCTCGCAGAATCGGGTGCACGCGATGGGCGTCCGGTCCCACGCCGACAGGGTCTCGGTCACCGAAGGCACCAGGCTGATCAGTCGTTGCATGATCCCATCTTGTCTGGCGTCGGACCGTGCCGTCGTGACGGCGCCGCGGTCGCCGCCGCGCTCCTTCTCCGCGGTGGTCGCGCCGGCGGGTCAACTCGTGCCACGATGGTGGACCGGTGCAGCGAAGCGAGCGTCGGCGGTCGACGCTCGACGCGAGAGGGGATGGACGTGAAGGTAACCACGATGCTCAGCTACTCGGGGGGCTTCCAGCAGGCCGCCGCCGACGTCGTCGCGATGGAGAGGGCCGGGCTCGACCTGGTCTGGGTCGCGGAGGCCTACGGCTTCGACAGTCCGTCGTTGATGGGCTACCTGGCGGCCCTGACCTCGACCGTCGAGATCGGCGCGGCGATCCTGCCCATCTACACCCGCACCCCGACCCTGATCGCGATGACCGCCGCGGGTATCGACGCGCTCAGCGACGGCCGGTTCCACCTCGGTCTGGGCGCGTCGGGCCCCCAGGTGATCGAAGGGTTCCACGGGATTGCCTACACCAATCCGTTAGGCCGGACCCGCGAGATCGTGGAGATCTGTCGCGACGTGTGGCGTCGCGACGCGCCGCTCGTGCACGAGGGCAAGAACTACACGCTGCCCCTGCCCCCCGAGCGGGGGACGGGTCTGGGCAAGGCGCTCAAGATCATCGCGCACCCGGTGCGCAGTGAGATCCCCGTGTGGATCGCGGCCTTGGGCGAGAAGAACGTGGCGCTGGCCGCGGAGATCGCCAACGGGTGGATCCCGATCCTGTACATCCCCGAGAAGGCCAACGACGTCTGGGGGAATGCCCTCGCGACGGGTGCGGCCAAGCGCGATCCGGCGCTGGGCGATCTGATGATCACCGCCGGTGGCCTGCTGGCGATCGGCGAGGGTGACGACGTGATCGCGCTGCGCGAACTCCAGCGGTCGATGGTGGCGCTCTACGTGGGCGGCATGGGCGCCAAGGGCAAGAACTTCTACAACGAGTTGGCGGTGCGCTACGGCTTCGAGCGCGAGGCCCAACTCATCCAGGACCTCTACCTCGACGGCAAGAAGCACGAGGCCGAAGCGGCCGTGCCGGCCGAGTTCCTGGAGTTGACGACGTTGTGCGGTCCGGCGGGCTACGTCGCCGAACGCGTCGCCGCGTTCAAGGCCGCCGGCGTGACGCACCTGCAGGTACTGCCGGTGCCCCAGGCCGGCCAGAGCGTGGCGTCGTTGATCGAGGCCGTCAAGGCGATGGTGTAGTCGAGGGATCGTCCGCGCGCGTCGAATCGCGTCCGCCCGAGGCGAGCCACGCGTCGAACATCGCGGCGTAGGCGCCCCCGGCGAGCAGGAGTTCGCGCGGCGTACCCATCTCGATGATGCCGCCGTGGTCGATGACCACGATTCGGTCGGCGCGCTGGGCCGTGGTGAGCCGGTGCGCGATGAGGATCGCCGAGCGCCCCTCGAGCAGCCGGTCGAGGGCGCGCTCGATGACGGTCTCGCTGCGCAGGTCCAGTGACGACGTCGCTTCGTCGAGGATCAGCACGCGGGGGCGCGCGAGGAACGCCCGGGCCAGGGCCAGGAGCTGGCGCTCACCGGCCGAGAGCGTCTGGCCGCGTTCGTGCACGATCGTGTCGAGGCCGTCGGGGAGCCGGTCGACCAGGTCGCGCAGGCCGACCACGTCGATGGCCTCGTCGATCTCGGCGTCGGTGACGTCGGTGCGGCTGAACGCGAGGTTCGTGCGGATCGATCCGGCGAAGAGGAAGGCCTCCTGGGGCACGACGCCCAACTGTGAGCGCAACGAGCGCAGCGTCACCGTCGAGATGTCGACGCCGTCGAGGAGTATCCGTCCCGCCGTGGGGTCGTAGAACCGGTTCGCCAGCTTGGCCATGGTGGACTTGCCCGCACCGGTCGGTCCGACGAACGCCACCGATTCACCGGGCGCGATGTCGAGGTTGATGTCGCGCAGGACCAGGTGGTCGGGGAGGTAGGCGAAGTCGACGTGTTCGAAGCGGATCCGACCCTCGACGGGTTCGAGGTCCGGTGCACCGGGCCGCTCCTCGACCGTGGGTTCGGTTTCGACGAGTTCGCGCAGTCGGATCACCGACGAGCGTCCCTGCTGGAGCGAGCTGTACTGCTGGACCAGGAGCTGGATGGGCGCGAAGAACCGGTTGAGGTACAAGAAGAACGCCACCAGGTTGCCGAGGCTCAGCTGGTGGCGCAGGTACATGTCGCCGCCGATGCCGAGCAGGAGTCCCTGGCTGAGGATGCCGATCGTGATCGTCGCGGGGCCGTAGACGGCGTTCACCCGACCCGTGTACACGTTCGCGTCGCGGTACGCACCGACCACGTGGCGATGGTTGCGGATGTTGCGTCGCTGGCGATTGTTCGCCGTGACGACGCGGATGCCGTAGAGCGACTCGGAGAGGTCGGCCAGCACGTTGGCGATCCGGTCGCGGCTCAACAGGTAGCCGCGCTCCGAGGCCCGGTGGAACCAGATCGTCAAGACGAACAGCAGCGGTACGACGAGCAGCACGGTCCACGCCGCCAGCACCACGTTCAGCTCGAAAAGGACGATCGTGATGACGATCATCGTCAGGCCCTGCATCGCGAACTGACTGATGCCGTCTTGGATCAGCTGTTGAAGGTTCTCGATGTCGCTCGTCATGCGGCTCATCAACACCCCGGCCTTCTCCTCGGTGAAGAAGCTGAGGCTCAGGCGCTGGAAGTGGGTGAAGACTCGGATGCGCAGGTCGTGCATCACCCGCGACGCCAATTTGCCCGTGACGTCGATCTGGGCCCGTTGCAAGAATGCGCTCGAGACGGCCACGACGACGTAACCCAGCGCGCACGCCGCGACCACCATCAGCGAGTGATGGCCGACCACCATGCCGTGGTCGATGGCGTAACTCGTGAGCAGCGGCCCCGTCTGGAGGACCAGCGAGGTGACGATCACCAGTAACGACGCGCCGACGACCCAGCGAGGATAGGCGCCGAGCAGGTGCGGCAGTGTCAGGCGTCGCTTCTCCTGCTCGCTCGGGAGCTGGGTGAACGTGATCCGCGACGGCGGGTGCTCGGGCTCGCCGGCCATCAACTTCGTGGCCTCGTCCATTAGTTCGGTCGGGATGCCGCCGAAGGGCAGTCCGCTCGTCGGGCCCGAACCGACGAACATCGCCCGTCCACCTCCGCCCCCGCTCCAGCCGCCGCCCCACGCCATCAGTCGATCCCCTCGGTGGTGCTCTGGGCCAGGACCTGGGCGTAGAGCGGGGTCGTGGCGAGGAGTTCCTCGTGCGTGCCGGTCGCGACGATCCGCCCCTCCTCGAGCAGTAGGACTCGGCTCGCGAGGGCGATCGTCGAGATCCGGTGCGCGATGATGATGGTCGTGCGCTCGGCGAGGAGTGCGCGCAGGGCCTCGAAGATGCCGGCCTCGACGTGGACGTCGATCGCGCTGGTGGCGTCGTCGAGGATGAGGATCGGCGGGTTGACCAGGAGAGTCCGGGCGATGGCGATGCGCTGACGCTGCCCACCGGACAAGGTGTAGCCCCGCTCGCCGACCACGGTGTCGTAGCCGTCGGGCAGGCGCTCGATGAACTCGTGGGCGTTGGCGGCCCGGGCGGCGGCCTCGACCTCGTCGCGAGTGGCGTCGGGCTTGCCGTACGCGATGTTGTCGCTGATCGAGACGGAGAACAAGAAGGGTTCGTCCAAGACGACGCCCACGTTGTGGCGCAGCGACGAGAGGGTGAGGTCTCGGACGTCGTGGCCGTCCACGATGATCGAACCGTCGACGACGTCGTAGAAGCGGTTGACCAGTCGGGCGACCGTCGACTTGCCCGATCCGGTTCGCCCCACGATGGCGACGGTCTCACCGGGCTCGATACGGGCGTCGAAGTCGTGCAGGATCTCGGCGCCGTTGGCGTAGTGGAAGGACACGTGATCGAAGTCGATGACACCGGCCGCGTCGACCAGGTCGAAGGCGCCCGGACGCTCGACCACCTCGGGGTTCTCGTCGAGGATCTCGAAGATCCGCTCCGCACTGGCCTTGGCGCGCTGGCCCATCATCACGAGTTGACCGAGCATCATGAACGGTGCCTGGAGCATCAGGAGGTAGGCGTTGAAGGCGAGGATCGCTGACGGCTGCAGGTTGCCCTCGATCACCATCCACCCGCCGAAGAACAAGACCAGGGCGAGTCCGAGCTGGGGGAGGTTCTGGACCCACGGCGACCACTGTCCGCGGATCTGGGCGTCCTTCACGTAGGCCCACGCCACGCCTTCGGCCGCGTCGGCCAGGCGGTTGACCTCGGCCTGCTCCTGGGCGAAGGACTTGACCACCCGCACGCCGTTCACGTTCTCGTCGACGATCGTTGCGACCTCGGCCAGCCGGGCCTGGGTGATCCACGAAATGGGAAACATCACGCGCCGCATTCGGATGCCCACGAAGTACAGCGCGGGCATCACCGACAGGGCGATCAACGCCAGCAGCGGATCGATCTTGAGCATGAATCCGAAGGCCAGCACGCCGATGCAACACTGCACGACGATCAGCGGCGCGAAGGTGGAGTACATCTGGACACTGCGGATGTCGCTGTTGGCCCGGCTAATGAGCTGTCCCGACTGGACCCTGTCGTAGAAACCGAACGAGAGCCAGCTCAGGTGTTCGTAGATCAGTGAACGCAGGTCGGCCTCGAAGTTGTACGCGGTGCGGAACAGGAACTGTCGGGAGACGAGTCCGGTGACGCCGGCGATGATCCCGACCACCACAATGGCAACCACGTCTGCGCGTAACTGGCCCGGGCGATTGGTGTTGAGGTGACCGACGGCTTCGTTCAACATGTAGGGCACCAGGGTCTGGAAGACCAGGCTGACGAACGAGAGGCCGATGGCGACGCCGAAGGCCGTTCGGTGGGTGTTGATGACCGGCAGGATGCGCCGCCACCACGCGAGTCCTCGCTCGCGCGAGATCTGGGCGGTCGGCCCCTGGTAACGCGAGGTGACGCCGCCGAGGGGGTTGGCGGATTCGTCGGCGGGCGCGTGAGGGATCCGAGAGGAAAATGTGGATGTCACCGAGCAATTCTAGTGGCGGCCCCTCTCGCGACGCTCGAGCGCTCGACCTCGGCGCCGACCGGTGTCACGGCGTAGTGTGACCACGTGTCTTCACTCCACGTCATCAGCCATCCCGTCGTCGCGGACAAGGTCCGACAACTTCGCGACGATTCGACGTCCAACGCCGACTTTCTGCGCCTCGCCGGCGAGATCTCTCGTTTCGTCGCCTACGAGGCGTTCCGCGACACCCCGGTCACCCAGACGACGGTGGACACGCCAGTCGTGAAGGGCGCCCCAGCCATCCGGATCGACACCGAGTACCTCATCGTGCCGATCCTGCGAGCCGGTCTGGGCATGAGTCCGGCCGTCCAAGAGGTGCTGCCGCATCACCGGGTCTGCCTGGTGGGACTGCGCCGCAACGAGGCGACGCTGCAACCCGACGTCTATCTCGACGGGCTGCCTGAATCCCTGGACGGCGTGCACGTGGTGATCTGCGACCCGATGCTCGCCACGGGAGGTTCGCTCGTGTGCGTCTTGGACATGCTGCGCACCCGAGGGGCGATCGACGTCACCGTTTTGTGCCTGATCGCCGCCCAACCGGGCGTGGAGTTCGTCTTCTCGCACCACCCCGGCGTCGACATCGTGGCCGCGGCGCTGGACCTGGAACTCAACGACGTCGGCTACATCACGCCGGGACTGGGTGACGCCGGCGACCGACTCTTCGGACCGCCCGCTCGCTGATCAGAGGCCGATGTCCTCGTGCCACAGCTCGGGGTGTTCGTGGATGAAGTCGGCCAACATGACGGTGCACGCGGGGTCGTCGAGCACGAGGATCTCCACGCCGAGCTCGTCGAGCCAGTCGTGGCCGCCGTGGAAGTTGGCGGCCTCGCCGATGACGACGGCGCCGATATTGAACTGACGAACGAGACCGGAGCAGTACCAGCACGGTGACAGGGTCGTCACCATCACGCACTCGGGATAGTCACGACGTCGGCCACCTCGACGAAAGGCGTCCGTCTCGGCGTGGATCGAGGCGTCCTGCTCCTGGACGCGTCGATTGTGCCCGGCGCTGATGAGCGTGCCGTCGCGCGAGAACAGCGCGGCGCCGATGGGGATGCCGCCTTCGCGCAGGCCCACCTCGGCCTCGTGTCGGGCGACCTCGAGCATCTGCGCGGCGAGTGAACGGTCCAGGGGTGCGTGGTCAGTGGTCACGGGATAAGTATGCTCCAGCACCGTGGATGCACGCACCTACTCCGTCGAGGTCGGATCGCAGCGGGTCGAGCTGCCGCTGGTCGCGCTGAATGAGCGCCTGACCCTCGCACTCTTGATCACCGTGGACATGGGCGTCGAGTTCATGGCGCGCGCCGGCGAGGAGCTGGCGCAGGTGCTTCGTCCCTACGACGTGGACATCGTCGCCACGGTCGCCACGATGGGCATACCCGTCGCCGTCGAGGTCACCCGCCATCTCGGGCTGGACCAGTACGTCATCTTGCACAAGACCCCCAAGATCCACCTGGCCGACGCCGTGAGCGAGAACGTGCGCTCCATCACGACCGACGCCGATCAGCGTCTCCTCTTCGATCGTGCCCGCATCGGCGACGTCGCGGGCAAGCGCGTGGCCATCGTCGACGACGTCATTTCGACGGGTGCGTCGACCGGCACCGCGTTGCGCCTGCTGCGTGGTGTGGGTGCGAACATCGTCGCCATCGGAACCCTCGTGACTGAAGGTTCGCTGTGGCGCACGTCGCTGGGTGACGACGCCACGATGGTGCGGGCCCTCGGGTCGATCCCGGTCTTTCGTCCCGACGGCTCCGGCGGGCTCGTCGAGGACTGGGTCGGCTAGTCATTCGACGCCGGCCCCGGCGCCGGGCGACCCCAGGGTCGACACGAGGCCGGGGCCGGCGGCCTAGCGATTCGGCTCGAGCTCCTTCTGGCGCACGACCTGACGCGCGACCGTGCCGCTGAACTTGTCGAGCACGAGGTACAGCAGTCCCGCGACCAGGATGCCGGCCGGCACCGAGAAGTCCGCGCCGCCGTACCACCCGGCCTCGCAAACCCCGTTGACGAGTTTGCCCGCGCACGCGGCGCCGAAGTGGTTCGAGACCGGCGTCATCCAGTGGAAGGGGAAGTTGCTGGGCGGCGGCGCCTTGGAGAAGCACATGGTCGCCGCGACCATGCCGACCACCAGGGCGACGATGGAACTCCAGTTCACGCCACCCGCGCCCGACCAGTAGAGACCTTCACGGTCGGTGCGCTGGAGCTCGGCGGGGTTGTAGCGGTACTTGCGGAGGATCCAGTCCATCAGGTACACGCCGAGCCACGGCGCGATCCAGACGATGATGACGCCGACGAACTCCTTCATGTAGAGCGAGAAGGTCGACTGGAACATCGCCCAGATCGTCAAGCCGCAGGCGATGAAGCTGTCGAGCACGACAGCCTGGTAGCGCTTCAGGTTGAGTCCCATCGCTTGGAGCGACACGCCCGAGGAGTACAGGTCGAGTGAGTTGATCCCGAACAGCTGCACGATGGCGAAGAGCAGAAAGACCACCACGACGAAGCTGGGGATGTAGGACTGGCCGCGCAACGCCTCGAACGGGTTGGCACTGTTCCACGCCGTGACCTGGGCGCCCGACGAGAGGAAGGTGAACGTCGCCGCGCCCAGGGTCATCATGATGATCTCGGGGATCGCGGTGCCGAGGAAGAGCCACCCGACGATCGCCTTCTTGCTGGCGTCGCGGGGCACGTAACGGGTGTAGTCGTTGCCACACTCGGCCCAGCCCAGTCCCGACAGGGCGATCGTGAACGCCAGTCCCGCGGTGTAGAGCTCCCAGCCACCCCCGAATCCCTTGTAGCTGGCCGAGCCGTGCTTGAAGGCGTAGTAGGCCATCACCACGAAGATCAGCCCGAAGGGGATGATGAGCGCGCGCAGGACCTTGACCATCGTCGCGTGACCCAGGTATGGCATGACCGCCTGAATGGCGGCGGCGATGATGATGTAGACGACTTTCATCGGCGAGGAGACGTGCACGCCCGCCATTTGGCTGAGCACCAGCGCGGCGCCGACGATGAGGATCAACCCCTCGGTCTCGAATCCCAACTGGGTGATCCAGTTGAAGAAGCTGACGACTCGTGACCCGCGGGTTCCGAAGGGCGCCCGGCCGATCGTGAAGGCGGTGGTCCCGGTCTCGGGTCCCTGGAGCGAGGCCAATCCCAGGAGGAAGTACGACAGGTTGCCGATGACGATGATCGACAGCGCCGTGTAGAAACTGAACCCAAAACCCATGAGCAGGGCTCCGTAGATGAAGTATTCGACGTTGATCGACGTGCCGGCCCACAGTGCGGCGATATTGCGCGGGGTGGCCCAACGTTCGTTCTCGGGGATGAAGTCGATCCCGCGACGTTCGACGTGAAAGACCGGGTCGCCCGACGATCCGTCGTGTAGTTCAATGCCCGTTGCCACAGTTGTGGTCCTCCCTTGAAGTTGAAATTCCTCCCGATACGACTCCGTGAGGTGCTAGTCGTACGCGCCAAGTATGACCGATATCGGTACCGGCTCACACAGAATTAACACTTCAACGACGAATTGTCGTCACGGGCCGTTCACCTGGCGTTCGCTCGACGTGGCCGCCGCCGAGACTTAGCGACTCCTTAACGCGAGCACACGGTCGCCATACGCGCGACCCGCAAGATGGTCGTGTCTCATCCCCCCAGCTAGAGACGGAAAGTAGGCAGCACCCATGTACCGCTCCACCAAGAAGAAGTTCGTCCGCCGGATCGGCGTGTCCACCGCGGTGGCGCTCAGTGTCGCCGCGACCACGGTCGGCATCGCCAATGCGGCCACGACCACGTCCAGGTCCGCGGCGCACGCCAAGGCATTGCACCCATCGGCGTGGCGCGTGGTGCCCTTCACGTCGCCGCCAGCCAACGCCGCCGTGGGCGTCGTCACCGCGCTGACCAGCACGTCGGTCACCGTGAGTGACCGGCTCGGAACGTCGGCGGTCTACGCGATCGACTCGGCGACCACGGTGACCAACGAGGGTCGATCGGCGTCCGTCAGCGACCTGAAGGTGGGCGAGCACGTCGTGATCACGTTGGCGTCCTCGGCCACGGTGACGGCGTCGTCGATCGAGATCGACCCTGACCACGGTCCCGGACCGCGACACGGTCGCTTCGGCGGCCCCGGCGGCGTGGTCACGGCACTGACGGGGACGTCGATCACCGTCAAGGATCGATCGGGTTCGTCCTCGACGTATACCTACGGCGCGGCCACGACGGTCACTAAGGAACGCGCCGGCGCGACGACGGCGGACCTCAAGGTCGGCGAGATGGTGATGCTGCGCGTCGACGCCAGTGACGTCACCGCCGCCGTGTCGATCGACATCGAGCAACCGATCGTGATCGGCCAGGTCACGTCCGTCTCGGGTGATTCGATCATCGTCAGCGGACGGCGCGGCGTGACGAGCACGGTGGTCGTCTCCAGCGCAACGACCTATTCGAAGAACGGGAGCACGGTGGACCTCTCCGCGGTGTCGGTCGGTTCGACGATCTTCGCACAGGGATCGTTCGAGTCGAACGGCACCACACTCGACGCGACGACCATCGGTATTGGTCTGCGGACCCCGGACGGCGTCGGCCACGCTGGGCCACACGGTCCAGAGGGCGGCCCGGCTGGCCCGGGAATGGGTCGCTAGGTCCCCCGGGCGGTCGACGGGTCCGAGGTCCGCTCGGGCTCGTCGACCGGCCACCCGCCGCGTGCGCCACGGCGACGTGCCGGATCACTGGTAGGTGACAATTCTGCGACGTGCCCAGGTTTTACGCCGGGTAATTGCTAAGTTTCGCCACAGAGATTCGCACGAAGACAACAAGGTCCCCAG
>Ga0075017_100000522_pt1 | contig 21551 bp, 21 predicted proteins | sample AleBraG_ABR_2012_FD_71475 | JGI IMG/M metagenome (GOLD analysis project Ga0075017, IMG submission 71475) | Freshwater sediment microbial communities in response to fracking from Pennsylvania, USA - Alex Branch Run_MetaG_ABR_2012 | ecosystem: Environmental > Aquatic > Freshwater > Creek >... | reverse complement strand
ACGTTCTACTCCGGGGTCCTCGGTCTGCGGCCGGTGCCGAAGCCGGCACCCCTGGCCGATCGGGGCGGCCGGTGGTTCACCGGCGAGGGCGTCACCCTCCACCTCGGCGCCGAGGCCGACTTCCGGCCGGCCCGGAAGGCCCACCCGGCCCTGGTCGTGAGCGGGCTCGACGAGCTGGTGGCCCGCATCGAGGCCGAGGGTGGCACGGTCCGCTGGGACGCCGAGCTCCCCGACGTGCGGCGCTGCTTCGTCGACGATCCCTTCGGCAACCGCCTCGAGCTGATCGCCGTCAGCTGACCGCCGTTTCGTCGCGGCAGGCGCCCAAATCCCACGGTGGTCGGTGGCCACGCCGGATTACCCTTCCCGCGTGACGACGCCGATCATCCTGCGCCCGGCCCGTCCCGTCGATCTCGAACCGGTGGTGGCGATCTACAACGCCACCATCCCGGGCCGCCAGGCGACGGCCGACACGGCGCCCGTCACGGTGGCGTCCCGGCGGGAGTGGTTCGACGCCCACACCCCGGACCGCCGTCCCCTGTGGGTCGCCGAGGACGACCGGGCCACCGTGGTCGGGTGGCTGAGCCTCTCCGACTTCTACGGCCGGCCAGCCTACGGCTCCACCGCCGAGGTCAGCGTGTACGTGGCCGACCGGGTCCGGGGGACGGGCCTCGGCGGGCGCCTGCTCGACCACGCCCTGGTCACCGCCCCGGACCTGGGGCTCGACACGCTCCTCGGGTTCATTTTCGCGCACAACTTGGCCAGCCTCGGGCTGTTCGGGTCCCGTCGCTTCGAGCGTTGGGGCCTGCTGCCCGACGTCGCCGTCCTCGACGGCGTGACCCGGTCGCTGGCCATCCTCGGGCGGCGCCTCTCCGGTTGACCCCCCGGTCGGGGGCCGGGTGCCCGCCGATCCCACGCGGGCAGGCGAGCGGGAGATCACCGCTTCTGGCGGACTACGGTGCGGTGGTGCGGGCCGACCGGCTGGTGGCCATCGTCGTGCTGCTCCAGACCTCGGGGCCGAGCTGAACGCCACCTTCGTCGCGCGGCCCGGAGCGGGCGAACCGGGTTGCCCGAAGCGGATGGTCTTCGGGCCGTGCGGCGGCGTCACCGCCGACGGCGGCTGCGAAACCGGCACGGAGCCCTGCCCGTTCGCCACCAGGCCCACCGTGCGCTGGCCGACCCGACGGGACGGGGCCAGCTCCGGGGGGCCGAAGCCACCCGCGCCGGCCCTGGTGGGGGCGGCCGCTGAGCTGGTGGCCCTGATGGCGCGCCGGCCCGTCGTCGTGGCCGACGTGCCGCTGACCACGCCCTCGGCCGATGACCTTCGCGCCCTGGTCGATGTGCTGGTCGCCGACTGCGACGCCGGCCTGTTGGGCGATGCCCCGTGGTGTCGCGTGCAGCTCCCTCCGTCGTTACGGGCCGCCCTGTGTTCGGCGGGCGGTCTGCGGGCCTGGGTCGGTCTGAACTGCCGGGACCGGAACCGTGTGGCCCTGGAGGGTGAACTGGCGGGACTGGTGGCCGCCGGGGCGGCGGCCGTGCACTGCGTGACGGGCGATCACCCGGCCACCGGCGATCGGCCCGACGCCGCCCCGGTTTTCGATCTGGATGCCACCCGGCTGGCCGCCCTGGCCGGTCCGGGCGGTCTGCACGTCTCGGTCGCCGAGTCGCCCCTGGCCCCACCCCGCGCCGAGCGGGGCGCCCGCCTCGCCGAGAAGGTCCGGGCCGGTGCCCACGGGTGCATCGTCAACCTGGTCGGCCCGGCCGAGGAGCTGGCCGGGTTCATCGACCGAGCCACGGCAGCCGGAGCCGGGCCGGACCGCGGCGTCACCTTCCTGGCCTGCGTCCCGGTCGTGACCACCGTGTCGGCGCGCCGCCTGCTCGGTCGCTTCCCCGGCCTGGTCCTGCCCGAGGCCGTGCAGCGGGCGGCCGCCGAGGAGGACCCCCGCCGGGCGGGGATCGCCGCGGCCGTGGAGGTGGCCGAGAGCTACCTGGCCGTTCCCGGCGTGGTCGGGGTCGACCTGACAGCGGCCGCGGCGGCGGGAGACGAGCGCGGCGTGGCGACCGACCTGGCGGTCATCGCCCGGACTCTCGGCGGGGGACGCTGACCGTCGACGGTCCGTGGACGGGCACCCCGGCGACGCCTCAGCCGGGGAGGTGGCCCCCGGGGGAACGGGCGGCCGGGTTGCCGGGGGGACGGGCGGCGTCCCACACCATGGCGGCCGCCGGCGGTGGCCGATCGCCGAGCAGCACATCGGCCGGGCTGCGCTTGTCGATGTGGCCCAGCAGGCCCCGGTAGATCCCGAACCCGCACAGCTCACGCAACCGCGGCGGAAACGTCGCCACCGTGTCGAGGGGCAGGCCGAGCTGCTGGTTCTCCTGCTGTCGGACCCAGCCGGCACAGAAGTTGGCGGCCACCCCCCACCGTCGCGCCCCGCTGGAGTTGGCACCGCCACCGTGCCACAGCGAGCCGTGCCACACCAGCACCGAGCCGCGGGCCATCACCGCGGCCACCGAAGCGTGCGTCGACCCGTAGGGCGGCGAGTGGTCGGCCCGGTGGCTCCCCGGCACCAGCCGGGTGGCCCCGTTGGTCTCCGTGAAATCGGTCAGCGCCCACATCGTGTTGCACACCACGGCGGGGTGCGGCTTGGGCAGCGGGATGAGCTGGTCGTCGGCGTGGATCGGCTGGGCCCGCTCTCCCGGTCCGATGGCGATCGAGGACAGCGACGACAGCAGACAACCCGGGTCGAGAACCCCTTCGACGACGGCCAGGACCCGAGGGTCGAGAACCAGAGCCTCGTACAGGCGCCCGGAGCTCAGCAGGTTGTAGATCCGCCAGGTGGCGTGCCCCTCGAAGGGGTTGCCGGCCGGGACGATCGATCGTTCGCGCTCGAGACGAGCCAGATCGGCGATCAGCTCGTCGCAACGGGTCGGGGCGAGCACCGCCTCGACGACGGCGTAACCGTCGCGCTCGATGCCGGCGAGCGCGGCGGCCACCTCGCCGGTCGGGACGGCGGGTTCGGCAGCCACAGGCGGCACTGTAGGGCGGCCCTCGGGATGATCCGGGTGGCGCCCGGCGTTGATCCCCCTGTGCGCATCGACATCTGGTCCGACGTGGTCTGCCCGTGGTGCTACATCGGCAAGCGCCGGTTCGAAACGGCGCTCGGCCGGTTCGAGCACGCGGCCGACGTCGAGGTGGTGTGGCGGAGCTTCGAGCTCGACCCGGCGGGCCCGCGGCAGCGCGACGGCCATCTTGTCGACCTCCTGGCCGCGAAGTACGGCATGAGCCGCGAGGAGGCGGAGGCAGCCAACGCCCGGGTCACGGCGCTGGCCGCCGACGAAGGTCTGGCCTACCGGCTCGAGGCGGCCCGGCCCGCCAACACCTTCGACGCCCACCGCCTGATCCACCTGGCGGCCTCCCGAGGGCTCGGCGGGCGGGCCAAGGAGACCTTCCTGGCCGCCTACTTCACCGAGGGGGCGGCCCTCGGCGACCGGGACACCCTGGCCGGCCTGGCCGCCCGGGTCGGCCTCGACGCTGAGGAGGTGGCCGCCGTGTTGGACTCCGACGCCTTCGCGGCCGACGTGCGCGTCGATGAACAGGAGGCCCACCAGCTCGGCGTCACCGGCGTCCCCTGCTTCGTGATCGACGGGCGTTTCGCGGTGGCCGGGGCCCAGAGTCCCGAGCTGCTCCTGCAGGCCATGAGGCGGGTGTGGGCCCTGGCCGCCGACGCCACCGGGGCCGTGGGCTAGCCGGACGAACCCCCTTCAGACGGTCGGGCCGACTGGCGTAGGGTCAGGGCCGTAACACCCGAACGAGGAGGTCACCGATGGGATTCCTGGACAAGGCCAAGCAGCAGGCCCAGGACATCAAGGGCAAGGTCGAGGGCAAGGTCGACGACGTCCAGTCGAAGCGGAAGTCGACCGAGCTGCTGTCTCACCTCGGTCGCTACGCCTACGCCGAGCGCACCGACCGGCTGCCGGCCGGGGCCGAGGCCGAGATCACCCGTCTGGTGGGCGAGCTGCGCAGCGCCGAGCAGGACGGTGCCAGCGTGCTGCCCGAGCTCGAGACCACCCCGCCGGCGTCGTCGGACGGCCCCGCCGGCCCGTGAGCACCCGGCCGGGCCGGTTCGGCCCGGCCCGGCCGCTCAGCCCGGCGCGGCGGCCGCCGTGGACGGACGGTTGAGCCGACCGAACAGGCCCTTGTGAGCCCGGTAGAGGCGGGGGAACTCGCGGTACAGGCGGTCGTAGGTGGACCGGGAGAGCGGGTCGGGAGCGAAGACCCGGTCGACGTGCACCAGGCCGCGAACCTCGCTGGCCCGCACCTCCCCGAGCGCCATGGCGGCGAACAGGGCGGCGCCCCGGAGATTGGCATAGCGGGGCTCGGCCACCCGCTCCACCACCCGGTCCATGACGTCGGCGTGGATCTGGCACCACAGGTCGGATTGGGCTCCCCCGCCGATCATGCGCAGCGGCTCGAGGCGACGGCGGGCGAAGGACTCGACGGCATCGTGCAACCACCGGTTGTTGAGGGCGACGCCCTCGAGCACGGCCCGGACCAGGTCAGCCTGGGTCGTGGCCAGCGACAGGTTGTGGAACCCGCCCCGGGCCGCCCGGTCGTCGACGGGCGAACGTTCGCCGTTGAGCCACGGCGTGAACAGGATGTCGCCCGCCCCGGCGGCCACCGGCGCAGCCAGGGCGGTGAGCTCGTCGAAGCTGGCCCGGCGGTCCGCCGCCAGCGGGCCGGCCAGGACCCGGTCGCGCAGCCACTCGAGGCACAGCCCGCCGGTCTCGTGGTTGTTGGCAATGAGATAGCCGCCGCCGGGCAGGCCGGGCACGCTGGCGATCTGGTGGCGCACGTCGGTTCGCTTGAACGGCACGGGGGCGCCGATCCAGGCGCTGGTGCTGACGGCCAGGTGGGCCTCGTAGTGGTCCACCGCCCCGGCCCCGCAAGCCGCTGAATGCAGGTCGGGGGTGGCGGTGACGACCTGCACGCCGGCGGGCAGGCCGAGCTCGTCGGCCACCTCGGCGCGCACCGTGCCGATGATCGAACCGGTGAGCCGCAACGGCGGCAGCTTGGTCCCATCCACGCCGGCCAGGCCGACCAGGACCGGGTCGTAGGCCAGCCGGTCGAGGCGGCGGTTGTCGGTCAGCCAGGCACCGGTCATCGAGGCGTGCGAGGCCGCGGCCCGGCCGGTGAAACGCATGGTCAGGTAGTCGACGGGCTCCAGATACCAGCGGGCCGCCCGAGCCACGTCGGGTTGGTCCCGCTCGAGATGGAGGATGTGGCCGATGGGGTCGGCGCCGTCCACCGACGGGGCCCCGCCGGACCGACGGATCCACTGCAGGGCGGCGCGGGGATCGAAGCCGGCGAGCGGGCCGCCGATGACCTCCCGGGAGTGCGGTGCCCCGCGGGTGTCCATCCACAGCAGGCACGGCCCCACCGGGACACCCGCGGCGTCGACCGGCACGGTGGAGGCCCACTGGCCGGTCACGCTCAGCGCCACCACCCGCTCGGCCCGTACCACGCCGCTGGCCATGGCCCGTTGCACCGCCTCCCCGACCAGACGCCACCACTCGGCGGCATCCTGGGTGGCGCCCCCACCGGGCCCGAACCTGGTCGTCACGGCTGCATGTTCGCTCCAGGCCACGGCACCGGTCAGCGACACCAGACCCACCTTCGGGCCCCCGGTGCCCAGGTCGACGCAGACCACGAACCGGTCAGCCCGGCCGGGGACGGCCCCGGCGGCGGTCACGAATCCGGGACGGTCAGCTGGCGGTCGAGCAGGTCGGCCATCACGGCGCGGATGAAGTCGTCGGCCTCGTCGGTCATCCCCCCGGCCACGCCGCCGTAGATCGCTCCGCTGACCGGGGCTGCCCCGGCGGCCTGGCGGCCGACGGCGTAGGCCACAGCCTCCCCCAGGTCGGCGGCGAACGCCTCCGCCACGCCCGGGCGGGTCTGGGGCCGGGTCACGGCCAGGTGCAGGGCGTTGGGATACTGCTGGCCGTTGAAGCGCCATCCCCGCCGGCGCATGGCGTCATTGACGTGGTAGATGTCGAACTCATCGGAGGTGAAGCTGAACAGGAAGGTGGGCCGCCCGAGGATGCGCAGTTGCGGGTGCTGCTCGACGACAGCGCGCAGACGGGCCGCGGTGTCGAAGATCTCCGCGGCGTAACGTCGGTAGCCCTCCCGGCCCAGCTGCACCATGGCCGCCCAGGTGGCGGCCAGCAGGCCGCCGGAACGGGACCCGTCCATGCCGGGCGAGCAGTACTTTCCGCCGCTCCAGTCGGTGACGAAAAAGTACTGGGCGTTGCGCAGCGCCTTGTCGCGGAACAGCAGGGTCGAGGTGCCCTTGAAGGCGTAGCCGTACTTGTGGGTGTCGGCGGAGATGGACGTCACCCCGGGGATCCGGAAATCGAAACAGGGGATGTCGTAGCCGAGCTCCTGGCCGAAGGGGAGCAGAAACCCGCCGAGGCAGGCGTCGACATGCAGGCCGACGCCGCGGGCCGCAGCCAGCTCGCCGAGCTCGGCGATCGGGTCGATGGTGCCGTAGCCGTAGTTGCAGGCTGACCCGACGATGGCCACGGTCTGGTCGTCGAGATGGTCCGCCACCCAGGACACGTCGACCAGGGTGGAGGACGGGTCGACCGGCGCCCGCCGCAGCTCGACGCCGAACAGGTGACAGGCCTTGTCGAACGCCGGGTGGGCCGTCTCCGGCTTGATCACGTTCGGCCACCGCACACCCCGGGCGGTCGCCTGCTCCCGATAGGCCAGCACGGCGTGGGCGATGCTGGCCGTGCCCCCGCTGGTCACCAGTCCCGCCGGGGTCGCCTGGCCATCCGACCCGGCATGGAACAGGTCCAAGGCCATCGCGATGATCTCGCCCTCGAAGCGGGTGGCGCTCGGGCACATGTCGCGCTGCAGGGCGTTGACGTGGGCGAACAGGCCGAAAGCCCGGTTCATGAACTCGTAGTGGTCGTGGTCGCCGCAGTACATGGTGCCCGAGCACCGGCCCGATTCCCACACGGCGTCCTCGGCGGTGGCCATCTCGGTCAGCTCGGCCAGCACGGCGTCGCGGCTGCGGCCGCGCTCCTCGAGGGCCCGTCGCACCCCGAACCGCTCGGCGTAAGGGTAGTCGTCACTCATCGGGCCGCTCCGGGCTGGGCCCCTGGCGCAGGGGCCCGTAGCTGCGGGGCCGTCGTCCGCCCCGCGCCGACACTACCGGTGGCGGCCGGCCGGGCGTCGGGCCGGCCGCGGCCGGCGCCGGCCGGCCGAACACGCCGGCCTCAACCCCGGGCGCAGCCCGCTCCCGGGGCCCGGTTGATGGCGGCCCAGCGGGGGTCGTCAGTGACGGGGTGGTAGTCACCGGTGCGGGGATCCTGCTCGTAGTCGACCGGCGGGTGGCCGCCGTGGAGCACCTGGCCGAGGGCGTCGGCCAGGCGGTCGACGTCGGCCACCGTCGTTGACAGCCCGGCGCTGACCCGCACCGCGCCCGGGATGGTCCGCCGGTCACCCCGGCGCACCTCGTCACGGAAACGTTCGATGGCCGCGGCGTCGAGGCCGAGCAGTCGGGTCAGATACGGGTGGGCGCAGAAGCAGCCGTGACGCACCCCGATACCGAACTCGGCGCTCAGGCGGGCGGCCACCAGCTGATGGGCCATCCCCTCGACGGTGAAGCTGATCACCGGCAGTGTCGCCGTGCCCTCCCCCGGCCCGAGCAGCCGGACTCCCGGCACCGCGGCCACCGCCGCCCGGAGCCGGGTCCGCAGCTCCGCCTCGTGGGCGGTGACAGCCGACCAGCCCAGCCGTTCGAGTTCGTCCACCGCAGCGTGGAGCGCCACCGCTCCGACGACGTTGGGGGAACCGGCCTCCTCCCGCTCGGGAGGGTCGGTCCACACCACCTCGTCGAGGTCGACGAGGTCCACCGCGCCACCCCCGGCCAGGAACGGGTCACCCTCGGCGAAGGCCCGGCGGGGGCCGATGAGCACCCCCGCCCCGAACGGGGCGTACATCTTGTGGCCGCTCCACGAGATGAAATCGGCCGCCGCGGGTAGGGGCCGGTGGGGGGCCAGCTGGGCGGCATCCACCGCCACCGGCACCCCCCGGTGGTGGGCGGCCTCGATGATCTCCCCGAGGGGCGGCAGCCAGCCCGTGACATTGGAGGCGCCGGTGACGGCCAGCAGGCGGGGCCGGGGCCGCTGGTCCAGGCCGGCCACCACGTCGGCCACCTCGAACGTTCCTTCGGTGCCGCACTCCACGTAGCGGCGGGTGGCGACCCGTCCCCAGGGCAGCAGGTTGGCGTGGTGCTCCACCACGGTGGTCAGAACCACGTCCCCGGGCGCCAGGCGGAGACGGTAGGCCAGGTGGTTGATGGCCTCGGTGGTGTTCCGACAGATGATGGCGGTGTCCGCGTCGGAACGCCCGGCGAAGCGGAGAAAGGCCGCCCGGGCGGCCTCATAGGCGGCGGTGGCGGCCTGCGACTTGTAGCCCGCCCCCCGGTGGACGCTCGAGTACCACGGGAGGAAACCGCTGACCCGGTCGGCCACCTCGGGAAGAGCCGATGTCGAGGCGGCCGCGTCGAGGGACAGGTAAGGCCGCTCGATCCCGTCGATGCAGGGGACCGGCACGCCGTCACCGAGCAGCGACACCCCGCTCCAGCCGTCTCGTGACACGGTCACCTCCGGCTTGATCGTAGGTCGGCCGCCCGGCCGTGACGTCCGGACGACCCCGACGCCGGGCCCGGGCCGTGGGGCCGGCGGCCGCGTCAGCCCGGCTCAGCCCGGCCGGACCCGCTGCAGCACCGCGTCGGGGTTGCCGTGGGCCGCCCCCGGCGGGAAGACCACGTCGAGCTCGTCCAGCTCGGCCGGCCCGAGCTCGATGTCGAGCGTCGCCAGATTCTCCTCCAACAGATCCCGGCGTTCGACACCGGGAATGGGCACCACGTCGGGGCCGCGGCCGCGCAACCAGGCCAGCGCCACCTGGGCGGCCGTGGCCGACCGCCGGGCGGCCAACTCCTGCAGGACCGCCACCAGGCGCAGGTTGTGGTCGATGTGGTCGGGCCCCAGCCGGGGGTCGCCGGCCCGGAGGTCGCCCGGCTCGAGGACCCCCGGCCTGGTGATGGCTCCGGCCAGGAAACCCCGCCCGAGAGGGGCGTAGGGCACGATGCCGATCCCGAGGGCCCGGGCCGCCGGGACGACCTCGGTCTCGATGCCACGCGCCCATAACGACCATTCGCTCTGCACGGCGCTCAGCGGGTGCACGGCGTGGGCTCGTCGCAGCTCGTCGGCCAGCGGCTCGGACAGGCCGAGGAACCGGACCTTGCCCTGGCCGACCAACTCGGCCATGGCTCCGACGCTCTCCTCGACCGGGACGTCGGGATCCACCCGATGCTGGTAGTACAGATCGAGATGATCGGTGCGCAGACGCCGCAGCGAGGCCTCGCAACTGGCCCGGACGTGGTCGGGTCGTCCATCGACGCCGGACGGGCGGTCGGGGTCACGGACCAGCCCGAACTTGGAGGCGAGCACGACGCCGTGACGGCGTCCCTCGAGGGCTTCGCCCAGGAACCGCTCGTTGTCCCCGTCGGCGTAGGCGTCGGCCGTGTCCAGGAACACCACCCCGAGCTCGAGGGCCCGCTCGAGGGTGGCCCGGGACTCGCCCACGTCGGTGCTGGCGTAGGACCGGGTCATGACCATGCAGCCGAGGCCGAGAGCCGACACCTCCAGGCCGAGGGTTCCCAACCGGACCAGAGGGACTTCGCCGTCGGCCCCCCGTGACCGGCCGGCGTCGCTCACCCGTCGACCGGCCGGAACCGGGGCAGCGCCAGCTCGGCGCTGATGCGCTCGAAGGTCACGGTCACCGGCGTGCCGATACGCAGCGCGTCGTTGGCCACGCCGACCACGCTGGCGACGCACCGCACGCCTTCATCGAGATCGATCATGGCCACGTTGTACGGCACCTCATCGGCGAAGCCGGGGTGGAACACCTGATGGACGAGGGCGAACGAGTAGATCGTCCCCGTCCCCCGGGCCGCCGTCCAGTGCAGGTCGTCGCCGAAGCACTCGATGCAGCGGACCCGGACCGGCCACATCCACGTCCCGCAGCCGGCACAGCGCTGCAGCAGCAGCTCCTGGCGCAGGGTGGCGTCGAAGAACGGCTGGCTCCACTCGTCGGGCCGGGGGACGGGCTTGTCGTAGGCGACGGGGATCTCCATGGGGGATCCTTCCACCGCCGGATCGGGTCCGGTCACGGGGCGGAGGGCGACAAGATGATCGTCGAGTGGTAGTTGAGGTACCCGCCGTTGCCGCTGACCAGCACCAGCTCGTGGCGGGCCACCTGGCGGTCGCCTCCATCGCCCCGCGCCTGGATGATGCCCTCCGACAACGGCGTGAAACCCCACATGTAGAACGACGAGAGCTGACCGCCCCCGGTGTTGGTGGGCAGAGAGCCGCCCGGCGCCAGCTTGCCGTCCTCGACGAAGGCCCCGCCCTCGCCCTTGGCGCAGAAGCCGTAGTCCTCCAGGGTGACCAGAACCGTGTAGGTGTAGCAGTCGTACAGCTCGAGGACCTCGATGTCGGCCAGCCCCACCCCGGCCGTGGCCAGGGCCTGACGGCCGGAACGGGCCGCCCCCGTGTGGATCCCCGGATGGCGGTCGGTGCGCTGACTGTCGCCCGGGGCGCCCTGGCCGACACCGAGCACGTAGACGGGCGGCCGGCGCAGGGAACGGGCCCGCTCGGGCGAGGTGACGACGACGGCCACGGCACCGTTGGAGACCAGGCAGCAGTCGAAGAGGTGGAGCGGCTCGGCGATGTAGCGCGAGTTCTGATGGTCCTCCAGAGTCAGCGGTTTGCGCATCTGGGCGCGCTCGTTCATCATCGCCCACTGCCGTTGCCCGACGGCGATGATCCCGAACTGCTCACTGGTGGTGCCGAACAGGTGCATGTGACGCCGGGCCGCCATGGCGTAGCCGGGATTGGCGCCGTAGAACCCGTGGGCGTTCGGTAGGCCGGCCATGCCCCGCTCGCGCTGCTGGTTGGTGTAGGACGCGCCGGCCCCCAGGGCCGGACGCAACGGGGCATCGGCGTAGACCAGGACGATGACGTTGGCCTGCCCCTGTTCGATGGTGGCGGCGGCGTACTGCAGCATCGTCGCCGGCGTCGAACCGTAGGCGCTCATGGCGTTGAGGACGGCGAGATCCTCGAAACCGAGCGCCATCTGCAGGTTGGGGTTCATCTCCGGTGCGGTGTTGGCGTGGATCAGCAGACCGTCGACGTCACTCTTGGTCAGACCGGCGTCACCCAGGGCCAAGGCGATGGCGTCGGCGGCGAAACCGGTGGCCGTGCGCCCGTACACCTTGCCCATCGGGGTGATCCCCAACCCGGCGATGGCGACGTGGTCCCGGACAGCCATGGCAACCGGTTTATGTCATGAGGAATCGGTCGTCAAACCGCCCGCCACCCACCAGGAGGGGCGCGCCGTCCCCGGCCTGGATCACGCCGACACGGCAAACGTCGGCTGACTAGCGTGGACCCATGCTCAACGGGGGGCGGGACTGGCTGGCTCGGACCGTGGAGGAGCCGATCCAGGCCGACCTGCCCATCTGCGACCCCCATCACCACCTGTGGGACCTGCCCGGCGACCGCTACCAGCTCGCCGAGCTGCGGCAGGACACGGGCAGCGGGCACCGGATCGAGACCACGGTCTTCGTCGAGTGCGGCAGCGCCTACCGGCCCGACGGTCCCGAGGCGCTCCGGCCGGTCGGCGAGACGGTCTATGCCGCCGACCAGGCCGCGGCCAGTGCCGACCGGGGCGGAGCCCGGATCGCCGGCATCGTCGCCTTCGCCGATCTCATGCTCGGCGGGGCCGTCGAGGAGGTCCTGGTGGCCCACGAGCGGGCCGGGGGCGGCCGATTCCGGGGGGTCCGGCACCGGGCCGCCTGGGACGCCGACCGGCCGAGCCGCGGCAAGAGCCATCTCACCCCGCCCGGTCTGCTCGGACGGCCCGACTTCCGGCAGGGGATCGGCGTGCTCGCCCGTCTGGGCTACCGGTTCGACGCCTGGGTCTACCACCCCCAGCTTCCCGAGGTCACCGACCTGGCCCGGGCTTTTCCGGAGCTGCCGATCGTGGTCGACCACCTGGGCGGGCCGCTGGGATCGGGACGCTACGCCGGCCGCCGGGCGGAAGTGCGCGCCGAGTGGCGGCGATCGATGGCCGAGCTGGCCGGGTGTGGTGCGGTGACCGTCAAACTGGGCGGGATCGGCATGGAGGCCTACGGCCTGGGCTGGGAGCACGGCGAGCGTCCGCCGACCTCCGAGCAGCTGGCCGAAGCCTGGACCCCGGAGATCGAGTTCTGCATCGAGCAGTTCGGGGCGGGACGCTGCATGTTCGAAAGCAACTTTCCGGTCGACCGCCAGTCGACCTCCTACCTGGTGCTGTGGAACGCCTTCAAGCGCATGGCCGCCGGGGTGTCACCCTCGGAGCGGGCGGCGCTGTTCCACGACACCGCCACCCGCTTCTACGGGCTGGCCTGACCGGTGTCGCGCCTGCGGACCCCGTTCCAACCGGCCCCGGGGGCCGGCGGATGACCCTCGGCTCGATCCGCCACGCCGTGCGCATCCGACGGCCAGCCGAGGTGGTGTGGGAGCTGGTGGGGGCGCCGGAGCGGCTCCCCGAGTGGTTCCCCGGGGTCGCATCCTGCCAGGTCGACGGGTCGACCCGGGTCATCGTGCTCGGCTCGGGGCTCCCCATGCCCGAGGAGATCCTGGTCAACGACGCCATCCAACGCCGCTTCCAGTACCGCATCACCGCCCCCCGCTTCACCTTCCACCGGGGGACGATCGACGTCATCGACCTGGGTGACGGGACCTGCGTGGTGGTCTACGCCACCGACGCCGATCCGAGGACCATGGCCCTGACCATCGGCGGCGGGACGGCCGGCGCCCTCGACGAGCTGGCCCGGCTGATGGACGGCCACGCCGATACCGGAGCCGGGTGATGGGCCGCAAGATCCTCCTGGTGACCACCGATCAGCAGCGCTACGACACGCTCGGCTGCAACGGAGCCACGCTGGCCCGGACACCGGTGGTCGACGCCCTGGCCGCCACCGGGCAGCGCTACGAACGGGCCCACCCGCAGTCGGTCGTGTGCATGCCCTCCCGCTCGACCATCATCACCGGCCAGTATCCGAGCACGCACGGCGTGTGGATGAACGGCGTGGCCCTACCCGACGACGCGCCGTCGGTGGCCGCCGTGCTGCACGCCGCCGGGTACCGGACCGCCCTGGTCGGCAAACCGCATTTCGAGCCGTTCCTCGACCCCTTCGCCCGCTTCCCCGAGAACCGCTTCGCCCGGGACGGGCTGGTCGGCCTGCACCGGGGGTTCGAGCATTTCGAGTCGGCCACCCACGGTCCCGCCGGAGCCCTGCACTACGCCCGGTGGCTGCGCGAGAACCATCCCGAGGCGGTCGCCATGTACTACCCCGTCCTCGACGCCGAGCTGGAGGTCAACACCCTGGGCGGAGGGGACACCGGCGCCCCCCAGGTCCACGACAACCCCATCCCGACCGGCTGGTACCACACCGACTGGGTGGCCGATCGCACCATCGCCTGGCTGGACGGCCTCGATCCGTCCGACGACTGGTTCTGCTGGATGAGCTTCCCGGATCCGCACCATCCGTGGGATCCCCCGGCCGACGAGCTGCACCGGGTGGACTGGCGCGAGGTGCCCCTCCCGGCCGGCTACGTCGCCGACGAGGGGGAACGGCGGCGGATCCTCGACGGCAAGCCCCGGCACTGGCGGGCCTGGTACGAGGGCACCCTGGTGTCCAACTTCGAGGCGCCCCTCCGCTGGGTCCCGGCCACGCTCACCGCCGAGCAGGTCCGCGAGGTCAACGCCCGCAACGCCGTGGAGTGCGAGCTGATCGACGAGGCCCTCGGCCGCGTGCTCGCGGCGGTGGGCCGACGGGGGTGGGCCGACGATCTGGATGTGATCTTCACCACCGACCACGGCGAGCTCCAGGGTGACTTCGGTCTGCTCTTCAAAGGGCCGTACCACGTCGACGGTTTGCTGCGCCTGCCGATGGTGTGGCGGCCCGCACCGTCGGCCGGGCGACCGCCCACCACGGTGACCCGCCCGGTCGGCCTGGTCGATGTGGCCCCGACCCTGTGTGGCATCGCCGGACTGGCCGTTCCGGCCTGGATGGAGGGGCGGCCCCTGCCCACCGACGACGCCGACGCCGACGCTCGGGGCTTCGAACGGGTCCTGACCGAATGGGACAGCGAGCTGTTCGGCGTCGGGGTGCACCTGCGCACCATCTACCGTGACGGCTGGGTGTGCACCACCTATCGACGGGGGTACTCCCACGACGGCACGGAAGGCGAGCTCTACGACCTGGCCGATGACCCCCACCAGCAGCACAACCGCTGGGACGACCCCGCTCGGGCCGGGTTGCGCAGCGACCTGCTGAGTGATCTGTGGGACCACCAGCCGCCGCCCCACCTCCCCCGCCGACGGGTCGAGGCCCCGGTCTGAGGGCGGCACCAGCCCGGTCGTCAGCGGTCGGCGAAGCCGACCCTCTTGTGGGCACCGTCGCACAGCGGCTTGTTGGCTGAGGCACCGCAGCGACACAGGGTGACCCGGTTGCGGGTCTCGAGGGTCGTCCCGTCCGAGGTGGTCACCTCGACACCACCGGTGACCCACAGGGGGCCATCATCGGTCACGGCGATGGCCTGGGGCAGGAGGGGTTCGACGTCGCCGCCGCCGAAGGCGAAGGTCAGGGCGCCCGAAGGACAGTTACCCACCATGGCGATGACCTGGGCCCGCACCGTCGATTCGGCCGTCTCCGGCACCTGCTTCCAGATATTGGTCAGCCGCGTCCCGCAGAACCCGGCGTGGACGCACACCGAGCGGTCATCGCGCACGGTGATGCCCGTACCCCCGAGCTCGGTGGACCGCTCGGCATAGGTCCCACCGGCTGTGTCCTCGGCCGCGAAGCCCTGCTTGGCGTGCGTTCCGTCGCAGAAGGGCCGGTTGGCGGACTGGCCGCACCGGCACAGGGCATAACGGCCCCGGCTGGGCAGCCGGGCCGTGGTCTCCCACACCAGCGGCTCACCGTGCTCGCTTTCGACAGCACGGCGGCGGTACAGGGGAATCTCGCCGCTGACCAGCAACGGCCCGTTGGGGGCGGCGGTGATGGACGGGATCGGGCGGTCGGCGGTCGGCTCGGCGGCGGTCATGGCGGCAAGCTATCCGCAGGCCCACGCCTACCGTGGCGCCGGGTCGGCAGCGGCCGCCGACGACCGTGGCCGAGCCGGACCCGGGAGGCCATGATGGACGACGATGACCTGGACGTGTCCGGGGTGCGGCCGGGCGTTCGCCCGGGCGCACCAGTCACACGGCTGCTCACCGGCCCTTGAGCTGGCCGACTACTTCGCCACCGGACCCTCGTTCGAGAGACCGGTTTTCGACGCCGTGGCCACCCATCTGCGTTCGGTCGGCCCGGTGCGAATCGAGGCGGTACAGGTCGGGATCCTCTTCAAACGCCAGCGCACCTTCGCCGAGCTGAGGCCCGGACGCGACCGGCTGCGGCTGTCGCTGCTGGTGTCCCGGGACCTCGTCGATCCCCGGGTGGTCCGCCGGATGACCCGTTCGGGTCGCCGATGGGCCGTCTGGGTTGACCTCCGGGCGCCGGCCGACGTCGACGAGACGGTTCGGGCCTGGCTCACCGAGGCGTACCTGTCGTCACCGTTGACGTGAGGACCGAGCGCCCGACGGGGCGCCCGGGGATCAGGCGGCGGACAGGTCCCCGAAGAACCCGGCCACCCGCTGCAGGCGGCCACCGGGGGCGACGACGGCCACGTCGGTTCCGCTCAGGGCGATCGAGCCGTCGGCCCCCACCAGTTCCCAGCCGTAGCGGCACAGCTCATGATGGCCGTCGATGGCCGTTGTCCGCCGGAAGGTGTGCCCGGGGAACTGGGCCTGCAGGCCGGCGCCGGCCGCTACCAGCTCGTCGTGACCGGTGGCCACCAGCGGCGGGTCGACCAACCGGCCGTCCTCGGTCCACACCTGCCGGACCAGTTCCTGGCGCCGACGCTCGTCGGGCTCCGTCCAGGCAGCCAGCCAGGTGTCGACCGTCGTCTGCACATCATTCATGGCACCACGCTCCTCGCTCAGGGGTTCTGCGTTGATGATGAGCGGGGCGGGGAGCCGACGCTATTACCCGTCAGGTAAGGAACGCAGCACCCTCTCGGCCGTGTCGTCGGCCGGGTAGAACAGCTCCACGGCCAGCTCCGAGAGGGTCACGTCCTGGGGCGTGGCGAAGGTCGTGACGGTGCTGAACAGGCACAGTTCGCCCTGGCCGTCGAGCCGCAGGCGCAGCGGGACGAGCAGGCCCGGGTCGCCGCCCGGGTGAAGAGCCGCGCCAGCCGCCGGGCCCGGCGGGTCGGGGTAGCCGTCGACCTCGGCCACCAGGGCGGCGATCACCGGGTCGGCCGACACCGACGCCACCCGTCGGAGCTCGGCGCGCAGGTAGGCCGACCACTCTCCCAGGTTGACCGTGCGGGCGGCCAGCCCGGCCGGATGGAGACAGACCCGGAAGACGTTGAGCGGTGGGCCGGTGACGGCCTCGGGCAGGCCGGCCACCAGCCCGGCCGCCCCCCGGTTGGCCAGGATGATATTCCAGGCCCGGTCGATGACCACCCCCGGGAACGGATCGTGGGCGTCGAGCAGCCGCTGCAGCGTCGCCCGCACCCGACCCATCGACTCGTCGTCAAGGGGGGTGTGGGGATAGCGGGGAGCGTACCCGGCGGCCAGCAGCCAGTCGTTGCGCGACCGCAACGGGACGTCGAGCCGTTCGGACAGGGCCATCAGCAGCTCCGGGCTGGGACGGGCCCGCCCGGTCTCGACGAAGCTGAGGTGACGGGCCGACACCCCCACCTCGAGGGCGAGGTCGAGCTGGCTCCGTCGCCGCTGCGTCCGCCACTGGCGCACGAGCGGACCGACGGTGCGCGCTGACATCGACGACAGGCTAAAGCGAGCGGGCCGGCCCTCAGGCCGTCCGGATGGCCGCCGCGGCGTGCAGGTCGAGCTCGTCGATGGCCATCTCCCGCATGCGGAACTTCTGGACCTTCCCGGTGACCGTCATGGGAAAGCCGTCGGTGAACTTCACGTAGCGGGGAACCTTGAAGTGGGCCAGCCGGCTCCGGCAGAAGTCCTGGAGGTCGGCGGCGGAGGCCTCGGCGCCGGCCCGCAGCACCACCCACGCCATCAGCTCCTCGCCCATGCGGGCATCGGGCACACCGATGACCTGGGCGCTGGCCACCGCCGGGTGCTCGAAGAGCACCTCCTCGATCTCCCGGGGGAACAGGTTCTCGCCGCCCCGGATGACGATGTCCTTGATCCGCCCGACGATGTTGAGATACCCCATGTCGTCCATCACGCCGAGGTCGCCGGTGTGCATCCAGCCGGCCTGGTCGATGGCCTCGGCGGTGGCGGCCGGGTTGTCCCAGTAGCCGCGCATCACGGCATACCCCCGGGTGCACACCTCGCCGGGCTCGCCCCGGGCCACGGTGGCACCCGAGGCCGGGTCGACGACCTTGGCCTCGGTGTGGGGGAGGGCGGTGCCGACCGTGGACACCCGCCGTTCCACGCTGTCGTCGTGGCGCGTCATGAAGGTGACGGGCGACGTCTCGGTCATCCCGTAGATGATGCACACCTCGGCGCAGCCCATGTCGGCGATGACCCGCTTCATGACCTCGACCGGGCAGGGGGCGCCGCCCATCATCCCGGTGCGCAGGGTGCCGAGGTCGAACTCGGCGAACCGGGGGTGGTCCAGCTCGGCGATGAACATGGTCGGCACCCCGTACAGGCTGGTACAACCCTCCTCGGCCACCGCCTCCAGGGTGGCCAGGGGGTCGAACACCGCCGCCGGGTAGACCATGGTCGATCCGCTGACCACACAACCCAGGTTGCCGATCCCCATCCCGAAGCAGTGGTACATGGGCACGGGGATGCACACGCGGTCACCGGGCGTGTACCGGGTGACGGCGGCGGCCACGACGGCGTTGTTGAGGATGTTGTGGTGGGTCAGGGTGGCACCCTTGGGGCTGCCGGTGGTGCCGCTCGTGTACTGGATGTTGATCGGGTCGTCAGGATCGAGCCGACACTCGAGGGCCTCGACCGCCCCGTCGGCCACCTCCCGACCGGCGGCCATGAACTCGGCCCACCCCAGGAGCCCCGGGCCGTCGAGAGGTTCCTCGCCGAGCAGCACCACCCGGTCCAGGGCGGCCAGACCGGGACGGGCCTCGGCCAGCAACGCCCCGTAGTCCGACGTGCGGAAGCGGGCGGGCATGGCCAGAACCTTGACCCCGGCGTGGCCGAGGGCGAAGGCCAACTCGGCCGCCCGGTACCCGGGGTTGACGTTGACGACGATCACCCCGAGGCGGGCGCTGGCCAGTTGCAACCACGTCCACTCGGCGCACGTGGGCGCCCACACGCCGAGCCGGTCGCCCCGGTCCAGACCGAGGGCCAGCAGGGCCCGGGCCGTGTCGTCGACGCTGCCGGCCAGCTCGGTCCACGTCTGGCGGATGCCCTGGTGTCGCGCCACCAGGGCCAGGCCGCGGGGGTGGGCGGCCACCGTGGCGGCCAGGGCCTGGCCGATGGTGTCGCCACGGAGCGGCAGCTCGGCGGCGCCGCTGGCGTAGGAGCGCTGAGCTGCCCCGCTCACCGGACCGCCCCACCGTCGCCGGCACCGAAGCACTCGTCGAAGAAGTCGAGCATGGCCTGCCAGGACCGGCGGTCGCTGGGTTCGTGGTAGGCGATGCCCGGCCGGCCCAAGGCCGACGCGGCGGGGTTGGTGAAGCTGTGGACCGCCCCCCCGAACAGGTACAGCCGCCAGTCGACGCCGCCGGCGCGCATCTCGGCCTCGAAGGCGGCCCGCTGCTCGGGCGGGATGATCGGATCGTCGGCGCCGATGCACACCAGCACGCGGCCGAGGATGCCGGCGGCGTCGGCGGGGCGGGTGGTGGCGAGGCCGGAGTGGAAGCCGACCACCGCCTGCACCTCGGCGCCGCCCCGGGCCAGTTCGAGGGCCATCGTCCCGCCGAAGCAGTAGCCGATGGCCGCCAGCCGGGTCGGATCGACTTCCGGTTGGCCGAGCAGGACGTCCAGGCCGGCCCGAGCCAGGCGCCGGGTACCCAGCGGGTCGGCCAGCAGCGGGCCGAGACGGGCCCGCATCTCCTCGGCCGGCAGCGGGCGGCCGCCACCGTGGTAGTCGAGGGCGAAGGCCACGTAGCCCAGGGTGGCCAGACGGTCGGCCACTCCCCGGGTGTGGTCGCTCAGCCCCGACCCCTCGTGGCACACCAGCACGCCCGGCCGCCCCGCCGGCCGGTCCCGGTCCACGGCCAGATGCCCGATCAGCTGGACGCCGTCGAGCTCATAGGCGATGTCCTCGTTGTGCACGACCACCCCCGCGACGTCGACTCGGAAACGATAGGTGATCGCCGACCGTCGAGAGCCGGCGGCGAGTTTCTCGATTTGGAAGAACCGGGCGGTCGGACGGCTCCGTAGACCCGCTGACAGACACTACGGAGGTCCACTCGTGCGTTTCCCCCCCAAGCTCATCGCCTCGCTCGCCCTCGGCGGCGCCCTCACCCTGGCTGCCGGCGCCTGCAGCAGCTCGGCCGGCAACACGGCCAGCCCACCCACCACGGCCAGCCCGGTCGACACCGTCACCGCCATCCCCAACCTGAGCGGGGTCGGCACGTCGGTGGCTCTCGACCCCGCGACGGCGGCCGCCCTCCGCTCGCTCGGCGTGTCCGTCGCCCCGGCCGGGACGGCCACCTTCGACGCCGCCACGTCGACGGTGACCTTCCCGATCACCTCGGGCTACGCCGAGATCCACAGCGACACCTCGTTCAAGCCGGGCTACATCGTCGGCTCCATCGAGCACGACGGCAGCGGCCTCACCCTGAGCGCCGGTTCGACGAAGGTCGAGCTGGACAATTTCGTGGTCGATCCCGGCAGTTCGATGCTCTACGGGACGGTCGGCGGAAAGCCCGACGTGCCGCTGCTGTTCCTGGACGGCACCAACGTCAAGGTCAGCAAGGATGCCGCCGGTGACGTCGTTCTCGACGGCACGGTGGCCAAGCTGACCGACACCGCCGCGGCGGCCCTCGATCAGGCCTTCAACACCCGCGCCGTCAAGGCCGGCCTGCCTCTCGGTACGGTCCACCTGGTGGCCAAGGGCACGGCCAACACCTACGACGCGGCCCACGACAAGACCACCGAGATCACCCGGCTCAACGGCAAGTCGACCTCCGTCGTGCTCGACGCTTCAACGGCCGCCGCCCTGAAGTCGCTGCAGGTGTCGGTGGCGCCCTCCGGGTCGGCCACCTTCGACGCTTCGACCTCGACCGTCACCTTCCCGATCACGGGAGGGTTCGCGGCCATCCACTCCGACCTCGGCTACCAGCCCGGGTACATCGCCGGGGTGGTCCTGCACCAGGCCAGCGGGCTGACCTTCAGCGCCGGCGGCAAGACGCTCACCGTGTCCGACTTCGTGGTCGATCCCGGCAACTCCATCCTCACCGCCACCGTCGGCGGCAAGCCGGGCATCCCGCTGCTCAGCCTGGACGGCACCAACGTCAAGGTCAGCAACGACGCCTCCGGTGACGTGCTGCTCGACGGCACGGTGGCCAAGCTCACGCCGACAGCGGCCTCGGCCCTGAACCAGACCTTCGGGGTCACCGCGTTCACGGCCGGGCTGCCCCTCGGCGTGGTCCACCTCATCGCCGCCACCAGCTGAACCCCCCGGCTCCGCTGGCCAGGGCGTCGGGCTTCGGTCCGACGCCCTCGGCGCGCCCCGGGCCCGCAAGGCACCGGCCGTTCCATCAGCCGCCGTGTCCGGGACCGGCCGTTCGAACGCGCTACCCGGCCGGCGGACCGCCGCCGATCAGCCCGGCCGGGTCGGCGCACGGTCCGCCGGTCAGCTCCCACGCCTCGTCGTGCTGCTCGAAGCGGTACCACGAGCCCCCAACCCCGACGCGCAGCTGCAGACCGGCGCCGAGCGCGGTGACCCGGTTGCGCCAGACCCGCACCTCACCCCGGCCGGCCAGAGCCCGGCGGGCCTCCTCCAGCTGGTCGGCCGGCGGTGACCACGCCTCCTCGATCACCGCCACCGCGTCGGCCCCGCCGTGGCGCCAGGCATCGGCCAGGCGCAGCAGGCCCGAGGCCTGCACACCGGCCCGTCCCGCCACGAGGCCGAAGGCGTGACGCCGGCTCGGCACGCCCAGCAGGCGGGCCGCCCGGCGCACGACGTCGAGATCCTCGTCGAGGGTCAACCCACCGTCGCCCTCGCCCAGGCACAGCGCCCAGGCCCGTTCCGCGGCGTCGGCGGCCAGGTCGGCCAGGTCACCGGCCTCGATGCCGCACCCGGCCGGAGGGTCGACGGCCAGCGGCGTCGGGTCGCCGGGGCGGCGCGGTGGGCGCGGGACAGCCGGGAGCTCCCGCCGGGGCGGCGCGCCGGCGGCGCGCCGCCACACGTCGCGGGCGGCCAGCCCGCCGT
>Ga0075017_100000521_pt1 | contig 21567 bp, 22 predicted proteins | sample AleBraG_ABR_2012_FD_71475 | JGI IMG/M metagenome (GOLD analysis project Ga0075017, IMG submission 71475) | Freshwater sediment microbial communities in response to fracking from Pennsylvania, USA - Alex Branch Run_MetaG_ABR_2012 | ecosystem: Environmental > Aquatic > Freshwater > Creek >... | reverse complement strand
AGGAAGCGGTCGTTGTACTTGGAGGTACCGTTCAGGCCGGTGTAGGGCTGCGTGCCGGTCCCCGAGACGTCGAGGGTTGTCACGGCCGAGCCGCTGCACCCACCCGACGGCGCCGTCGGGGGGTTGCACGGCGTACTCCAGTTGAACGTCGCCGGGTTCCCGTTGGGATCGAGGATCTGCAACGTCGAGGCGCCCTCACCCGGGTCGAACAGGCTCACGCGCATCGTCTTGCCGGCGTTCACCGCGTCGATCTGGGCCAGGTAGAACGAGGCGCTCGTCCCCGTGGCGTTGGCATAGATCGACATGTCGCTCACTGCGTGCACCATCGGGCAACCCGCTGCGTAGTTGGCGGCGGTGGTGATCGTGGAGCAGGTGGCGAACGAGCTGCCCGTGTACGCGCGGAACGAGAAGCCGTTCGATCCGCGGCTGTTCGTCGTGTCGGTCGCGGCCGTCGTGACCCGTACGTAGTACTGGCCGGCCTTCGGTGCGTTCCACGTGTAGAGGTTCTTCCACTGGTTCGCGTACGTCGAGCTGTTCGTGGGGATGTTGACGGTGCTCAACAGCGTGAGGTTCGAGAGATCGAGCGGTGTGGGGTTCCGGTCGTAGATCTGGTACGTCGTGTTCACCACTGGGTTGCCCACGAGGGGGTCGTCGGGGGTGCTCCCCGACTGGTTGAAGCCGGCGTCGTACACGTCGAGCTTCAACGTCGTGGCGTTGGCCGGAAGATCGATCGCGTACAGGTATCCCGTGGGGTCGTAGTCGTCGGAGTTGGCGGCGGATCCGTTATTGCACGCGCTGCTCGACGACGACGTGCTGTACGACTCATTCCCCGAGAGCAATTTGTCGCCACTCTCATGGCCGGAGCAGTAGCCGCTCACCGCCGCCCAGAAGTTCTCCGCGTCGCTCCCCGAGAGCAGGTTCCCCGTGCCGAACGTGTTCTTCGGGCTCCCGAGCGGCACCGGCATGATGTACTCGGCGATCGAGCTCCGAGAGATGCTCTGACTCTTGGTGACGAGGCGCGAGAAGAACTGCTTCGCCTTCGTGTCGGTGATCGACACCTGCAGTTGGCGGTCGTTGTTCGGGATCTGCGTGACGGACACCACGATGTTGTTCTGCCCGTTGACGAAGCCGTTCTTGGCCGCGGTGGCCAAGGCGTACTGCTGCGCCTGGTCGAACTCCGGCATCCAGACGACGCCGGCGAGCGCCGCGGCGTCGGCCGCGCGCTTGAGCTGCGCGGAGCGGGTGTACCAACTCCCGAAGTCGACCGTGAACGCGGCGAAGACCAGCATGGTCGTGAGCATCAGCGCGATGAACACCATCGCGAATCCGCCCTCGCCGCCGTACTCGCCTCGCCGCCGGGAGTAGCCGCGGTTCAGTCGTCGGATTCGCTCGTCGAGTCGGGCGCGCACGTCAACACCTCATTTCGGCTCGAGCCGCATGATGGCGGCGGCGGTCAGGTAGAACGGCGACTTGAACAGGCCGGTGATGGTCACGTAGTCCGCCTTGATCCACACGCCGAGGTAGTCGGGGCCCAGTGACTGGACCGACTGCCGGTTGAGGGGGCACCAGTAGTGGTCGGGCGCGGTCGAGTCGCAGCTCGAGGTGCCGCTGAAGTCGGTCTGGGTGAGGCTCTGGAGCTGCGCACCGGTGTAGACGTTGCACTGGTTGGTCACCGACGTCGGGGTGTCGCTCGCGCAGCTCCCCGTCGGACGGGAGCCGTCGGTGGCAGTCGACTTGAACACCTCGACGTAGAGGACGTTCTGCAGGCCGATGTCGCTCAGCGCCGACTTCACGCCCTGGAGCAAGCCGTAGTCGGCGAGGCGGGTGTTGCCGAGGCTGCTCCCGACGCGCGCGCCGGAGCGCGCGGCGGTCTCGATCTGCAGCTTGCGGTTCCACGCGTTGCCGTACTCGACCACGCCGAACGCGATGATGAGCAGCAGCGGCAGGATCACTGCGAGCTCGACCAGCGCGGCGCCGCGCTCACCCGAGGCCCGGGTGCGCGGCGCGCGTCTCCTGGACACGGAACGGATGCCGGTCATCGGAGGGTCCTCGGTTCGATCTTGATCACGGTGTCCGAGCTGAACGTGAACGAAGGCCCGAAGATCCCGAACAGGTTGTGGTGCACCGCCTGCACGTACACCCCGACGTAGTCGGGCGGTCCGTTCCCGGCGTCGGCGAGCAGCGCGGTCTTGCGGGTGGTCGGACACCAGGAGTTGTCGATCTTGGTCGTCGGTCCCGGCGGCCCCACGCAACCGAACTGGGTGGAATCGAGGGTCAGCGAGGCACCGGTGTAGCGATTGCACCCCCGCACGCTGCTGGTGTTCGTGACCGATGCCGTCAGGCAGTTCGACGGCACGCGGTCCGATGGCCCCGTGGCCCGGTACACGATGACGAGCGAGATGTCGCTTCTCGTCATCCCCGTGCTCGCCGACTCCACCGCGTTGAGCATGTTGTAGTCGGAGAGGACGTCGTTGGCGCCGCCCGACGCGGCACGCGCGCCGGCGACGCTCATGTGGTTGACCGTGAGCTTGCCGTAGAAGGCGTAGCCCATCTCCATGGTGCCGAACACCAGAGCGAGCACGATCGGAGTGAGGAGCGCGGCCTCGACGAGGACGGCACCCCGCTCCCGCCCCGTGGCGAGGCGACCCCGGGCAGGGACGCGACAGGACCGGCGGCTCAGCCGCCCGCGCCACTGGTCACCGAAGCGGTCGACGAGGCGTCGCCGCTCCGCGTGCACCTTGTGCCTGCCCAGCACGTGCATCCCGGAGTCCCATCTGGCACCCCTGCCCGGGTGCCTCTCCGAGGTGTGTCGGCATGCGACCCCGTGCCCCTTGAGGCCAGAAGTCGGCAAAGAGCCCTTCAGGAGCCGGTCAGGAGCCGGTCAGTCGTTGCGGCGGCGGACCCGGAGCTTGATCGGGGTGGGGCCGAGATCGAACGACTCACGGATCTTGCGCTCGACGTAGCGCAGGTAGGTGGCGGGCAGCTCGTGGGTCGCGAACAGGGTGAAGGTGGGCGGATCGTTGGCGCCCTGGGTGGCGTAGAGGATCCGGGGGCGGTGGCGCTTGCCCGCGGGCGGCGGGTGCGCCTGTTGGGCCTCCCGGATCACCCGGTTCAGCGCGCCGGTGGGCACCCGCTGGTGGTACGCCTCCTCCGCCTGGCGCAACGCGGGGAGCACCTTGTGCATCGTCTTGCCCGTCTTCGCGGAGACCGTGAGCACCGGGGCGTACCCGAGAAACGCGAGGCGGTCGGCGACGTCGATCTTGGCCCTGGCCCGGCCCTCGGCGTCGAGGAGGTCCCACTTGTTGAGCACGATCACGATCGCGGTGCCGGCGGCGTCGATGCGCTCGGCGAGGCGTTGGTCCTGGTGGCTCACGCCCTCGTGGGCGTCGACCACCAGCAGCGCGGCGTCGGAGCGGTCGACGGCCTGCAGCGCGCGCACCAGCGAGTAGTACTCGGTGGGCTCGTCGATCTTGGCCCGGCGGCGCATACCCGCCGTGTCGACGAAGCGCAGCGGCCCGTCTTCGGTGTCGACGACGGTGTCGACGGCGTCGCGGGTGGTGCCGGGCATGTCGTGCACGATCGACCGCTCGTCGCCCACGATCTTGTTGAAGAGGGTGGACTTGCCGACATTGGGGCGGCCCACGATGGCGACGGAGAAGATCTTGTCGCCGGCTTCCTCGACCTCGGGCGCCGGTGGCTCCTCGGGGAGCGCCTCCACCAGCGCGTCGAGGAGGTCGCCACTCCCCCGCCCGTGGATCGCGGACACCGGCCACGGGTCGCCCAGGCCGAACTGGGCGAACTCCCACACGTTGAGCTCACGCTTGTCGTCGTCGACCTTGTTGGCGACGAGCAGCACCGGCTTCTTGGCGCGCTGCAGGATGCGCGCGACCTGCGCGTCCTCCTCGGTGATGCCGACGTTCACGTCGACGACGAAGAGGATGACGTCGCAGTCGGCGACGGCGCGCTCGGCCTGCGCGCTCACCTTCTGCGCCAGCTTCTCGGACCCGTCGCCGGAGGTGGGGAGCAACCAGCCGCCGGTGTCGACGAGGGTGAACTCGCGACCGATCCACTCGGCGTCGAGCATCTTGCGGTCGCGGGTGACTCCCGGCTTCTCCTCGACGATCGCGTCGCGGCGGCCGACGATGCGGTTCACGAGGGTGGACTTGCCGACGTTCGGGCGACCGACGACGGCGACGACGGGGAGACTCATGCTCTGACTGCTTCCACGAGTGACGCGCCGTCGGTGGCCACGATCTCGACCGGGCGCGGCAGGTCGACGGGCGTGAGGCCGTCGAGGAACCGACCGTTCGAGAGGGTGACGTCGGGGAGGAGGTACCGACGGTCGGCGGGCGCATCCTGCAATTCGGCGACGAGGTCGGCGCCGGTGAGCAGCCCGGTGACGGCGATGTTGCCGCCGAAGAACCGGTTGGGCACGGGACGGACCTCGACCGGCAGGCCGGCGATCGCCTCGAGGTCGCCGACGAGCGGTCCCAACACCTGCGCGCCGTACTCCCCGGTGAGGATCGTGATCCCCCGTCGAGGTGCACGGAAGTGCACCGGCGTCTCCAGCAGGCCGGCGGAGCCGGCAATTCGAGGCGCTCGGTAGCCCTCGGCGGGCGCGCCGTCGACCCAGGCGAAGAAGCCGGTGCGGGTGCCCTGCACGTCGACCTGCTCGCCGCGCGTCGAGGCACGCACCTCGGCGCCGAACTCGGCCGCCATGCCGATGCCGTTCTCGTGCTGGGAGAGGCCGTCGTACGCGTCGAGCGAGGGAAACGGCCGGCCGGTGAGCAGGTAGTACTCGTCGGCGGCGTAGACGAGGCGGCGGCCGAGCACGGCGAGGAATCGCTGCTGCCACTCCTCGACGAGGTCGACGACGCGCTCGGCCTCGGCGAGCGTGTGCGGACGCATCTCGGCCTCGGTGGTGTGGTCGCTGACGCCGAGCGGCACCACACCGACGGTCGCGAGCTGCGGGAAGCGGTCGAGCACCCCGAGGAGCGTGTCGTCGAGGATGTCGCCGTCGTTGATGCCGGGACACACGACCACCTGGCCGTGCACCTCGATCCCCTCGTCGAGGAGGGCCGACAGCCAGCGGAGGCTGGTGGCGCCGCGGCGGTTGCGAAGCAGGGTGGTGCGCACGTCGGGGTCGGTGGCGTGGATGCTCACGTAGAGCGGGCTGAGCTGCTCGGTGATCACCCGCTCGAGGTCGGCCTCGGTGAAGCGGGTGAGGGTGGTGAAGTTCCCGTAGAGGAACGACAGGCGGTAGTCGTCGTCTTTGAGCGAGAGGCTCTTGCGCATCCCCGGCGGCAGCTGGTGGATGAAGCAGAACGGGCAGTGGTTGTCGCAGGTGCGGACGCGGTCGAACACGGCGCTCTCGAGGTCGAGCCCGAGCGACGCGCCCGCGGCCTTGTCGATCACGACGAGACGCTCGAGCCCGCCGCGGCGGAGCTCGAGCTCCACGCGGGGCTCATCGGCCTGGATCTGGTACCGGATGACGTCGCGCACCGTCTCGCCGTTGAGCGTGAGGAGCTCGTCACCGGGGAGCAGCCCTGCGGCATCCGCCGGTGAGCCGGGCGCGACCGCCACCACTCGGGCGGTCGGCATCCACCCATTCTACGGGCTGACCGGCCCTTCCCAGCCCCGGATCCTCCGAACCTGGGAGGAAAGGGGGCGGGTACCCTCAGGGGATGGCCGTCCAGAAGGTGCTGCTCGCGCAACCGCGGGGGTTCTGCGCGGGCGTCGAGATGGCGATCAAGGCGCTCTCGTGGATGGTCCGGGTGTTCGAGCCGCCGGTGTACTGCTACCACGAGATCGTCCACAACCGGCTCGTGGTCGACCGCTTCCGCGAACTCGGGGTGGTGTTCGTCGACGACGTGCACGAGGTGCCTGCCGGCGCGCCGCTCATGCTCTCCGCCCACGGCTCCGCGCCCGAAGTGGTGGCCGCGGCACGCGACGAGGGCCGCTTCGTGGTCGACGCGGTGTGCCCGCTCGTGACGAAGGTGCACCACGAGGCCAAGGTGCGCGCGAGCAAGGGCTTCACCATCCTCTACGTGGGCCACCGCGGTCACGACGAGGCGTCGGGCACTCTGGCCGTGGCGCCCGACGCCATCCGCCTGGTGGAGGACGACGACGACCTCGAGCGCGTGCTCCCCACCGTCGCCGACCCGTCGAAGGTCGCGCTCCTCGCGCAGACCACCCTCTCGATGCACGACTGGGAGGGAATCATGGACCGCGCCCAGGGCGAGTACCCCGACCTGTGGACCGCGGCGCGCGGCGACCTCTGCTTCGCCACCACCAACCGTCAGGCCGCACTGCAGGCCATCGCGGCCGAGGCCGACGCGATCGTGGTGATCGGCAGCGCGAACTCGTCGAACACACTCGCGCTCGCCAAGGTCGCGAAGGCGGCGGGCTGCCCCGTGGTGCTGCGCGTCGACGGGCCCGAGGAGATCGCCGACGACGCGCTCGGCGACGCGAAGGTCGTAGGTGTCACCGCGGGCGCGAGCGCGCCGGAAGACCTCGTGCAGGCGGTGATCGCGCGCCTCTCCCCCACCGAGGGCGTGGTGCCGGTGCACGTCACCGACGAGGACGAGTACTTCCCGCCGCCGCGCGAGCTGCGCGAGCTGATGGGCGCGCTCGACACCGTCGCGCCCATCGTGTTCGGCGGTGCACTGCCCACCACCCCCCAGGGCGCGTTCACCGACGACCGTCGTCTCGACGCGTCGACCGTGCTCGCGGGGTAGGCGCCCGAGCTAGCGGGCGAGGCGCTCCGCGTCGGTGAAGACGCGCTGGAGCTCGGCGTGCAGCTCCTCGGTGAGCCGGCCCGCGGCGGCCCGCTTGGTGCGGCCCTCGAGCACGGGCGGCATGATCGGCTTCCCCACCGACACCGCGACGCGGTGCAACCGCGGGAACTTCTTGCCCTTGGCGAGGATGGCCTCACTGCCGCCGACGCCCACGGGCAGGATCGGCACTCCGAGCTTCACCGCCAGGTACGCGGTGCCGTCGAAGAGGTCGGCGATCTCGGGACCGCGCTTGCGGGTGCCCTCGGGGAACAGCCCGACAACCGATCCCTGCACCAACGCGGCCTCGATCGAGCGCATCGCGCTGCGGTCCGCGGTCCCGCGCTCCACCGGGATCGCGCCCAGCCAGTTGAAGAACTTCTCACCGAAGCCCGGGGTGAACAGCTCCTGCTTGGCGAGGAACCGGATGTCGCGCTTCGTGACGAAGGCGGCGAAGGGCACGTCGAGGTTCGAGCGGTGCGACGGCGCCACGATGTACGCCCCCGACGGTGGGACGTTCTCCATCCCCACCACTCGCACCCGGAAGATCACCTTGAACACGCTGAGCACGACCGCGCGGGCGAACCGGTAGAACGTCACGCCCGGTTCCTCGCCTCGGTGACGATCACGTCGATGACCTCCTCGGCCGTCATGTCGCTGGTGTCGAGCACGAGCGCATCGGCCGCGGCGTCCTCGGGCCGGGTCGCGCGGCCGAGCGTCGCGTCGGCGGCGTCGCGGTCGTTGAGCGCGTCGCGCACCTTCTCGACCGCGACGGTGCGCGCGGCGGCGACTTCGTCCTGCTGGCGCCGGGCGGCACGCACGTCGTCACGCGCGGTGAGGAACACCTTGACCCGAGCGTCGGGGAGGACCACGGTGCCGATGTCGCGCCCTTCGAGCACCCCGCCGTCGTGGTCGGCCACCCACGCACGCTGACGTTCCACCAGCACGGTACGCACCGGCGGATGGGCGGAGACCTGCGACACCGCGCCCGTGACCTCGGGCCCGCGGATGTCGGTCGAGATGTCTCGCCCGCCGAGCAACACCCCGCCCTGCTCCTGCACGATGTCGGCGGCCCGCGCCACCGCCGCGACCGCATCACCGTCGGCAAGGTCGACGCCGGACTCCAACGCCGCGAGCGTGACCGCCCGGTACATCGCCCCCGTGTCGAGGGTGGGCACACCCAGCGCGGCGGCGACGCCGCGCGCGACCGTGGACTTGCCCGACCCGGCCGGGCCGTCGATGGCGATGATGCGAGCGGTCATGCGTCGTTGCGCCCGTCGGAACCGCCGGTCAGCCGATCGAGGTCGTTGCCGAACTCGGGGTAGCTGGTGGCCGTCGAGCGCCAGTCCACGACCGTCGACTCCCCGTCCAGGGCGTTGGCCGCGACCGCGGCCGACATGGCGATGCGGTGGTCGCCGTGGCTCTCGAAGCGAGCGGGCGTCGGGCGCCCGCCGCGTACGGCGAACCCGTCGGCGCCCGTCTCCACGCCGACGCCCATCGCCGCGAGCATTCCCGCGACGGTGGCGATACGGTCGCTCTCCTTCACCCGCAGCTCCGCGGCGTCGCGGATCTCGGTGACGCCCTCGGCGAACGCCGCGGCGACCGCGAGCACGGGGATCTCGTCGATCAACCACGGGATCTCGGAGCCCTCGATCGTGGTGGCGCGCAACGCGCCGTGGCGCACGTGCAGCGAACCCACCGGCTCTCCCAACTCGTCGCCGGTGTGCTCGATGCCGACGGTGGCGCCCATGCGGGCGAGCACGTCGACGAACGCGATGCGCGTGGGGTTGAGGTCGACGCCCTCGATGGTGACGTCGGATCGGGGCGTGATGGCCGCGGCCACCGCCCAGAACGCGGCCGACGACGGGTCGCCGGGCACGTGCAGGGTGAACGATTCGGGCGCGCCGCGCGTGACCTGCACGGCGCGCTCGTCGAGGCGCGTGATCGGGGCACCCAGCGCGCCGAGCATGCGCTCCGTGTGGTCGCGGCTCGGCGCGGGCTCGGCGACGGTGGTGGTGCCGTCGGCCTGGAGACCGGCGAGCACGAGCGCGGTCTTCACCTGGGCGCTCGCGACGGCGAGGGTGTGCGCGGTGCCGGTGAGCCCGCCGCCGCGCACCGCGAGGGGCGCGAGGGAGCCGTCGGCGCGGCCGTCGATGTGCGCGCCCATCGCGCGCAGCGGCTCGACGACGCGGCGCATCGGGCGGGTCACCAGCGACGCGTCGCCGGTGAGGACCGTGAGGAACGGACGCCCCGACAGCAGCCCGGTGAGCAGGCGGATGCTGGTGCCGGAGTTGCCGCAGTCGACGACGTCGCCCGGCTCGGTGAACGACTCGACCCCGCGCCCGGCGACGGTGACGGCACCCGTGCCGCCCGCGACCGAGAGCTCCGCCCCGAGCGCGGTGAGCGCGAGCCGGGTGCGGCGGACGTCGTCGCCGCCGGCGAGGCCGGTGACGCGCGACTCGCCGTCGGCCATCGCCGCGAACAGCAGTGCTCGGTGGGAGATGCCCTTGTCGCCGGGGACGCGCAACGTGCCCCGCAACGGACGCGGGCCGGCCAACACCAGGTCGACGGGAACGAGATCGGCGGGGATGCTCATCCGAGCTCGTTCCTCGCGACGTGGTAGCCGTGCTCGCGCAGCGCGGTCTCGTAGCGGTCGAGCTCCCGATCGGGTACGACGAGCACGAGCACACCGGCGCGCCCCTCGAGGGAGTGTGCGATCTCGAAGTCGCGGATGTTCACGCCGAAGTTGGCGGCGAGCGTGGTGACCTCGGCGATCACCCCCTCGCGGTCGGGCACCGGGATGCGCAGCTCCACGAGGGTCTCGTCGAGCGGGATCCCGACGGGCAGGTTGCGCCGCGCCGACCGCGCCGACTCGAGCAGGTCGAGCAGCGAGTCGCGCTCGGCGCCGGCGACGATCGCCCGCACGCGCGCCAGCTCCTCGAGCAGGTCGTCGAGGGTGTCGACGATTGCCTCGCGGTTGGCGAGGCAGATGTCGGGCCAGATCGCGGGATGTCCCGACGCGATGCGGGTCATGTCGCGGAAGCCACCGGCCGCGAGGCGCAGCAGCACCGCGTGCTGGTCGCTCGCGGCGTCGGCCACGTTCATCAACGTGGAGGCGGCGAGCTGCGGCACATGGCTCACGACCGCGACGATCGTGTCGTGCACCGCCGGGGCGACCGACAGCGCCTCGGCGCCAAGGTCGCTGACCCAGCCGCGCACCGCGGCGAACGCCTGCGGGTCGGTGGCCGCGGTGGGCGTGAGCACCCAGGTGGCGCCCTGGAACATGTCGGCGCTCGCGCCGGCGAGCCCCTCCTGCTCCGCACCGGCCATGGGGTGACCGCCCACGTAGCGCCCGGCGGCCTGCGGACGCGCCGCCTCCACCGCGGCGACGACGGGACCCTTCACCGAACCGACGTCGGTGACGAGGCCGGCACCGGCGTCGAGCGCCTCGACGACGACGTCGGCGACGAACCCGACGGGCACCGCAACGACCGTGAGCTCGGCGCCGCGCACCGCATCGGCGACGCTCGCGGCGACGACGTCGATCGCGCCGATCGCACGGGCCTGCACGACCCGGTCGGTGTCGCGGTCGTAGCCGCGCACCTCGGCGCCGCGCTCGCGCAGCGCCATGCCCACGGAACCACCGATGAGGCCGGTGCCCAGGAGCGCGACGACGCGCGGCGCAGCCATCTCGCGCGCCTAGACGGGCTCGGCGGAAGCGTCGGGGTCGGCGAGGTCGGCGCGCAACGACTTCGCCCCCTCGAGGAACACGTGACGCAGTTCCTCACGCGGCCGGTCGCTGTAGCAGTGCACGAGCACGCGGATGCAACGCCTCGGGCCGTGGGGCACGTCCTGCTCCTGCGCGCCGAGCAATGCGACACCGTCGAGGCCGAGCGCGACGCGTGCGGCGCCCGCGGGGAACTCGGCAGTGAGGTCGGGAGTGGTGGTGAAGATGATGCTCACGACGTCGTCGACCGCGAGGTCGTTGCGGGTGAAGATCTCCCGCACGAGATGCGCCGTCTTTGCGTCGATCTCGGACTTCGAGTCCTCGGTGCAGGTGGTGGCGCCGCGCAGCGCCTGCAGTCTCACGCCGAGGGAGGTTAGCCGGGTGCCTCGCCGCTCCCGGGGTCTGTTCCGTCCGCTTCCGCGCCGCTCTCGGCCCCGCTCTCGGCCCCACTCTCTCGAGCGGCGACGTAGAGCGAACGCACCTCGGCGGAGGTCAGCGCCCGCCACTCCCCCGGCGAGAGCGAACGGTCGGCGAGCGGGCCGATGCGCACGCGCACCAACCGGAGCACGGGATGACCGACGGCTTCGAACATGCGCCGCACCTGACGGTTGCGACCCTCGTGGATCCCGATCTCCACCGCGGCGCTCTCGCCACGTTGCTGGACGAGCGTGACCTTCGCCGGCGCGGTGATGCCGTCGTCGAGGTCGACGCCTTCGCGCAGCGTGCGCAGCGTGGCCGGCGTCGGCTCGCCCTCGATCTCGGCGAGGTAGGTCTTCACCACCCCGTGGCTCGGATGCGTGAGCAACTGCGTGAGCTCGCCGTCGTTGGTCAGCAGCAGCAGTCCCTCGGTGTCGAGGTCGAGCCGGCCGACGGGGAACACGCGCGGCTCGGCGGGGACGAGCTGCACCACGGTGGGCCGGCCCTGCGGGTCGGACGCGGTGGTGACGGTGCCGGGCGGCTTGTTGAGCAGGTAGTGCACGTAGTCGTCGGTCGCGAGCACCCGCACGCCGTCGACCTCGATGCGGTCGTGCTCGGGGTCGACGCGTCGCCCGAGCACCGCGATCTCGCCGTTGACGGTGACGCGCTCGTCGGCGATGAGGTCCTCGCAGACCCGCCGGGACCCCAGCCCGGCGCGCGCGAGCACCTTCTGCAGTCGTTCCCCGTCGTTCTCGGTCATGCGGGCGACGACGTCAATCGAGGGGGCCGGACGGATCGTCGGCGAGCAGCGCCTCGGCGTCGGCGTCGACCGCCTCGTCGGTCGGCTCCTCCTCGCCCGACCCGCCGTCGGTGCCGACGTGCGCGACCGGCTCGTCGTCACCAGCCGTGGACGCAGACGCGTCGGGCGAGTCGGTGATGCGCAGGCCGCGCTCGAGCGCCTCGACGACCGACGGGTCGGGCACGAAGTCGCCGAGCGGCGGGAGGTCGTCGAGCGACGACATGCCGAGGCGTTCGAGGAAGGTGCGGGTGGTGCCGTAGAGGACCGCGGCGCCGGGGCCCGGGTCGCGCCCGACCTCCATCACGTAGCCGCGCTGCAGGAGCGTGTTGAGGGTCGCCTCGACGTTCACGCCGCGGATGGCCGACATCTGGCCGCGCGAGATCGGTTGCTTGTAGGCGATGATCGCCAGCGTCTCGAGCGCGGGCGCCGACAGGCGCGCGTGCTGGCCCTCGAGCACGAAGCGCTCGACGTAGGGCGCGAGGTCGGCGTGGGTCTGGTAGCGGTAGCCGCCCGCGACCTCCGCGAGCACGAAGCCGCGGCCCTGCTCCTCGTACTCGGCGGCGAGCTCGGCGCAGAGCCGCTCCACCGTCGCGACCGAGATCTCCACGAGCTGCGCGAGCATGCGCGCCTCGACCGGCTCGATCGTCGCGAGCACGACGGCCTCGATCGCGCGCTTCGCGTCGCGCTCGCGCTCGGCGTCGCCGAACCCGCTCGTGTCGACGGCGGGCTCGGGCTCGGACTCGGTCTCGGGGGTTTCCTGGTCGTCGGTCACGCGTTCGTCCTGTCGGCGTTCTCGGCATCGATGCCGGTGGCCAGGGCGGCGTCGATCTCGGCGTCGATGCGGGCGTCCTCGTCGTCGTCGTCGCCCTCGTCGGCGTCGCGCTCGTCAGCGGCGGCGAGATCGACCGAGGGGGCGAAGGTCGGGGTGGCGTCGAGCGGGCTCTCGTCGGCCCAGTCGTCGAGACTGGCGGCGTCGAGGAGGCGCTCCCCCTCGGCGAGACGGCGCACCATGAGCTCACCGAAGTTGGAGAACTGCGAGAGGTCGACGAAGCCCTGCTTGTAGAGCTCGAGGATCGCGAGGAACCGCACGATCACCTCGAGCTTGTGCGGCGCACCTGCGACCAGGGCCCGGAAGCTCATCGGCTCGCGCTCGGGCAGCAGGCGCAGCACCGACTGCACCGCCTCCTTCACGCTCGCCCGTACCGGCGCGACGTGGTCGGTGTCGACGACGACCTCGGGCGTGGCCGACAGCACCCGCAGCGCGGCGGCGCGCAGCACCTCGTGGCGGAGGCGCTCGAGCGGGTCGGGCATCATCCAGCGGTAGGGCTCCTCGGGGCCCGCGGTTCGGGCGACGCTGCGGTCGGCGCGGCGGATCTTGCCCTCGAGCGCCTGCGCCGCGTCCTTGAAGGTCTTGCACTCGAGGAGACGGGCGAGCAACAGGTCGCGCTCCTCGAACCGCAGCAGCTCCTCGTCGAGCTCGAGGTCCTCGATGCCCGGCAGCAGGCGGCGGGCCTTGAGCTCCACGAGGGTCGCGGCGATGAGCAGGAACTCCGTGGCGACGTCGAGGTCGAGGTCGTCCATCCGGTCGAGCTCCTGGATGTAGGCGTCGACGATCTCGACCAGCGAGATCTCCCACAGCTCCACCTCCTGCTTCAGGATGAGGTGGAGCAGGAGGTCGAACGGCCCCTCGAAGACCGATGTCACCACGGCGTACGGCATCGGGGCGAGCGTACCGGGCGCGGCCCCGAGGGATCAGGAACCAGCCGGGAGGCGAGCGACGGCGGAAAGTAGTCTCCTCGCCCATGTCACGCGTGTTCTCGGGCATCCAGCCCACCGGGGAGATCCATCTGGGCAACTACCTCGGGGCGGTGCGCCACTGGGTCGCCGCTCAGGCGAGCTCGGGGGCGCCCGACGAGACCCTGTACTGCGTCGTCGACCTCCACGGCCTCACGCTGCCGTGGGACAACGCGACCTACGCGGAGGCCACCCGCCGCACCGCGATGCTGCTGCTCGCCGCCGGCCTCGACCCCGAGCGCTGCACCCTGTTCGTGCAGAGCCACGTGCGCCAGCACACCGAGCTGACCTGGATCCTCAACTGCATCGCCACCTTCGGCGAGCTGGGGCGGATGACCCAATTCAAGGAGAAGTCCGAAGGCCGCGAGTCGGTCAGTGTGGGCCTCTTCGACTACCCGGTGCTCATGGCCGCCGACGTCCTCGCCTACGACACCAACAAGGTCCCGGTGGGCGACGACCAGCGCCAGCACCTGGAGCTCGCCCGCGACGTGGCCATCCGATTCAACCACCGCTGCGGCGAGACGCTCGTGGTGCCCGAGGCGGTCATCCCGCCGGTGGGCGCCCGGGTGATGGACCTGCAGGAGCCCACCAACAAGATGTCGAAGTCGGCCGACTCGCCCCAGGGCACGATCCGGCTGCTCGACGACCCGAAGGCGATCAGCAAGCGCATCAAGAGCGCGGTGACCGACTCCGACACCGACATCCGCTACGACCCGGCGGCGAAGCCCGGCGTGTCGAACCTGCTGCAGATCCTCGCCGCGGTCACCGACCGCGACGTCACGACCGTGGCCGACGGCTTCGCGGGCCAGGGCTACGGCGCGCTCAAGGGAGAGGTGGCCGACGCGGTGGTGGAGTTCATCCGGCCGCTGCAGGATCGCTACGCCGAGCTCGAGTCCGATCCGGCCGAAGTCGCGCGCATCCTCGAGGTAGGCGCCGAGCGCGCCGAGGTCCTCGCCGAGGGTGTGATGGACCGCGTCCGCAAGGCCACCGGCCTGCTCCCCCGCCCCGGGCGATGACCACCGGCGACCTCGACACACCCGACCCCGGTGACGGCGAGTACGGGGACGACCTGAACGAGATCCGCTCCTTCGAGCGCCATTCGCGGGGTCTCGAGTTCGACCGGGTGGCCTTCTTCTCCGACGCCGTGTTCGCGATCGCGATGACGCTGCTCGTCGTCGGCATCGGGATTCCGCACGTGCCGGCCGCGCACGTCGAGCGCGCGCTCAGCGACAAGGACGCCCAGATCTTCAGCTTCTTCCTGAGCTTCTTCGTCATCGGGTTGTTCTGGCTGTCGCACCACCGCTTCTTCGCGACGCTCGCACGAGTCGACCGCCGCTTCATGCAGCTCAACCTGTTGTTCCTGGCCACGATCGCGTTCATGCCCTTCCCCACCGGGCTCGTGGGAAGCTACGGCGATCGGCCGACTGCCGTGGTGCTCTACGCGACGACGTTGGCGACCGCCAGCTTCCTCGAAGCGCTGCTCGTGTGGCGTGCCCAGGTCGTGCGGCTCATGCGCCGCCAGATGTCGCGCGGGGTGTTCCGCTGGACGATCGTGGCGGCGCTCGCACCGGTCGTCGTGTTCGTGATCTCCGTGCCCGTCGCGTACCTGGTGACGCCTGCCTGGGCGTTGTACACGTGGATCCTGATCTTCCCGATCGAGCTGCTCATCGACCGGATGCTCAAGCCCGATGGCGCCGACCGCGAGCTGCACCCCCGCCGCCGTCGTTCCTAGTCGTTGTCGGCCTCGTCGAGGGCGGTGATCACCTCGGGTGGGATGCCGGTCGCGTCCCACTCGTCGGGATGGTGATGGGCGGCGGCCCATCGGGCGGCCTCCTCGGGGCCCTGCGCCAGGCGGATGCGATCGGCGCCCAGCTCCGCGTGCCGGAGGTAGAGGCCCACGCGCCGGGTGAAGCCCGACTTCGCCGACCACGACTCCGCCATCTCGTGACCCGCCGCGCTGCCGGCGACGGTCGCGATCACCCTCCCGTACACGCCGAGGCGGGCATCGAGCTTGCCGATGTCGTGGAGCAGCGCGGCCGCGAGCCAGCGGTCGTCACCCGCGTAGGGCGTGCCCGCGAGACGCCGTTCGACGTCGCGGGCGACCGCGATCGCGTGCCGCTGGTCGTGGTTGGGTTGGCGACGGAACTGCGCGAAGCAGTCGGCGTTCAGCGCACCGCGCACCCACTCGACGTCGGCCGCGGCGGGCGGGCGCGGCGAGAGCGCCCCGAAGAACCGCCCGGCGAGATGGACGACCTTCACCGAGCGCCGATCATCGGAAGACGAAGTCGAAGAGCTGGTTGAACAAGGGGTCGAGCAGCTTCGAGATGATGCCGGTCGAGAACACCAGCAGGAACAGCACCAGGAAACCGTACGGCCGGAACTTGTACCAATGCGGCAGCCACTCTCGCGGGAGCACCCGCTCGATGAGCGCGGAGCCGTCGAGCGGCGGGATCGGCAACAGGTTGAACACCGCGAGGAACATGTTCACCACGGCGAACGAGAACAGGATCAGGATGCCGAGTGGCAGGTCCTCGTAGAAGGCGACGTTGGGCGCGCTGCTCAGGTAGAGCTGCCGGGCCGCCAACGCGGAGATCACCATGAGGATCAGGTTCGACGCCGGTCCCGCGAGGCTGACGAACACCAGGTCGCGCCGCGGGTTGCGCATGCGCATCGGGTTCACCGGCACCGGCTTGGCCCACGCGATCACCGGGATGCCGGTGAGCGCGCCGAGCGCGGGCATGAGGATCGAACCGAAGGGGTCGATGTGCGGGACCGGATTGAGGGTGAGCCGGCCCGCTTCCTTCGCGGTGCGGTCACCGAACCAGAGGGCGACCACTCCGTGGCTGATCTCGTGCAGGATGACCGCGACGATCAGGCAGCCGAAGTAGATGAACGTGAGCTTGTCGAGGTGCACGGGTCGGCGTCGGCTCGCGGTCGGGGCTCAGCGCCGCTGCGACGCACAGTCGATGCACAGACGCGCTGACGGCACCGCCTCGAGGCGGGCCTCGGGGATGGGCTTCCCGCACGACTCGCACGCGCCGTAGGTGCCGGCGTCGAGCTTGGCCAGGGCGTCGTCGAGCTCGGCGAGAGTCTCGGCGAGCTTGCCCGACAACACCTCGACCTCGCCCCGTTCCGCGGTGACCTGCCCGGTGTCGGCGAAGCCCCCCTCGAAGCTGTCGCCGGCGAAGTGGTCGAGCTCGGCCTGCACCTGATCTCGCTCCTGCTGGAGCTGGGCGCGGCGCGCCGCGTGGGTGGTGTCGGCCATGGGTCGAGTGTACCGGCGGCCCGGGATCGGCCGTCAGCGGCTCTCGCTCAGTCCCCTCGTGGCACGGACGCGTGCGCGCGGGGGTGGGCGGCCTCGTACACGGCCCGCAGCCGCTCGGGCGACACCTTCGTGTACACCTGCGTCGTCGACAGGCTGGCGTGGCCGAGCAGCTCCTGGACCACCCGGATGTCGGCGCCGTGGTCGAGCATGTGGGTGGCGCACGAGTGGCGCAGCACGTGCGGGTACAGGCGGCCCCGAAGGCCCGCCCGGTCCCCCGCGCCCCGCACGATGAGCCAGGCGCCCTGCCGGGTGAGCCGTCCGCCCCGGGCGTTCAGAAACAGCGCGTTGCGGTCGGCCCGGTTCCGGGACCGGTCGAGCTCGATGCGGCCGGCGTCGAGGTACTCCTGGAGCGCGCCCCGGGCGCTGCGGCCCAGCGGCACCACCCGCTCCTTGGCGCCCTTGCCCAGCACGCGCGCCATCCCGCCGTGGAGATCGAGGTCGCCGAGGTCGAGGCCCACCAGCTCGCTGATGCGCAGGCCGCCGCCGTAGAGCGTCTCGAGGATCGCGCGGTCGCGTTGCGGGCGCGCGCCGTCGCCGGGCACTGCGCCGAGCAGCGCCTCCACCTCGGCCTCGCTCAACGCCTTCGGGAGGCCCTGCGGCACGCGGGGGCTGCCCACCTCGTCGCTCGGGTCGGAGTCGAGGAGACCCTCTTCCATGCAGAACCGGTGGAAGGAGCGGACCGCGGCCAGGGCCCGGGCGATCGACGCCGGCGCGTACCGGGGGCGGCCGTCGTCGTCGCGCGCGTCCTTGAGCCATTCCACGTACGCGGCCACGACGGCTTCGTCGATCGTGTCGGGATCGGCGTGACCGGTCGCACGCAACCAGCCGGCGTAGCGCTGGAGATCGCGCCGGTACGCCGAAAGCGAGTTGGCCGCCAGACCGCGCTCGACGCGCAACCAGGTGGCGTACTCGTCGAGCAGCGGCTCGAGCTCGTCGGCCACGCGCTTCAGGCGCGGTCGGCGAGGTGCCGCTTGGCCAGGAGCAGTCCGATGATGCTCTTGGCGTCGACGATCTCCCGCGCCGCGATCATCGCCTCGACGCGATCGAGCGGGACCCGCTCGACCTGCATGTGCGCCTCCTCGGCGCTCACCGCGTTGCGTTCCGTCGCCTCGAGCTCGGTCGCGAGGTAGAGGTAGGAGTACTCGTCGCAGAAGCCCGGCGTGTTGAAGAACTCGCACAGCAGGTCGAGACGCCCGGCTCGGTGGCCGATCTCCTCCTCCAACTCGCGCGCCGCGGTGGCGGCCGGCGGTTCGCCCGGCACGTCGCGCTTGCCCGCCGGCAGCTCGAGGATCTCACCCTCCACCGCGACGCGGTACTGGCGCACCAGCAGCGCGTCGGCACCGTCGACGGGGACGACCACGACCGCGCCGGGATGGTGGACGACGGTGCGGTCGTGCTCCTCACCGTCGGGAGCGAGGATCCGCTTGCGCGACACGGTGAGGAACCCCGCCTCACAGATGGTGCTCGTGTCGAGCACCCGGAACCCCTCGGGGGTGCTCACACCGTGCCGGCCGACTCCGCGTGCAGCGGGAGCCGCGGCAGCCGGCCTTCGTGACGCTCGCGCGCCGCCTTCACGAACGCCGCGAACAACGGGTGCGGGCGGTCCGGGCGGCTCTTGAACTCGGGGTGCGCCTGCGTGGCGGCGAAGAACGGGTGCTCCGGGAGCTCCACGAACTCCACGAGCCGGCCGTCGGGCGAGGTGCCCGAGCACACGAGACCCGCGTCCTCGAGCCGGGCGCGGAACTTGTTGTTGACCTCGTAGCGGTGGCGGTGACGCTCGTAGACGACCTCTTCGCCGTAGGCCGCGTGCACGATCGAACCGGGCTGCAGCTTCGCCGGGTAGAGCCCGAGGCGCATCGTGCCGCCCATGTCGACCACGCTGCGTTGCTCGTCCATCAGGTCGATGACCGGGTAGGGCGAGTGCGGGTCGAACTCGCTGGAGTTCGCGCCGGTCATCCCGCACATGTCGCGGGCGAACTCGATCACCGCGCACTGCATGCCGAGACACAACCCCAGGAACGGGATCTGGTGCTCGCGCGCGTAGCCGGCGGCCGCGATCTTGCCCTCGATCCCACGGAAGCCGAAGCCGCCGGGGATGACGATGCCGTCGAGGTCACCGAGGCGCCCCTCGGCCAGCAGGCCCTCGGCGTCGTCGGACGCGATCCAGTCGAGTTCGACCTTCGCCTCGCAGGCGTAGCCGCCGTGCCGCAGCGCCTCGACCACCGACAGGTAGGCGTCGGGGAGGTTGACGTACTTGCCCACGAGGCCGATGCGCACGGGCTCGGTGGCGGCCTCGACCTGCGACACCAACTGCTTCCAGCTGGTGAGATCGGGCTCGCGCTCCGCGAGGTGCAGCACGTTGCACACGTAGTCGTCGAGGCCTTCGTCGTGGAGGACGAGGGGGATCTCGTAGAGCGACGGCGCGTCGACGCAGGCGGAGATGCCCTCCATGGGCACGTCGCACAGCGACGAGATCTTCTCCTTCAGCCGCGTGGGGATCGGCCGGTCGGAGCGGCACACGATCGCGTCGGGCTGGATGCCCCGGCTGCGCAGCTCGGTGACCGAGTGCTGCGTGGGCTTGGTCTTCTGCTCGCTCGACGGGCCGATGTACGGCACCAGCGTGACGTGGATGTAGAACACGTTCTCGCGGCCGACGTCCTTGCGGAACTGCCGGATCGCCTCGAGGAAGGGGAGGATCTCGATGTCACCGACGGTGCCGCCGATCTCGGTGATCACGACGTCGACGTCCTCGTCGGCCGCGAGGGCGAGGATGCGGTCCTTGATCTCGTCGGTGATGTGCGGGATCACCTGGACGGTCTGACCGAGGTAGGCGCCGCGCCGCTCCTTGGCGAGCACGTCGGAGTAGATCGAACCGGTGGTGGCGTTCGACTTCTTCGACAGGGGCACGTCGACGAAGCGCTCGTAGTGCCCGAGGTCGAGGTCGGTCTCGCCGCCGTCGTCGGTGACGAACACCTCACCGTGCTGGAAGGGGTTCATCGTGCCGGGGTCGACGTTGATGTAGGGGTCGAGCTTCTGCATCGTGACCCGCAGACCACGGCACTTGAGGAGCCGGCCGAGCGAGGAGGCGGTGAGACCCTTGCCGAGTCCCGAGGCGACGCCTCCGGTGACGAAGATGTGCTTGGCCAACGCCATGCTCGCTTTCCCCGACGGCGCCCACTGCGGGGAGTCCGCCGGACTCGCCCCCTGGGCTTCCGACGGAAGGCGACCGTACCATGCGCATCGCCGCGCGGCCGTGACCGGCGCGCGTGGATAGGGTGCCCGGCATGACGGCGACCGACGAGGCGAGAGCCGCTGCGCCCCGCTCGACGAGGGTCGTCGTCCCGCACTGGCGAATCGACGCCACCGTGCTCGGGATCGCCGCGGTGCTGCTGCGGCTCCCCGCGTTCTTCGCCGACCGGGCGCTCGTGTTCGACGACGGCGTGTTCGCGGCCTCGGCGTATGCGATGCGTGCCGGCGAGGCGCCGTTCAAGACGGTGTTCTCGAGCCAGGGCCCGCTGTTCCTCCCGTTGCTGTGGCTCGGCGACCTCGTCGGGTTCCGCACGGTCGACTCACCGCGCGTGCTCAGCGTCGCTTCGGGCGTCGTCGTCACGATTGCGGTGTACGCGATCGGCCGGCGCATCACCACGCGCGGCCGGGCGCTGCTCGCCGCCGGCCTCACCACCACCGCCGGCACGATCCTCTGGGTCACGGTCCCCGCCAACGCCGACGGACCGTCGCTGGCGCTGTCGGTGCTCGCCGTCGCGTTCGCACTCCGCTACCGCGACGACCCCCGGGTCCGCAACGCGGTGTGGGTCGGCCTCGCCGCCGGCGGCGCGGTGTCGATCAAGGCGCTCTCGGTGCCCGCGGTGATCATCGCCGGGCTGATCGTGCTGCTCTCCCACCGCAGGATTCGCGACGCCGCCACCGCGGCGGGCGTCGCCGTGGCCGTGTACGTGGTCGCGGCGTTGCCGTGGGGCATCGGACGGGTGTGGCAGCAGTCGTTCTCGTACCACAACCACGCCAAGCCCATCGCCAGCCACGCGGCCGCGGCCGAGAAGGTCTGGCACACCCTCGTCGACCGCGACCTGTTGGTGCTGGTCACCCTGGGCCTCACGATCGTCACCGTCGTCGTGCTGCTCGTCATGGGCCGGCGCGCCTCGCGGGCGCAGCTCGTGGTCGTCGGGATGCTCGTGCTGTGGGCGTTCCTCGTGTTCGCACTGCTCGTGTGGGAGCCGGCGATGTGGCGCGCCCACGTGTCCCACCTCGTGGTGCCGCTCACGCTCCTCGCCGCGTTGCGACCGCCGCCGTGGCCGGTGCTCGCGATCGCCCTCCTGGTCGCCACGCCCATCTGGGTCGACCGCAACACGGCGATCCTGTGGCCGAGCGGCTATGCGGGCAACGAAGCCGCGCTGGTGCGCCGGCTCGAGCGACTGCCGGCCGACGCCCTGGTGATCAGCGACGACCCCGGCTGGGTGTGGCGGGCCGACCACCGGCCACCGGGCGGCTTCGCCGACGTGTCGTACCAGCGGATCGACGACCACCAGATCACCGAGGACTCGGTGCTGCGCGCCGCGAAGGCCGCCGACGTGTGCGGCGTGATCGTGTCGTCGCCGCTGCACTTCCGGCGCTTCCACACGCTGCCGGAGCGCCTCGAGGCCAACGGCTACGAGCCACTCCACTTCGGGGCCAAGACGCTCTACCTGAAGCGCGACTGCCGCCCCGGCGGCTGACC
>Ga0075017_100000520_pt1 | contig 21611 bp, 18 predicted proteins | sample AleBraG_ABR_2012_FD_71475 | JGI IMG/M metagenome (GOLD analysis project Ga0075017, IMG submission 71475) | Freshwater sediment microbial communities in response to fracking from Pennsylvania, USA - Alex Branch Run_MetaG_ABR_2012 | ecosystem: Environmental > Aquatic > Freshwater > Creek >... | reverse complement strand
ACCACCATGATGATGACCACCCAGAACACGGCAGTCTTGATATTGGAATTATTCATGCATCTTCTCCAGCGACGGTCTCATATATAAGACGTTAAAAGGCCTCATCCAGATTCCTTTGTTTCCAAGACCGAGAGCAGCACCGCGGAATCCGCCCGCGCGACGAACGCGGCTGCGGGACCAAACTGTTTGGCCCAAACCACCTCTCCGCCAAGGGTCAGCACTGGCCATTCGTGACGTTCCCATAAAGGGATACGGAATTCCTGGAACATCTGTTTGATCTTCTCGGGGTGACCCCGGCCGATTCTACAATACTGGTCACCAGGCCTCCAGTTCCGAACCTCCAGACTGCGGGGCCTTTCCTGCGGGGTTGGCGGTGAGACAAGCCGCTGCCAGTCTAGCTTTTCCTTCACTGTAGCACAGGGTTGCGAACCCTCGACGATTCTCCCCAGATGTAATCTCACGGGACCGGCAGTAATCTCCCTGCTCTGTAATTCGGCAGAATCGAGGGTAAAGCTGTAGTCTCGGATCCGGGCTTTGTCGTAACCAAAGGGCGCTATCCGCAGGAGATGAAAGGAGCGCATCGCGTCGATACCCGGTAAGATCGCCCGGTCATGACCATCGTGCACCTGAGCGGCCATTTGCAGCAGCCGTTCGATATGGGCAAATTCGATCTGACGCAGGTCTCCCTTGACTTGGGCAATCGCCTGGCGCAGAAGACGGCGGCCGACCGCGGGTTGCGCGCAGACATCCGCCGTATTGAGGATCACCACTTGGTTTAAATGTGCCTTCGGAAGTGTCTGGCGCCAATAGGCTTCTTCGTCGTGCGCCAGAGTGGCCAGGTTGGCAAGTGCCTCCTCCAGATTAGGGTTGTATTCAGACGCCAAGGCGGGCAAGGTTTCGTTTCGTAGATTGTTGCGCTGGAATGTCAGGTCCTGGTTGGTCGAGTCCTCCTGCCAAGCATGGCCACCCTCGGATAGCCAAGCGCGCACCTCTATCCGGGTGAAAGGCAGCAGCGGCCGGACCAAACCCTCGTTGGTGACAGGAAGAACGCCCGCCAAGCCAGTCAAGCCTGAGCCCCGCAAAATCCGGAACAGGACAGTCTCAGCCTGGTCAGATCGGGTGTGCCCGGTGGCGATCCGGTCGACCTGGCCATGCTGGATCAAGCTGTGGAAAAAGCCATGGCGGGCGCGGCGAGCTTCCTGCTCCAGATTTCCGGCGGCGAGTTGGACTTCCTGCAGATGGAAAGGCATGCCGTAGGCGGCCGCTAGGGAGCGCACAAAATCGGCGTCCTGCTTGGAAGCGTCACCGCGAATTCCATGCTCGATATGTACGACCGAAAGATGGAGATTCCAGCGCGGCGCGAGTTGATGCACGGCGTGCAGCAGAAAAACGGAATCGGCGCCTCCGGAAACCGCAACGCCTACGCGCTGGCCCGGCAGGAACATTTTGTGGTGATTGGCGTAGGCGAAGAGGCGTTCGAGCACGCGTTACTCGGCAAAAAGCTGCGCCAACGAAAGGCGAAACTCGGGCAGAACGGAGGAAGTCAGATCGTCCCCGGAATGCAGATTCGCGGCCAATTTCAAACCGCCCTCTTTGCGCTTCCGGTAGACCTCGACAGTCTTGGCTTCGCAATCGACAATCCAATACTCGTGAACGCCGCGGACGGAATAGAGCCGGCGCTTGACCACCCGGTCCCGCTTCTCATTGGTTGCGCCAGGAGAAATGATTTCCACCACGATCTCGGGCGCGGCGGTCAGCCGGCCACCCTCCAGGATGTGCTTCTTGCGTTCCTGGGTCAGAAAGACCAAGTCCGGGATGACGCCGTTGAACTGATCGAAGATCACGCCGACGCTCGGCACCACGACCCCGGTACGATACTCTCGCAGGTGCATTTCCATGGCGAACCCTAAATGGATTAGGACGCGCTGGTGAGTAAAACTGGGCGGGGCGGATATGAGAAGGTCTCCTTCGATCACCTCGTAGCGATTCCCGTCGTCTGGCGCGCCTTCCAGATCCGAGACAGTCAACGGAAGCTCTGTGGACTTCATCTAGCGGAGCCTTTTCCTGATGGTAGCAGTTTGAACCGGCCTTGAATTCGAGAACAACCAAGTGGTAATCTCTGTGGCTGGCGAGACGCAAGACCGGGTGCGGCATGTCCCAAGCGAAAAAGAAGAAGGGTCCAGCCACCGATTTGCGGGACGACGTCCGGCAAGCCATCGACCGCCTCTGGCCCGATGGCCTGGTTCAGATCGGTTTCGATTCCGATGAATCCTACTTCTGGGATGTTCATCTGAACCTGGCGGCGGCGTTTCACCGGATCAAAGGCGCACGATTGGTGCGGGAACTCGAGCCGGATGGCGGGCCGGTTTGGTGCGATCATTCCGATCCCGAAGAGGATCCCCCAGACGGCGAGGATCGCTCGCGCTCCTACTACCTCTTCTTCGTCTGCCCGGATGGGGAAGCGTTCACCTATGAAACCGAAATCGAGAGTCTCGGCGAACTGGATGAGGAGGACGAGGGCGAGCACGAGTGGCTCGAGGAAACGGTCACCGGAACAGGCCGGACTGGCTGGTCCGTGGCAGTATCGCTCCTCGCTCCATTTGCCGTGGTCACGCTCAGCGACTGGGAGATCTACGACGACGGCTCGACTTCGGATCCATCCATCGAATGCCCCGGGTTTACGCCGATGGGAGAGCGGATCGACCTGGAAGCTGAGTTCCGGAACTCCAAAGGCGAAAAGGCATTTGCAACACTACTGAAGTTACGCGCCCGGATTTGCGGCATCCTGGACAAGCACGGGATTGGCGTGCTGCCAGAAGAGGAGTGGCGGAAGCCGGTTCCCGGGCTGCGAGCCGAGGAGGAGATTCTGATTGGAATCGAGGGCGAGCCAATTCGGGTGCTCGACGCGTTCTTCTTTGAGGCATTGTGACATTTTCGCTTGGAGACTGATACGATCACAGGCCTGCCAAAAAAACTTAAACCCGTATTACCGCTCACTTACAGCGCAAACCACACTGCAGGCGCCGAAATCTCTTGCACCCACCCGCTAAACTCGAATCAAGAGATGCAGCTCATTCGTCGCAGCTTGTGTCTCACTAAAGCGCCGATGTCCTAGGCTACCTCAAGCGCAACGTTTGTAGTGACGAATGCCGCTGCTGTAACAGAAGCAGCCCCTCGCCGTGGGGGTTACGCAACGGATTTGGGGCCCCACTTGATTTTTTTACGGTTCGGCACTCGTGCACAGGCGGCCGCCGCGCGAGTGTCTTAATTCTCCGATGTCATCGGCATCGTACGCGGGGATAATGGAGATGGTGATGTCATCGAGAATCGACGCATTCGGAGCGGCGGAATTGCCGCGGGACACGTCACGCTTGCTGCCTGTTTCGCCGTGCGCCGGCACGCGAACCTGAACGACGGTGCCTCTCTGAATCGACACGGGTTCTAGGGGTCGAAACGCACCGTAACATTCGGAAGCGGAGCCCTCCGGAAGTCAGCGTGCTGGCAAGTATAAGGATGCAGTACCTTCTCGCACTCATCGCTCTAATCGGTTTGGCATTCGCAAACGCCGGCGAGACGGAGAACGTTTTGTCGCGGTTGGCCGCGTCGGGCAAGTTGTCCGATCTGCGCTGGCCGGACTTTTCCAACTATACGACTCGCGTCCAGAGTTTCTACGAGGCCACAGGTTATTCCCCTGTATGGAGCCGCGGCGGCGCTGTCACTGACCAGGCGAGAGCCGTGATCGAGGTTCTCCGGGAGGCGGACCGCGATGGATTGAAGTCGGAGGATTATGACGGTCCGCGGTGGCCGGATCGTCTCGCCCAACTCGGCGGCCCCGTCGTGGCTCAGTTCGATTTGGCCCTCACGATCTCCGTGATGCGCTACATCTCCGATGTGCATTTCGGCAAAGTGAATCCCGGTTTGTTCCACTCCGGCCCGGAAGAAGATCTTCCTGGCTCCGTTTGCCGGCAATTGGTCGACGCCTCCGACGTCAGAGCCGTGCTGTCCGCGATTGAACCGCCCTATGAAGGATATCGGCGGACCAAACAGGCACTGCGCCGCTACCTCGCTTTGGCACAAGAGAGCAACCAGTCAGGGCAGTTGGCGGATCTGCTGCAGCGGCTCGGCGACCTGCCCGAAGATGGATCGCTGGTGGACGCAGTGAAGCATTTTCAGGCCCGCCACGGCTTGGACCCTGACGGACGAATCGGCAAGGCGACCCTGGCCCAGCTCAACACGCCCCTGAGTGTTCGCGTTCGCCAATTGCAGTTGGCGCTGGAGCGCTGGCGCTGGATTCCTCACCACTTCCCGCAGCCGCCGGTTATCGTGAATATCCCTGAATTCCAACTGCGGGCTCTCGATGCCTCCTTCGCCACCGAACTGGAAATGAAAGTGGTGGTCGGCAAAGCTTACGGCCATCAGACACCCGTTTTTTCAGCCGAGATGAAATCGGTGATATTCCAGCCTTACTGGAACGTGCCCCGTAGTATCCAACTCGCGGAGTTGGTGCCCAGGCTGGATCGAGATCGGGCGTACCTCGCTAGAAATGGCTACGAAGTGGTAACTCCCGCCGGCAAAGTGGTCACCGGCGGCGTGATCGACGATCGGACGCTGGTCGAGCTGCGTTCCGCCAGGCTGCGCATCCGGCAGACGCCGGGCGTCGGGAATTCCTTGGGACTCGTCGCCTTTATGTTTCCCAACGAACACGACGTCTACTTACACGGCACTCCGGCGACCGAGTTGTTTGCTCGGTCTCGTCGGGATTTCAGTCATGGATGTATTCGCGTGGAGCAGCCGGAACAGCTTGCCGCGTGGGTCCTCCGGGACCAGGCCGGCTGGACGCTCCAGCGCATTCGCGAGGCGCTAGCCGGCCCGCAAACAATTCAGGTCGCGCTGGATAAACCCATTCCAGTACTAATAGTTTATGTCACCGCCGCGGTTCTGGCCAACGGACAAGTGCACTTTTTCGACGACATCTACTCGCAAAACACACAGTTGGAAAAGCAGCTCTCGCGAGCCTACCATTAAGTTTGGAACATCGCATGCTGGTGGCATTCGATGCTGTTCCTCCGAAGCTCTTCAAACGCACGCTTGATGGAGTCTTTGCATGCAAGTCAGTAGCCCCTCATTTACCAATCATGCCGGCCGGACAGGAAAATTTTCCCGGCTGGAAAAATGGCTGCTTCCCTTGGTCTTCCGTGGTGTCGGGCCGGTGCCGATGCGGTTGCAGTTGGCGGACGGAGAGAGCGTCGCTCCTCCCGGCGTCGCTCCCCGGTTTACCGTCCGGATGCGCGACCTGCGCACCCTGGCGGAGGTGCTGCTCGATCCGGAAATCGGATTTGGCGATGGCTGGACGGACGGACGCATCCAGGTGACGGGCGACCTGGTCGCGTACCTGGAAGCGGTCTACGAGTCCATGGAAAGAGCAGCCCCTACTCCTTCGTGGTATGCGCGGCTGGTGTCCAAATCGATCGCTTCCCGCCAAGCCAACACGCTGGAGGGTTCGCGCAAGAACATTCATTCCCACTACGACATCGGCAACGAGTTTTACCGGCTGTGGTTGGACTCCCAAATGGTCTATACCTGCGCCTATTTCGTTTCGCAAACGGCCACGCTCGAAGAAGCCCAGATCGCCAAAATGGATCTGGTCTGCCGCAAACTGCGGTTGCAACCGGGAGAAACGGTGGTGGAGGCGGGCTGCGGCTGGGGCGCGCTGGCGCTCCACATGGCCCGGAACTACGGCGTGCGGGTGAGGGCCTTTAACGTCTCCTCCGAGCAGATTCGGCACGCCCGGGAGCGCGCGCGGCAAGAGAATCTCAGCGGCCAGGTCGAATTCGTGGAAGACGATTATCGCAATGTCTCGGGCGCGGCCGATGTTTTCGTATCGGTGGGCATGCTGGAGCACGTGGACCCCAAGAACTACGCCGGTTTCGGCTCGGTGATTCATCGGGTGATCGGCGACCGCGGCCGCGGTTTCCTCCACTTCATCGGGCGAAGCCAACAAGGCGACTTCAGCCGCTGGATTCGCAAGCGTATCTTCCCCGGCGCCCATGCCCCATCGTTGCGAGAAGCACTGCAAGTCCTCGAGCCCTTTGGCTACTTTGTGCAGGATGTCGAAAATCTCCGGCCACACTACGCCAAAACGCTGGAGCACTGGCTGGATCGATTCGATAAGGCCTCCGCGCAGATCTCCAGCCGGTACGGCGCCGAGTTTGAAAGGGCGTGGAGACTGTATCTGGCCGGCTCCATCGCCGGTTTCCGCACCGGCACGCTGCAACTGTTCCAAATTGTCTTCTCCGGCGCCAAGTCGGCGTCGCTTCCGTGGACGCGCGCCGATCTCTACGGCGACCCGCAAGAAAGCTCCGAATGGATTCCTGCGACGTATTGATCGTCGGCGCCGGGCCAGCGGGCTCTTCTTGCGCCTGGCGCTTGAAGGATTCCGGCCTGGACGTCGCGACCCTCGATAAACAGATATTCCCCAGAGACAAGGTGTGCGGCGGCTGGATCACTCCACGGGTTCTTACATCACTCGACATCCAGCCGGCCGAGTATGGCTGCGGCCGCGTCCTGCAGCCCATTACCGGCTTCCGGATCGGCTGCATTGGCGGCGCTTCCCCGTCGGAAACCGACTACGGCCAGCCCGTGAGCTACGGCATTCGCCGCCGCGAATTCGACGACTTTCTATTGAAGCGTTGCCGGGCTAAGGTCTACCAAGGGGTCAGCCTTTCCCGCCTGCAGCGCACCGGCAACGGATGGATCGCCAATGAAAACCTGCAAGCCCGTTTGGTAGTGGGTGCGGGCGGGCACTTTTGCCCGGTGGCCCGCCTCTTCCAGTCCCGGCGGGCCGAGACGGTGATTGCCGCCCAGGAAACCGAATTCGTAATGGATGCGCGCCAACAGGCGGAGTGTCCCGTTCAGGGAGCGGTTCCGGAATTGTACTTCTGCCCCGACATGAAAGGTTACGGATGGTGCTTCCGCAAAGGCAACGTGCTGAACATCGGCTTGGGGCGCGCGGACTCGCACCGCTTGCCGGAGCATGTTCGGGATTTCCTGCGGTTTCTTAGCAACAAAGCCGGAGTTACTCTGCCCATTCCTGCTTTGCGGGGACACGCGTATCTTCTCTATGGGACGTCCCCACGCCCGATCGTCGGCAACGGTTACCTGTTAACCGGCGATTCCGCGGGCTTGGCCTACCCGCAGAGTGGAGAAGGAATTCTGCCCGCAATCGAGTCCGGGCTTCTTGCCGCGGAGACTATCCTGGCGGCTGCGGGAAACTATGCGCAGTCGCAACTCGCGCCTTACGGCGAGCAAATTGCTCGTCGTTTTGGTGACACGAGGGGGCACTGGGCAACAGCCATCGGGCGTAGCTTACCTTCCCGATTGCTCGAAGAGGCAGCCAGGCGGCTGATGCAAACTCGCTGGTTTGTTCGCAATGTCGTCCTGGACCGCTGGTTTCTGCACGTCGCGTCAAATGACTACGCCTAGTCACTCAGAATGTGTGAGAAGCCGCACTAGGTAGAGAACCGCAATCCTTGTGCTCAGTCCTCTCAAACATCACGGCTTCAATGCCTTGCATGTCAGAGTTAAACTATTTCCCGAAAGCGCCAGCAAGTAGTATTCGTTACCGGGCAATACCTCCTGGAGCGCCTGGTGTGGGCTTACCGATCCTTTTCTGCTTGTAGTCGAAAGAGGAGTTTCTAATGCAGGCGCATGCGTTTCTGCACGGTTATGAAAATGCAACGTCCACTATGTATGATTGCGCAAAAGAACGATCTCAACCTGCTGCTGAACGCCCGGGGTTCGTTGTGCAGCTCGATCTACCTGCCCGTCACCGGCAGTTCGCCGCAGCAGACTGTAGTGCGAGCGCGGAGTCTGTGCCGTCAAGCGGAACAGGCGGCGACCCGGCTGACTTGCTCCAGCGAAGCCCACGATCTGCTGCATCCGCTGGAAGAGCTGTTCGTGAGCAGTGCGCAGCCGATTCCTTCCGGAACTCGCGGGCTTGCCGGGTTCACTTGTGCCCGCTTCCAGCGCGTACTGCCGCTGCCGCTGGAGTTTTCCGAATATGCCGCCGCCGGCTATCACTTCTATCTGCGTCCGATGCTGCCGTTCTATCAGGAAGCTGAGCGTTTTCACATTCTGGCTCTGAGCCAGAAACACATTCGCCTGTTGGAGGCTGACCGTTTCGGCGTCGAGCAAGTGCATATGGAAGCGATTCCGTTTGAAGTGCCTGACTTCACAAAGGAACTCCAGTTCCATCTCACGGCGGCCGGCAGCGGCCATGGAGCTGTGGTCTATCACGGCGGCCGCGACGAGCCCAAGGATCGCCTGGCCCCTTACCTGCGCGACGTCCACAAGACCGTGCGCGCGCTCCTGCGCCCTAACAGAGGCCCGCTGGTCCTCGCTGCCGTGGAATACGTCGCTTCGCTTTACCAGTCTGTCAATGCCGACGCCAATGTATTGACGCGCTCCATTGACGGGAACCCTGATCTGCTAACGCCGGACGAGTTGCACGAAAAGGCGTGGGAAATCGTCGAGCCTTGTTTCACCGCCCGGCAGAAACGCGAAACCGCCAAGTATCGCGAGCTCGCTGGGACCGGAGTGACCAGTTCCGAATTGAACGAAATCCTGGCGCACGCCGGCAACGGCCGCGTCCGGGCGCTATTTCTCGAAACCGCGGCTCATCAGGCCGACCAGACTGGTGAAGATCTGCTGAACGCCGCGGCCATCGCCACGCTCCGTGGCGGCGGATTGGTTTACGAGATCCCCCGCGAGGCAATGCCTGCGGAGAGTTCCATCGCCGCCTTGTACCGCTACTAAGCCAATCCTCGGGCGTCAATGCGTATTGACACGAAGCCCAAGGAAAGGAGAGAGCACCATTGAAAGTCAAGGATGTTATGCAGCACGCGGTAGCGTTCTGCTCACGAAATACCAACCTCGCCGAGGCAACCGAACTCATTTGGAAAAACGGTTGCGGGTGCTTGCCGGTGGTGGGCGAAGCGGGCAATGTCATCGCCATGATCACCGATCGCGATATCTGTATTGCCCTGGGAACGCGTAATGAGCGGGCTTCCCAAGTCTTTGTCAGCCAGATCATGCACCCGCGCCTGTTCACTTGCATGCCCGACGACGACATTCATTGTGCCCTGAAGACGTTCCGTAGTCACCACGTACGGCGTTTGCCGGTGGTCGACAGCGGAAATTTCCTGCAGGGAATTCTTTGCATGGACGATATAGCTGCCCATGCTTCCTCGCTTGGCTCGCGTGAGACCTTGTCGTTTGAAGACGTGGTCTCTACTTACCAGGCCATCTGTCAAAAACAAAAAGGAGAACATCATGCCTGAACTGACAGTCTCGAAACCGGAAACCAGCAAAGCGCCTGTCGCTGAACGCAAGGCCTTGTTTCCATTTCCGTTCGGCGGAGAGCTGTTTACGAATGCCTTCCCGATGCTAAGGCAATTCGCGGAAGAACTGGATCGTTCTTTTGTCAAACACATCTGGGCGCCGCCGCTGGAAATGTCGGAGAAGAACGGCATGTTCCTGGCCACCCTGGAACTGCCCGGTATCACCAAGGACAACCTGAAGGTCGAAGTCACCGAGGACGCGCTAATCGTGACCGGTGAGCGCAAAATGGAGAAAGAGGAAAAAGAGGAAAACCTCTTCCGCTCCGAACGCTACTATGGCAAATTCCATCGTCACATTCTGCTTCCCAAGGATGCAAAAGTCGACGAAGTGAAAGCTGAGTTGAAGAACGGCATCCTGTCGATCTACATCCCCGTCCCCGTCACCAAGGCGAAAGCCCGCACGGTGCCGGTGATTGAAGGTCTCGGTTAGCACGGCCAGACGCGGCAGGGGACGCTGCGGGCTCGAGACGGAACTCCTTCGCTTGAGACCCGCTCCCCAAGCCGCCCACGCATACGCGGATGGGAGACTGCGGGCTCGAGTCGGAACTCCTCGCTTGAGACCTATCACAGCAGTGTCCCCTTCCGAGCGTGAGGCTGGGTTGTTGACTCATCCGAAGGCGCTCCCTAAGCCGCCCACGCATACGCGGACGGGGACACTGCGGGCTCGAGTCCGAACTCCTTCGCTTAAGACCCATCACAGCAGTGTCCCCTTTCAAGCGTGAGGCTGGTTGTTGACGTGTCCGAAGGCGGCTCCCTCAGCCGCCCACGGTTGCTCATTTGGGGCCGCTCTTCTCAGGCTCACGTCCGCCCCGCCAAGTTGATCCGAATAAAGTCCACCGTGCGCTCCAGAATATCGCGCGTGCGCTCGTTGTCGTCGCGAACGTCGAATCCATGTTGACCATTGGCGTGATTCAACACATCCAACTCTGCGTTCTGCTTGAGCGCCTGTTGGATGAAACGGTCCGCTGCCTCGTTATATGCCGGCGTATCCAATCCGGCGCGGGCAACCAGGATCGCCGGCAATGTTTCCGCGCTGGCGGAGATTTGCGCCAGCGGGGAAAACTCTGCCACCGATGCATCGAGCGCCGCATAATACGCCACCAAACAGCGGATCGTCGCGGACGTTTGCCGGAGAAACGGGCTCAGGAGAATGCCGCCGCCTGAGAATGCCCAGAGGCACAGTCGCTCGACGTCGATATTGAATTCCTGTCCGTGCTCGTGAACATAACCAACCACCCTCTGAATGTCTGACAAGGCCAGTCTGGCTTGCTCCGGCCCATAAAACTGGTGGTCGAACATGATGGCGGAAAGACCAGACGCCGCCAGCAGCCGCCCGTAGCATCGAAACAGCTCCCAGTTCTTCGGGCTGGTCAGAAGATTGGCTGGTATGGGTCCGCCGTGGATCAGAATCACGCAAGGCGTGGCGCCTTTTGCCGCCGGCGGAGTGTAAAGGTCAAGCTCAAGACCATCCGGCGTTTGACGCCGTTCTGCGCTGACCTGCTCCATGCCTGGGACTCCGTAATGAATATGCGCTTGCGCCGCCATTTTCACCCAGTCCGGATCTTCCCGTTTTGCCTGCTGATGTTCCATGTCCCCCACGATAACTCAAGCTTCCCCGAATTACTTTAAAATGCCAACGGGACCCGTGGATCGGCCCGAGGCGCAGGGCCAATGCGGGAAGGTACGGTCCCCTCAAGCCACCCCGGGAAAGCCTACTTTCTTGGGCCCAAAAGGGGGGAAACGGTGAAAGAGCTCGCTGGGACACATTTATTTATGAGAATTTCCAGCCGGCTACGCCACTACAATTTCGAGGGTGAGTTCGTCCGGGGCTCATCCGTTCACGGAGGTCCATATGTCCGGTGAATACAACGAGATGGAGCACATCTCGGCAGATATTTTGGAGCGCTATTCGTTGCACCAACTCTCTGAGCCGCAGCTTGCCCCGGTTGAAGTGCATCTGCTGGTCTGCTCGAGATGTCAGCAAGTCCTTACGGAGATCGACGAATACGTTGCCGCGATGAAGGTCGCCGCCCGCCAAATCACTCAAAAGAAAGTACCTATCCGGAAGCCCTTGCAATGGGCGCTTCCGCTGACCAGCGGCCTGTTGATCACATCATTGCTGGCCATCATGTATCTGGCGCGGCCGTCCGGCGTTCCGGAGTCCGCAGTCACTTTGATCGCCAACCGCGGGGCTGGCGCCACGGCGCAAGCGCCCGCCCACACCGCCCTCGCCGTGACGGCCGTTGCGCCGGAGATTCCTGCGGGCCGCACGGTTCGCCTGGAACTTGCGGATGGCCAGGGGAGGGTCGTTTGGCAGGGCTCGACTGAGACGCAACCGGGCCAGATCCCAGCCCGCGTTAACCGTCCCCTTGACGCTGGGTCGTACTGGTTGCGAGCCTACGACGGCACGCGCCTCCTACAGGAGTACGGATTGCAGGTCAGGTAAGTGGCGCTTCAAGCGCGCCTCCCGGAGCGCCGCCGACGCCTCGAGCGATGCCGCGCATTGCTCATATAGCTCGTAGGCCTGTTGCGGCGGCTGCCGATCCCGTCGTCAAGCCGTGACCCCGATTTCAACGGCCTGCCCTGAGGATTGACAGCGCACGCAGCCCTTCATTTTTGCGCCAGGAAGTAGCTAGCAAGCTCCGGGCGCGCATGGGGATACTGGGGGCTCGAGCCCTAACTCCTTCGCTTGGGACCTATCGCAGCAGTGTTCCCTTGGCGCTTATACGGCCAAAAACAGCGATCTGCTTTAGGATTTCTTGGCGGCGCGCTTGGTGGCGATGGCGGTCTTCTCTTCTTGAATGACCTTGGATCGCGCCACCTGCTTTTGGAAGCGATCGACGCGCCCTTCGGTGTCGACCAGCTTTTGCCGGCCCGTAAAGAACGGGTGGCAGCTCGAGCAGATTTCCACGCGGATGTCGCCCTTGTGAGCGGACCGCGTCTTAAACGTATTGCCGCAAGCGCACACAACGCTTACTTCTTCATAGGCGGGATGAATGCCAGCTTTCATGATAAACCTCAATTGTACACCCAAAAAACCAATCCCCTCACTGCCGTGTCGGCAGTGAGGGGATCAGGGTAGCCAGGAGATTTTATTCCTGAGCTTGCGTACTCATTCGCGTTGTGAGGCGGCCGGTCCACATGTGCTGCGGCCTCGCCACTGACGAAACCTGTACGTTAGAGCGTCGACTTCAACAGTCGACCACCTCACGCGGGGAATTAATACAGTCAGATCTACTACCAGAACTCATTAGACTGAACCACCTCCTTTCTCAGTGATGCTTTCAATCATACAAACGACACTCCTGCCTGTCAAGGAAAAACACGGGACAGTTGCGGGCCAGTATCGCTCGTCTGGCGAGATTGTTTTCGCGGCCCCCCAACGGCAAGAAGGAGTCTCCCACGGTCCTCGCCTGCGGGCGCCGGCGGCGTCAAGGGAAGCTGGGGATTAGGCTAGGCTGAGTCTTGGGGCCCAAAAAACCATCCCAGTTTGCATTTGTCGTCGAGGAGCTCGAAGACTCTCCGCTCGCGCCTCGACTGCGCACGCGCCAGATGTTCGGCAGTTTGGCGATTTATGTTGACGAGAAGATTGTCTTCATCCTCCGAAGAAAGCAGAATCCAAAAACTCTGCGGGACGACGGCATCTGGATAGCCACGATGCCGGAACACAACCCTTCGCTCAAACGAGATTTCCCTTCGTTGCGTCCCATTGAACTTTTCGCCGACCGAGGGCAGACGGGTTTCTCGGCATGGCTCAATCTTCCCGAGCACGAGGAGCGCTTTGAGGAAGAAGCCTTGCAGGTCTGCCGGCTGGTGATCGCCGGTGACCCGCGCATTGGACGGGTCCCGAAACCGCGCTCGCGCCGGCGTGGGTTAAATTAGGGGCAGAGACTCGCATGACGGCACTTCGTTTTGTTCTTCCGGTCTGTCTGGTGTTTGTCCTGTTCGGCGCGGGAACCATTAAGTTGTACATGACCGATGGCACTTATCAGCTCGCTCGCGAGTACAAGCTGGAGGGCGATCGGATCCGCTATTACAGCATCGAGCGCGGCGAATGGGAAGAAATGCCCGCAGAGTTGGTGGATCTGAAAAAGACCGAGAACGAAGTGAAGTCTCGGGAAGAATCGGCGCGGGAAGAGAAGGCGGCCCTGGCCGCCGAAACCAAGGCCGAACGCGAAGCGGCCCACGAGTTGGAGCGAGTGCCGAAGGACCCAGGTGTCTATGTCGTGGAAGGCGATGCGGTCAAGCCGGTGAAGATTGCCGAATCCAAGATCGTGAATAACAACGGGCGTTCCGTGCTCAAAATACTGACTCCGCTGCCCATTGTTACGGGCAAGCAGTGGGTGGAACTGGATGGCGCGCACTCTGCAAACGTCGTCACCAACTCGCGGCAGGAGTTCTATTTTCGTCTTAGTAACGAAGAACGCTTCGGCTTGGTGCGCATGAGTCAACACAAGGGCAATCGTGTGGTGGAGAAACTGACCATCATTCCGGTGACCAAGGACGTGATGGAAGAGGCGGATTTGGTGGACACGTTCCGCCTCCAGTTAGGCGAACTGATCTATAAGATTTGGCCGGAGAAAGATCTGACGCCGGGCGAGTACGCGCTGGTTGAATACACGGAGGGCAAGGTGAACATGCAGGTTTGGGACTTTGCCTACCGTCCAGCCAGGTAAACCCGGTTGAAAAATACCAGACTCTGGCGGGCGCAGGTCTCCCAGCGATAACGCTCGGCGCGCTGGCGCCCGGCGCGGCCATAATGCTCGCGCAACCTTGCCGATGTGAGTGTGGCCATGGTCTGGAGTTCAACCAACCGCTCCAGATCCCTCACCAGCGCCGGGGCCCTCTGCTCGGCCTTCTTGCGTCCGCCTCCTGGTCGACGGATTCGACCCACGGCCTTTTCGAGCAACAGTGTGAACGGAAGGAAACGTCAAGGAACGTTTTGCGCGAGTTCTTCAAAAACCCGTACATTGACCCTGCTTTTGCTTGGCAGTATTTCCCATTCCGCTAATCGACGAGTTGTTCTGGCACTGTAGGTTGCCCGTAACGGTGTTGTCAAAGACGAGCAGTGAGCCGGTGTTCTGCTGCAACTGAAGATTGCCCGTAACCACATTACCTGCGCACGATGAGCTGTTAGCCGAGCCCACCTGCACGCTGACCCCGTCGTTCTGCACCGTCACATTGCCCTTTACGGTAGTTCCGCATACCTGGCTCTGCGCCGCGCCGGCCAGAACGCTTTGGATAGTCAAGTTACCTCCAATGCTCGTGGATGGGCCGATGGAAAAAGTCCCGCCGCCATTGATCGTGAGGTCGCCGCCAGTGCTTCCGCCGTTCATAGCCAGGCTGCTTCCGCCGGACAACGTCAGATTCCCAGCGATACTGGAGCCGCCACCCAGAGATAGTTGGCCACCGGTCAGGGTCACGTTTCCCTTGACGTGGGCGTTGTTGCTAAGAACCAGGTTGCCTTGGCCCTGCACGCTTCCGGCGGCGGTGGCGTTGCTGAGGACCAAGTTGTTGCCGTTCAACGCCACGTTCCCAGTGATCCCACCGCTGACAAAGACGCAGGTCTGGCCGCTTGAAAGGGTTACGTTGCCATTGAAAGTCCCGGTGTAAGCACCGTTGCAGGTACCGCCTGAAGCGGGAGCCACTCCCGTGGTGGTGACGGTAAGTGCGCCGTTCACAAAGCTGAACGTATAGTTCGCCGCGAGCAGCGACCCCTGCGCGGCAACAATCGGATAGGTCCCTGGAAGGCTGGTCTGCGTCGCCGTGGTGGTCAAGCTAGGACTGCCGGTCACCGCTGTCGCGAAATTGTCGCCATTGACGAAGCCGCTATAATTGGCACTAAAAGTCGGATTGGGTGCTCCGTATGTTCGCGAGGTGCTATTCGCGCTTACCTTGAGCGTTGTCTTATTGACCTGCAGCGTACCGCTCACAGTTCCCTGGTAGTTAGGATCACTAACAGTAGCGATAACCGAGTAGGTCCCGGCATTCATCGGAGCCGTGTTTGAACCGTTGTAAGTAAAGTTTACGCTCAAGCCGGCGGGGTTGGTGCTGGCGGTCACAGACTTGGGTGTTCCATCGTACGTCTGCGAGAGGCTGGCCGCATTCAAGCTCACAGTGGCCGTTGCTTTCGTTGCGATGGTCGACTGGTTGGCAGACGCAGCGAGATAATGCTGGTCAGCCGCCCAGTTTGCCGCCAGGCTGCACGTGCCCGTGCCACTGCTCATGGTGACGGTGTTCCCGGAAATGGTGCAGGCCCCAGTCGCCGTGATAACCGCCACAGTGCTGGCGTTCGTTGTAGCGGACACGGTGAACATGGACTGATAAGCAGCGCTGGCGGGAGCCCCGGTGAAACTTACCGTCGGCGTGATCATTGACGCTGCGGGTGCAGCCCTCATATAGTCATAATCAGCATAAGCGCTCGATGAACTGAAAGACGAGCCAACTAGGAGCACGGTTTGAAGATTGCCGAGGTTGGTTGTAAAGGTTTGACTATCGAGCGTGGTGAAGTTCACTCCGTCCGAACTCAATAGGACCGTAACCTGTTGATCGACTCGTGTAATTCTGAGGAAGCATGTGTCTGCTGGACATGGAGGCGGGCCCAGACCGAAACCAAACCCACCTGGAAGAGTTGCTCCTCCATCAATGAGGTTCAGCTCCAAATCATTCACTGCGTAACCGTCATCCCGATGACGAAGCCATGTAACAAAAGTATTCGTTGAGGGAGGACCGAAGAACAGATTCAAATAAAGATTCTGCCCGCCGCCAGCAGGCATCGAGTAGGTCACTTTAGTATCGAACGTCCATCGTGACCCCGTAAACTGTCGGAAGAGTTCCGCACCAGCTACACCGCTGGAACATCCCACCAGGCCGTGTTGGAGAAATCCGGGGTTGGCTGTCACGGAAAACGCTCCACATCCGGGAGCCAGCACCCAGGCGGGATCCAATGTACCGCTTGAGAATTCGTCGTCAAAGCTGGTTGGCGGTGGGCTTGGCGGATTGAGCGGCGCAATGGCCACTGCTGTAGGTTCACCGCCCACCGTCACTGTCGCCACCACCGTGTTGGTCGCCGTGTTGATCACGGATACGGTGCCGTCGCCTGCGTTCCCCACGTAGGCGAGCGTCCCGTCCGGGGTGATGGCCACTGATGCCGCAACGGCTCCCACCGCCACCGTCGCCACCACAGTGTTGGTAGCTGTGTTGATCACGGATACGGTACCGGATTCGTTCGCCATATAGGCGCGCGTTCCGTCCGGCGTGATGGCCATTGCCGCAGGGCCAGCTCCTACCGGCACTACAGTCGCCGTTACCGTGTTTGTTGCGGTGTTGATTACTGACGCACTGGGGTCGCCGTAGTACCCGTAGTTCGCCACATAAGCGCGGGTTCCGTCTGGTGTTATCGCGATTCCCACGGGGTCGTCTCCGACCGGCACCGTCGCCACCACCGTGTTGGTCGCCGTGTCGATGACCGAGACGGTGCCGGGGTAGTTGCCGTTCGTCACATAGACGCGCGTTCCGTCCGGCGTGATGGCCACTCGATAAGGGCTTCCCGTCGTCACCGTCGCCACTACCGTATTGGTTGCCGTGTTGATCACCGATACGGTGCCTGAGATTGCGTTCGCCACATAAGCGCGCGTTCCGTCCGGCGTGATGGCCACTCCACTAGGGTCATCTCCCACCGGAACCGTCGCCACTACCGTGCCGGTCGCCGTGTTGATCACCGATACGGCGTTGGAGCACTCGCCCGTGACATAGGCGAGGGTCCCGTCCGGCGTGATGGCCAATCCCTGAGGGCAAACTCCCGCCAGCGGCACTGTCGCCACCACCGTGTTGGTTGCCGCGTTAATTGACGACAAGTTGGAGTTGGACGAGTTGATCCCCACATAAACGATTGGCTGAGCATTTGCGCAGGTGACGCCAAACATCAACAATAGGGAGAGAACACTCAACTGTGCTTCGATCTCCTGGAATGCTTTCGAGTTCAACGGCATGATAAAACCTCCGGGCCTCCTAGCATAACAGCAATCGCCCCGATTCCGGCCAAGTTTTTGGTCCAATTCGTCGACGGACGTCGTACCAGCCTGCACGCATGAAAAATAAGCGGGATATTTTTCGGGCCGGGACCCCGCCGTAACTGCGGGCTCTTACTCGGATTTATCCCGTGCTTTGCAGCACTTTATGGAAAAATGCCAAGCTCTGGCGGGCGCACGTCTCCCAGCGATAGCGCTCGGCGCGCTGCCGTCCGGCGCTGCCATACTGCTCGCGCAAGGTTGCCGACGTGAGCATGTCTTTAAGCGCGGCGGACAGATCCTCAGAACTCCGCGGGTCCACATACATCGCGCCTTCTCCGGCGACCTCCGGCAGGCAGGAGACGTTCGAAGTGATCACCGGCACTGCGGCCGCCATGGCTTGCGCCACCGGGAACCCAAAGCCCTCATAAAGAGACGGGTACACGAATACCGCGGCGCCGGCGGTCAATCCGGGTAGCTCATCCTCGCCGACGTAGCCCAAATACTCCACGCCCGCTGGCCGAGTGGTCAGGCGCGCTAGCGTGCCTTCTGAAGACCAGCCCGCCGGGCCGGCAATCTTCAAATCGAAGTCCCGCCACAGGCCGGAGGCTTGCCAGGCATCCAGTAAGACGTCCAGGTTCTTGCGCGGTTCTATCGCACCGACAAAAAGCGCATACGGACGCGAGGCCGGCGCGGGTTTTGCGTCAAAGAATACTTCGCTGACCCCGGAATAGATGACCTCAATCCGGGCGGGATCGATGCCCAGCAGCCGGATGGCGTCCTGACGCGTATTCTCCGACACAGCGATCAACCCATCGGCGCGCTTCAATATCTGGTCTGCAAAGTTCCGGTCGGCCGTGATGTTTCCCGCGGTGTGGAGTTCGGGCATCAACCAGCAAGTCAGATCATGCACGGTGGCCGTAATCTTCGGCCTGCGAGGTACGCGCCGCACTTGGTTGGACATGTGAAAGATGTCGGCGCCTCGGGTGAGCCAATCCACCGCGCCATAGTTGGCCAGATGCAGCGCCGCGATGCGCGGATACGTCTGCCAGGGAGAAAGCGTGGAGCGCTCATGGGTCAACGGACCGGTCTGGTCGAGAAACGGGAAGGCGCGAATGGTCTCGTTACGGGCGGCCGCGCGCAGGTGTTCCAGCAAGCGATAGGTGTAGTTCTTCACGCCTGCGCTACGCAGTAGCAAGGAGGTTGCGTCAATTAGCAACTGCATGATTGGTGAGCAGCAGTTTGCCGCCTCGATCGGCCACGACGATGAAATGCGATGGACCGAGCCGCGCATGCAATCGCGAAAGGGAGGGTTTCTCGATCAGCAAGTAGTAGCGGTCGCCGCGCTTCCAGCGGCGCGCAAACTCGTCATCGTCAATGAAGACATCCGGCGCGCCCGGCGCATACGAGCCGTACTCGAGGTTGGTTTTGCGGCCATTGAGCAGCAGCGCGGTGCGGTTGGCGTAAAAAAATACGGAGGAAAACGTGTAATACGCGTCGTCCTCGATCAATTGCCCGGGCGGGGCTTGGATCAGCGCTTCAGCCAGCGGGCGCGAAGACAAGTACGGGTCAAAGGTCACCATTGCCAGACGGGCCGCGTGAAAGAACAGCACCATCATCAGCGCCAGAGCAGCAAAGGGCTGCCGCCACCAGCGGGCGCTGACGCCGATGAGAAACGCGACCAGCGCCAAGATCAGCGGTGTGCGTAAATAGGCAAAGGAATTTAACGTCAGATCGCCCATGTGGCCCAGGGAGAGTTGGTAGAACTCGGAACTCTTCTGCGCGAGTGCGGACGAGATATCGCCGGGCGTCGGCAAGCTCCAGACTTGCGAGAGGATATAGCCAACAGTGATCACCACCGACGCCGACAGTGCCGTTACCATGCGCGTGCCCAAGCGAATCGTTCTGGCTGTGGTCGACGTCATGGCCGAGCCGAGCAACAGTGCCAAGGCCGGATAGCAGGGCATGGAATAGTATTCCTGCGTCGACGAGAAACTGAAAAACACCAGCACGAAACCGGTCCAACACAAGGCTAGGAACCGCAGCCGGCTGGCGCGATCCTGCGGACGAAAGGAAAGACTGGCTACCGCGGGAAAATAAGCGCTCCAGGGAAACAACCACAACAAGTGATACAGCCAGAAATACAAGCGCGGCACGGTGTCGTAGTCATGGGGATAGCGCAGGTTCAAGAAGCGCAAAATATGCTCGTTGAAGAAATAGAACCAGAAGAAGCCGTGATACTCGCCGGGGCCGCTGTGAAGCCCGAAATAGAAATAGGGCGGGTTGCGCAAAGTAGCCAGCACGTGCCAGGGCGCGGCGATTGCCAGCACGATCAGCACTCCGGAAAAGACCCGCAACCTGCGCCACGTTTCGAGCCGCAAGAGTTGGCGGGTAAAGATGAGATAGGTGACGGCGGCGCCGATGGGGAATAACCCGGCGATCAGGCCCTTTGTGAGCAAGCCGAAACCGATACTGGCCGCCATCAACGCCGCCCATAAACCGGGTCGCGGCTCGGCTTCATCTAAGGCGCGCGCAAAGGACCACAGCGCGAGCGTGATCGTTAAGGTCAACAGAACATCGGAAATCAGGACGCGCGTAAACAGGAACAAGCCCAAACAGGTGGAAAGCACCATACCCGCGTACAGTCCCGCGCGCTCGGAGAAGGCCCAGCGCCCGATGCGAAAGGTCAACCAACATAGCACAACGGCCGATAGGGCGATGGGAAGGCGCGCGGCCCAATCGTGCACACCGAAAATCGCCATGCTCAGAGCAATCAGCCAATATTTTAAGGGCGGCTTCTCGAGGTAGGCGACGCCATCCAGGCGCGGCGTTACCCAATCGCCGGAGTCGAGCATGTTGCGGGCGATCTGGGGTTGGGCTGCGTCCACGTCATCCATCAGCGAGGGAGGGCTCACCATGCAGCCGAGAAAGACCAGGGCCGCCAACCCGAGAACGATCAACTCGTAGCGGCGGAAGCCCACTACCGGCGACATAATCTGGTGAAGATCCGCATTCCAGGACTCAGTGTAACCGCTTTCAAAAGTTGAAACCTACCCCTGCCCGGCATGCGCCTAAGACCTTGAGAGAGCATGGTATGCTGAAGCCAGTTTAAGGCCAATGTTTATGCGCATGCGGAGCTACGCCATCGCCATCTGCGCGTTTTTTTCTCTTATCGGTGCGATCTACGCGTTCCAGAAGCCTTTCAAGGAGTACAATGATATCGCCATCGAATACCAGGGCTTTCCGGTCCCTCCGGATTGGAGCGAAAAGACGGAGTGGGCATTTGGACGCCTGATGTATCCGGCGGTAGTCAACTATGCTCGCTGGACGATGGATTACCCCAGGTCGGATCGCCATTTTTCCGCCGCCATGCGCCGTCTCACCCGCGTGCACGCCCGTTCGGTTGAGCAGGGAATCGACCTCGATGATGGCGACGAGGCTTTCAACTGGCCCTGGCTCTATGGTGTCGAGGTCGGCTACTGGAACCTCACCGACGAGCAATGCAAGAAGATGCGCGAATATTTGCTGCGAGGCGGGTTCTTCATGTGCGACGACTTTCATGGGACTCGCGAGTGGGCGATCTTCATGGCGTCCATGTCGCGCGTTTTTCCCGACCGGCAAGTTGTTGAGATCGACAATAAAGATCCGATCTTTCATACGATTTTCGATCTGGACGACCGGTACCAGGTCCCCGGCGCACAGTTCCTGGAGACCCACCAAATGTGGGAGCACGATGGCTTTGAACCCCGTTGGCGCGGCATCTATGACGACAAGGGCCGGTTGATGGTGGCCATCTGCCACAACATGGACCTGGGCGACTCCTGGGAACATGCCGACAATCCGCTTTACCCCGAGAAATTTTCCGCATTAGGATTCCGAATCGGCGTCAACTACGTCATCTATGCTATGACGCACTGAGGCCGCAACCGAGCCCCATGTTTGAGTTCCTCTTCAAGTATCCGGCTAGCGTATTCTCCAAAGGCACCTTTGTGCTGCTGGGAAAGTGGCCGCTGTGGCTGCTGGCCATCCTGATTTTGGCGGTCGCCCTGGGCTTGGCCTGGAGCATCTGGCGTAAGCAATCTAGTTTTGTGCCCTCCATGCGTGGCGCTCGGAGCGTGCTGGTCTGGCTGCTTCAGACTACGCTGGTGGCTTTGCTTCTATTGCTCCTCTGGCAGCCCGCTTTGAGCGTAGCGACCCTCCGGCC
>Ga0075017_100000519_pt1 | contig 21621 bp, 13 predicted proteins | sample AleBraG_ABR_2012_FD_71475 | JGI IMG/M metagenome (GOLD analysis project Ga0075017, IMG submission 71475) | Freshwater sediment microbial communities in response to fracking from Pennsylvania, USA - Alex Branch Run_MetaG_ABR_2012 | ecosystem: Environmental > Aquatic > Freshwater > Creek >... | reverse complement strand
GGTCTCGATGCCGGGATAACGTTTTGCCACGAATTCCCGCCGGCCGGGGCGCACATCACTGACCTTGGTAACCTTTGCACCATCGATTTCATTGAGGGTACGAAGGAGGTTGGGTCCCCAATAACCGCAGCCGATCATGCCGATTCGAATCAAGGGTTGTTCTCCGTGGAAGTTATGAAAAGATCGGGTCAAATGCCGGAAAGCATCGCCGCTGGTGTCTTAAGCAAAATCTTGAGGTCCAGAAAAAGGGATTCACGCCGGACGTATTCAAGGTCAATCCGAATCATCTCCTCGATGGGGACGCGATTACGCGCGGAAACTTGATACAAGCCGGTGAGTCCCGGCCTTACCAGAAAACGCTGCTTCTGCCAGTCTTCGTACAGCTGAGCTTCGTAAGGCAGCGACGGACGTGGTCCCACGAAGCTCATGTCGCCGCGCAACACGTTCCAGATCTGCGGGAACTCATCGAGACTGGTCCGACGGAGGAAACGCCCGACGCGAGTGATGCGACCCTGGTCCACAAGAGCGGTTTTGAAAATCGGCCCTTTGTCGTCGGCCGCAGTCGGTTGCTGATTTCGGAAATTGCGCTCCACATCGGCAACGTGATCGAAGGTGCGGGAGTTGGGCAGCATGCTACGAAACTTGTATTGAAAGAACGTCGCTCCATTCTTACCGATGACCGGCTGAACGAAGAAGACCGGTCCCTTAGAGTCTAGTTTGATCAACACCATCAGCACGAGCCAGACGGGGGACAGGAGAACCAGCAAAAGACCGCTGAGCATGACATCGAAGATACGTTTGAACATCTGATAGACGCGCCGGTTCCCGCTGTGAACCTCGATAGCCGACATGGGTGTATCGGCAACTTGTGGCGGCAAAGAACTCATTCGTCGTCTCGTCCCTGGAGCTTCATCTTCATTCCGTTTCAGGCGCCAACGGCTGCTGCGCGAGACCCGTGGCCACGTGTCCGCGCGAACTCGAGGATCTGCCGGTAAACAAAGTCGCGGGTCTCTCGGCTTCCACCGGAGCGGGACGGAATGTTGGTTCTCTTGGAAAAGGACAGCTGTTCAATCTCAGCAGCCTGACGAAGGAGTCGCAGTTTGCCAGCGGCGGCCAGAGCCTGGTCTGCTGCTCCCAACTTTCCGGCGAAGATGCTGTAGACGTCAATGCCGAGTAAAGCTGCTTCGCGTACCATCGTGCCGCCGCCGCTAAAGACGATATCCGAGTGCCAAATCAGGCTCAAGGCATCCACGGCGCGCTCTGCCATTTGGAAAGGTTTCGTGCTCATAGAATACTTTGCCGCCAGTGCGGAGCCCTGCTCTCTCGTGCGGGGCAGTACGACGATTTGGGCGAGCTCCTCGCGACGCAGTCGCTCGACCAGCGTCCGAAAAAGCACTTCCGATTGTTCGCTGTAGTAGTGAGCCCATTCGGCCGGAGGACGTATCGTCACAATAACTCGCTCGGGGTCGAGATTCAGTTCTTTCAGAACGGCCCGATCGGGTTGCAGATCGTAAATGTAAACCTCCTCTTTCAGCCCTGGGTACGGGATGAACTTGCGCATATCGAGGCCCTGCCTACGGAGGCTTTCGGGTTCCACAACCGAGGGTGCCATGACTTGCGATGAGAGTTGATTAAGCACGCGGGCGGAGATGAACTCATAATCGTACAACGTCAGGGTGGGCACACCCAGCACCCACGCCGCAAGTACCAGCGCCCGGGATCCGTGACTGATCGCGACATCGGGTCGAAAAGGCTGCACGTGGCGGCGAAGCTGCCGGGCCCTGAGGAGTGTAGCCGTGACCCGTGCTGCAAAATTGCGTGGCGTACGATGGTGGCCCACGGTGGTAAATGTCAAGCCGTGGGAATCCGCCAACTCTTCCGTTTGCGAGAAAGAACGAGCCGTGATCAAAACTTCAGCCCCGTCCCGCTCCAGTTGCCTGATGATCGGCGCGAAGAACAGAACGTGCGGGGAATTATCAAGATCGATCCAGACTTTCACGCCCGCCCCGCTTGCCCCACGGAAAAAGTTGCAGGGACGCCGACCGCTGACTGGTCAAGGAACGCCTGCTGCCAGAGTTCGAGGGTCAGCAAGGCCCAAATGCGGAGCGTATGGTCCTGCTTGCCCGTTTCGTTGTCGTCGACCATGCGGGAGACGGCGGCAGGTTGAAATAGACCTCTTTCTCGCACACGCCTTTCCGACAGCACATCGTGAACCATCTCGCGCAAGTCGTGTTTCAGCCAGGACCTGACCGGCAATCCGAAGCCAGCCTTCCGGCGGCGCAAGACGGGGGGCGGCAGAACCTCACGGAAGGCCCTCCGCATCAGATACTTTTGCGTCAACCCCTTGATCTTCAGGTTCGCGGGAACGCGCAGCAAGAAGTCGACAACTTCGTTATCCAGAAAGGGAACGCGAGCTTCGATGGAACAAGCCATGCTCATCTTGTCAGAGTAAGTCAGGTTGAGATCCGGTAAGAAAGTTTTGCAATCGACATATAGCAACTTGTTCAGCGAATCGGCCGCAGCACACGCCGTGAAGTGACTTGAAAATGGAGCGGGCCGCTGACGGATGCTTTCCTGCATCTGTTCCGAATAGAGGCCGTGAAGCATGTCATTCGTGAAGTAGGAGCGAAAGAAGGAGTATTGCTCCTCGATGGGCAACTCCGTGGCGTGTTGCATCTTCTCGGAGAAGCGGCAGAAGGCGAGGAGCAGTCCCGGATGTACGAAAGGAATATGCGCGCTGCTCTTTTTCAAGAGTGGCAAGAAAGAAGCGAACGCGCGTCGCAGAGAATGGGGCATACGGGCGAGGGCGCGAGTCAACCGTTGTGCGATATGCACACGATACCCCCCCAAAACTTCGTCCGCACCCTGTCCACTCATCAGAACGGTCACTTCTGGTTTGGCAGCGCGAGAGATGAGATACGTCGCAATAGCAGCGTGGTCGGCGATCGGTTCATCAAGTTGCCACACGATGTTGGGCAGCAGACTGGCAACTTCAGGCTCCACTACCAACTCCTCGAACTTGGCTCCGAACCGGTGGGCTACAAGGCGAGCAAATCTTGGGTCATCATCTGACTGCTCGAGTTCTCCGTGCTCGCGCTTGAAAGCGATGGAGTAGCAGCGCAACGTGGACATTCCAGACTCCGCGGCGCACGCGAGAAGAGTACTGGAGTCCAGCCCACCACTCAGGAAGAATCCGACAGGTACGTCACTGATCAGCTGTCGTCGTGTTGCGTTCACCATCAACTGATGAAACTGCCGGGTCAAATCTTCTTCTGACGCCTCGAAGTTGGGCCCGAATTTCATATCCCAATAGGAATCGACCGAAATTTCGCCTTTCTCCCAGCGCAGGCGCGACCCCGGCGACAATTTGAAAATTCCCTTGAACATGGTTCGCGGGTTGGGGACATACAGGAGGGCGAGATAGTCAGGAACAGCGTCGTTATCGATGGTCAGTTCAATTTCAGGGCAGGCGAGCAAGGCTTTGACTTCTGATGCGAAATATAAGCGGCTTCCTACCTGAGCATAATAGAGCGGCTTGATACCCATTCGGTCGCGGAACAACCAGAGGCGCTTCGCCGGCCCGTCCCACAGCGCAAAGGCAAACATGCCGTTCAGACGGTTCACCATTTCGGGGCCGTACTTTTCGTACAAGTGCGGAAGGATCTCAGTATCAGTGTGCGACGCGAAGTGATGACCATCCTGCTCGAGCTCGCGCCGAAGTTCGGCGAAGTTGTAAATCTCGCCGTTGTAAGCAACCCAGATAGTCCGGTCTTCGTTCGACATGGGTTGATGACCGGCAGGACTGAGATCGATGATGCTCAGGCGGTTGCTGCCAATCGCTACTTGAGAGCCACTGCTACGAGTCTTGGGCGTGGCGAAGATGCCCGTATCGTCGGGACCTCGGTGGCGAATACGCGCCAGCATATCCCGAAGCACAAACTCGTCTGCGCAACCCGCCATTCCAGCAATGCCGCACATAGGTTGGAATCTTTCCTAGGAAGCGTTTCCGGTCAGCTCGAAGCACCGCATGAGGGAGATTCGTGCTCCGGGTTAGTTAGTAGCAGTTGAAGGTGTGCAAGAGCTCGAAACATCCACGCCTGTCCCCACCGCATGTACGGAGTCTGATCCGTAGTAAATCTGCGGCGCTGATAATAAAACGATCCATCCTTTGACTGCATGTTGTGCACGGTCCAGGATGCGATTTTCTGAGCGAGTGACAAGGCGTCAGGATCGTGAGCCTGAAAAGCGCAAAAAGTTAGAATCGCCTGCGAGCAGGAGTGTATGTCAATGGGGTATAACCTGTCGTGAAAATACTTCGGCACACCATCGACGAAAAACGATTTCGTATAAAACAAGTAACCGGAATCAAGACTATCCTGAAAGGACCAATCACCTGTAGCTTGCATGTATTCCAGTAAGGCGCACAAGTTATAACCAGTGTGAAATCCATCTATCCACTTCTGTACACGTCCGGCGCCGTAGCTCCAGGATCCGTCAGACCGTTGCTGGTTTGCGAGATATTGCATGCTGCGTTTGGCCAGACTCAGGTACTCGAGGTTGTGAGTTGAGTTGCCTAAGCGCGCAAGAAGCGCTCCGACCAACACGCTGCTGTTGTAGATGCGCGTGCGATCCCCGGGAGTGTAGCTGAAGCAAACTTGATCCGCGGTTTCAACCGAGCGATGCAAGCGGCAAACCAGGAACTCTCCAGCCGACGCGGCCATGGCCGCAGCTTCGGCGTCACCGAACTGGGAGGCGGCTTGGAGGAGGGCCGAAGCGCAGAAACAAGTGGCGATAGCATTGGGGCTGAAGGCCGGCAATTTTGTTCCTCGCAGGGACACATAGTTCCAGTCGTACCCCCAGCAATAATGCTCTTCGTTGGGGCTTCGCAAGCGTCGAAGTTCCTGCTTGAGATACGCAATGCCCCCGGCAACATCGCTTCCATCGCGGGCCAGATCGCAATACCCGGCGAGTATCAAACCCAGGGCTTTCGGATTCTTGCTGGGCGGAACGTCGAGGAACCGGCGCAGGCGCAACCCCCCTATACGTCTTCCGGATTGGATGATTAGGGTAGCGAACGGCTGCTTGCCGGCCCAGTTTCCCCGGAAGTAGGGAGAGTTCAACAGGTCGTACGGCTCGAAGCCTGCATAGTCTCGTGCCTCGATCCAGTCACGAAGCCTGCGCAGCGGCGACGCGTAAGACGTTGCGTCGACCGGTCTGGAAACGGTTTGAGCTGATGCGGTCATCGACCTGAGAATTTAGCGCACTGCAACGGGTATGACCGAGCTAACCTGACGGAGCTTTCGGCTATGACCTTGCCGTGCGCGAGCAAAATCGATACTTACAATGGCGTAAAGAGTGGCCAGCGTTACCAGCCCCAGGGTATAGCCCGAAGAAGAAGGAACAACCAGCAATCCGGGCAGGGAACTGAATCCGATCGCGCTCCAAAACGCCAGTTCGAGCGGCCAGGGCTTCGGAAATTTGAAGGCGGCCAGGATCCCAACATTGCAAGCGGCCAGGAATATGAACAGCATTACACCGGCCTTTGCCGTCAAAGTGAGCAAGGCAAATCCTGGATGTTGCCGGATCAGTTGAAAAACCTGTCCCCGCAAAATCCGTTCATATTCCTGCGATCCGAATACAGTTCCCGGAGCCAGAGACTGGACTTTGACGTAGGCGATCATGTCGTTGTACGCCGCCACGTAGTCGTTGCTCAAGAATCCGAATCCGACGTAGATGGAGTGCCAGAACACATGATGCGAGGTGAAGGCATGGTAGTTGGAACAATGTTCTGTCAGAAAGTTGTCGCGCTTGTGAACCATGGAGCGCAACCACAACTGCGGTAACAGGAAGCCGACGAGCAGGACGCCCAACAAGAGTGCGTTTCGCTTGAATCCATGCGGGAAGCCCAACAGTAAAAGACATGTGGTGAAAAGCAACGCCGGTGTTCCGGAGTGCGAACGCACCAGATGCGCGAGGCCGAGCAACAAACCGACCGACAAAAACAACGCGGGCAACCATGGTTTTTCGGTATGCTCCCGAAGAACGTAGAGCACCCACGCGACTGCCACCACTGAGGCAAACATCGAGAAGATGTAAACATCCCCCGCATGGTAGGACCAGGCGGTAAGTACCAGGAGCCAGGCCAACGATAGCCATTTCACAAACTGCGATCCGGCCCAGAGGTACAGACCCAGCGAGCCGAGAATGAAGGACAGACACAGTATCGAAAGATAGAACACATCGATGGCGCGAAACACAGTCCAGCCAAGGATCTGAGAGAGTTTCGGAATGAAGTAGTAGATGCCAAGGTCATCAACCGGGCCCGCCGGGGCGAACGAAATGCCGTTGAGCGCGACCAGCGGGATCCCGGTTCGTTGATAACCGGCAGTAGCCTCCAACAAGTCCTGGTAGCGGGCGCCCATTACTCTGACATGAGTGGGCGCGCTTTCCAGCACTCTCGTGCCTGGTACCGCAATGAGACTACAGGTTTGCGGAGCCAAAGCTCCAACTGACGGGGGTGGCGGTTGCGCTGAAACTTGGGTTGCCGACAGAACTGGCGTGCCGCTAACCAGGACCACCAAAGCAAGACGGACCAGCGCTAAAGGCGGCCGCGGAATCCCGGCTTGTCGGCACGCTCCGATGACGGTTGATAATCTGGCTTGCAATCGTATTCAATCAGAGGTCCGATACGACCTCAGTGCGAATTCCGCACAGCTAACTGCGATTCTGTCGGCCCACCATCACATACTGAGCTCCCAGTGGACACCAGGCAAGACCGGACTCAAATGGCCGGAGCCATGCCAGAGCACGAGGAAAGAAGGTGATGTAGTCCCGTTTTTCGAGTGAGAGTCCAGCGCCTTTGAAGTAGTTCAGGAGTTCACCGGGCCAGAGCAGTGAGACACCCTCGTCAAACGGACACTGCTTTACGGCAATGCGGGTCAAAGGATTCAGGGGATTGTGCTCGAATACTACCAGCCGTCCACCCTTGGCTAGCCGTTTTTGCATGCGGCCCAGCGCGTCCTGTCGCTCCGGAGGTGGAATATGGTGCATTACGTTGGCTGTGACGATCAGATCGTAGTCAGAACTTAGTTCATTCTCGATCGCGGTGAACCTTGCCCGAGCAGATATTGCCAGTGGGATCATATCCAGGCTGGAGCGCGAAACATCAAATCCGTGCAACCGGCAAGCCGGGAAGTGGCGAAGAAGATGTTGTGACAGCAGGCCGACGCCGCAACCGAACTCGAGCACCGTGCCCGCGAATGTCGAGCCCTGAAGAGCCACCAGATATCGGGCCTTCAGCTCAGCGAAATAGTCTCCCTTTTCGCCCGTTATGCGGACGGTTTGGTCGAGCATCCGTTGGTAGTCATCGGAGAAACGATCAAACTCCGCGCTTGAGACCTCGGACCCGGCTGGGAGGGGTTGATCCGCTTTGATGGACATTTGATCCTGGGCCACTTCCGCCGCCTGGCAACCTTAGCTTTACGCCTTCCTTCGATTCTTAGACAGGCTCCGATGCCAACGCGGTGAGTTCGCCTTGAGCGGCCTCAATGGTCCGGTCGCTCACGATACTCTCGTGTATCGAGAAGGTGGCGGCTGTAACTTCGACAAGTTCTGAGAAGGGAATTGGCGCGGGCCCTCCCGAACGCATCGCCTGCAACGTTTGTTCCAGCTCTCGTTTATGGCCCTTGTCATGGTTGCACTTGATGGAGCGAGTCTTTCCGCCACGAATCAGCTCCAGCGTAGAAAAATCGTTCAGCCGGGCAACTGACCCTTCACAGAAGACCTCGACATGTTCCTTGGGGACGGAACGGTCTCCATTCGCAAGGTAAGTCAGAGTCGCGACCGAGCCATCGGTGAAAGTGAGTGTCGTCACAATATTGTCACGGCTATAGCGGGCACCGTCTGGTATAGCTACCGAGGAAACCGTTCTGATCGGGCTGCCTGCCAGTGACCGCGCCAAGTCGATAAAGTGACAAAACTCGCCCACGACGCGCCCACCCGACTCGTGTACCCAGTGGTTGGGAGGCAGGTAGCCGGCATTGACGCGAACATGGATGACCATCGGCTCGCGGCGTTGCGCCCAGAACGCACGAATCTGTTCAGCGGCTGGAGAAAAGCGCCGGTTAAATCCAACCATCAGGAAGGGTGATTTACCCTGTTTCTCCTGGTCGCGATATGCCAATTGAATGTCGTCGAGCTGGCGGCGATTCACAGCCAGCGGCTTTTCGACGAAAACCGACTTGCCCCGTTCCAGAGCCTGAAGCACGAAGGCGGCGTGACTGTCGTGCCGCGAGATGATGAAGACAGCGTTGACGTCAGGGTTTGCCAGGAGTTCATCCGGGGTCTGGGCTCGAGCGAAGCCGAACGATCGTCGAGCGGACTCGGCTGCCACACCCGAGGATGTGGCCACTGACTCCAACGACAGGTTCTCTACCTTGCGAAAATTGGGGAAAATCATGCCGCGGGCAAAACCGCCCGCGCCGACGCAGCCGATTCTAAGATTTCCAGCAGCGGGTTGCGCTAACCTGGCGTGCGGCTTGAATACCTCTTCCGTTGATTCGTTCGCACCATAGTCGATGATGGCCGTGTAGGACTTGCTGCTTGAGATGTCCGCGTAACCGTTAGCCGCCTCATCCACCCGGTACCTCGTCTGCAAGAGCGGAGCGACGTTCAAGGAGCCGTTCGACAATAAATCGAGGAAGGCTTCCATGTTGCGCTTCTCCGTCCAGCGTACGTACCCAACGGGGTAGTCGATGCCTTGTTCTTCGTACTGCGGATCGTATCGTCCCGGACCATAGGAGCGTGACATCAATATGGACAGTTCCTTGTGATAGATGTTCGGCCGAGACACGCCCATGCCGACGTCGCCCACCACCACAATTCTTCCGCGATCGCGCAATAGCTGGGCCGCAAGCTCAAGCGGCTGCGCCGACGAAGTTGCGGCCGTGATAATGGCGGCATCGGGACCGTAGCGGGAGAATTCCTCGACTACAACCGATAAACTTGGGTCGCCGACCGCAATGCCAATATGAGCCCCCATGGTTGCCGCCCGCTCTGCCCGCGCTGGATCGAGATCGACAGCGAGAACTCGGCAACCTGCGGCACGAGCCATCTGAATGGCGAGGATACCGACCAGGCCTGCTCCAATCACTACAACACTCTCGCCGAAGGAAAGCTGGGCTTGTCGCAAACCCTGCATCGCGATGGCCCCAATGGTAGTGAGGGCAGCGGCATCGAGCGAAACATTGTCAGGAACCTTGGCGGCGAGGTTGTGCGGAACGAAATTAATCTCGGCGTGATTCGCATAGCCGCCTCCAGCACAAGCCACGCGATCGCCCGGCTGAAATTCGGCAACGCTTGGGGCCACCTCGATCACAACTCCTGCGGCGCTGTAGCCCATGGTGGAAAGGGAGTCGAGCTTTGCCTGCACCTTCTGATAGGCAGCCTTAATGCCATTAGTGCGTGCGAAGTCCACGACCTGTTTAACCAGGTCGGGGCGCGCCATGGCATTTTGCAGCAGACTCTGTTCGCCGGCTTTTACCTTGGCACGCTCCGTGCCGGCGCTGATAGCCGAGAAGTGAGTGCGAACGAGCATGCCACCCGGGCGTAGTTCCGGGCGCGGAACATCACAGGTGGTCACCTTGCCGGACTTCATGTCTTCTACAACAGCGCGCATCTTCCGTTGGTTTCCTTCTTAATAGATAGATCGAAAAGAATAAGGTACCACTTCATTGTGGCCGGTTCGACTCACTCGGCGTTAACGGGACTCCAGGTGCTAGTCGCACTGGGTCATTCCCACGTTGGAGATGACAATTTCGGTGGCCATCGGCGCCAGATTGGCGCCAGAAATCACGATCTGAAGTGGATTCGCCGAGGTGGCCTTGAAACGTACCTCGCTACGGTGAGGCTGAGGATTCGCGTAAGCCCCGATGCGTTCCACAGCCAACTTGTCTCCGCCCTTCTCCATAACCGTCACGCCCACGGAACCACGAACGACGGCAAGGTCAAAGCCAAGTTTGTAACACCCTGGTTGTACTTGCAGCGTGGGGTAGAGAAACAATCCGCCCCACTGCGTGGGCGCACTGGTGACGTGCAGATTGTTCCCCTCAGGTCGATAGGTGGACCCGGGATATTTAGTCCACGCGTTGATGGGCGTGAGGGAACGCCACTGTGGAGAGGGAGCGTGGCTCAGCAGGCGAAGGTTGGGCACCGATGTGCTGGCAGCGGAAAAGTAGATCGGGCTGGGCGAAACCTGAAGATTTTCGGCGTCTGCGCGGACCGGGTTACCGTAAAAGTCAAAGAAGGACGGCTGAGAGAGTCCTTCCAGAAGGGCAACCGTACCCGGGGTTACGCTCCAGACTGCACCCACCAGGCGACCTGCTTTGGTGGCGGTCACGGCGAACACGTCCTGCTGTTCGATCATGCGTGGACCGGAAGCACCGGAGAACCAGGACGCCATCTGCGCATAGGCGGAGAGTGTATCCAGATGGATTTGTGGGTGATTGCCGTGAAAGAACGGCATGTGCAGGAAGTAGGGGATTCCCCACGCGAAAGACAGCAAGTTCACCCGCACAACGTACTCGGCCTGGGTATGCTCGTCGATATCCGGAGCATTGGCGGCGGAGCCACGCGGTCCGAGGATCCAGTTCGCCTCGGTGCTCCATATTCCGCTGGTCTGGCCTTGAGCGGTCACCAGGGTTCGTAAATTCGCGGCTTCTCCCAGATAGTTGTTAGGGCCTGCCTTCTCTTCGGGCGCTACGGAGCGGTAAGGATGCATCGAAACGATATCGACACCGCGCATGACGCCGGAGGAATAGAGTCGCCGATCGTAGCCGATGGGGTCGGTTGTGCCGTTGGAACAGCAAACCACTTTCCCCCCAGGGTCCAGCTCACGCACTGCGGCGATGCCAGCGTTTAATATGGGGATATCGCTTTCGGCAGCGACCTTGATCCATTTGGAGTAGTACTTTGCGTCGACTTCGTTGAAGACATCCCAGGTGTCCACTCGATCTTTAAAGTGTTCGACGGAAGCACGAGCGAATTTAGTCCAGGCTGCCAGGTACGCCGGACCGGGATCCCCTGCCCAGGCGGGCGCATCCTCACCAATCACGACCAGCACCCGCATATGTTGTGCCCGGTAAACGTCGATCACTTCGTCTGCGCGGGAGAAGTCGTACTGACCTTGCTGTGGTTCAATGATGGGCCAGCGCAGAAAGACACGGCCCCACTTGGCGCCCCATAGACTGGCATACTCGTCCTGAGCGAAAAGATAGCCCTCACTGGAAAAATGGACGCCAAAGGTACTATCCGCGACATCTGCCAGCGGTACTTCGGGCAGAATTGCGATGCGCAGGGAGCGGTCGTAGACGACATTGCCTCCGATTTGTTCTTGTAGATGCAGCGTGCCCGGGCCACGCTGCTGCGGAACTTTCCATAGGGCTTTGCCGCGTGCGAATCCGGAAGCATCGATCTGCAACGGGACGGCCACGGTCGAGGTGATGGCGGAACCACCCTGTTCGGGTGTGTATTCAAACATGACGCTTGCCTGGCTCGCCTTGCCGCCAAAGTCTGCTTTTATGGCAACGCTTTCACCGGGGCGGAATGCGTCGAGCAGTGCCTGGCGACCTTCCGGCATGAAATCGACGTAACCTTCTCCTGGATTCAAGAGGTATGCTGAACTGGCTGGTCTCTGCTGTGCCGAGAATTCCGGGCTGAGTATTGAGATGGAATCACCGAGCCATTCACCGTGCACAGCGACGGTGAGCACTTGTCCGAGCGGAATGGCGGTAGTGACTTCCAACGGCACGGTGCAGGCATCCATTGCCGTCTGCCATACTCTCTTTTTGTCCACCAAAAACGTAACTTCCACGCGGTTGATGTCCTTTGGATTCGGTTCCTGTCGAATCCCAACGGGGTTGTGGTACATCAACACGCCCGAAAAACTCCGAGAGCCCGGCGGTATGGAGTAGCTAGTCTCCGACTGCCCAGGCAACTGAATCACGTCCTTGGCAACGCGGCCTCGGACCGTCATACCACTTAGGACATGCGAAATGGCTTGGGTCTTCGGGTTGAGGGAGCGCACGGCACGAGGCTGGAGGGTAGAAAGCGGCTGGATGTCCTGCCCGAATCCCGTTTTAGCAATCAGACAAAGCGCTGTTGACACCGTTAGCGCCAACGTGCAGAGGCGGTGAGTATATGACATTGGGAAAGCCCAGAGATGCGAGATGAAAGACTAAACCGGCTCAGTATCCGGTGCTGATAGTGCTATCGCGGTAGTGCCAGTTCCCGTCACTGCCCTTTGCAGAAGTACGGATGTAATAGGTTGGGTTCTTGCCAAGTTGGACTGGAAGTGTAGTTACCGGAACCTCTCCGCTGGTGAATACGTCATTCGCACCCTGCGAAGTGCCAACATCCAGGCGATAGGCTGGCGCGCCGGCGATCTCGGTCCAGTGGAAGGGAATTGGGCTTGAAGTATCCACGTCGTTGTCCCCATCAAAGGGATAAAGGAGGGTCGGAGTATTCGTCCACAGGACTGGGAACGTGTACACCTTCGTCGAGGAAGGAACCTTGGTGAAGGACCATCCACTGCTAAAGCCGTAGGCTCTTGAGAAATACATCGGCTTCGATCCGAGCACAATGGGAATTGGAGCTAAGGAAAGGTTCCCATAGCCATGAGGGTCCGACACGGTCGCGGAGTCGCCAAGACTAGCAAACTCCAACAAGTACGTACCCGCTACGCCGACCACGTCCGATTGGGTGTGCAACGAGAGGGCCGAACGGGGATCGTTACTGACGGGGCTGTAGTTCCCGCCAATGGGATCAACCGGATTCAGATAAAGAGATAGCGGATCCATGTAGTAAATGCGGTAAACCAGATCCCCCCATTTGCTGACGAATTTTTCTTGTACCGCAGCATAGTTCTTATTGAGCACCAACTGATTCATCTCAAGCAGACTTTGACCCGTTTGTGTGGCATCGTCGAAATAGACGACCCCAAAAGTAGCATCCGCCAGGTTCCACCTGTTCAGGAAGGGGTCCCAATATTCGTCCATGGTGTGACCTTCGTAGCCAGTGCCGTCAAGCGTTGTGGTGCGCATGCGAACGCTGATGCGTTGCGGCAACATCAGGGAGATCAGGGCCAGAGAAAAGTCAACGCAATCGGGACCGCCGGGGTTCGGCGTGTTATGCCTCCGCGAGGCGATACTAAAAAGAGGCGTTCCGGGCAGGGGCGCTGTGTAGGGACCCCCAACGGTCATTTCCCGGACCTGCTTAGTCAGACTTTCAACGGTGGAATACAGGGTTGCCCGGTCTCCCAGGGTTACCTTCGTGCTTGTCTGGAAGATGATTTGGGTGTTTGGGTAGGTGTTGCCGGTCACGCTGAACAGAGTCGCGTAATAGATGTGCCCGTCGGGCAGCAATCCCCACGGTTGAATGCTGGTTTGAGTGTTGGAGATGATTTCGCTGTAGTAAATGTCCGTGCCGTACGGCGTCGTCCCGATGGTTATCTCGTAGAAATCAGGAGTTGGGAATGTGGGCTGCCATGTGAGCGTCACAAACGGGTCGACATTGCCGACCGTGATTGCCGCGCCAGATGTCGTTGTGCCCGAGGGGAAGGCAAGGGAAGTTATCACCTGAGTCGAAGTCGAAGTCCCGAAGGGAGTAAGGGCGCCCCCAGCAGTTCCCGTCATGCCGGATGTTCCCGAGCCCGTGCTGCAGGCTGCCAGCAGAGACAAAAGTCCCACCCCGAAAGCCAGCGTGCATTTCTGGCCACGGATGCAACAGCGGCGAATTCCTGATGGCGTAGCTTGGCCCTTGGTCCCCATGTGCTAGCGCGAAAATACTCATACAGCCACCCCAAGGCAAATTACGAATGTACCACCCGAGCCTTCACTCAGCCAGCAAAACTTTTTGCTGCACTCCGCTCTTCTCGATGGACGCTGGGCCCAAGTTTGTTTTGGCGTCAGGAAGAGATTCCCCACTCAGGAGGGAAGAGATCAAAGTACCCAGTTGCCGCGCGCGCACGTCCCAGGTGGAATCGCATACGACCGCTTGCCGTAACCGACGATCCTCCGGTGTATCGCTCGATAGTACTTCTTCCGCCACCGATATGAACTCATCGGCGGAGTGGAAAAGCCGGATGCCGGGAGTGCGCAAATACTCATATAACGGTGCGATCAGCACGGGCTTGCCGGTCGCCAAGTATTCCCGGACCTTGATGGCGCTCCCATAGCTGGTGAAGGAATTGTCCTGCCGCCACGGCAGGACACAAACGCTGAATCGCTTCACGTAGCGGGGCAGATCCGCATAAGGCTTTGGCCCCAGAAAATGGACGTTGGGCAGATTCACCTGGACCAGGTTGGACTTAAGCCCGATGAAAACCCAATGCCACTCCGGTCGTCTCCGGGCCACGTCCTCGATCAGCGCAGTGTCCATTACATAATCCATCGCACCAAAGTAACCGAAAATGGGCGCAGGGATGCTGGCCAGTTCCGGTGCCGCGTCCTCGGCTTCTGTGGCGAAATGATCAAAGTCGACGGCTTGCTCCAGAAAGTATCGCTTGGGATCCTCTGATTCCGTGTACAGCTTTCGTCCTGAGTAAAGGACGACGGCCGCAGCGTTCCGAAGCCGACGGTCCAAGTCACGAATGACCTGAGCCGAGAGTACGCTGTCTTCGTTGGCGTCATATTTGTCCGAAACCTGGTAAAGCAGCAGCTTCGGTTGCAGGGCTTCGGCGATGTCGGCGGCCGAGGGAATCGCCACCCAGACAATAGGATCACGCATGCGGCAGATTCGCAGAGCCAGACCCAACTGCACCTCGAGCAGAACCCGATTCAGGACCCGAACCCAACGCGAACCGTAAAACGGCAGGGTAACCGGAGTCATGATGAAGAGCCCCTCCGGGGCCTTCTTGAGCCAGCGGAGATAGCTCTTAAACTTTCGCCGGATTTTCAGGAAGAAGTCAGGGTTCGAGACCGACGGCAGGCCCATCGTCAACGAATTCACGAACAACACGCGGTTGTTTTTCGCCAGACGTTTAAGGATGTGATTCTTGGAATGGGGATGGTGATACCACCAATCTTCGCCTGCGAAACAGACGATGCTTTCTCCTGCAAGCAGTTTTGTCATCTAGGTGGTCCAACGGATCTGCGTCGAAATTTGCAGCGGCACCTGGGCGCGTCCATGAATGCGGATTTGCGTTGCGGCAATCCATGAGCCAAAGGCACGGGAAATTTTTGCCGCGCGATATTCACCTTCGAGCGCAACCTTCGATCGCCAGCTAAACGCGACAGCTCGCGGACCGTTCAACTCGCAAACGAGGTCTTCATGCACCCGAAAGATACTCCGCACCTGCCAGCAGGCGGGCAAATGGAAGAACAGCTCGATGCTGTGCTCGCCGGTGCCGGTCAACTGATCGAGGAGACTGATAACGCGATCTTCCGCAAGGCTGAGAGTTCGGGTGTGAACAACTCCGATCCGCGAATAGCCGGAATGAGATGCCTTTAGATGAGCACTGCCGTCGACAGACCACGTGGTTATTTCGCTCACAGCCGCATCGTCGGCCAGCCGGAAGAGGTTGGCAGTTTCGAGCGAAATCCGGTTTTGTTCTTCGCCGTCCACCATGACAGTGTTGTGCGAGCGTGTGGAACGAAAGCGGTTACGCAGACCGGGGTCTCGGGTGTAGCCATAAGTTCCGGAGTCCGCCAGTAATTCGGAACCGCCCAGCCGTGCGACGAGGCTGAGTTTGTCGTTGTGGGTGTGGCTACCACGACCCGCGATCCCGTTCGGCATAGCAAAGAAGAGGACCTGGGCTTCGGCTTTCCTGGCTACCGCCACCCCGGATTCTGGAAAACAGACGACAGGCTGAGGCGCGGAGTGGATCGATTCCCCGTGCGGGGTTAGGCCGTGCCAGGCCGCATCATCTCCGTGAAAAAGACCCGGACTCTGGACCAACGCGCTACCGAGGCCGAGGAACCCGGCGATACATAACGAATCACGTCGTGACCCGGTGGCTGATAATTGGCGCACATCATCGGTCAGCAACTCGACACGGCCATCGTCGCAATCGCCGACCTGGGGTACGTTACCCTCGGCATCCGCTACGGCTTCGAGAAGGGAGCACATGTTGCGGACGCGCTCGACGTAAGCCGGCTGGGGATCGAGTTGTTGACCTCGCATCAACAGGAGTGCAGCCGTGAACATCTGCAACACCAGGACGTGGTAGCCAAGAGACGCTTCGAAATCTCCCCCATCGGCGTACGTTTGATGAAATAACTCCCTGGTCACCAGGAGCATGTAGCGGCGGCGCCGCGAGATCATGGCCTCGCCCTGTAGAAAACAGGAGAGTGCGAAAAGGCCGACAATATTGCTCAGATAATGATTGCTGCGTGCCAAGTGAGAAAACTCATTGTGAGCTTCGATGTACAGGAGGTGTTCCTGTAGCGATTGAGTCACCGTGCACAGCCAGCCCGTTTCCTCCGGCGCAAACGGCCAGAGCAGCTCGAGCAGGAAGCAGATGCTCATGGAGCGGAGTGCCGCCTCCATGGCGATGGTCCAGTTGACTCCTTCACCCACAGGGTTCTTCGCAATCCAGTCGCTCAGCAGAGTCCGAGCGGTGGTGCGATAGCGGGCGTCCGCGGTCAGCAGCCATGCTTTGCCGAGCACCGGCAAGAACTGCAGGCGCGACAACTCCCAGGGTACCTTTACGTCGGAGCCATCGTGGCGAACGATGGTGAGTGCTTCGGCAGGCACCCGGGGCCATTCCCTGCCGGACACAAAGTCCAGATTCCAGCGCGGCGGAATACCAAGAGCGACCCGACCGTAACCAAACCACGGAAACTCGCCGGCGCACACCGAGTCTGCGCACGCAAGAATTGCCTTACGACCGCAGTCGCTGATCCGACCGAGTTCGGGCCGATAGTATCCGGCGGGCCTGAAATGAACCGGACGGGCAGCACTGAGGTCGGAGACCAGTCGTGCCTGTTTCCATCGTTTCCGGGTGCGCCAGATCGCCTCGCGAGCAAGGGTCACGGCTGACTCGCGCCGCAATATACTCAGGACTCGCAAAGTTGATTCTGGTGGACGGTTCGTCCCCGTCACAGGGCAGGTACGCTCTGACCGCTAGTGACTGGAATGTTCCGCCCGGTGCGAATAATGACGCAAAGGATGGAAAAGCATGCGAGAAAATAAGAGACCGAAGAAACCACCGAGGCTCCGGAAATCCCGTACCGTGGGATAACCATGATGTTCGCGCCTATGTTGCCCAGGCAACACAATCCCCAAATCACCACCACGATCTTAGGATAGCCGATGCTGTTCAGGAACTGCACAGCGACGGCATTGATCCCCAGAAACAGCATCCCCGGCATGAGCAGCACAAATGCCAGGGACGCCGGCAGGAAGGCTTGGCCAAACAAGAGACGCACAGCGGGGCGAGCCAGCCATGAAGCAGCTGCCAGAAAGGGGACGAGGATCAGTGCGGTTCCAACGGCGGCTTTTCGTGTAAGGGTCAACTTCTCCCGCAGGTCTGTGAGCGCAGACAACTTCGGGAACAGAATCGTTCCGATTACCGCGGCCAGAGCCGACGCATAGTCAGCCATGGTGGACGCAATAGAGTAGTAGCCGGCTTGTTCGGGACCGAGCATATGCTGGACCATGAATAAGTCAGCCCGCAGGACCAGGAAGCAAAAAGCTAGAGTGAGATAGGATTTTGTTGCATATCGGATGCTGCTGCGGAAGACTGTGGCCGAGACTGCCGGCGGTCGCGAGAAATGTGTCTGGAGCCGCCTGGCCGTCCACAAACAACTGAGGACGACAGCGATCAAGGTGGTGGAGAACAGGGCGGCCACGCTTACGTGTCCCAGCACCACCAATGCCCCAACCAGCAACAGAGAAGCACACCGAGCCACGATCTCTACGAGGTTATAGCCGCGCACGTCGTGAATGCCCACCATCAGGTTCTGCAGGAGCAGATAGGCTATTCCAAAAGGGATCCAGACCAGAGCCAGTCCCAGAGTGGCTCCTCTCACGCCAAGCCACTGGGGCCAAATCAGCAGAATGGCGGCAATTGCAGCGGCTATCAGACCCCCGATGACGAAACTGACGGCCAAACTATTTCCTGCCAGGAAAGGAAGGGAGTCCGGTTCCTTCGCCACGAAATAGGTGTTGGAAGCATGAAGGCCCAAGCTTCCGAACTGTGCACCCAGCGCGCCAATCGCGACTGCTACGGCGTAATAACCGCGGCCTTCCGGACCCAGCAGGCGGGCCACGACGACGGTCGTGATAAGCGCCACTCCCATAAGAAATATTCGCGTGGCATAGGTCTCTGTCACCTTGCCGACAAAGTCGGAGGAGCGCAGCGCGCGCCAGCTTGGAAGCATCATCTGGAAGAGAGGGACAGTGCTGGTCGCATTTCGCCCCACCGGACCCGCGGTTCCCGCAGGATCATTGCTGACCACTGGCGTCACGAATTTGATCCCGAGGTTCGACTTTGGAATGCCGTGACGGCTTCTGGCCTGCCGTCGCCGGGCATTCCGCCATTCTGCGAAATTCTGGCCAGCACCCGCTGCACGTTCTGGACCCAACTGTACTGGGCAACTGCGGCCGCGCGGGCACTGCGGCCCAGTCTTTCCCGAAGCTCAGGATTTTCTGCCAGCAGCACGATTGCGGACGCGAGCTCCTTTGGATTGCCCGGCTCCACCAGCCATGCCGTATGGTCGTGTTCGAGGACCTGAGCGATTTGACCCAGGCGGCTGGCTACGATTGCCTTCCGCATAGCCATGTACTCGAACAGCTTGGTAGGAGATCCAAAAAACGGCCGATCCATAGGGACGTGTGGTGAAACTAGAATGTCGCAGGCGTCCAGGTAGGAAGGCATCTGCGCATGTGGTATCACACCCGTTAGGATTACCTCGCTGGCTTCGATCCCTTGCTTGAGACTCTCGCAGACGACGGGGTACAACAGCCCCTCACCGATCAACAAGAAACGCAGTCGTTTCCCCTTGCCGGGGCGAGAGTGCTGTTCATGCAGCAGATCGAGAATGGCCTGTTGCAGAACTTGAACCCCATGCCAGGGGCCGAAGGTGCCAGCAAAGCCGACCAGGACGTCATCAGCCTGAACTCCCAGTTGCTGACGCCGTTTCTGACCGTTGCCCGGCTGAAAGAAATCGGGATCCACGCCGTTCGGGTTGACAAGAATCTTGCTTGTCGGGATGCCGCGCTCCACAAGGTCGTCTCGCAGAGCGTCGGAAACCACGACGATGAGGAATGCGGCGGAGAGTGATATATCCTCGCAGATTTTTAGCCAAGAGGTAAAGCGGGCTGGGTCCCAGTTCTTGGCTACCCAGACGGTAGAGCCGTTGAATTCGAGAATCAGAGGAACCTGCAGCCAACGAGCCAGCAGCGCTCCGGCGACCACGAACTGCATGTGGCGCTGGTACAGAAAGCGAGGCTTTTTCCCGGCCAGCGCAGATCGCACGCTTCGTGCGAATCGCCGATTGTAGGAAAGCACCCGGGATTCCCAAAACAGGGAAGGTCGCTCACGCGGCTCGACAACGTGGAGAGGGAATCCATCCGCTGGCAGAGAACAGGCTGAGAAAACTTCACCTGTGGCGCCATTTTTTTGCAGCCCTCGCAGAACGCCACCGATGTGGGTCATTGCGCCACCAGGGGCGGAAGAGCGATTCATCGGGTAAGCATAAAGATAGGCGACATCGAAGTCCGATTCCCGCGAGCCGCCGGAGTGCGTCCCGCCTCTTATTTTCATCCAAGACAGGGAGAGCCACGAGGAAGAAAGAACGAAGGCGTCAAGCAACGCGCTCAGCAGAGTCAGCGGGAAGAGCCAGAGCCAGTCCCGTCGACGGTAAGTTTCGACGCGCCCCGAGGCATCGGCAATCACGGTTTCATGACAGCGATGCAGCAACCCGGTCCAGAGAAGTAAACGCCGGTAGTGAGCGTCTTCCAAGGACTGGAAAAAGAAGACGATGGCACGCCCATGCAGGGATCGCAAGATGCGGACCTGATCGCGCCACGTGCTGCCCCGGACCTCACGATGCGAAAGCGGGACAATGGCGGCATCCGGATACCGTTGTTGGGCAAACGCACGAGCATCAGGATCGCTTCCAGTCCACACGTAGAGGAACAGTTTCTGAGGGCTGTGCATCGATTTGCGGAGCAAGAGACTAGGTAATAGCCGCTGGCGCAGGTTGGTCGCGTCGCGTGGCGGCGTACTTGTAGATCACCGCCAGCGAAAACATAAACCACATATTCAGTGCCGGGGCATAGCCACTGGTCAAGGACATACCATTGATAAAGTACCCAAGCATGATGTAGAGCGCCATCTGCCAAGCGATCGCAGTGTCAGGAGGATTAGTCTTTCGAATTCGGAAAAAGGCGACGAACAAAAGAACCTGGGCGATCACGTAGGGGACAAAACCCGTCAACCCGGTTTCTGCGAGTATTTGACCGAGATTGTTGTGGGCGGAATCGACCGAGCGGACACCCTGGTAATACACCATGTACTTACCCGATTTCTGGGCAGCATCCTGAAAGTTGGCGAGACCTACGCCGTTTACCGGGTTGTCCAGGAACATCATAGCGGTCTGACCCTGTTGCGCAATCCGACCATAGACGTTCATTGGGTCAGAGCGCTCCTCAAAGACGGCGGGCAGAGCAAGGCGCACCAAAACCAAGAGTAATAACAGGCACCCACCGACTGCAATACGAGTGACGCGTGCGCGCCCACGACTGTAATAGGTATCGATCAGGAGAACGGCAGCCAATGAGGTGAGAACCGAACGAAAAAGCGGCATGAGCGCGATGGCTATGGCGGCGGCCATCCCGGCTCGGTGAAGCCACAATTGCCACGTGGGCATTTGCCCGAGGGAACGGTTCAAGAACAGCAAGAAGAAGAAGCTGATGAGTCCCACCAGCGCAAAGGTGTCTGTGCTGGCGAAGGGCCCGTCGGGTCGAACCAGAATATCTCCGGCTTCCTGCTTGCCGTAGTCTCCGGCCAGGAGAATGCCGGTTTCGTCGACGGCCATGAGATCACGTTGCAGGACAACTTCGGCAGCACCGACCCCCGCGACATAGATCGCCATAATGCAGGTTGCGACGTGAAGCGCCGCAAGATTCCTGCGAACGTTGAAGTTTCGCAAGACGAAGAACGCAACCAGCGCAGGAAAAAAGAACGCTTCCACCCAAAGGTGACCTGCGTTCAGGGGATTCTTAACCCTCGGAATCGTGATGAGAGCGAAGAAGAGGAATGCTCCCCAGAATCCGGCCGAGCGGCGAATTACAACTGGTATCGCGATCGTGCCGCGGGCACCAACAATACAGGCGGCGACCAGCAAGATTCCTATGAAAGCGCGATCAAGAGTGATGATCGGGTGCTCTCTGGGAAAAGAGAAATAGTAGTATCCGAGAGGAAATAACAGCACCCATCCCGCCACAAGCTTGTCCACCCGGCCGCGAAAGGTGGCAGCGACCACATAAAGAAGTGCGGAAAGCCCAACTAAGGCAAGAGCCGCGTAGGCAAACCAAAGACCCGGAATGCAAACGGCGATTACCGTAATTCCGGCGATGACGTACAGGGCGATGGTTCGCTTACGTTCACCCAGCGGAGGC
>Ga0075017_100000518_pt1 | contig 21669 bp, 16 predicted proteins | sample AleBraG_ABR_2012_FD_71475 | JGI IMG/M metagenome (GOLD analysis project Ga0075017, IMG submission 71475) | Freshwater sediment microbial communities in response to fracking from Pennsylvania, USA - Alex Branch Run_MetaG_ABR_2012 | ecosystem: Environmental > Aquatic > Freshwater > Creek >... | reverse complement strand
GTTCGTCTTTCGAAGACCACCAACGCCAGTGCCCGCTTGATTCAATTTTCCACGCAAGAACGCGAAGAGGGGGCTTTTGGACACCGCTAAAACATTCCATCGCTGGGGCATGGCGATCGATCTGGACCGTTGTACCGGGTGCCAGGCGTGTGTGGTCGCCTGCCATGCCGAGAACAATCTGCCGGTGTCCGATCCGCAGTCGGCGGCCATCGGGCGAACGGTGCATTGGATTCGCGTCGACCGTTACTATGAGGGCGTCTTTCCCGAGATACGCGAAAAGCACATGCCCGTGCTGTGCCAGCAGTGTGACGACGCGCCCTGTGAGCCGGTCTGCCCGGTCTACGCAACTTATCAGAATCCCGAAGGCTTGAACGTACAGGTCTACAATCGCTGCGTGGGCACGCGCTACTGCGCCAACAACTGCCCCTATCAAGTTCGCTTCTTCAACTTCTTCGCGCCCGAGTGGCCGGAGCCGCTGGCTTTGCAACTGAATCCCGATGTCGCCATCCGCATGGGCGGCGTGATGGAAAAGTGTACCTTCTGCATCCAGAGGGTAAAGCGATCGAAGAACGATGCCAAGGAGGAGGGCCGTCCGCTGGCGGATGGCGAAATCCAACCAGCCTGCGCGCAATCCTGTCCGGCGGAGGCCATGGTGTTCGGCGATTTGAACGACCCGGAAAGCAAAGTTTCGCGCCTGGCCGGAAGCGGGCGGTCTTCCCGGCTGCTGGAAGAGCTGGGCACGAAGCCGAAAGTGTTTTACCTGCAAAGAGGAAAGTGAGACGTGGCGGCGGCACCCGAAGTCATCATTCCGTATCACGAGGTTCGCGACGATCTGTGGCGTCCGCTGGGGCCGGCCAGTAACCGCTATTGGATCGCTCTGTCCATCGCCTTTGCCGTCGCCGCTTGGGGCATTTTGTGCTGGGGTTATCAGATCTACGCCGGCATCGGCGTGGCCGGCATCCGCAGGCCCGTGTTCTGGGGCTTTTACCTGGTCAACTTTGTTTTCTGGATCGGCATCTCGCACGCCGGTACGCTGATTTCGGCCATTCTCCGTCTCACCGACGCCGGCTGGCGCAAGCCGGTGACGCGCGTGGCTGAGGCGATCACGGTGTTCGCCTTGATGATCGGCGGCATGTTTCCGCTGATTCATCTGGGCCGGGTGTGGGTGTTTTATTGGCTGATCCCTTATCCCAACTCGCGCTTGCTGTGGCCGAATTTCCGCTCGCCGCTGATCTGGGATCTGACCGCGATCGTCACCTATCTCTCCGGTAGCGTGATTTACCTGTATCTGCCGCTGATTCCCGACTTGGCGCAATTGGCAGAGGAAACCAGCGGTTGGCGCAAGCGTCTGTATTCCGCGCTATCCCTGGGCTGGACCGGCAGCGACCGCGAATGGCACTCGCTGGAATTTGCCATGAAGCTGATGGCGGGCCTCATTCTCGCCGTCGCCGTCTCCGTACACACGGTGGTGGCGTGGGACTTCTCCATGTCGGTCGCGCCCACCTGGCACAGCACCATTTTTGGACCCTATTTCGTCACCGGCGCAATCTTCAGCGGGATCGCCGCGCTGATCCTGGTCATGACGGTGGTGCGCCGCGCCTTGCATCTGGAGAAATATCTTCTATCCAAGCATTTTAACAACCTCAGCAAGCTGCTGCTGCTGCTGAGCGTGGCCTGGCTCTACTTCACCGCCGCGGAAAACCTGACCATCTGGTACGGCAACGACCCGAAGGAAATGCAGGTCTTCGGCGTGCGCACACGCGGCGGCTACGCTCCCTTCTTCTGGTTCATGGTGTTTTGCAACTTTGTCGTGCCCTTTGTGTTGCTCGGGATTCGGCGGTTGCGCTCCATCACCACTGCCACCATCGCATCCGCCTGCGTGCTGGTGGGCATGTGGCTGGAGCGATTTCTGATCATCATTCCGACGCTGGCTACGCCGCGCCTGGCCGCCGCTTGGGGCCACTACGCGCCCACTTGGGTAGAAATCTCCATCACGTGCGCCACGTTTTCGGCGATGGTGATGATGTACCTGATCTTCTCGAAATTATTTCCCATGATTTCCATCTGGGAGTTTGAACCGCATCCGCCGGAGCCCGAGGAAGAATGAGCGTGTATCTCAGCGGTGACTTCGCCAGCGTGGAACCGGCCACGCGAGCCATCCGCGATTTGAAGTCGCGCGGGTATGGGCTCGGCGATTTGGTGGTGTTCTCCGATGAGCCGATCATTTTTCCGCCGGGCGTTCTGCGCCGGCCCAGCCATATGTCGTTGACCGCGGTTTTGGGCGCGATCACGATGTTTCTGCTGGCCAGCGGCTTCGTCTATTTCGCCCAACACAACTATCCGCTGATTACTGGCGGCATGCCGATTTTTTCCTTCTGGGCATCGGGCATCATCTCGTATGAGTTCACCATGTTTGGCGCGATTGTGAGCACCTTCGGTTGTTTCTTGTGGGAAAGCGGGCTGGTTCGCAAACGCGAAGAGGCACCCGTGCCGCACATCCAGCCAGAGCGCATTCATCTGCGCGTGCGCTGCCGCCCGGAGCAAACCGACGAAGCGAATCATTTGATGCTGCGCGCGGGAGCGTCTGGGGTGACCCGGCTATGAAACGCGCGGCGTTGTTGATCTTGCTGTGCGCTGGCGCCTCCGCGGCCGAACTCACGCCATTGCCGTGGGAGAAATCCCGTCTGGGCGAAGGACGCGATCTCTACCGGCAAAATTGCGCGGTCTGTCACGACATCGACAAGGATGCCAAGCACTCGCGCAAAATCGGCCCGAGCCTGAGTCATTTCTTCACCAATCCGCTGGTGGCCAAAGCGAAACAGAACCGCCCCTATGTCGGCGTTCGAATCAAAGCCGGTGGCCAATTGATGCCGGCTTTCGCTAAGCGCCTTCGGCCCGGCGACATCGAGACCCTGATCGATTACCTTGCATCCAAATGAAGATTTTGCTTTTGCTCCTCGCGTCCACGGCCGTTGCGCAACAATATCCGCATGCCTTTCCACGCGAAGGCGCCGTCAAGCTGTTTGAGAACGACCGGGTAGCGATCTGGCACATCGTTTGGAAGAATGGCGTGAAACAGCCCGTGCACCAACACTATTACGACATGGCCGGCGTGTTCCTCAACTTCGGACCCATCACGGTGACGTCTCCGGAAGGAGTCGCCAGACCGTCGGCCGAGCCTTTTGTGGTGCCGCGCCCTTACTTTCAGAAAGCTCTGATCACGCACAAAGAAGAAGCGCTCAATCCGGCCGGCACTCCACAGCGCATGGCTGTGATGGTGGATCTCAAAGAAGAAGCGCCCAGCGCGTCCGCCCCTCGCGCGGTTGCCTCTCGCGACGGAGCTATCAATGTGCTCGACAACGACCGCGTGACAATGTGGGACTATACTTGGAAACCCGGCGCTAGTGCCGCGCTGCATGACCCTTTGAAGGACTCGATCGAGATCTTCGTCGAGGGTGGCCGGCTGCGTTCGGGAGAGGATGTCAGAGAATTCCGCGCTCACGATGCCCGCTTCGTGCCGCGCGGCACGATTGCCTCCGAGACCGCGGTCAGCGGCTCGCCACGGGTCATCGTGATCGAGTTGAAGTGAACGGCGCTCGTCCCCTCACTGACGTTCGGGGCTAATGTCGAGCTGCCGGATTCATGTCGAGCCGTGGGATTCAGCCCCGAGCGTGAGTGAGGGCAAGGCCGCGCGTTTACCGCGTCACCGTGACCTGGATGTCCTGATCCGCCCAAAGCGCCCCGTCGGAAGCATGCCAGCGCAGCACGTAGCTTCCTGGTTCGTCAAAGGTGGCGGACACCATCCACTTGCCGTCTGGCGGGGCAGGCGGCGCAACCCAACGCGGCGCCCACTGTGAGTTCGCGCCCGCGCGCGTGTCCTCCCACGGTTTCACCTGCGGCGGATTGAAGGTCACTTTCCCGCTGCCGCGATATACGTAACAGGCCACCCACAAGCCGGTGGAACTGCCAACGGTGATCTGGCGCGGCGGAATCAGCCGCAAATCTCCGGTGGCGTTTCGATCATACTGGTCCCCGCGCGGCCGCGGTTTCGGGATCCCATCGTCGGTGACGTGCGCGTATAAGACCAGAGCCTCTCCCGCCTTTACCGTGCGCACCGTATCGCCCGCGGCTTCGAGCACTGGCGGCTTGTTCGCTCGAATCTCCGGGCTACTTACGCCCGCGCCAATCGCACCGGTCTCGGACGTAAACACCATGTTGTCGACAAAGTAGTCCTGCTTCAGCGTTCCGTACGCCTTCACCGTTTTGCCGTGAGTGGTCAGCGTCCAGACCAGTTCCTTGTCGCCGAAGTCCTTGGGAACGCGCACGCGAAACACAAACCGGTTGCGCCGGGGCAGCAGATGCGTGGGCTGACCTTGGTCCGGCCCACCCGGCTCGATGTTGTTGCCGGGGCCGATGGGTACATCGATCTCTTCCTCCCAGTTCGCGTTCATGTACCCGAACAGAAGGCTGTAGGAACCGTCGGAGTTCTGCTCCCATCCCTCATAGGCCGGAGAGACAATCTGTCCTCGCGAATAAGTGAGTTGTGCGTTCGCCGGCAGCCACGTCAATAACAAAGCCAGCGCAAGAGCGGACTTTCTCACCTATTGCCCTCCACCCGTTTTCTTCGCCGGACGGTAAATGGGTTCGCTGGCGCACAGCGGGCAACCGATCACGACATCGTTCGCCGTCAGGTGCAGTTTCTCCTTGCGCCTGGCCATCTCTTCTTGGAACTGCTCCGTGGTGAGCGCCACGCCTTGACCGAGATCGATGAACATGTTGGAGATCGAGCGGTTCCCCGATCCCGACCAGTTTCGTGGATCGGGCACGTTCTTGTTCGCAGGCGTCTGATCGAAGTAACCGATGATGTGCAGGATGGTGCCCTTGGGCAGCAGCGGCGCGGCGTCGTCGTCGTATTCGTACACGCGCACCCAGTTGTGATCGTAGCCGGTACAGGTCAGCGTTTGTACGTTGTAGCCCCAGATCGCTTCCAGGCACATGCGCACGCCGGGCGCATGCATGTGCGGTTCATAGGAAGTGATTTTAGTGTGCTGGTCCAGCACCTGGTAGGCATCCAGCCGTTGATTGGCTTCGCCCGCTCGAATGTCGATATCCACCCCGTTGCCCAGCGCGCGGCGGGCATACCTCACCGTCGGCTGATAGCCCTTGGGAAAGAAACGGAAGCCATAAACCAGGCGTGATTTGGTGTCCTGTCCGTTGGAGTGGAGATGCGTGGAAGCGAACACCAGGCTGGAACCCGCCTTCAGCAATTTGCCCGCGTTGTCGGGAAAAATATCGGCGTTGCGGCCAACTTCATGGATCGGCCAAGTCCCGCTGCTCCCTTCCCCCAAGTCATCCAGCGAGGCCGCGCCTCCCGGCACGGTTGTCGTCCAGATCATGTGATGAAAGATGAACCGCGAGCCCACGGTTTTCCTGCCGCCGTCGCCTGCAACGTCGTTCACCTCGCGCATTTCGACCGACTTCACCCAGCGGTCTTCTGTGAGCCCCGTCGGCGCGGGATCGAGCTCGCCCCACCAGTCGGGAGAGCCGGCCTTCATCGTAACCACCGGAGTGGACACCACCAGATCCGGTTCGCCCAGCGTCCATTTACTCGCGTCTCCCAGCGGCCGCGGCGGCGGCAGGTCGGCCGGATTACCCTCCGGCGAGCCATTGTCCACCCATTTGGCAATCTTGGCGATTTCCAGATCGCTGAGAGAAATGTCGTTCTTGTACTTCTGAATCCCAATGTTTTTTTCGACATACCAGGGAGGCATCACGCCTACCTTGTCCCGCAGAGCGGTCCGCTGTTTGATGGACCGCGCCCAAGGACGGACTTCTTTATAGGAGATCAGCGACATCGGCGCCACCGAATTGGGTTGATGGCAATCCTGGCAACTGCGCTGCAGAATGGGCGCAATGTCCTTGGAGAACGTCACGTCTCCCGGAACCGTGTTCAGTTCCGCCCCCGCAGCCACAACCGCGCACAACGCGAACCCGATGAAGACTCTGCTAGACGCCATCGCACACACTCCTTGATATTACAGAGCTAACTGTAGCGATTGTAGGTTTGCGCGGTGGGAGAAGTCAAGGCACCCGGAGTGGAACAGTGGAACCGCTCCGCCGCCGGTCCACGGTCCTACACGTTAGAACGTACCGGCCGAGAATCCAGTTAGCCTAGAACTTGGGAGCTCGCATGACGATCACGCTGACACCAGACCAGGAAAACATGACTAGACAAGCTATCAAGGCCGGCGTAGTTCGTTCGGTCGGTCGGTGATTTTCATCGAATCCGCGATCGGCGCGCTTCCCCAGCCTGAGAAGTTCGATAAAGAGCCGGCCAGCGCAGCCGTGGCGCGCATCCGTGAAATCCGCAAAGGTGTGACCCTCAACCTACAGGGGATGTCCATCGCGAGTTTGCGCACATCGGCCACAAGTATTGATGCAAGCCTTCGTTCTCGACGACTCCGCCTGCATACCTTGGTGTTGCGAAGATGAGACGACGCCGGCGTCTGAAGAGATGCTTGAATGGGCAAGGCACGGGGTCGAGTTGAACGTCCCTTCCATTTGGGCCTGGGAAATCTCGAATGCCGTCAGTGTGGCTGTAAGACGGCAACGGATCTGAGCCAGTCAGGGAAAAGACTTCTTGGTGCAACTGTCCACGCTGAATCTAAGAATCGATCGCGGTCCGCAATTGTCGGATTTTCCCCGGTTGCATTCCCTGGCTGGCCGTCATCGGCTCACTTCCTACGATGCGGCATATCTGGATCTGGCAAGGCGTCTGGCGCTGCCTTTGGCAACGCTCGATGATGACTTGAAATGAGCGCCTGGTGGCCGAAACGATACAAGTTCTCTGACCAATGGCGTGCCCGATGGGTCAAATCAAGCCACAACTGGGGCGGTTGTGGCTGTTAGCCGATTCAAAAGGCGCGGTTGGGTGATTCCACCCAGGTCCCGTTGCATATCGCGTCCCTGCAAGCAGGTCACACCGCCTCAAATCCCCGCCAAATCAAAGGAACGGCACGTATTTCCCGATGGATACCGGACTGCAAGGTGCTCTGGAGGAAGACTACTCAGGAAAGGGGTTTCTGAATGACTTTGCGAACTCCCCGTGCGATTATGCGCTACGCCTTAGTCCTTGTTTTTGTACTAGTTTGTGGCGTGATTGGCTTGAAGAGCGCCTCGACGAGCCCTCACAGACCGTACGACAAAGCGTCATTGCTCGATCTCGCGACAATAAACTTTGTTAGGCCAGGACTAATTTTTCAAGTCGCCAGCGCCTCCATCGCTCAGGATGGAACGATCACCGCTCGGGTCAAGGTGACCGATGCGAACGGGTTACCTTTGGACCGGCTGGGCGTAGATACTCCGGGCGTCGTCTCGATGAGTCTGATTTGCGCCACTATACCTAACGGCCAGACGCAGTATAAGGCGTACACGACCAGTGCCAATACCGGCACGCTAGGCACGGTGAACCGGCCGGCGGCGGATTCCGGCGGCGTTTTTGTGACCAACGCCGACGGCGACTACACCTATACGTTCAAAACCAAGGCTCCGGTGGGCTTCGATGCGACCGCCACCCACACCATCGGCGTGTATGGGAACCGGAACCTGGTGAGTTTTCTCGGCGGCAGCAGTTATGCTTCGACCACGTTCAATTTCGTGCCGAACGGCGCGAAGGTGACCGTGGTTCGGGACGTGATCCGAGACGCGAGTTGCAATCGCTGCCACGATGAACTGTACTTCCACGGCGGCTCGCGGGTCGGAGTGGCGATGTGCGTGTTGTGCCATCAACCCCAACTGACGGACTCCAACACGGGCGCATCGGTTGATTTTCCCGTCTTGATCCACAAGGTTCACTACGGCGTTGGTCTGACCCAGCCATATACGATTGGCACGCCGGCGGCGCCGACGTCGCTGGGCGCGGGCGTGACCTTCCCGGCCGACGGCGGCAACGGAAATAAGAATTTCATCACCGGAAAAGCCACCGTCAATGGCGGCGTGGAGCATTGTGAAGTTTGCCACGATCAGACCACCGGTGCGACTCAAGCCACCGCTTACCTGACCAATCCCAATCGCGCCGCGTGCGGGGCCTGTCACGATTACGTAAACTTCGCCACCGGCGCAAACCACGTCAACCTGGTGGAGTCCGACGACAGCCAATGCAAGATGTGTCACATTCCGCAGGGCGCTGAGTTTGACGCGTCCATCAAGGGCACGCACACGATTCCAACCTATTCAACGCAACTCCCTGGCATTAACTTCAAGATCTTGAAGGTGGCCAACGGCACGGCCGGCAACACGCCGACAGTGACGTATTCCGTAACCGACAATGCAGGCAAGCCAATTTCCCTTGCCGAACTGAAGGTATCTCCGGGCCGTCTGGCGCTGGTTCTCGCGGGTTCGACATTCGACTACGGCGGTTCTCCAACCAGCCCGATCAATTTCGGCACGGGCCTGACCACCAAAGGGTATGTCTCCGAGGACGCGACCAACGGAACCTGCGGTTCAGACGGAACCTGCAACTACACGTTTACCCACGCCATCCCCGCCAGCGCAACCGGGACCTACACGGTGATGATGGAAGGCCGCCGCGCAGGCGTCTTGAACGCGGGTACAACCAAGCAAATCAGCATGGAATACGGCGCCGCCGGGGTCAAATTCGATTTCTCGGTGGACGGAAGCCCAGTGGTGGCGCGGCGTCAGGTGGTGGACATTGCCACTTGCAACAACTGCCACGTCAGACTCTCGCTCCACGGCGAGAATCGCAACCAGATTACGCAATGCGTCATCTGCCACAACACTCAGGAAGACGATTCGGCAGTTCGCGGCGTCTCGACGGTCGCGGCCGACAAGGCGCTTCCTCCGCAGAGTATCAGCTTTGCGGCGATGATTCATAAGGTCCACACCGGCGCATTGTACGCTGCGGCCGGCAAACCCTATGTGATCGTCGGTTTCGGCGGCAGCCACAACGACTTCGCCAACATAACGTTTCCCGCCTTTGGCACCAGCCTGACGCCCCCTTCCACCTCCCAAGGTCAACTGGGCGACGTCAGAAAGTGCTACCTGTGCCACGGAACTAGTGGCAGTGAGCTGAATTTGCCCAGCACCCATGCGGCGATCAAGGACCAACAGGGCTTTATCAATCCGATTGGCGCCACCGCGAGCGCCTGCACCGGCTGCCACCAGCACAGCACCATCGATACAGCGTCGCATGTTCTCGCCAACACCACTATCTTGGGTGAAAGCTGCGACGTGTGTCACGATTCCGGTGCGCAATTCTCGCCGGATAAGGTCCATGCGGAGGTTCACTAAATACCGTCGCTAATACGAGGCGGGCGCCTTCCCTCCTGGGAATGGCGTCCGCCGCTCCTCAGGCTTCCGGGTCTGCCAGAGCATCCGGCGCCGGCTTTGAGGCGTCTAAGAGTTGCCATCACATCTCGTCGCTGTGAAGATCTTTCCCTGGCAAGGCCACCCGCAACGCGTTCAGTAGCGCCGCGACATCGATCACTTCTTGCGTCGCGGCGCCTACGACTGGCGAAAGATGACCGGTTGCAGCAGCCAGCATGCCCAACATGCTGAGCGCCATTCCCCCGACGGCGCTCTGCAGCGCCACGCGCTTCATGCGGCGGCCAATGTGGATCAGTTCGTCTACTTTTCTGAGGGACGTCTCGAAAATCACCGCGTCAGCCGCTTCGGCCGTGACATCGCTGTTTTGCCCGAACGCAATGCCGACGGTGGCCGCCTGCATGGCGGGCGCGTCGTTGATGCCGTCGCCGAGAAACATGGTTGGCGCGAGTTTCGCTTCCGCCTTGACGATCGCGACCTTTTCCTCCGGACTCTTTCCGAAAAGCGCCTCGGCGATTCCCACTTGCTCCGCGAGGTACAGCACTTCGCCTTCCCGATCCCCGGACAGGAGCATCACTCGGTTGACGCCATGCTTCGGCGCGAGGTGGCCAATAAAGGATCGGCTCTCCTTGCGCGGCGTGTCGCGAAAGCGGAACGAAGCTCCATACTTGCCATTGATGAGAAGAATGGATTCCATGCCCGGCGTGACGGGCGGCAGCGAAGCGGCCAGCTCCGGATACGCCTGGAGCGCTTTCTTCCGGCCGGTTATCTGAATCCAATCCTGCTCCACTCTGCCCGTGAGCCCACTCCCCGGTTTCTCGCCGACTTCGGAAACGTGCGCCAGGCCGATATTTTCGGCGCTCGCGGTTTCGAGAATCGCCGCCGCCAGCGGATGCTTGGAATACTGCTCGATGCTGGCTGTTGCCCGCAAAGCGCTCTCGCGCCCGATGCCGGGCGCGCACAGGACTTCGGTCAGCGCCGGCTTGCCATACGTGAGAGTCCCGGTCTTGTCGAAGATCATGGTTTGGCAGGAGCTCACCCGCTCCAGCATCGCCGGGTCTTTGATGATGATCCCCCGAGATGCCGCAATCGAAATCGCGCCGATGATGGCGACCGGAATCGCCAGCAGCAGCGGGCAGGGAGTGGCAATCACCAAAACCGCGAGAAAGCGCGTGGGCGCCCCGCTGAGCAACCAGGCGAGGCCCGCGACCGACAGAGCGACCACGGTGTACCACGCGCCCAGGCGATCTGCAATGCGGCGGAACTGCGGCCGGTTCAGTTCCGCTTGTTCCATGACGCGAACGATCTTGGCGTAGCGGGAGTCCACTGGGAGTTGTTCCACCCGGATCGTGAGCGCGGCCTCACCGTTGATTGCTCCGGACAATACCGCGGCCCCGGGGATCTTGGAGATGTGGTACGGTTCGCCGGTCAGATACGACTCATCCATCGTGCTCTGGCCCTCCATAACCTCGCCGTCTACCGGACAACTCTCGTGGGGAAACACGACCAGCAGATCTCCCACCCGCACTTCGCCCAGCGCAATGTCTTCCATCTTGGACGACAGTTTGCGATGGGCTATTTGCGGCATCCGCTTGGCCAGTGCGCTGAGCACGGAGGACGCCCGCCTCATGGCGTAATCCTCCAGCGCCGCTCCGCCGGACAGCATCAGCAAAATGACTGTGCCGGCGAGATACTCGCCCAGGATCAGAGAAACTACGATGGAAATACCGGCCAACAGATCGGAGCCAAATTGCCTCTGGAAAACTCCGTACAGCAGCTTTACGACGAAGGGCGTTCCGCCGATGACAAGGACCACCAGCAGGGGCCAGTTGGCAGCTTGCCCGGAGGCGCGCAACCAGTAAGCGGCAATCAGATGCCATCCGATGGCGGCCACGCAGATTGCGGCAACGTAGCGCTCTGTCGCAAGCTTCATCTGTCCTTCGCGCGGCGCGCCTTGATTCCCGAGCTTAAAACACGAGCAGGAGCCCGCTCTACCGCGCCGGCTTGTACACAGCCCCAACTTCCGCACAGGCTAAAGCCTGTGCCACCGAAGCTGCTAAATGTCTGGCCAAGGGTGGCACAGACTTCAGTCTGTGCAAATGTACAAACGACAGGCACAGGCTTCACCTTGTGCTCATTGGCTCGCCATCAATTCCCCAGCTTGAAGACCAGCAATTCGCCCGAGTAGTTTCCGCCGCTCACGGCCACCGCGATGTACTGCTGCCCATCCACCGAATAAGTCATGGGCGACCCGCTCTGCGGCGCCGGTATGTACACCGCGCCAACCTCTGCGCCCGTGGCCTTGTCGTAAGCGCGCAACATGGCTCCGCGCTGGCCGCTCGGCGTAGTTGCGAAACCCGCTTCGCCCGCGATCACCAGCGTCTTGGTGACCAGCGGTCCGATAATTCCGGCGCGGCCAGTGCGCGGAATATTCAACCCCTTGAGTAAGGGATGGTTCTTAATATTATCCGGCGTCTCGCCGTGAGCGATCTGCCACACAATGTCGCCCTTATCCAAATCGATCGCGGTAATGCGTCCATAGGGCGGCTTCACCAGCGGCAAACGCTGCACCGTTAAACCCGGACCGCCGCCCTCCTGTTGAGGCGCCGCAGTCCTTGGGGCGCTGGCCGGCGCAGGAGTCCCCGCCCCGCCCGTTAGCCGCACGCCGGCGCCAGCGCGACCTTGCACATAGTCCATATCCGAAGTCTCACTATTCGGCGGCGGAAGCAAGCCCAGCGGCGAAATATTCGTCTGCGAGAAAACATACAAACGATGCGACTCCGGATCGAATGAACCTCCCGGCCAGTTGGTCCCGCCCAACACAGAAGGCAACACCAGCGTCGCCAGCGGCCCTTCCGCCTTGCTCACGGCCGGCGGCGTGAAGATCGGACCGATTTTATATTTGGCAACCAGCTTCTCGGCCTCCGCGTGCAGTTCCGGAGTGAAGTCGATCAAGTCGTCCAGCGATACGCCTTGGCGATCGTATGGCGGCGGCTTGCTGGGATACGGCTGCGTGGCCGAATACCATTCGCCTGGCACATCACCCTTGGGCGCAGGCTGCTCGACGATCGGCCAGATGGGCTGACCGGTCACGCGATCAAACACATAGAGAGAAGCTTGCTTGGTCGGCTGCGCAACTGCTTTCACTGGCCTTCCATCCACAGTGATATCGGCCAGAATCGGCGCGCACGGAATGTCCATGTCCCACATCCCGTGGTGTACGAACTGATAATGCCACTTGCGCTTGCCTGTCATCAGGTCGACAGCCACCAAACTCTCGCTGAATAAATTCGCCCCCGGCCGGTGCCCGCCGTAGTAATCGCCCGTAGGCAACTCCACCGGCAGGTAAACCAGTCCGAGTTGTTCGTCCACGGAGATCTGCGCCCAAACCCCAGTATTGCCCGTATAAGACCAGGAATCCTTCTCCCAGGTATCGAGCCCATACTCGCCAGGCCTGGGAATTGTATGGAAGATCCAAAGCCGCTTGCCCGTGCGAACATCAAAACCGCGCACATAGCCCTTCACATTTTTCTTGCTGTGCGGAACGCCGCCGGTCTTATGCGCAGCTCCGACGATGACAACGTTCTTGGCCACCACCGGAGTGGAATGCAATCCAACCTCGCCGTGAATCAGGTCGATTTCCTGATCGTCATCCAGTTTCAAATCGACCACGCCGTTCTTGCCGAACGACGGCACTAACGCGCCGGTCTTGGCATCCAGAGCGATCAAGCGGTATCCGGCGGTCACGTACAGGATGCGCTCTTCCTTGCCATCCGTCCAATACGCCACGCCGTGGCCCGAAAGCTGCCGCGGCGCTTCCTTGCCGCGCTGGCCTTCATTTTCACTGTGCATCCAGAGCATCTCGCCCGTCACCGCGTCCAACGCGACCACGGCCCGCCGCGATCCGGCGGTGACGTACAACACCCCATGCACCACCAGCGGAGTCCCCTCATACTGATACTCCGGACGCGGTCCGAGAAAGTCCGTCTTGAATCGCCAGGCGATCTCCAGTTTGTTGAAATTCGCCGCGTTGATCTGATCCAGCGAAGAATAGCGCGTGCTGCCGAGATCTCCGCCGTACGTCCGCCATTCTCCGTTCTTGGCGCCGGTCTGCGCCGACAGGGTGGCGGCAAGCAACAACAGGGTTCCTGCAAGGAGTTTCATGTGAATACACCATATTACATTCACACCGCGTTAATGTCCGGAGTTTCCAGCACCGGCTTCGGCCAGCCCTGCTTCGCTAGCTTCAACATCGCGCGCCCCACCTGCTCGGTTGTCGTCACATACTTCGGGAACCACGCGTACAGTAGCGGCAGCACCGGCCCGGTCAGCGTGTAGAAAAACTGGTAGACGCCAGTCTTCGATTTGATTCCGTGCTGCGGCACAATCGCTCCGGGACGAAACATGTACGCCGCTTTGAACGGCAATTGAAGCAGCGCGTTCTCGGTCTCGCCTTTGACGCGCGCCCACATCGTGCGACTCTTCCCCGAACTATCTGTGCCCATGCCCGAAACATAAATGAACGTCATGTTCGGGTTGAGTTTCGCCAGACAGCGGGCAGCCGCCAGCGTCAGATCGTAGGTGATGCGCCGGTACTGATCCTCGGCCATGCCCGCCGAGCTGACGCCCAAACAGAAGAAACAAGCATCGAAACCAACGAGCTGGTTCTCGACACCGCAGTAATCGAAGAGATCCGTTTGCACCAGTTCACGCAGCTTAGGATACTGCTGGCCCGTGGCGCTTCGACCGATGGAGAGCACGCTGTCCACATCCGGATCGAGCAGGCATTCGCGCAAAACGCCTTGTCCCACCATCCCGGTCGCTCCAAAGAGAATCACGTTCATTTCATCCATTAGACATCGTTTCTAAGCAGAGATCACTTTGGAGAGATAATGGGGAAAAGATTTTCCATGTCTGTCGAACATGCCATTCTCGAAGCCGTCCGTGAGTTGCCTGCCGAGAAGCAGCAGGAGATTTTGAGCTACGCTACTCGTCTGCGACAGGAAGCAGCATCCAAGAAGCCATACAAGAGCATCAAAGGTCTCTGGGCCGACCTCGGGATCTCGCTTTCGGCGGAAGAGATCGAAGAGAACCAGCGTGAGATCTGGAAGAACTTCCCGAGGGAAGATATCTGATGGGGGCGGTTGCCGTGGATACCCACGCTATCGTGTGGTATGTGACGTCCGATTCCCGCCTTTCCGCCACAGCTACCGCAACGCTCGATGGGGCCACCGCCGACCGCGAACCCCTCTGTCTGCTTGGTCGAGCTCACGTCTCAAGGAGAAAGGCCGGGCCCTTTGACGGCTCGAACACGGCTGCTGGCTGCCCTCGATGACCCGATGAGTCCCTGCTGCCTGGCGCCGCTCGGTCGCGGTGTCGCCGATGCCCTTGAGTCCGTGCGCCGCCGCGAAGTCCCGGACCTTCGGATCGAATCGTCTCGGCGTACGGCTGTCGAGACGGCAAGATCCGCGCGTCGGGGGTCCAAACGATCTGGTAGCAGCCTTTATGCGATAGCATGAGACCCATGCGTCTTCACCCGATTGTTTTTGCAATCGCCGGACTGGCCTGCGCACAGGTTCCGGACCTGCACCTGGTGGGCGGCCGGTTTGCGCCGCTGACCTACGGCCAACTCACCCCCGAGCAGAAAGTCATGGCTGACCATTTGCTTTCCGGTGAACGCAAGGGGATGAGCGGACCGTTCAACGCGCTGTTGCGCAGCCCGGAAATGGGCGATGCCGCTGCGCAACTCGGTTCTCAATTGCGCTTCCATTCCTCGCTTCCCAGCCGGCTGAATGAATTCGCTATCCTCATCACCGCCCGCCACTGGAACGCGCAATATGAATGGTTCGCCCATCGGAAACTCGCCGCGGCGGCCGGACTGAGCCCTGAGGTGATCGATTCGCTGGCTGCCGGCCGCACGCCCGCGCCTATGCAGGCGGATGAGGAAGTCATCTACAACTTCGCTCACCAATTGTTGAGCACCAAGCAAGTGAGTGACGCCGCCTTCAAAGCCGTCGTCGACAAATTCGGGGAGCGTGGCGCAGTGGATCTGACCGGCGTCCTGGGCTATTACTGCTTCGTTTCGATGATGCTCAACGTAGACCGCTACCCGCTGCCGGACGGCGCGAAGCCGGAACTGAAATAAATTCCCGTGGTTCATGAAAGGGATTTCCGGTTACCGGCATTCCCCAAGTGAGACCACTATGACCCTACGTTGCATCTGCCTTCTAGTGCCCGTCCTGGCTTTCGGACAGGCGCCCTGCCAGACAAAACACCTGTCGATTTTCGATGCCGGTCTGGGTGAATTTACGGAGGAGCGCATGGTCAATCTTCAGCCTGGCGCAAATACAGTAGAGTGGCGCGGCCTCGTGCCTCAGGCGGTGATCGGCACGCTACGCGTGGTCGCCGATCAGGCCGACGTCGTGCGTCAAAGCGTCACGGCGGACTTGAAGGCACCGGCCGTACACTTGGTACTCAACAATGGCGCTCCAAGCGGCCCTCACAAGGTAAGGCTCGACTATCTCGCGCCGAAGTTGAGTTGGAAGGCCGACTATTCTCTGGTCCTTGGGCCGGCGGCGATCCTCGACGGGTGGATTTCCGTCAAAAATGAAACCGGCACGGACATTTGCGCGGATGCGGCAGATCTGATTGCGGGTGATGTGCACCTGATCGACGGCGAGAATATAGCGGCTCGCGACTTTGTTGCTCAAGCTGCAACCTTGAAGGACACGTCAACAGGTCAGGGCGCGGAGATTTCGTCCTTGAGCGTGTTCAGCCGCATCGCGCTCGGCCACGATATTTTTCTCGCCGCCAACTCCTGGATGGAACGTTTTCCGCTGGTTCAAGGGCTCAGACTCGGAGTAGAGCAACGCAATGTGTTCGAGAATGACGCTGGGATCCAGACTTTGGGCCGAAGCGGCTTCACTTTGGTTCCCAGAGGGCTCGAAGTTCGCCTGGTGAGCCGGAACAGCTCTTCGTCGCCCCTTCCGGCGGGCACTGTGACCATCTATTCGCAAGACAATGTGGTCGGCCAGGACCGCATCCCACTCACGCCGGCTGGGGCCGACCTTACCATCAGCCAGGGGCGCTCCAATACCCTGCAGGGATCGCGGCGCATCGTCAGCCGGGTACAAGAGCCGGATCGGGACAATCGCTTCAAGCTGCTCACCAGAGTTGAAGTGATCATCGACAATCACGGCGCCGATCCTGCGCCGGTCTTCGTCCGGGAGGGCGTGGAGAACTTTGGAAAGGGCGACTGGACGGTTACGCAGAGCTCGCATCCGGAGAAGCGGCTGGGGGAACGCAGCATGGAATTCAAGCTCGACGCGCCGGCCAGAGGCCGCGTGAAGTTGGAGTATACGGTGGAGACGCGTTAGCCCGGCGCCGCAACGTCGGCGCACATCAACTCCCCGCACATCTGGCTCATGGTTGCGATCTGCCGCACGAAATGCTTCGTGTCCAGATAGTCCAGCCGCGCCTTGCTCGACCAGTATGCAGTCATCGATCCCATGGTGGATGCGCCGGGGATCTTCAGACGCCGTGCAATGCCGCCCAGGCCGTACCACGGTCCTTGCTCGCCGCCATGAATGCCTTTGCGTCCGGGACACTGCACTTGCACTCGCGGAAGATTGTTATCTTTCACCGACTGAATCGCCAGATCCACCAGCTTCTGGTCATTGGTGATCCAGAGCGAAGAAAGTTCCGGCAAATTCGTCCGGTGATATGGTTTGCCATTGCCTTCCGCCACCATGATTTGACCCAGGTGCTCGATGCCCATGGCCGCCACCACGTTTTTGTAGAGATAAGGATGGCTGACAGCGTAATCTTGCGCGGCAAAAGCCCGCTCCGCCCCGGGCATATAGTGCCGACAATCGAAAAAGATCATCAGCGTTCGCGGGCGATCGGCTTTCGGGATGTTCGAAAAGTATTTCACCATGCTGACGATGCCGAGCCCGCCGTTTTCCTGAGAGATGGACGGGCCGTCGGTATGGGTGATCAGCAGTACCTGCTTGTCGGAGGTGGTCCCGTAGTCCTTGCCCGGAAGATAGCCGAAAAGTTGATAGGTGTCGGCTTGCTCGGTCTTCGCGATCAGGCGCAGGTTGGCGCTCTTGCCCGCGCTGGCCACAACCTGGGCGCCGGTGTCGCGATCCAAATACAGCGTGGGCATGTCATGCAAGGCCGGCACGCCGAAGGTATAAACGCCGGAGAGCGCATCAAAGGAAAGCGGCATCACGATCAGCGCTCCCGCCGCTCCGGCGTCGATGAGAGGTTTTTGCGCATCGCCCAGCCCCATGATCGGGAACGGCGTCATGCCGATTTCCTGCGTGTGCGGCACGGCGGCATTCGGAAATGTTTCGGGACTGGAGAGGTATTCGTAGTCTCCGGCGGCTGCGCTTTCTCCCGGCGGGGCCTTCACCACGATGGCGATCTTGCCTTTCAATTCCTCCGCGGGCATGCCGGGCTTGTAAACAACCAGTTCGCCGGTCACGCCCTCGTCTTCTGTGTGTCCGGAATTGCAGCCGTAGCTGGCTACTTTGATCTTCTTCCCATCCAGGTGCAGCGACCAATTGGAGTCGTCGGGAAACTCCGTCGTGTACCAACGCGTGTAGCTGAACGGATTGCGGAAAAGATCCACTACACCAGCCGCGCGCAGTTCTTTCTCCAACAGCTCCAGGTAGTTTTTCCAGGACGGACTGCCCGCCATGGTCGGGCCACCTTTGGAATCTTTCTCTACATGCCATGCGTGAACTTGCTTTTCGCTGACCAGAAACTTGGGATTGATCTTGGTCAGATGGGGATTCGCCGGCTCTGCCGTCGCTGCGCGCAAGGTGACGCCAGGCGCCAGAGAAATCGCCGCGCCTAATCCGCGAATAAAAGTTCTGCGTTGCATAGCGTGCACGATTATATCCGATCGGTGAACAATTGCCGGCGCCTACCCAGGCACTCGCCGCAAGGAAAAGACGCCAGCCTCAATCCGGGCGATAACGCTGGAAAGGGCTTGCTGCGAGACGATGCATCCAGACATGATTCTTACCTGGGCATTCGAATTTCGCAGCGGCGAAGAGAGCTCCGCAAATTTCCTGTTGTCGAGGTCGTGAAGCGCTACGAGCGCATAGCACTTTGCCTGGATATTACCTGCCGCGAAGAGCCTTTCGAAATCCGCACGGGCAGAAGTTCGAGCGAGGATGACTCGGAAATCGTTTTCTCCTTGCGAGTTGACGCCGCCAAAACCAACTCCACCAAAAGCAAACTTGTCGACATTCGCCAAACGGTTAAGAACGGGGTCGCTCGGCGTTTGCGCAGCCGCTATGCTGCCCGGCCCGAAGAGCCAGGCAACAAACAGACAGAACGTCACTCTGAAGATTGAAGAAGTCATGGCACGATCGGCAAAGTCACACTGTTGCTGGTGCGGCTGCCGGCCTGAACCACCACCGGCACCGCGGCGCCGGTCAGGTTCGCCGGTAACAGGCAGTTGATCTGATCCAGCCCGGCAAATCCCGGCGCGGCCCCTGCAAAGGAAACCGCACAATTCATGCCGCCCACCGTGACCGTCGGCACCACGGAGCCCAGGCCGGTGGCAAATAGTTCCACATAAGCGCCCGCGCGCAACGGATTGGAGGAGGACACTGGTCGATTGGTCGCATCCAGCGCTGAGGCCGGACCGGTTCCGGCTGAGTTCTGAGCGAACAGCGTGGGCACGGCCGCTTCAATCAGGACATTGACGGTATTCTGTCCCGAACCATTCTTCACGGTCAGGGTCACCAACCCACTCACCGTTGCCGGGATCAGTGCGTTGATTTGCGTGGGAGAAGCATAGAACAAAGGCACGGGGATAGAATTGACCAACACCTGAGCGTCACTTAACTGCGTCGGCAGCGGAAGGCTGGTTGCTGGCGCGGTACCTGCCGCCAAGAGAGTGCCGTAAACCGAAACTATTTCGTCCGCGGCGACCGAGAGCGGAAACACCGCAGCGGCAGCCGGAAAGACGCGAGCAATCTTCGGTCCCGGCTTCACTGTTATCGCACCGTAATCGGCGCTCGGCAACGTAACCGAGTTGCTAGCGTTTCCGGCGGTCAGAGTGATGGCCCCGGCCGGAAACAAATCCGTATAAGCGACGGCTGAATTCTGAATGTTCAAGTTTTTGGTGAGGGCCGGACTTGCGGCTTTCACACCGCTGAGCGCCAGCGGCGAATCGTCCGCGGTCCGCGCCGTCACGATCAGCCCGCCATCCACTGACAGGAACTTGTCCTGCTCGGCCTCGGTGCCCACGCTCTGCCAGGCGGATGTGCCGGTGAGAAAGGAAACCAGAGCGACCGCAATGTCTTGAGTTGCCGACGTAATCTGGGCGATTGGTTTGGAGCCGGAGGAACACAACCCCAAAGCAATGAGGATTCCATCGGCACTGGTATGGCAGTAAGGTACGACGCGAGTGCGCCCAGGCTGGACAAAGCCGATGGAGGCGCTGCTCAGGGCTACTACGCCGTCGTCGAATCCGGTCATCACTTCCGAACCGGCATTGCCCGCCAGCGCCAGCGCGTCCACGCCGCGCAGGTCGTCGGTTCCTTGGTTCCAGGTTCCCAGATCGAAAAGGAATTGGCTTCCGCTCGCTAGTTCCTGGCTCTGCGTGTCGCTGCCGAAGATCAATCCCAGACCGCTGCCAAAATGCGGCGTCGCCAGGAAAATAGCTTTGCGAATCACCGGCGCCGCCGGCGGTTGGAATACCGCCCCGCCGGTTTGCTTCCCGCTCAGATACGCTCGCAGAATCAGGCCGCCCATGCTGTGCCCAATGACATCCACCACCGGCACTTTGCTGCCGTCGGTATAGCGCAGCCCGGAAAGAAAAGTGCCGAACGCCTTTCCGAGATCTTCAATCGAAGGCTTCCCGGCCACGGAGCAGTTGTCGAAGAACGCGCTGCTAATCCCATTGGCCGCCAACACCTGATCGGCGATCCCGAAAGTGCCCGAAAACGAACTACCTGCGCATACCAATTGATAGCCATTCAAAAACACCACCGGCGGATTGTTGCCCTTCACCAATTGTGCCCATCCGCTGGAGGCTACAAAGAAGAGCAGAACCAGTCCGGCAGTATGCTTAAGCTGAGGCCCTTGCACCATGCATACCAGCATATTCGACCTTTTTAAGATCGGCATCGGCCCTTCCAGTTCCCACACGGTCGGGCCCATGCGCGCCGCCCGGCAGTATTTGATACTGCTGGACGATAGAGGCGTTCTAGATCAGGTGGCGCGCGTGCGCGTGCACCTCTATGGCTCCCTCGCATTGACTGGTCTTGGGCATGGAACCGATCGCGCCATCCTGCTGGGCTTGAGCGGCGAAAAACCGGACGAAGTGGAGCCGGAGCGCATTGAAGGAATCGTCGCCACCATTCGCAGTCAGAAGAGCCTAATTCTTTTTGGCCAGCGCCCCGTCCCGTTTTACGAGCAGACCGACCTGCTGTTCCATCGCGACCTGGTCCATCCGGGTCATCCCAACGCCGTGACGTTTGACGCTCTCTCGGCCAGCGGAGAAAAGCTCGCTTCAGAGACGTTCTTCTCCATCGGCGGCGGATTCATCCAGCGCGCCGGCGATCCACCGCTCAACGCAACCCCGCCGCTGGACGTGCCTTATCCGTTTGCCAACGCCGCCCAACTGATGGAGATGGCCGAGAACGCCGGCTTGCCCATCTGGAGCGTGATGTGGGAAAACGAAACCTCGCTGCATGGCGAGAGCGCGGTCCGCGAATACATCGCGCGCATCTGGAGCGTGATGTGCGCCTGCATTGAGCGCGGCCTGCACACCGAGGGCATCCTGCCGGGCGGTCTCAAGGTTCGGCGTCGGGCCCCGCGCTTGTACGTCAAGATCCAGCATCACACTGGCAACGATCCGATGATCGGCATGGACTGGGTCAACGCTTTTGCCATGGCCGTGAATGAAGAGAATGCCGCCGGAGGGCGCGTGGTGACCGCGCCCACCAACGGCGCCGCCGGCTTGATCCCCGCCGTATTCCGCTACTACCAGCAATTCCTGGCCGGCGATTCCGAAGACGGAATGCTGCGCTTCTTTCTGGCCGCCGGCGCCATCGGCATTTTGTATAAGGAGAACGCCTCGATCTCCGGCGCGGAAGTCGGTTGCCAGGGCGAAGTCGGCGTGGCCTGCTCCATGGCGGCGGGAGGACTCGTCAGCGCGCTGGGCGGCAACAACAAGGAAGTGGAGAACGCCGCGGAAATCGGCATGGAACACCACCTAGGCATGACCTGCGATCCCATCGGCGGCCTGGTGCAGATTCCCTGCATTGAACGTAACGCCATCGGCGCGGTCAAGGCCATCAA
>Ga0075017_100000517_pt1 | contig 21672 bp, 19 predicted proteins | sample AleBraG_ABR_2012_FD_71475 | JGI IMG/M metagenome (GOLD analysis project Ga0075017, IMG submission 71475) | Freshwater sediment microbial communities in response to fracking from Pennsylvania, USA - Alex Branch Run_MetaG_ABR_2012 | ecosystem: Environmental > Aquatic > Freshwater > Creek >... | reverse complement strand
CACTTGCGACTGCCGCGGCCGCCGCGAGCAGCCGCCGGTCACCGCCGCTCGGGCCGTCCAGCTCGAGACCGACGGGCATACCGCTGCTGCGACCGAGCCCGGCCGGGATCGAAATTCCCGGGACGCCCGCATGACTGCCGGGATCGGTATTGCGAATGAAGTGGCTGAAGTTCGCGGAGCTGCTGGCCTCGGGACCTTGCGGCATGGCGACGGACGGGGTCGTCGGGAAGACGATCGCGTCGACGCCTCGGGCAAAGACGTCGGCGTATGACCGTTGGAGCGCAGGCCGGGTGACGGTCATCGCTGACTCGTAAGCGTCGGAGACCGCCGTCCATCCGCCGCCGCGTGGGATCCGGCCGGGGAGGATCATCTCGGTGTACGTGTCACGCACATCCGGGCTCACGATGCCGTCGGCCAGCTCGTCGACTCGCAGCGGAATCGAATAGCGATCGAGATACTCGGCCAGGGCGCGGGCGGCCTCGTAGATGACGATCGTTCCGCCGATGCGGTCGTTGAGCTCAACCAGTTCGGCGGTATCAACCGTCACGATGGTGGCGCCGGCTCCGTCGAGCATCGAAAGAGCACCGTCCAGCACATCGCGGGTGTCGCCGTCGAGGCCGTCCCAGAACATTGCGCGGGGAACGCCCAACCTCAGCTGCTCGATCCGCACGCGCGGGGCGGCATCCTCACCTGTGAGGACCGCGTCGATGAGGCGAACGTCGTCGACTTCGACGCCCATCGGGCCGATCGTGTCCCGCGTCCACGAAATCGGTACGGTCCCCGCCCGGCTATAGCGACCGGTAGTAGGCCGGAAACCGACGACACCGCAAAGCGCCGCCGGGATCCGCACCGACCCGCCCGTATCCGTTCCAAGCGCCGCGCAGGCCGCCCCGGTCGCGACAGCGACTCCGCTTCCGGAAGAGGAGCCTCCCGCCGATCGGCTGGCGTCGAAAGGGTTGCGGACTCCGATCGCCTCGCCGTGAAAGGCAGCGTTGTACCCGGAGATTCCGAATGCGAGTTCGTGCATGTTCGTCTTCGCGACAACGATCGCCCCGGCCTTGCGCAGAGCGGACACGACGGGGGCGTCGTCGACTGTGTCGAAGCTCGCCAACGCTGGAGTTCCCGCGGTCGTCGGCATCCCCGCCACGCGAATGTTGTCCTTGATGACGATCGGAACGCCGTGCAGCGGGCCAACCGTGTCAGCGGCCCGGACCGCCTCGTCCGCGGCAGCCGCGGCGGAGAGCGCCCCGGCGACCTCGGTCGCGGTGAACGCATTGAGCTGGTCGGCCTGCGGGAATTGGCCGAGGCACGATTGGACCAGCTCAAGGCTGGTCGTCTCGCGGCTGCGAATTCGGCCGGCCGCCACCACCGCACCGGACAATCGGAAGCTCACAGCACCGGGAGCGGACCGGTCGGGCGGTAGCCGCCGAACCTGCTGCAGTCGAACGCGGGAGCGGGCGCTGCCACTTGGTGGGTGGGGAAAGCGGCCTGGATCATCTCGTGCTGCTCCCAGCGCTGCTGCGCCCGCCGGACACCCCATGTCGCCACTTGGCCCGCAGTGGTGCCGGAGTTGCGATGAGCCAGACCGGTGGACAGCTCCACGAAAAGCTGGGCAAGGAATCCGCCGTCCGTGAGGTGTGGGAGATGTCGATGCTTCGCATAGAAGTCGAACCGATTAGCTCGGCCTCGATCTCGCATCGCTGCCAACGCGGCCGCGACCGTCGATGCCCCCGCAGACGTGACGAACCGACCGACTTGCGCGGACAGCGTCGGGAACAGCGTCGGGCTGGACAGACCGAGGAACTGTTGGAGGGACACAGCTTGGACGGAGACCAGCTGCCCGCGGAAGCGTTCCGAAACAACCTCGTTCATCAAACGTGAACTGCCCCAGACCGCGACGACCTCCGGATGGCCTGGATCGAGCAACTGGTGGTACTGATGATGGCCGGCCGGATCATGCGTAACTGTTGCTGAGACGCTCGTCAGAAGCTCGCCGAGCGAACTCAGTCGCTCTTCACCATGCGAACCAAGCACCTCCGCGAACCGCTCCGACGAGTTGGGCAGGTCGAAGTAGTCGGCGGCGACCGGAAGCAGCCAGCTGTTGACTCCGGCCGATCCGATCGGGCTCACCAGAAAGGTCGACCGAGCCTTCGTGCCGCGCAGCCCAGCCAGCGTGGCAGTCCGCACGGTCAGTCGTTCGGCCTTCTCAGTGTTGAAGAGCACCGCGTGCTCCTCGACATCGAGCGTTATCGCGTTCGGTTGGCCATCACGCCAGTACATGGTGAACGCTGAGCCCTGAAGGACCGGATGAGTGTTTTCCAGGAAGGCGAGCGAAACCCCGTCCGGCGACGGAACGTAACGCGATGCGATTCGGATATCCTGCGCTGCCCAGGACCCGACGGTGTACGGCGTCCAACTCAGCCGCACGTTGTCGGCAGGCAACACGTGTGGGAACAGAGCGTCGACGGCCTGACGCGTATCCTGCGGCACTCCGACTCCGGTGACAAGCACAGGCTCATCCACAGCGGGATCTTGAGCTGCCGAGCCGTCTACGCCCTCACGGACCGAGCCACCCAATCCGACGGCAGCGGCACCGGCGGCAGAGGCTTTGATAAACGTTCTGCGCTTCATCTGTCGAGATCTCCCTGACGCTCGATAGCTCGCTGGTCCGGTGGCACGAACACTCAGTAGTCCGTGTATGGGTTGGGGGTCGAGTATGCGAGCGCATCGATGACGGGCCAGTTGAACTGACTACTCCAGTCCGGCCCCGGCCCGCGGCGTTTGAAAGCATTCACAGCGATGGCCGCCGTTGTCGCAAGGGCTGACTGGAACGCGCCTTCCACCCATCCGCCGTAATGGCTGAACGAGTCGCCGGCGAAGTACAAGCCGCTGAGCGAGGAGTGGCGCCGGTAGCCCTGCCCGTCCCAGGTGTCCCAGACCGTGTCGTCAGTCGCCCCCTCGGTCGGCTGTTTGTACGCGTAGACGAGGTGCGCGCCGACGCCTGGTGAATCCAGCTTGAAGCCGAGCTTGACGTAGGGAACGTTGTCCCAGTAGACGACACCGAAACGGCCCTCGTCATTCCCTTCGTTGCGTCGCTTGTGCAGGAAACCGAAGTAGGGGACCAAGTCCCGTCCCGGATCGCCGACCACGGACTGGTTGATCGTGAACCCGGCGAATCGCTGCGAGAGTCGATCGACCAAGATGCCGGACAGGCCGTGAACGTATCCCATGAAAGTGCTGTCGCTGCAGTACGGAAACCCGCGATAGACCCCGGTATTCCGTACGGCCGGTCCGACCACAGGATCCATGAGCAGACCATTCTGGTACACGTCCACGGCGTCCGTGCCCCAGGAGTAGTGCAATCCGACGACCCAGTCGGAGGCGGCGAAGGCTGTGCTCTTGTCCATCTTCAGCACGTAGGAGGTGCCGAGGGGCAGATGCCTACCCGAAGTGAATCGGCCGTACATCGCCCTGACTCTCGGATCGAACGATGTGTTTGTCACCGGTGCGACACTCGGCCACCGACCCTGGATTCCGCCCTGGTAAGGACCCAGGGTGATGCCTTCGAACGCAGGCCCCGCAATGGTGTGGAAGATCTTCACCGCCGACATACCACCCTGCGCGTTCAGATCATCTCGAATCGCGCTCTTGAACATCGTGTACCGGCTGTCATAGAGGGGATAGACCGCATCTGGCGCCGCACTCTTCAGCGCCGGCGCCGCTGCATGCTCCGAGGCGCCAAGCAATTCCCCCGCCGCGGTATGCGTCATCGCAAGGACGAGAAACTCGAAGCCCGACACATCGGAGTCCGCACTTTGAACGAAGTACGACCTGGCCGACGGGCTGTAAGCGATCGCCGTCACCGGACTCTTGTAGCGAGCGCGCACACCGACGAACTGTGCGGCTTCGAGCATGCGCTGCGGAAGCAGGTAGAGATCGGGGACCTCCATCTCCGCATCGAATTCCCAGATGACCAGCCGGATGAGGTCGAGCACACTGATCGGGAACAGCGGCGCGAATCCACCTGTACCCAGCCCTGTCGTTCCGATCTTCTCGATCTCGTCCGTCGTGAACCTGTTGTCGATCAGGAACTGGCGGTAGGACTTGCGGTACAGGTCCTTGGAGGCCGCTCGCCAGAAGTCTTTGATCACTTGCAGCTGATTGGCATCCGGGTTGCCGTTGAGCAACAGGCCTTGAATACTTCGCACCGTCGCTCCGGATGCCAAGCCCGGCGGCGAGTAGTCGATGAGGGACTTGAGGTGCCGCTCGTTGAGGTCCTGATAATCCGCCGGCAGCTTCAGTCCTCCAGCGGCCCAGACACCGTTGATTCCGCCGTCCGTAAACAAGCTCGGCACTTTGCTTGGATTTGGGAACTCCGTGAAGAGGTCGGAGGCACCCGGCTTTAGCATCAGCTTCACGTAGTGCCAGAAGAGATAGGACCTGGTCGGAAACCGCATGGCTCCGAGCTCTACGCGGCTGTACCACTCCCCGTCCATGAGGCGAAGAGCCCGGATTCTGCCTGCACCTGTAATGGTCCCCCAAGCGGGGTCGCCCTGCATCGGCACCGCGGCCGCCTCGTACAACGTGACCGTCATTCCCAGCTTCTGCAGCTCGAACGCGGTCAGGAGTCCAGCCATACCGGCTCCGACGACGGCCACCGTCGGCGGTGTTCCCCTCCAGAGCTGTCGAGTCTGTAGGTCCAAGGGTGGAAGGCCGTCGCCAGTGAACGGTGACAGGTTGACCGAGCGCATCTCAGCCTGAAGAAGCTCGCTGTATTGGGTGTGCGGGGCATCGACGTATCTGAAGCTTGCCGCTCCAGCCAGCAGCTGATCGATCGTTTTTTGGGACAACCCGGTCTCGGTATCCATCGACGGCTGCACGATGTCGATGTCGATGTTGATGTCGTCGCCAGCAGCCGCGTTGAACCCGGAAGCCGCCCGGATGGCTTGATGGAGGGGATAGAAGCTCGGGATCATGCAGGGTCCTTGTCGCTCGTGGTTGTGCCCAGACACGGCGACCCCTGCCGTCCGCCGCCATCTGGATGCTCTCGCCATGCACGCGTGTTGCTCTTGGCCGCTGTGGATCAACGCGTTGGCATCCGTACCCAAGCATCGGCACCGCATTTGTTCAAGGGCTGCCAAGTGATTGAGAGTGACATATCCAAGGCGTTGCTAAGCCCGCTATGTCACGACCGAGGTATTCCAGGTTGTTGCCGCGCCACCCGGTGCCGGAAGCAGTCCAGGAGTCCCGGATTCTCTCGAAGCAAGTCGAGTGTGTAGCTGCCGCGGTCCGGCGTACAGCCATTCGGAATGACCAGCTCCGCACCCGATCCGAAAGTGTCGGTGCCGAGAGCCGCGGCCGGAAACGACGTAGCTGTGGAGAAGAAGAGGATGGTCCCGGTCTGCGAGGTGAGCAGAATTGCGGTTCCCTCGCAGCCCGGTGCGCTCGTGCAGATCAACGTGAGCTCAGCCGTCCCTCCACCGTCCTCCTCGATGGCGCGGCCGACCGCGACCGGATCGGTCGCGTCGGCGCGGATGGCGCGTGCCGGCGGTGCCACCGAACGAAGGCGCTGGAGCGAACGATCCGAGCTGTCGACCACAGTGACTCTGCCGGTTTCCCCCACCGCCTCCCCGGCGGCGACTGCCGCAAGAACGCCGGCGTGGCCAGCCCCGAGGATGACCACATGGTCGCCGGGCCGGGCGCGTTGGCGCACATGCCAAGCCGCCGGATAAACATCGAACGCAGTGAGGGCGACGTCGAGCGGCAGGTCGTCCGGCAGGATCGCCCACGGCATCCGCGCGGTCACGATTGCCCGGCCCCGTGCCGGAATCTGCGCCGAACCCGGATCGACCGGGCCGACGTCTACGAGCCGCAGCGGCAGCGCGATGAGCGACACGAGGGGAACGACGCGTTGCCCTCGAGCGAGCACATCGCCCTCAACATGGACGCCGACCGTGTCGACGCGGCCGACGAGTACCCCGCCCGAGCCGGTCCATGGATTTTGCATCTTCCCCCGCTCCGCAACGATCGACCGGATCAGATCGGCGATTGCGTGCGGATCCGAGCCGGCGCGCTCCCGGATGACGCGATAGCTGGTCGCGTCGATGTGCAGCATCTCGACGTCGAGGGAGAATTCGAACGCATTCGGACCTGTGTCGGCATCCAACTTGTCCGCTATGTGTGGCAGGGCGCCTAATGGCTTCAGCGAGCGATGGATCCCCGTCACGGCCGGCTCGATGCGCCAGCCAAGCTCCTGCATGCGGTCACCGTACGGGACGACCGTGAGAGCCCGGCGCAGACACACTGACGCGCCGGTCAGCAGCGGACTTCCCGACCGAAGCGCGTCAGCTCGGCTGAGAGCCGCCGGCCGGCGCTGCGGCTCTCAGAGCGCCCGCATACGCAGCCTGGCCGGAGCTGTTCGGATGAAACCACCCGGTTGTAGACAAGCTGAGAAAGTCGTTGATGTACGGGCTCCGGCTACAAATCCCGTGCCCCGCGAATCTCGACCGCACATCAACGAAGATTAAGCCGGCCGCCCTTGCCCTCGCCTGAATGGTCGCGTCGAGCGAGTCCGCGACAGAGTTGAGCAGCTTGCGTTCGGTGGAGCTGTAGATGAGCCCGGTCACGCCGCACCACCATCCGGTCTCGAAGAGGCGCGGATAGCCCAAGACGATGATCTTAGCGTGCGGTGCGCGAGTCTTGATCAGCTTGTAGAGACCGTCCAACCGGGCCGGCAAGTTCGACGTGATGACGTTCAGCAGAGCCCGAGAGCTCGACGCACACGTCGAGTCACCGCCGGTCGCACACGTCTTCAGCGTGCCCGTCCACGCCAGATCGTTACCGCCTGCGGTCAGCGTCACTAAGGTCGTCTCGTCGTTCAACGCTGCGAGCTGATTCGCCTGGACTGACTGGATGGTTGCGTCAGCGCACGCGACGAAAGCAGCCGGCTTGACGCTCGGGCTCCAGACCAGCGGGTACGCCGCACCGGTTCGATTGCACGATCCGGACGATGCAATGGCGTTGCCCGAGCCTTGGCCGGACGAGTAGGAGTCACCGAGAGCCGCATAGACGGTCGGCGGCCCGGCAACGGCCAGCGCTTGGGATGCCACTGTGAGCGCAAGACTCGACGCCATGGCAACCCCGGCGACGATGAGTCGAGCTGGACTGAGCGAAATCTGATGTGTGAGCATGCCCACCGTTGCCCGCAGACGCAGATCAGTTCCCGGCTGATGATTCACGTCGCCCAGGCATGCCGCGGCCGACCAGGTCGGCAGCGTTCGAAGCTCGGATCAGTAGGCGCGCGCCCTCAGCTCGACGACTTTGCCGCTCGTCGTCGACGACGCCGCCGTCCCGCCGTCTCCGCGCGTTCTCACCGTGATCCGGGTCCGGTCCGCCCGAAACAGATCGTGCGAGTGCTCGATCGGAATGCCGGCGTCGTCCACGCTCGTGCGAACGATCGAAAGCAACGGCGAGCCGGCCGGCACTCCGAGAATCATCCCTTCGTCGTCCGTGGCAGACACCACCTCGATCCGCTCCTCGGCCTCAGCCGGTGTCACGCCGAAATGCGTTTCGAGCAGCTCGTACAGCGAACCGCCCAGCGACAGCTCCAGCAAACCTGGGAACCGCTCGGCGGGAAGTTGAACGTGCTCGAGAGAGATCGGTGACGCGTCGGCCAGCCGAATCCGCACCACGTCGCATACGAACGCTCCCGGTTCGATCTTCAATTGCTGCGCGGTCACGCCGTCGGCTGCGATGACTGCGGAGCTCATCACTTTCGACCCAACGGTGAAACCCTGGTCACGCAGCAGTGCCGGCACGCCGACGATGCGCGACAGATCACGGTCGACCTTGTTCGCGGCGACGAACGTGCCCCCGCCGCGACCGGGGACTCGCCGTACCGTGCCGTCCAGTTCCAGCGACGCCAGTGCTTGGCGCAAGCTCGAGCGACTGACGCCGAACTCGACGGCCAGATCTCGTTCGGCTCCGAGGCGTTGCCCGGGTTGCAGCGCACCGGCAGAGATCTGTTCGAGGAGGCGGCGGCGCACTTCCTCGGCAGTCGGCCCGATCGGGACCGGTTGCACCATCCGATTGGGCACGAGAACCTCTGTCCGCGGCTCGTGCTCAGGCCCTGGCCAGTTGGAGTGCCTCGAGCGTCTCAGGCAGTACTTGACCCCCGTCGACGATCAGCTCCTGACCGGTGATGAAGCCTGCCTCCTGGGTGGCGAGGAAGAGCGCGGCGTTACCGATGTCGTCGACTTCGCCGAGCCGCCCCAACGGAATCGACGCTTCCATCGTTGCCCGGTAGTCCGAACCGAGGTCAGCTAGGCCTTCGGTGGCGATGTTGCCCGGCAACACCGCGTTCACCGTAATTCCCATCGGCGCTAGCTCGATCGCGGCCGTGTGCATGAAGCCGAGCTGCGCCGACTTGCTCGCGCCGTAGTGACTCCAGCCCGGGAAGCCCGTTATCGGTCCGGTGATCGACGATGTGACGACGACCCGACCGCGTCCGGACTTGGACAGCTCCGGAACGCACGCCTGGACCGCGAAGATCGTTCCCTTGACGTTGGTGTCGAAGACCCGGTCGAGATCCTCTACGCTCATATCGACGAGCTTGACGTCGGGGAAGATGCCGGCGTTAGCGCACAGCACATCGACGCCGCCGTTCCGCTCGACCGCCGTCTCGGCCATCGATCGGCAGAACTCTCGCGAGGCCACGTCGCCCAGAACGTAGCTGACCGAGCCGCCGCTGGCCCTGCCCAACTCTGCGAGCTCGTCCGCGGTCTTGTCCGCCGCGATCTCGTCGCGACCGGTAATGAGCACGTTGGCTCCGGCTCGGACGAAGACACGGGCGATTCCCTTGCCGATTCCCCGGGTCGCCCCAGTCACGATCACCGATCGGCCGGCTACGGAAGTGAACATATCGATCCCTCTTTCACGAGAACCGCGCAAGGTAACCCTCGGCGAGGTCGCAGCTGACCCGGGTGAACTCTTCGCCCATGTCCTGCGCCAGGTCCGTGTCGGAGTGCGAACCGATCCAGGCGACCAGCAGGAGCCGCCGGAGCAGCACGAACGTCTCCAGTTCGGCCTCCTCCTCGGCGGACAGCGGCGCCTCGGATCGGTATCCGCGCACCCAGGAGTCGATCATCTCCGGCACCTGGGGATGGTGCTCGATGAATGACAACGATGACCCGAGGTCGTACAAGTACCAGCCAAAACCGCAGTCATCGAAATCGATGACCGATACGGCCGGCCCGTCGACGATCAGATTTGCGAGCCGCATGTCCGCGTGGATCAATCCGAATCGATCCGCGCCTGTTCCGAAGTTCGCAAGACGCTCGCGCAAGCGCTTGTCCAGCCGACCGAGCTGCTCGGATTCGGCCGGGCCGACCCCGAGGCCGTCTTGCCAGCGGCCCCAGTGGCCGCCGTCGCCGATCGACCCCTCGTAGTCCCAGGTCAGCCGGCTGAACCACGCCGGCCGTTCCCACGCTCGTGCGTGCCGGTGCATCCGAGCGGCGATGGCGCCGAGCTCAGCAAAGTCCTCGACGAGCGTCGCTTCCGCCGGTTCCGAACCGGGAAGCCACTCGAACATGACAGCGTGCCGGACCTCTCCGTCCGGGTGGCTGGCCTCGACGACGCGCTCCCCGTCGAGGGCAGGAAGGACGGCTGCCGTGCGGACCACAGCATCGTCGCGCAGCGCCGCCTGCCAGGCGAGCTCACTCTCGATCGCCACCCGGGAGTGATAGCCGGGACGGTGGATACGCAGCACCGCGTAGTCCGCAGCAGCGGCATTGCTCCGGGCGTCCATGCCTGAAACCCGGTGTCCCACCCGGAACGTCGCGTTCTCCGAGATGTTGAGCAGGACCAGTTCAGCGTCCTCGTCGACGCCGTACGATCCGAGAGCCGCGCGCGCGATCTCCTCCAGGCGGCGCGGACCCGGCACCTAGTGCTCCCGACCCTGAACAGCCCCCAGCACGGCGCCGATCGCAGCCCGGGCGGCCGCAACACCCTCGTCGGTACCGCTGATGTACAGCCTCCCGGCCGCGCCGATCATGGACACGTCGATCAGCGTATTGTCCGGAGCGACCTTTTCCGCCTCGTTGGCCGCAACAGCTGCGAAGAGCGCCGGCGTCATCTCGTAGACGAGCAGGGTGTCTCCTGGGAGCAGCATCGATGCTTCCCGGGTCCGATTGATGATCACTGCATGCTGGTCGGTGACGTCCGAGATGACGTCGTCGAACAAGACCCTCGGCCGGAGCTGATCGATCGCGCTCGCTCCAAGGCCGTCGAGGATCGCCTGTCCCGCCGCCTGCACCTCACCGAGATCCGAGCTGTGGACCTCCAGGACTCCGAACTGCCGCTCGACGAACAAGATGCCGGGCTCGACGTTCGGAACCGACTTGAGCGCGAGGTCGACCACGCGGTGAATCGCCAGGCCTGGCGCGACTTCGACGATGAGGGCATGTTGCCCCTCGTACGGCGGATACCCGCGGGCCCGGGTCGGTGTGCTGAGGTATGCGGCGAACTGACGCTGCAAATCCTCGATCGGCAGGTAGACGCGCAACTCCGGCCCGGCTCCGGTCCCCGACGACGCGTGCCGGGGTTGGCCGGGAACAGTCACGCCGGGTCGCCCGACACTTTGAAGTGCTTGGACAGCTCGGCGTGCGGCCGCGGGATGACGTGCACGGAGACGAGGTCGCCCACGCTGGTCGCGGTTTCTGCGCCTGCTTCGGTGGCCGCCTTGACGGCGCCCACATCACCGACGATGGTCACTGCGACCAGACCGTCGCCCACCTCGTCACGTCCGACGATCGTGACGTTCGCGGCCTTCACCATGGCGTCAGCCGCAGCAAGCGCTGCAACGTACCCCTTCGTTTCGATCAGGCCGATCGCGTTGTTTGCCATGCTCGTTCCTCTCGTTGCTCATTGTCGTTCCGGCACTTCTCTTCGGCGTTCCGTTCCCGGCAGTCCATTCCAGCCATTCCAGTCATTCCAGTCATAACGTTTGCTTCGGCTCGGTGCGGCGACTTCAGTCGTGGCGTGCGGCCATCTTCAGGAGTCCGAGGCCACCGGATCGATGGACCCGATGATCAGCGCGTCCACCGGCGGCGGCTTCCCGGCGAACTGCGCAGCCGCAACCGATCCGGTCGCGACGAGAACGTGCTCGCCCACTCCGCAACCAAGCACGTCGAGGGCCACCAACCGACCACCGGTCCCGTCCACCTCGACCTCCAAGAAGGCCCCACCGGGAATCCCGTCCACCTTGCGAGTCGTCCAAACATTCCCGACCACCCGTGCTCGCAGCATCAGCGCTCCCTCTCCACAGCCACGCCGAGGGCTCGCGCACGATCCCGAGCGAGCGGCGTGATCACAGCCGCGCGCCCGAGAACGATGCGGCTCCCGGAGCCAGACCTTGCCACTTCCCGGACGCGCGCTTCGGTAACGGCACCTCGATCGATCCGAACCACGACCGCCGCGGTGTCCGGTCGGGTCGTCGGTGCTGCTGGATCATCCGCGACCGATCCTGCAGCAGCCAACCGGAACCGGATGCGCCCTGCCTTGACGTCCCTGCGGTAGACCGGATTCTCGAACAGCTGCACCAATCGTCGTACGAAGGCGTCGAGGTCGGCGTCGGTCGCGACAGCGACGGTCTCGGCCCCGTCGTCTACCTCGACAGTCGGCACCGTCGGGTCGGCTTGGTGATGGTCCACAGAGCCCGCGCCGGCAGCCTCCGCAGACAGCACATCCGAGAGAATCTCGCGCACCAGCGCGCGAAGGTCGGGAGGACCTGGGTTCACAGCAGGCTTCCCAACGCGGCTTGCGCCGATTCGGCGGCTTGCCTGACGTCGGCTTCGGCACCGGCCAGGTAGACGCGGCCGGTCGCGCCGATCATTCGATAATCCACGACCTTGATGCGCGCGGCTTTTTCGGCCTCGTTCGTCGCGAGGATCGCGTACGAAGCGGGTTGCATCTCCAGAACGAACAGTGACTCGCCGGGCAACGCCATCGACCCGACTTTGTTCCGATTGATCAGGAATGCGTGCTGCGGATCGAGCATCGTGACGATTTCCGACGCCAGGATCTGCGGGCGGATCGCGTCGCGTTCGGTGGCTCCGAGTTCGTCGAGCACAGCTGCTCCCGCAGCGCGCACCTGCGCGGTGGTGCCGTGAATCTCGAGATACCCGAACTGGCGCTCGACCACGAGGATCCCCGCACGCACATCGGCATGTTTGAGCGCCACATCGGTCAGCGGCTCGATATCCAGACCGGGAGCGATCTCGATAACGGTCGCGGCGACGTTGCTGCGCGGCAGCGACCCCTTGATCCAGGTGCCGAGGTACGACATCGTCTGCGGCTGCAGCTGGTCGATGAAGATGAACGAGCGAAGCTCAGCCACGGTCAGCCCCTGATCAGATCTTGAAGTTCTTCGACGATGAGTCGCCTGATCTCTTCGCGCAGATCGGACGCCTCGGAGGTCACGGGCTCTCGCGGCAGACTCGGCGCGGCATTGACCGGAGCGTTCGCCGCGTTGGATGCCACCGGGTAGGTCGGTACCGGGCCTGCGGGCGCGGTCCACGGGGTGAGGCCGGTGAAGTCGGCCATCGCCTCCTTCAGATCCGAGTTGTAGGCCACCCGCGTCCAGTTGACCAGGTGCTTGGGCTGCAGGTTCTCGCCGACCGAGGAGCGACCGAAATAGCCGGTTCCGACGGTCATCGTCGGCGGGAGGTTGGTCTCGATGCCGGAGCTGCCGAGGCTGTTGCCCACATTGACAGCGACGCGCAAGACGCGGACCGCAGCGCCGTACTCCATGATCGTGCGCGCATCCGTGCTGTGGATCGCTGCCGAATGGCCGGCCCCTCCGATCCGCAGGACCGCACACGCGGCTTCGATTCCGCGGGCCGCCGTCGGAGCCCTCAGGACGCCCAGAACCGGCGTCAGCTTCTCGTGCGCCAACGGCTCTTCCGGGACCGGCAGATCGAACGGCGCGAGCAGGACGCGGGTCCGGGGACCGACCCGGATGCCGGCCTGCTCCGCGAGCCACGCGGCGTCCTTGCCGACCAACCGGACATCGAACCGACCATCCGGAAAGAGCAGAGCGCGCATCCGGTCGCGCTCGCCGTCGTCGAGCAGGTACGCGCCGACATGGGTCATCTGCTGGAGCAGTCGATCGGCGACGGCATCTTCGACGACGAGGACGCTTTCGTTCGTGCACAGGATCGAGTTGTCGAAGCCCTTGCTGTCGACGATCCGACCCGCTGCAGCCTGCAAGTTGGCGGTCCGGTCGACCAGGACGGGTACGTTGCCGGGCCCGACGCCGATCGCCGGGTTGCCGCTGCGGTAAGCGGCGCGAACCACCGCGGTGCCGCCGGTCGCGACGATGACATCCGTGCGCTCGTCGGTCATCAAGGCGTTGATCAGCGGAATGGACGGCTCGTCGACCCACTGCACGACGCCGTCCGGTGCTCCGGCGGCCACCGCCGCCTCCGCCATCGTTCGCGCCGCTTCGCTGCAGACCTTCTTCGCATACGGATGCGGGCTGATCACCACGGCGTTTCGGGTCATCAGCGCCAGCAGGGTCTTGAAATAGACCGTGGCGACCGGGTTGGTGGAAGGGGTCAGCGCGAGTACGACGCCGGCGGGGCGCGGAATCTCGACGATCTTCCCGGCCGGATCGATCCGGACGCTGACGTAGTCGTCGCCCCGGTACGCATCGACGATGCCGCGTGAGCAGGCAACATTCTTGATGACCTTGTGCTCGACGATCCCGAACCCGGTTTCCGCCACCGCTTGCTCGGCGAATTCGCGTGATCGGTCAGCGGCGGCCTCAGCAGCGGCATCGACGATCCTGCGCACGGTGGCCGCGTCGTAGGTCGCGAACGCTCGCGACGCCCATTCCGCCCGCTCGATCATCGCCCGTCCACGCGGGACGCCCGCAGGTTCGATCGCCAGGTCGAAGGTTTCCGTCATGCCGACACCCGCCGGCGCGCGCGGTCTGTGCCGCGCACCTCGCGAGCGGCTTTCCCGATCGCGACTTCGGTCCGGTCGAGCAGCTCCTCAGCGAGCTCAGGCTTCAACAGCAGGCCCGGCTTGTACTGCAGCACGCGCGGGTCGAGCGTCGAGAAGATTGCCCAGACGCCGTTGTCGTACAGATGCCGCATGACGTACTTGGCACCTTGCGGATGGGCGAACTCGAGTCCGATCACCACGCCGTTCTGTCGGATCCCGACCAGCCAGTCCGGGTACTCGGCCTGGATCTCGCGCAAGCGCCGACCGATGTAGTCCGAGATGTAGTGCACCATCGAGCGGGTTTCGAGCCGGCTGCAGATCTCCAGGGCCTTGAGCGCGGCGATGCAGCCCAATTCCGCGCCGCCGAATGTCGAGATGTGGCCGAACCCGTCTTCGTTGAGCCACCCGGCCGCTCGCTCGTTGACCAGCACGCAAGCGATCGGGTACATCCCGCCGCCGATGCCCTTCCCCGTGACCATGATGTCGGGGGAGATTCCGTGCTTCGTGATCGCCCACAGTTCACCGGTGCGCATGAGCCCGGTCTGCACCTCATCGGCGACGTAGAGAGCGTCGTAGCGCTCGCACAGCGCTTTCACCGCTTCGAGGTAGCCAGGGTCGGGCAGCGGGAATCCGTACGTCGCGGGGATTGTCTCCATGATCACTGCCGCTACGTCCCGCCCGCGCAGTTCCCGCTCCATCGCGTCGAGGTCGTTGAAGGGGACGTGCGGGAACTCCTCGGGGTGATCGGCCAGGAACAGCTTCGAGAAGCGGTCGTCGCCGGTCTGCACCGCGAGGCCGGTATGGCCGTGGTAGGCCTTGACGATCGAGACGATCTTGCGTTTCTGGGTGGCGTGCCTTGCGGTTTTCAGCGCGATGTCGATCGCTTCTCCGCCGCCGGAGCCGTACACCACCTTGCTCATCCCGGGCGGCCCGGACGAGACCAGGGCCTCGGCCAGCGCGGTCCTCGCCAACGAGGGAAAGTGGTGATTGCCGACATCGAAGTGCTGCATGGCCAGTGTGACCGCCTGGACGACCTCGGAATTGCGGTGCCCGAGGCTGTACGTGCCGCCGTTGAGATGGACATCGATCAGGCGCTTGCCCGACATGTCGTAGATGAAGTACTCCTCGCGCCGGTCGATCACCAGCGGGATTCCGGCGTCCACCCAGAACTGGGTCTTGTCGGGGTTCCAGAACTCTTTGGACTTCTCCAGTACCTCCGCCTTGGAGGCGAACGAGAAGTCGCCGTAGTCGAACCTCGGGGGATCCGCCTCGGGCAGCGCTTCCGAGGTCGCTTCGGGACGATCAGCCACACTGCCACGGTAACGGTCTGACAGACCGTTGGGAAGACCGAAAAGATAATTGGTCTGGAACGGTATGAAAGTCGACCGTTACCACGAGTTCACCTGAATGCGTTGAAGGCGGGGGCTCCTGGTGCCACCATCTGCAGGTAAGTGTGACCGGGGGCACATCCCAGCCCAACTGGGCGCACGCCCAGTTGGCAGACCGAAAAGGGGACCAGCTGTGGCCGACCTCGAGCTAGAACAGTTCGAGAACGCGCCGATACCCCGAGCCGAGAGCATCGACAAGCTCAAGGTCGGAGCTGTCGGACTGTTCGGCGTGCTCTTCATGGCGCTCGCAAACGCCGCACCCATCACGGCGATGACCGGCAACGTGCCGATCGCCGTCGCCTACGGCAACGGCATCTACGCGCCGTCAGGCTTCCTCGTCGCGACCATCGTCCTCACCCTTTTCACCATCGGTTACGTGGCGATGGCCCGTTTCGTCACCACGGCCGGCGCCTTCTACGGCTTCGTGACCCAGGGGCTCGGGCAGCTGACCGGCATGGCCACCGGCGCCATGGCCACGATGGCTTACGTCGTCTTCGAGGGTTCCTTGATCGGGATCTTCTCCTACTTCGCCAACTACACGTTCAACCAGTGGTTCCACAAAGACGTCAGCTGGTTGGTGTTCGGCCTGATCGGGATCGCGATCGTCGGGATCTTCGGGTACTACGACATCAACATCGCCGCGGCAATCCTCGGCGTCTTCCTCGTGTGTGAGGTCGTCCTGCTGAGCGCGCTTGCGTTCTCGGTACTGTTCAAGGGCGGCGGCCCGAACGGACTGTCGATCGCATCGATCAATCCAGCAAACGCATTCAAGAGCCTTCCGGCAGGTGGCGGAACCACACCGCAGGTCAAGGTCGGCGGAGTACCACTGGCGGCCGGGGCCGCGGCGATCGGCGTCTTCTTCGCGTTCTGGTCCTGGATCGGATACGAGACGACAGCGGTCTACGGCGAGGAGTCGAGAAACCCGCGGCGCATCGTTCCGCGAGCGACGCTGTTTGCGGTCGTCGGGCTCGGGGTGTTTTACACCTTCGTGTCCTGGATGGTCATCGCCGGCAACGGCCACTACGAGGCAATCAACCAGGCAGCGAACAACTCGATCGGGATGTTCACCGACCTCGCCGCGAAGAACCTGGGCGGGCACTGGGTGGTCAACGTCTACCTGTTCCTGATCGTGTCAGGCTCGTTCGCGTGCGCCCTCGCCTTCCACAATGCGGCGTCCCGTTACATGTACTCGTTCGGCCGCGAGATGCCAGGGTTGAAGACGACGCTGGGTGCGACGCACGGCAAGCACCACACACCGCACATCGCATCGTTCGTCCAGACCATCATCACGCTGCTCTTCACGCTCGGCTTCTTCGCCCTGACACCCAACGGCCACCTGGCGGTGCAGGGTGGCTACAACTTCGAGTACGGCTTGCTGGCCTTGCTCGGGACGATGGCGATCTTGATCGTGATGGCCATCTGCTCGCTGGCCGTCATCTCGTACTTCTGGATCGCCAAGCGGCACAAGGGCGACATCTGGACAACACTGATCATCCCGATTCTGGGCTTCTTCGGGATGACATATGTGATCTATCTGCTCGGATCGAACCTGTCGTTCGCAGGTGGGGTCGGAGCAGGCTCCCTGTTCTACAAACTGATCCCATGGATCGTCATCGCAACGTTCGTTGTGGGCTTCGCAATCGCGCTGTACATGAAGACCCAGCGTCCCGACGACTACCAGGCGATCGGTATGACAGTTCTCAACGAGACGCACGAGCGCGTCGAAGCCTGACGCCGAACCGGAGGCGGTGGGGTGCGGGGCCGATCAAGGCCTCGCACCCCACGTCTTCGTCGGGAATGATCTCGCCGTCCGCAGGGCTCGATCGCAACGGAGGAGAAATGGCTGACCACGGCACCGTCCGGGCGGTGCTCGAGCACGGGGTCGATGAGGACGCCGATCCGGCCTCGCTCGTCTACACCTTCGGCGGCGTGCCGGCGATCGCTTCCGTTTCGCCGGGGACAATCGTCTCGACGTCGACGCTCGATTGTTTCGCCGGTCGAGTGCGATCGATCAGCGATCGGGTCAGCGAGGTGTGCGATCCGCGGTTCATCAACCCGCAGACCGGGCCGTTCTATGTCGAAGGCGCCGAGCCCGGCGACACTCTCGCGGTCCACTTCATCTCGATCGAGCCGCGGGCGACGTGGGGTGTCAGCACGACGGTGCCGTTCTTCGGCGCGCTGACCGCCACCGCGACGACTTCGCTGCTCCACCAGGCGTTGCCCGAGCGGACGTGGTTCTACGAGCTGGACCGCACCGAGCGCCTCGTCCGGTACGCGGCACTCGACAGTTCGTTCACGACGTCCCTGCCGCTGGATCCGATGCACGGAACCGTCGGAGTCGCGCCCGCGCTCGGCGAGGTCAGGTCGTCCCTCGCTCCGGGAGACTGGGGCGGCAATATGGACACGCCGGAGATGCGGGCCGGCGTCACTTGCTACCTGGGGGTCAATGTCGAAGGAGCACTGTTCAGCTTCGGCGACGGCCACGCGCGCCAGGGCGAAGGCGAGGCGTGTGGAGTGGCGGTCGAGTGCGCGATGGACAGTGTGATCGTCGTCGACCTGGTCAAAGGCGTCAGCACGCCGTGGCCGAAGATCGAGAGCGACGAGTTCATCATGACAACCGGCTCGACGAAGCCGCTCGAGGATGCGTTCAGGGTTGCGCAGGTCCAGATGGTCCGATGGGTCGCCGAACTCACCGGCATGTCCGAGCTCGACGCGTATCAGCTCGTTTCTCAATCCTGCCTGTCGCCGGTCGCGAACGTCGTGGACACCGTGTACACGATGGTGGCCAAGGTGCCCAAGGCCGTTCTCGGTGGAAGTGCGGGCACCGCGATGCAGGGTGCGCATGCGCGCCTGCGCGAGGTCGCCGATGCGTGGCGGGTCGCGTGACGACAGTGGTGAGCAGGCAATGCCGAGGTTGACCCGGTTCGAGATAGATCTCGCCCTCGCGCGCGACGTGGTCGCGGCGGCCGTCGAGCATGCCGGCTCGCACGACGCGCTTGTGTCTGCGGCGGTCGTCGATTCCGGGGGGAACCTGCTCTGCTTCGAACGGATGGACGGGGCTGAGATCGCCGGGCCGATCCTGGCTCCGGACAAGGCCTATACCGCGGTTGCCCACCGGATCGGCACCCACGAGCTCATCGAGTTGGTCGGGCCCGGTGCACCGCTCGCCGGTATGAACTCCGCGGGTGCCGGCCGCTTCATCTGCTTCGCCGGCGGCCTCCCGCTGTGGTCGGATGGACGCGTCGTCGGTGGCATCGGCGTCAGCGGCGGCACAGCTGACCAGGATCTCGCGTGTGCGAGCGCAGCCGCGGCGGTATTCGCGTCGAAAGAGGGTGATCGACCGTGACCACCCCGATCGGCCGGTTCCGCTTCATGGATGCCCAACTGGTGAATCTCGATGGCTTCGCGGTCGAGGATCCGTCGCTCGGATTGATCGCATTCGACGCCCCGGAAGATCCGAAGCCCTCGCTGGTTCTCGACCGTGACAACCGTGTGATCGAGATGGACTCGCGCCGGAGCGAGGACTTCGACGTTCTCGACGAGTTCATCGCCCGGCACGGGTTGGACCTCGACGTCGCCACCGAAGCCATGGAGTTGGACGACGTCGCATTCGCGCGGATGGCAGTGGACCCCGCGGTGCCGCGTGCCGAAATCGTGCGGCTGGGTGCTGGAATGACCCCCGCAAAGCTCGCACGATGTCTCTCGCTGTTGCGTCCGGTCGAGCTCGGCCTTGCGATGACCAAAATGCGCGCCCGCCGTACGCCGAGCAACCAGGCGCATGTGACCAATCGATCCGACGACCCGCTGTTGCTGGCCGCGGACGCCGCAACAGCTGCGGCCTTCGGCTTCCGCGAGGTGGAGACGACGGTGCCCGTGCTGGGCGATGCGCCTTCGAACGCCGTGGCCGTCTCGATCGGCGCGGCCGTCGGGTCGCCTGGCGTCCTCGTGCAGTGCTCGGTAGAGGAAGCGATCGAGCTCGAGATGGGCATGCGCGGCTTGGTCTCCTATGCCGAAACCGTGTCGATCTACGGCACCGAGCAGGTCTTCATCGACGGGGACGACACGCCGTGGTCGAAGGCGTTCCTGACCTCGGCGTACGCCTCGCGCGGCGTGAAGATGCGCGTGACGTCCGGCGGCGGGTCGGAGGCTCTGATGGGAGCGGCCGAGCGACGATCGATGTTCTACCTCGAAGCCCGGTGCGTCGCGCTCGCGCGAGCGCTCGGCTCGCAGGGCGTCCAGAACGGCGGCATCGACTCCGCGGCTGTCGCCGGATCAGTGCCCGGCGGCGTGCGGTCGCTGATGGCGGAGAACGTCATGGTGATGGTGCGGAATCTCGAAGCTTGCACCGGAAACGACGCGCTGATGTCCGAATCGCACGTGCGCCGGACCTCGCGCACGCTTCCGATCCTGCTCGCCGGCTCGGACTACGTCTGCAGTGGCTTCGGATCGATCCAGCGCTACGACAACATGTTCGGACCCAGCCAGTGGAACTCCGAGGACGTCGATGATTTCCTCGTCATGCAGCGCGATTGGGGGGTCGATGGGGGCCTGAGGACCGCGGCCGAACCTCGCGTCGCCGAGCTGCGCACACGCGCAGTGGACGCCGTCCGCGCCGTTTACCGGCATCTGGGACTCGGCGACTTCACGGACACCTGGGCCGCTCAAGCCGTCGATGCGGCGGGCTCGAAGGACGTTCCCGCAGCTGATCTGATGACACCACTGGTCGCCTCCCGGATCATCCGGGAAACCGCGGTCACGATGCTCGACGTCGTCGCCGCTTTGTACGAGACCGGTTTCGAGGATGAGGCCGGCCGGATCCTCGCGATGCTCAAAGCCCGAGTGGCCGGCGACTACCTTCAAACCGCGGCGATCTTCGACGAGGACATGCGCATCCTCTCGCTCGTGACGGACCCCAACGACTACGCCGGTCCCGGCACCGGTTACGTACCCACTTCGGCGCGCCAGAGCGAGATCGACACCATCCGCCAGCAACGCTCGCTCGAAGACTTGCGCGCAGAGCAGGCGGGGTACCGCTCCGATGATCTGACTGTGGAGGATGTATCCGGCACGCAGGCGGCCGGCAACGATCCTCGTGACGTCGTCATCGGTGTCTCGCCGGCCGTCGGGCGCGAGATCTGGCGGACGCTGTCAGGGCTTTCCGTGGTTGATGCGCTGCGCGAGCTGTTGGCCGGCCTCGAGGAAGAAGGATGCGTCGGCCGGGTCATCCGGGTGAATGACACGATCGATCTCGGAATGATAGGGCTCACCGCAGCTCGCTTGGCGGGTTCGGGAATCGGCATCGGTCTGCAGGGCAAGGGCACCGCTCTGATCCATCGACGGGATCTGCCACCGCTGGCGAATCTCGAGCTGTACAGCGTGGCCCCCAGCGTCGACGCTCGCGCCTACCGCCAGCTCGGCATCAACGCGGGACGACACGCGAAGGGCGCGACGCCGGAACCGGCGCGGAACGCGTACAGCGACGAGGCCATCGAGGCCCGCTATCACACGAAAGTGGTCGCGCTCGTCGGGATCGAACGTGCATGTAGCGAACCGGGCGCCCTTCCGCAACAGCTGGCAGTTCAGCGGTGAGCCCGAGCACGCTGGGTGCGTCAGGACGCGATCCGGCTGAGATCACGGTGGAGGCGGTGCGCGACGGCACGGTCGATATCGCGGACCTGCGCATCCATCCCGACCAGCTCGTGCACCAGGCCGAGGTCGCAGAGGCACACGAGAACCCCCAGCTCGGGGCCAACTTCCGGCGTGCCGCCGAGCTGGCGTCGCTGCCCGACGAACAAGTGCTTGCGTTGTACGACGCGCTCCGGCCCTACCGATCGACCGCCGACGAACTGCGAGCCCACGCCGATTCGCTCAGCGAAACGGGAGCCGTCTTGAACGCTGCGCTCTTTCGGGAGGCAGCCGAGGTTTACGCACGCCGCGGCCTGCTCCGTCGATGAATCACGCGTGAGGCTCGTCGCAGGAATCGACGTCGGCAACACGACCACCGAGGTCGTGGTTGCGGACACCTCGGTCCAACCGCCCGAAGCTCTCCTCTGGGACCGGGCGCCCACGCGGGGCGTCAAAGGGTCCGTCCAGGCGCTGCACGGAGCGGCCCTCCTACTGCGAAGGCTGGAACGCACGCTCGACTCGAAGGCGGAGCTCATCGTCGCAGCGCCGCAGCGCCCGGTGGTCACTCGAGCTCTCAGCTTTCCCGAGACTCCGCCTCCGACCGGCCGGCTGGCCATCGTCCGCACCGGCGGCTCGACCCCGGGACGAACCGGTA
>Ga0075017_100000516_pt1 | contig 21682 bp, 21 predicted proteins | sample AleBraG_ABR_2012_FD_71475 | JGI IMG/M metagenome (GOLD analysis project Ga0075017, IMG submission 71475) | Freshwater sediment microbial communities in response to fracking from Pennsylvania, USA - Alex Branch Run_MetaG_ABR_2012 | ecosystem: Environmental > Aquatic > Freshwater > Creek >... | reverse complement strand
ACCGAGGTCATCGCCTCGGTCACGAGCGTGATGCGCCTGCTCGTCTCTGAGCGGCCTCGGTGCCCAGCAGGTGGAGGACGGGGAGGATCTGGGGCCGCAGGTACATCCCACCAGCGACAGAGGGGTGCTCCTCATCGGTGTCGCGAACTCTGATGCCACCGAGGTAGTCGACGAACTGGCCGTGAGGATCGAGCATCTCGCTCTCGTCGATGACGACGGCCACACCTGGGTGGCGAGCGGCGGCCACTCGCAGCAGATGGTTGAAGGTGTCCGTCCGCCACTTCTGGTTGAGATCGAGCGGCTGGCCGTTGGTCTGGGTGACGACACCCTTGACGTAGGGGAGCGTGAAGAGTGCGACCTTCGCACCTCTGGCCGACGAGATGGTGATGGCCTCATCGAGAGCGGTGAGGATCTGGTGCTGGAGGATGGGGCTCGCGATGCTGCGCCAGTGGCCGTTGATGAGCCGATCGATGACCTCCCAGCGCCCAACGCCGATGGTCACGACGTCGGGGTGCTTCGTGGCGATGGTCTTGGGCCAGCTCGTCTGCCAGCCCGCGCACCCCGAGGGCGACGGCGAGGGTGTGCCTCCGGCGAACTGGATGAGCGTCGGAGGCAAGAGGTCGCAGCCGATCTTGGCCTCGTTTGAGATCTGAACGCCCCAGGAGCGAGAGTCGACCTGGAGCCCGGTGGCGACGAGCAGGGCCATCGAGTCACCGAACATCACCGCGTTGATCTGCTCGGAGGCTGGCAGCGGAGGGTTCGGGGGAGGGAGCCGCTTGATCATCGCCGGCGTGACCCGCTCGGGGAAGGCTGCCTCAGCTCCGATGCTCGGTAGGGTGCAGACCGCGATGATCGCGATGAGCGCGATCGTCATGGCAGGCACCACCACGCGGGCCTGTGCGGTGGTCACGAGTCGACCTTGGCGCACGGGTTGCTCGATGAAGCGTGCGGACGCCGCGGCCACCACGAAGGTGGCGGCGAACTTGGCGGCCAGCAGAGCGTTGCCGCTGAGATGGGATTTCGCGTTCAAGGCCAAGAAGATCGGAAAGTGGTAGAGGTACAGCCCGTAGGAGATCTGGCCGATGTAGCGCATGGCCCTGAGCGACAGCAGCACGCCGACTGGCCCCCGCGGAGCCTTGACGACCGAGGCGATGACGGCCACCCCCAAGAGGGCGATGAGGAAGAAGCCGCCGCCGTAGAGGAAGTTGCTCTGTCCGTTCACCGCGTGGATGGCCCACACGAGGCCCAGGAGACCCGCGATGCCAAGTGCGGCGAACGCCGTCTTGGTCCCTCGGTGCTCGCTCGGTGCGGTTGATCGGTGCCGTCGGTGCGCGGAGCCCTGCGTGCCGCCCCACCAGGCGGCGAGGGCAGCACCGACCATCACCTCTTGGACTCGCAGGTCGGTGCCGTAGTACATCCGTGTGGTCGATGCCCCGGTGTGGAGGAGCACGTAGCCCTCAACTGCTGAGGCCACCGCCAGGATGACGGCAGTTACGAAGAGGGCAGTGGTCCCTCGGCGTCGCAGCACCAAGAGGGCGAGCGCTGGCCAGACGAGGTAGAACTGCTCTTCGACCGCCAGCGACCAGGTGTGGAGCAGGGGCGACGGCGCCCCGAAGAAGACGAAGTAGTTCTGGCCGGTGAGCACGTAGCGCCAGTTGGCGACGTAGCCCATGGTGGCAAGCGCGTCACCTCGGATGTTGGCTCGCGACCCCGGGTCGGCGACGAGCAGGGCGAAGGCGGCCACCATGAGCATGGTGACCACCAAGGCCGGCAGCAGCCGCCGGGCGCGGCGGGCGTAGAAGGTGGTGAAGCGGATGGTGCCGGAGCTGCGGAACTCGCTGACGAGCAGCGAGGTGATCAAGAAGCCAGAGAGGACGAAGAAGAGGTCGACGCCGAGCAAGCCTCCACCGAACCACCCCATGCCGGCGTGGAAGGCGAGCACCACGAGCACGGCGAGCGCTCTGACGCCATCGAGGCCAGGCACGTAGCGCCAGCCGCTCGGGGGTGTGATCCCTCCCGGTGCTTCGTCGAGCGGGGCGGCGCCTTCGTCAGCGCTTGTCAGTGTGTCCATCGGCCCGTCTCCACCCGAGTCGACACCCTATCGGCTGGCCTGCGGGGTTCTTGGGCAGCGTCACCGTCATCGAGGGAGCGATGCCTCAGGGTGCCGCAGCGACCGGTGCGGACTCGGGCCTGATGGTCACCCGGCAGATCTCGGTGGGGGCCACCTTGTTGGCGAGTGGTCGGCACCCCGTGAGCGCAGCGTCGAGACCGATCGACCGAAGCGACGCGAGCGTGACCTGCGATCGACCCGCCGTCTCGATGACCGTCCATTGGTCGGGCGCGGCTTCGAGGTGGCGAGCGACCCGATCCCACCAAGTGGCGCTCATCACCTTGTCCAGATTTCCCCCCACTCGCACCACGTCGGTGGTGGACGGCAGGTACGTGGCCAGGTACCCGAGGTTCGAGTTCCCGGCCAAGATCACGTGCGAGCCGGTCGCCGCGACGAGGCTCGGTGTGTCGACACCGAAGAAGCTGCCGGCGAAGGGCTGTCGACCTTGGGTGGTCACGTCGCCGGCCAGCGAGCACAGAAGGATGATCGCCGCGCAGCACCCGCCAAGGAGGCCGCGAGGGGCCTCGGCCCGCTCCAGGCACAGGATCAGCAGCACGCTGGCCATGGCCATCTCCAAGACGGCGGCATAGCGGTAGATGACGATGGTGCTCGACCAGGCCAGAAAGCCCAGCAGCATCGACGACTCCAAGAACAGGCTCAGCGGTGGGCGACGGCGCCAGATGTCGACGAGAAAGAACCCGAGGATGGCTAGCGTGCCGACGATGAGGAGCGGCGATCGCTGCAAGGCGACCCCAGATTCCAAGGCATGTGTGCCGATGGCGAGTCCTCCAAGGTGGTGGAGCCAGTCGCTCACGCCATGGACCTGATGGAGCCGGTCTTGGAAGTTGCCGGGCTGCTGGAGCGGCGAGTGTGCGTGTCCGTTGAAGTAGGGGAAGAAGGGGTTGCGGTAGCGATCCCACACGAGCAGACCCAAGGGCGCGTAGAGGGCGAGTGCCGTCAGGAGAGCAGTGGCGCCGGTGATGGCGATCGCCGAGAGTCGAGCCTTCAGGGACAGGGCGTCCTCGCGTCGAGCGATGAGGAGCGTGAAGGCGAAACCCGTGATCAGCGCCCCCGCGAAGGGAAGGGTGGCGAGCTTGGCCACGACGGTGAGCCCGAGGATCGCGCCGGCGATGAGGGCGTTGCGCCAGGCGACCTCGGGACGCTTCGTCTGGAGCGCTCCTGAGAGGAGCAGCGCCGCGACCACCAAGGCGCTGACCAGCAGCGAGTCGCTCTGGATGCTGCCGAGGATGTTGAGGAAGATCGGCGACGCGAAGGCCGCCGCTCCCCCCACGAGACCGAGCCCCCAGGCCAGGGCTGGCTGACACCCTCGACGGCGAGCGACCAGGTAGACGGTCGTGGCGAGCAGCGAGCAGGCCAGGGACTCGAAGAGGGCGACGACGACGCCCTCGACCACAGGAGAGGTGTGGGCGATCAGCAGGTAGTAGAGCGAGTTGATCTGGGGGTCGAGGTAGGTCTGGAGCTGACCGGGCAGCGAGAAGCTTGAACCGTAGCCATGGAAGAAGGCCCAGCCCGAGTAGTACTCGTAGCCAGCCGTGTCACCGGACATGGCCTTGCCCAGGACCAGCTCGACGATGACAGCGAGGGCACCGAAGAGTGCCCCGAACCCAAGCCATGCCCCGAGCCAGCGCCTCCAAGGGACCACCGGCCGAGCAGGACTCGAGCGCGAGGGCTCCGAGGGGCCTGTGAGGGGCGATTCTTCCGGAGATGCCGCAGCGAGGGAGGCGTCGGTGACCCGGTCGCTCATCGCAGCAGTCTCGCGCACCATGTCGATTTCACTTCGCTGGCGAGTCGGTCACCTCGGTGGTGATGCTCGGTTCTCGCGAGGCTCGGCTCAAGATCGGAGAGCCGCCTTCCTCGACGGCCCCCGAGGTCGTGGGGGACAGGCGGTGCCCATCCAGGGCCCCGAAAGGCCGTCAAGTAGAGTGATTCGCCGTGGAGCCTGCCCCGTCTGACGCCTCCGTGCTCGACGTCGACGCTCCCGATGAAGGCCTCGATCGAGATCCCGAGGTCGTCGATCATCCGACACCGATGACGTCTCGTCGATGGTGGTGGTGGGTCGGCGGGATCACGGCGGTCGGCTTCGTCATCCGGTTGGTCTCGGTGCTTGGCGATCAGCACCGGATCCCAGGAGGTGACAGCGCCTACTACTTCCACGCGGCGCGGCTCTTGGTCGAGGGCAAGGGCTTCATCAACCCCTCCCTCTATGCGCTGCCCGCGCACCATGCCGTGCAGACCTCATCGTGGCCACCGCTCTTCGTCTTCATCTCGGCCGTGCCCCAGGCCCTCGGGTTCCACTCGTATCTCGCTGACCGCCTGTGGCTCTGCGTCTTCGGCTCGTTGGCCATGGTGCTCGTGGCCTGCGCCGGCAAGGAGATCGGTGGGCGACGACTCGGTCTGATCGCTGCGGCGCTGGTCGCCATCTATCCCAACATCTGGATGAGCATCGACGTCGGACTCTCTGAGACCATGACGCCGATCGTGGTCGCCTGGGTGCTCTGGATGGCCTACCGCTTCTGGCGTCGACCGTCGCTGCGCACCACCATCTGGTTCGCCATCTCCATCGGGATCACCATGCTCGGTCGAGACGAGCTGAGCCTGCTCGCGGTCTTGCTGTTCGTCCCCCTGGTCTTGCTGGCGCGCTCGCTTCCCTGGCGCAGGCGCTTCGAGCTCATCGGCATCGGCGCGCTGATCATGGTCTTGTGCGTCGCGCCCTGGGTGGGCTTCAACCTCTCTCGCTTCGACAAGCCGGTCTTCATCAGCACGGGCTTCGGCATCACCCTCGCCTCCGCGAACTGCCCGGCCACCTACACAGGCTTCTCGGCGGGGTACTGGTCCTTCGCCTGTGCGGTGGCCACGCCTCTCAACCACCATGCCGATGAGTCCGTCCAGAGCTCTGAGGCTCAGGCCTACGCCACCAAGATCATCAGGGCACATCTCGGTGAGATGCCCCAGGTCGAGGCTGATCGCTTGGGCCGAGCGTTCGGGCTGTTCAGGCCGCTCCAGCAGATCTCGCTCGACTCGACCGTCGAGACGCGCCCTTATCACTGGGCCCTCGCGGGGCTCGGCATGTACTACGTGCTCGTCGTGAGCGCTCTCGGTGGCACGTGGGTGCTCATGCGGCGGAAGATCCCGGTCTTCCCCCTGTGGGTGGTCGGGCTCAACGTCGTCGTCTCCGTTCTCATCACCTTCGGCAACACGCGCTATCGAACGCCGATCGAGGTGCCGCTGGTCCTGCTGTCCTCTGCGCTCTACGCGTTCGGCTTTGAGAAGCTCAAGACCCGGCGAACCGCGAGCCCGCCCCTGGCCGAGCCTGTCTCCGTCGCGGCGAGCTGAGTGAGCACGATGCGCGTGCTCGTGGCGATGCCGGCGTTCAACGAAGAGGCCTCTGTGGGCGTCGTCGTCTCAGAGATCAGAGCCACGCAACCGTCGCTCGACGTGCTGGTCATCGACGACGGCTCGACGGATGCCACCGGCCGGGTCGCTCGAGCCGCCGGGGCCACGGTCATCCGAGCTCCGTTCAATCTCGGAGTCGGCGGTGCGATGCGCACCGGCTTTCGCTTCGCGGCCGAGCAGGGCTACGACCGCGTCGTCCAGGTTGACGCTGACGGACAGCACGACCCCGCAGAGATCGAGAGCCTGCTCGCCCTCTTCGACGAGCAGCCGATCCCTCAGATGTCGATCGGCGCCCGTTTCGCCGGGCAGGGTGACTACAAGGTCCCGCTCATCCGAAGGGCAGCGATGCGGATGCTGGCCGCCTCGCTCTCTCGGATGACGAAGACGACGCTGACCGACGTGACCTCAGGGTTCCGAGCGCACAATCGAGAGGCCATCGAGATCTTCGCTCGGGTCTATCCGACCGACTACCTTGCCGACACGGTCGAATCGTTGGCGGTCCTGGCTCGTTCAGGCGGGATGGTCCGCCAGTGCCCTGCCGTGATGAGACCGAGAACCACCGGTCGACCCAGCCAGTCGTCCTTCAAGGCCGCTGTCTACTTGGTGCGTGTGGTCCTGGTCCTAGGCTTGACCCTGATCCGTCGTCCGCCGCAAGCGGCCTAGCGGGAGGGAGCAGAGCGATGAACGGCGTCCATCTCATCGCGCTCGTCAGCGCCCTGATCACCATCACGATCATCGTCGAGCTGGTCCGGCGTCGCTACATCCATGAGCGCTTCGCCGTGATCTGGCTGCTGATCACCCTGCCGATCGCCTTCTTCGCCATCTTCCCCGATGCGTTCAACCGCCTCGCCCATGCCATGGGTGTCAAGGACCCGCCCAGCCTGCTCAGCGTGCTCGGCGTGCTGTTCCTGCTCCTCGTCTGCGTACGCTTGAGCTGGGAGGTCGGTCGGCTCCAAGAGCGCACCGAGGTGCTCGCTGAAGAGGTGGCCCTGCTCCGCCAGCGCCTCGACGAGCTGGCGCCGAGCTCTCCTGAGGAACCGAGCTGAGACGCTTCGCGTTGCAGAGAGCCTCTCCCTCGCCGTGTTGCGCGGACAGCCTCTGTCGATCAATGCTTCCCGTATCCCCCTGAACCACAGGCCAGAACCACAAGGAGAGCCACACCGTGGGCGTCCGCATCGAAACTGACTCAATGGGCCCGATCGAGGTCGATGACGATCGCTACTGGGGTGCCCAGACGCAGCGGTCGCTGCACCACTTCGCCATCGCCTCTGACACCATGCCGCCGTCGCTGATCCACGCCTTCGGCGTGCTCAAGGAGGCCTCGGCCATGGTCAACTGCGACCTCGGCAAGCTGAGCGAGGAGAAGGCGGCGCTGATCGTGGCGGCGGCTCGCGAGGTCTCGACTGGCGTCCTCGACGACGAGTTCCCGCTGCGCATCTGGCAGACGGGCTCAGGCACCCAGACCAACATGAACGTCAACGAGGTGATCTCGAACCGGGCCATCGAGATGGCCGGCGGCGTGCGGGGCTCCAAAGACCCGGTGCACCCCAACGACGACGTCAACATGTCGCAGAGCTCGAACGACACCTTCCCGACCGCCATGCACATCGCCGCGGCACGACAGGTCACCGATCGGCTGGTGCCGTCGGTCACCGCGCTGCGCGACGCCTTGGAGGAGAAGCGTGCCCGCTTCGAGACGATCACCAAGATCGGCCGTACGCACCTCATGGACGCGGTGCCGCTGACCTTGGGCCAGGAGTTCTCGGGCTACGTGGCCCAGCTCGATGCCGACCTAGCCCGACTCGAGTCAATCTTGGGTGGCCTCTACGAGCTGGCCGCGGGTGGCACAGCCGTCGGCACAGGGCTCAACACCCATCCCGAGTTCGGTGAGCGGGTGGCTGCGGCCATCGCGGAGCTGACGGGGGAGCCGTTCATCACGGCCCCGAACAAGTTCGCCGCTCTCGCCGGGCACGACGCGCTCGTCTTTGCCTCTGGGGCGCTCAAGACCTTGGCTGTGTCGCTGACCAAGATCGCCGATGACCTTCGCTGGCTCGGTTCGGGTCCTCGCTCTGGCTTGGGCGAGCTTCGCCTGCCCGAGAACGAGCCGGGCAGCTCGATCATGCCGGGCAAGGTGAACCCGACCCAGTCCGAGGCGATGATCATGGTCTGCATCCAGGTCATGGGCAACGACACCGCCATCGGGATCGCCGGGAGCCGAGGCAACCTCGAGCTCAACGTCTGCAAGCCGGTGATCATCCACAACTTCCTCCACTCGGTCACCCTTCTCGCTGACGCCTGTGCGAGGTTCACGGAGTTTTGCGTCGAGGGCTTGGAGCCGGACGAGCAGCAGATCCGCCGGCACTTGGAGAACTCGCTGATGCTCGTGACCGCCCTCAACCCGCACATCGGCTACGACAAGGCGGCCGAGGTGGCCAAGAAGGCCCACAAGGAGGGCACCACCCTGCGGGAGGCGACGATCGCGCTCGGTCACCTGAGCGGCGAGGAGTTCGACGCCGCCGTCCGACCCGATGAGATGACGCGGCCGTGAAAGCACCTGGCGCGCTCAGCCACACAGAAGTCGATGACGCGCTCGCTCAGTCGAGCTTTGTGCGCCAGGGAGATGAGCTCGAGCTCGTCAGGACGTTTCCGAGCTTTCCCGAAGCGCTTGGGTTCGTGACCGCGGTCGGAGCGCTGGCTGAGGCGCAGAACCACCACCCTGACATCGACGTCCGGTGGACCACGGTGACCCTTCGGCTGAGCACCCATCAGATCAACGGGCTCTCCGAGCGCGACGTGGCGCTCGCTCGCTCCGTCGACGCGCTCTTCTGAGCTCAACGAGCGGGGGCCTCCAAGAAGCCCTCGCGCAGCGCCTCGATGGTGTGGTCTTCGATGCCGATGCTCTTGGCGTAGCTCTCGATCGACCCGTGTCGCTCCTCGACGACGCCCAAGAACCGCTCCATGTTCTCAGGTGCGGCCGACATGACCTCGGTGACGGTGTCGCCCATGCGCTCGGCCAGCTCGGGGTTGCGGGCCAGGATCTTCTCTCGAAGTCGCTCCATGGCCCGAGCGGTCAGTGCGTAGTCCTCCACGATCGTCTCAGGCGAGACACCGACGAGCCCGAGCAGGAGAGCGGCCAAGACACCGGTGCGATCTTTGCCCGCCGCGCAGTGGAAGACCACCGGGTGGTTCTCCTGATCAGCGATGACCTCGACGGCGAGGCGAATCTGGCTGGTCGCCTTGGTGAGCATGGTCGCGTAGGTGTCACGCAGCAAGAAGGGGGCGGCTTGGAAGTCCCGAGGGTCGCCCGTCCGCTGGATGAGCGGGGCGTGGTGATAGGTCACCGGGGTCACCTCGACGTCGAAGCGATCGCGCTCGATCTCCTCGTTGGTCCGCAGGTCGATGACGGTGGCCACGTTGAGCGCTTGGAGGATCTTGTGATCTGCAGCGGTCAGATGAGAGAGGCCGTCAGCTCTGAACAGGTAGCCCCACTTGGTGGTCCTCCCGTCGAGGCCCTCGTAGCCGCCGAGGTCACGGAAGTTGACCGAGCCTTCGAGAGCGATGTGGCGATCTGCGGGCAGGGGAGGGAGGGCGTCGGTCACGGGGGCGATGCTACCCAGCGAACTCCGCCCCGGTGACCGACGCCCCGAGCGTGCTCGCCGTCCTGGTCAGCGCCAGAACGCTCGGACGCTTCCGACCTCTGCTTGGCCCTGTCGTGCGCCCATCGCAAGAGCAGCGGGGATCGAGCTCGGTGACATGAGCGCGCCTGTCTCGGCCCGCTCGGGGAAGAGGTGGAGCACCTCGGTCCCGGTGGCCTCGAGCGCTGCCCGCTCAGCGGCAGCGGCGCCTGGCGCGATCGTGAGCCCGGAGCCGGGCAGTCCCTCCGCGCCGTCGAGAGCGATCACGAGCGCTCGCTTGGCGCCCGCGACGCGGTCGAGGTGGACGCCGGTGCCCACCATGCCACCGTCCATGCAGAGCCGATCACCGATCTTCTGGGGGGCAGCGAAGCCCGGTACCGAGCAGCTGGCGGCCACGGCGTCTAAGAGCGGGACCTCGTCCTCAGAGGAGATGATGCAGCGCTCCGCGCTGTAGGCATCCACGCAGGTCGTCTCAAGGGCCGCTGACGGCCACCGTCGCGTGCCCATCAAGAAGCCCATGCCCGCCTTCATCGTTCGAGCCGACGACGAGGTCACGCCGAGGGCGGCGTAGCCGATGGCGTGGACGGTGTCCTCGCTGGCCTCGGTGGCGTAGAAGGCCAGCTCGGCGGCCCTCGTCTGGCTCGGAGACTGCTCAGCGTTCAGCAGACGAGCCGACAGCGATTGAGGGGTCTTGCCGAGCAGCGCCATCTTCTTGTGCAGCCGGTCGATCCGACCGGCGCACAGCGTCGCACCCACCACCGAGCCGGCCGAGGTGCCCACGACGCGCTCAGCGAGCGTGAGGTCGACGCCACCCTCTCGAAGCGCCAGCAGGTAGCTCGACATCCAGGCGATGAAGAAGAGCCCGCCGCCACCGAGCGACAAGGTCCTCGCCAAGTTCGCTCCCTCGAGCGCGTCGAAGCTGATGGGTCGGGCGACGTTCGCAGCCTGTGGCATCGGGCGCTGTCTCCTCTGGTGGTCGGTTGAGGGTGGGAGGGTGGTGCGAGCGGTCGGCTCAGCCGACGGGCAGGCCCCAGAGGGCCATCCACCGACCGAGATCGTCTTCGATCGGCAGGTCGCCACCGAGGGTGGATCGCAGGCGAAGCTCTGCCTCGTTGTCCCTCGTGCTCTCTCCGTCCGGACAGAACGGATAGAACGTGCCGCGCTTGAAGAGGTAGACGAGCCACATCTTCTTCGCGCTGGTGTCGGCCCCGGGGGCGGGGGCGAGGCCGAAGACGCTGCAGAGCAGCTGCGGGCCCCAGCCGTTCTCAACCAGCAGGGTGTTGACCTGGTGGACGCGGGTGGCCAGGTCGTCAAACGCAGCGCCGTCGACGAGCAGCCAGCGATAGCCGAGATCGTCTTCGATCGCACGGAGCGCCGGCGTCGTCGGATCCTGGCTGTCAAGCGCCAAGATCTTCGACACCTCGTCTTGGACCTCGGCGGAGGCTTGTCCGGCCGGTGGTCGCCAGCAGACCCCGGCGTGGCCCGAGGTGACGAGGCCAGCTTGGGTCTCGAGGGTGACGGCCGCCGAGGGCAGGGCGAAGATGGCGTCGAGCTTGGGTGCGACGGGAGCGGTGCGCCCTCGCAAGATGTCGAGCAGCCCCACCGACGCTCAGGCCTGACCCATCTCGCGGGAGAGCTCGTCGAGCTGGGCGAGACGCTTCTCGAGCGAGGGGTGGGTGGCGAAGAGGGTGGCCAAGGAGAGGCCCTGCTTGCCGTTGAACGCCGGGGTGAAGAAGAAGGCGTTGAAGGCCTCGGCCTTGCGCAGGTCCTTTTGAGGGATGCGCGACATCTCACCGGTCACCTTGACCAGAGCGGAGGCCAACAGCGAGGGACGGCCGATCAGGATGGCACCAGAGCGATCCGCCGCCAGCTCGCGATAGCGCGAGAGCGCTCGGGTGAGCACGAAGCTGAGCGCGTAGACGACGATCGAGACCAGCATGATGAGGAGCTCGGCGACGGCCCCGCCACCGTTGTTGTCGTCACCCATGAACATCGAGGACCACAGCGCCATGCGAGTGAGCAGACCGGCCAGCATGCCGACCGAGCTGGCGATGGTCATCACGGCCACGTCACGGTGGGCGACGTGGCTGAGCTCGTGAGCCAAGACGGCTTCGAGCTCGTCGTCCTCTAGGCGGGCTTGGATGCCCGTGGTCACGCAGACCACCGCGGCCTTCGGGCTCCGCCCGGTGGCGAACGCGTTCGGGATGTCGGTGGAGGCGATCGCCACCTTGGGCTTGGGCATGTCGGCCATCGAGCAGAGCCGGTCGACCATCGAGTGCAGCTTGGGTGCCTCCGCCTCGGTGACCAGCCGGCCGCCCATGCCGTAGAGGGCGATGCGGTCAGAGAACCAGTACTGGGCGAACATCGCTGCGAGCAGGATGATGATGACGATGATGTAGCTGATCCCGACGGCGACCAGGACAGCGCCCAAGATCACCCACAGGACGACCAAGAGCAGGCCCGTCAAGAACATGCGTCCCGTCAGCCCCTTGTCAGAGGCGATGTTCTTCGCGTACGACATCAGGTCGTGGGCTCCTCCGAGGAGGTCGTTCCGAGCTCAGGGGTCGGCTCTGCCACCTGCGCTTTCAACGCGGCGAGCTCCTTGTCGACGGTCGAATCGTTCGACACCTTGTCGAGCTGCGCCTGGATGTCGTCGACGGGCTTGGACAGGTCGGTTAGCGCGCCTGAGGCCAAGAGCTCGTCCATCGCGCCGGCACGGGCTTGCATCTGGGAGATCTTGTCCTGCGCCCGGGCCATGGCCTGCCCGGCGTCACCCATGGAGTTGGAGATCCCGGTGACCGCTTCGCCGATGTTGGTCTCGGCCTCCGCCGCGGTGTAGCTGGCCTTGATGGTCTCCTTGCGAGTCCTGAACTCCTCGACCTGCTGTTGGAGCTTGGCGGAGGTCTGGATGAGCTTGGCCTCTTGCTCGGCGACCTGGTCGTGCTGGGATTGCAGGTCCGCGAGCTGCTCCCCCAAGGCCGCCCGACGGGTCAGCGCCTCGCGAGCGAGATCTTCGTTGCCCTGCTCTAAGGCAGCCTTCGCCTGGCTCTGGAGCTTGTCGGCCTGCTTCTGGAGCTCGGTGGCCTGGAGCTCGATGCGCTTGCGAGCGGTGGCGACGTCGGCGACCGCCTTGCGGACCTTGGTCAGGTTGCTGAGCTGCTTCTCATAGGAGAGGTCGAGCGTCTCGCGCGGATCCTCGGCCTTGTCCAGCACCTTGTTGGCTTTCGCCTGGAAGATGGAACCCATCCGCTTGAACACACCGGCCACAGTGACCTCCCTGAAGCGACCTCGTCGTCGCCGCACAAGCCTAGAGGTCTCAGAGGATGACTGGGGTCCGGGGTCCTCCGTCTAGATTCGATCCATGGCCGATCTGCTCTCGCTCATGACCGTCCACGCCCATCCCGACGACGAGTCGTCGAAGGGGCCGGCCACCATCGCCAAGTACCACGCGCAAGGGGTCCACACCGTGCTCGTGTGCTGCACCGGTGGTGAAGAGGGCGAGATCCTCAACCAGAAGGTGACCTTGGCTGACGGCGAGAGCCTGGGCGATCGTCGCAAGCACGAGCTCGAGACAGCGTGCGAGATCATCGGCTACGACGAGCTGATCTGGCTCGGGTACCGCGACTCGGGCATGCCCGACTCTGAGGCCAACCAGCGACCGGACGCCTTCGCCAACGCACCGCTCGACGAGGCTGTCGCCCGCCTGGTGGCCGCCATCCGCACCCACAAGCCCCAGGTGCTCGTGTGCTATCCCGACGAGCAGCACGAGTACCCGCACCCTGACCATCTGCGCGACCACGAGATCACCATCGTGGCCTTCGACAGAGCCGCTGATCCGAGCTTTCATCCCGAGCTCGGCGATCCTCACGAGGTGGCCAAGCTCTACTACACCGTCTGGGCTGGCCAGCGCATGGCCGCGCTGCACCAGGCGTACCTCGATCGAGGGATGGAGTCGCCGTTCAACGAGGACTTCTTGAAGCGCATGGCGACTCAAGAGCCGTACTCGACCACCATCGACATCGCCGAGTTCGCTCGAGTCCGAGACCTCGCGCTCATGGCCCACGGCACCCAGATCGATCCGGAGTCACCCTTCTGGTTCGGTCTCCCTCAAGAGATCCGAGATGCCATCTACCCACTCGAGCACTACCGCTTGGCCATCAGCCGGGTGGGGGAGATCGACGTGATCGAAGACGATCTGTTCGCTGGCATCACCGCCGACGTGCCTGCGCGCTAGCGCCGCAGCAGGCTCAGTAGCTGCGGGCCACCACCGCGACGAGGTCAGCCTCGTCAGAGGACGCGGGCAGGGTCCCGTCGGGACGCTGGAGGCAGCGCACGCTGATCGCTTGCTTGTTGAGCGCCGTCTCGCCGTCGATGCCCAGCAGGGCCCACGGGATCCTGGCGAAGCCGACGCCAGCAGCCTCGATGGCGTCGTTGAGGTTGCTCACCTCAACGGTCAGGGCCCTGGCCTTGGCCTCACGTGTGGCGAAGAGCGAGGCCTGGATCTCGTCGAGGAGGGGAGCGATGGTGCTGCTGGCGAGGCCGAGCGCCACGGCGGTCTTCTCGCCCGTGTCGCGCCGAGCGATCGTCACGTTCCCCTCGGCGAGGTCCCGCGGGCCCACCTCAAGACGAAGGGGCACGCCCTTGAGCTCCCAGCCGGTGATCCGGCGCCCGAAGCTCGCCGAGCCTCGGTCGACCTCGACCCTGATGCCCTGCGCGCCGAGCTCGTTCGAGAGCCGATCGGCTGCGTCGAGGACCTCGGGCTCATCGCGGATGCAGAGCACCACGACCTGGACGGGGGCCAGCGAAGGGGGCAGCACCAAGCCGGCGTCGTCACCGTGGGCCATGATCAGCCCGCCCACCAGCCGAGTCGAGGCACCCCATGAGGTGGTCCAGCAGTGGTGCTCCTGCTCGTCGTCGCCGAGGTAGCGGATGTCGAAGGCCTTGGCGAAGTTCTGGCCGAGCTCATGGCTGGTGGCCATCTGGAGTGCCTTGCCGTCCCCCATCATGCCTTCGCAGGTGTAGGTGTTGGTCGCTCCTGCGAAGCGCTCGCGATCGGTCTTCATCCCAAGCTGGGTGGGCAGCGCCATGACTCGGCGGAGGAAGTCGTCGTAGACCTCGAGGTGGATCCTGGTGGCGTAGCGAGCTGCGTCCTCGTGGCTCTGATGGGCGGTGTGGCCCTCTTGCCAGAGGAACTCGCTCGTGCGCAGGAACAGCCGAGGACGCAGCTCCCAGCGCACCACGTTGGCCCACTGGTTGAGGAGGAGGGGTAGGTCCCGGTAGCTCTGGATCCACTTGGCCATGTACTCGCCGATCACCGTCTCAGAGGTCGGACGCACGACGATGGGCTCGGCCAGCTCTTCGCCGCCAGCGTGGGTCACCACCGCCAGCTCGGGGCTGAAGCCCTCGACGTGCTCGGCTTCGCGCTTTAAGTAGCTCTCGGGGATGAAGAGCGGGAAGTAGGCGTTCTTCGCCCCGCAGGCCTTGATCCGAGCATCGATCTCGGCCTGGATGCCCTCCCAGATGGCGTAGCCCCAGGGTCGGATGACCATGGTGCCTCGCACAGGGCCGTTCTCAGCCAGCTCAGCCTTGGCCAAGACGTCTTGGTACCAGCGAGGGAAGTCCTCCGCCTGGGGGGTCAGCACGCTCTTGGCCACAGCTCTCCTCGTGTGCGGGCCTCGTGAAGGGCCGTCGTCATTGCCACTGCACGCTACCGAAGGCAGTGGGCGGGGGCGGGGTGACGCTCGATCAGAGCATCGCCGAGGGGCCGCGCCGAGCGAGATCGAGCAGCGGGCGCCAGCCGATGAGCGTGGCCTGGGCGTCTCGGAAGACCGCACGCAGCGTCGGCTCTCGGGTCAGCAGCTGGAGGTCGTCGACCCGAGCGGCCGCGTCCTCGGCGAAGGCTCGCAGCTCGTCGGTGTCTGCCGCCGGTCGCACCACGATCTCGGTCACGCCGTCGGTGAGCTTCTCGGGCAGCGTGGCGAGCTGGGCCCGCAGTCCGGTCGCTGAGGTGTCGATCACCCGGTCAGGGACCACCACGCCCTCCTCGGCTGCCAGCTGGCGCGCCGGGAAGCCGAGAGAGCGCTCAAAGGAACCCGAAGGCAACCGGAGGGGCAGCCGGTACTCCTCGGCGAGCTCCAAGAGGATGTCGAAGAACTCTGGGCGGGAGACGAGTGCACCCTTGTGGGCAGCGAGGTGCGTGACGGCGAGGCCCAGCAAGATGGCCCGCTCGAGCTGCGCTCGGCACTCGCGACGCACCTCGTCGAGATCGGCGTGATCCAAGGCGTCGGTGACCTCACCAGCGAAGCCACCGTCGCCACCGAGCAGCGAGGGTGCATGGGTGACGGGGCCGAAGCGCAACAGCTCGTGCTCTGCGGTGATCGACAGCAGCACGCCGACGTCCTCGCCTCGATAGCGAGCGGCTGCCTCTCGCCACCAGGGCGCGGGGATGAGCAGCGACGAGCTGGTCGCCGCGCCCAGGTACATCGCCTCGCGCACGCCGGCGTTGGCGGCGTGGCACAGGCCCAGATCGTCGGCGGTGACGATCACCGCCTTGGCTGTCTCGCCGAGACCGAGTCGCCAGGTGAGCTCGGACATCAGGCGGGGCCTCGCTCGAGTGAGGCATCTTGGGCGGCGGCAGCGTCGGCCAAGCCCGCTCGATGCTCGTCGAGCGCAGCGGCGAGTGTGGCGTCAGCGGTGGCCAAGATCCGCACGGCGAGCAGCGCAGCGTTCTCGGCGCCGTTGACCGCCACGGTGGCCACCGGCACGCCTCGGGGCATCTGGACGATCGAGAGCAGCGAGTCGAGCCCGTCAAGGCGAGCCAAGGCCACCGGCACACCGATGACCGGGAGCGAGGTCACCGAGGCCAACATGCCGGGCAGGTGGGCTGCACCGCCGGCGCCAGCGATGAGGACCTCAAGGCCGCGCTGGCGAGCTTCGAGGCCGTAACGGAGCATGGCCTCAGGGGTGCGGTGGGCGGAGACCACGTGCATCTCGGTCTCGATCCCGAAGCGCGTGAGCGTCTCGACGGCGGCCTCCATGACCTCGGCGTCAGAGCTCGAACCCATCACAACCCCGACTCGTGCGGTGCTCATGGAACCTTCACTCCGATCTCCTCGGGCACCGGCGTGCCGAGGGCGCTGGCTGCGTGCCAGGCGAGGCGACGAGCCTCACCCACATTGTCACCTGTCACGGTGACGTGACCAAGTTTCCTCCCAGGTCGGGGCGCTTTGGCGTAGAGGTGGAGGTGCGCGCCGGGGACCTCGAGGGCGTGGCCCAAGAGCTCCTCGGGACCAGGGGTGCCGGGAGGGCCACCAAAGACGTTGACCATCGCCACCGCCGGAGCACGACGCGCCGTCTGGCCTAGCGGCAGATCCAGCACAGCGCGCAGATGGTTCTCGAACTGCGAGGTGATCGAACCGTCTTGGGTCCAGTGCCCAGAGTTGTGGGGCCGCAGGGCGAGCTCGTTGATGGCGAGTCCCTGCGTCGTCTCGAAGAGCTCGACGGCCATGATGCCGACCAGCCCGATCAGCTCAGCGACTCGGCGAGCCAAGCCGGAGGCCTCGGTGGCCAGCGCTTCATCGAAGGTGCCGGGGACGAGAACCTCACGACAGACGCCCTCGAGCTGCGCCGTCTCGACGGTCTCCCAGGTCTCCATCTCGCCGTTCGGCCGACGAACGACGAGGCAGGCGAGCTCGCGGATGATCGAGGCTCGCTCCTCGAGAAGCACCGCGGTCCCCGTTGCCTGGATGCCGTGAATGACCCGCTCGGCGGCGGTCATGTCGTCGACGACGAAGACGCCACGGCCGTCGTAGCCACCCCGTGCCGTCTTGATCACCAGGGGAAGGCCAAGCTCTTCGAGCACTCGAGCAGCATCGAAGGTCTCGTCGGGGCTCAGCACCATCGAGCGAGCCCCTGGCAAGCCCTCTCGCGCGCAGAGCAGTCGCATCTCGGCCTTGTCGACGGCGTAGAGGAGGGCAGCGGGGGAGGGACGGATGACGTGGCCCTCAGCCTCGAGGGCGGCGAGTGCGTCGAGGTTGACCAGCTCGTGATCGAAGGTCACGACGTCCACGGCTCTGGCGAGCGCGCTCAGAGCCTCAGGATCGCTGGGGGCGCCCAAGAGCACGCGAGCAGCGCTGAGCGCCGCGGCGTCCTCGTCGGACTCCGCCAGGAGCACGACCTCGATGCCGAGGGCACTGGCGGCTTCGAGCAGCATGCGCGCCAGCTGGCCGGCGCCGACGATGCCCACCCTCATCGACGCAGACCCCGACCGGTAGCCTCTGAGCACGCGCGCACGGAAGCGAGGCTAGTGGCCTGGTTCTTCGTGCCGAGTGACTAGGAGCGCCCATGATCACCATCAGCGCCATGTTCGACGCCTCGCCCTCAGTTAGCGGCATGATCGAGCAAGCCAAGGTCTTCGCCGCCGCAGGCATCGAGACCGGCTACGCCTCGCAGATCTTTGGCCTCGACGCGCTCGGCGCCCTCTCGGCCGTGGGAGTCGCCGTCCCCTCGCTCGACGTCGGCACCGGTGTGGTGCCCGTCTACGGGCGCCATCCCCAGGCGCTCGCCCAACAAGCGCTCACCACCCAGTCGGCGATCGCGGGGAAGCTCAGCCTCGGGATCGGGCTCTCGCACCAGCTGGTCGTCGAAGGCCTCTGGGGCATGAGCTTCGATCGACCTGCTCGCTACATGCGTGAGTACCTCGACGCCCTCATCCCCCTGCTCAACGGAGAGCGAGCCGAGCTCGAAGGCGAGGTCCTCACGTCGAAGACCTACGGGCCCCTGGAGATCGACGCTCCCGCACCATCGCTGCTCGTCGCAGCGCTCGCACCGGCCATGTTGCAGCTGGCCGGCTCTCGCACCGACGGGACCGTGACCTGGATGACGGGGATCGCCACGATCAAGTCACACGTCGCTCCACGGCTCTCTGACGCGGCCGCTGCTGCAGGAAGACCGAGCCCTCGGATCGTCTCGGCGCTGCCGATCTCGCTGACCGACGATCCCGCTCGAGCCGCCGAGCAGATCGACAAGGCCTCGGCGATCTACCCCACGTTGCCGTCGTACAAGGCGATGCTGGACAAAGAGGGTGCTTCGTCCGCGTCGGAGATCGGCCTCATCGGCTCAGCCGAGCTCATCCGAGATGGCCTCGGGCGCTTCGAGGAGGCCGGTGGCACCGAGCTGGTGGCGGCCCCCGGCGGAACCCGAGCTGAGCGTGACGCGACGCTGGAGCTGTTGGGATCGCTGAAGACCTGATCCGTTTGCCCGGCGTCCTTCGACGAGCGTCGGCGTGGTGCGTCGAGCGGAGTGTGCGCCATCGAGAGTGGGTCGCCTCTCAGCGCCTGGTCTCTGCGTTTCGCTGCGTGCGGGCGACGATGAGGCGAGCTCCGACGAGCAGGACCAAGACCAACACCAGCAGCAAGAGCGCTGCGTCATAGGAGAGATAGCGAAGAGAGTCCGAGGGTTGGTTGTAGTACGCGTAGACGGGATAGGTCAGATACGGGACCTGGCTGTGGGTCAGCGCCAAGGTTGGCATCTGGTTGGTCCACCCCGCCGTGTAGAGCAGGGGAGCGGTCTCGCCCACGGCGATGGCCAGGGCGACGAGCAGACCGGTCACGATGCCGGGGAAGCCGGACCGCAGCACCACGTGGCGCAGGCTATGGCCCTGTGACATCCCGAGGGCGTCGGCACCCTCTCGGTAGGACGTCGGCACCTGGTTGAGAGAGCTCTCGGTCGACTTGGCGATGTAGGGCACCACCATCATCGACAAGATGATGAGGGCGGGGAGCAGCGAGAAACCCCAGTGCAGGCCCACGACGAGTGCGATGTAGCCGACGAAGCCCAAGACGATCGAGGGGAACCCGGAGAGGACCTCGGTCGCCCCGCGAAGGAGGCCATCGGCTCGAGTCGACCATCGACCCGTGCTCGACATCTCGGACAGGTGGATGCCCGCACCGATGCCGACGATCCCGGCGAGCACCCCCACGCCAAACGTGATCAGCAGCGTGCCCACGATGGCGTTCGAGAGGCCTCCGTGCGCAGTGGTGTTCGTCAGCACGGAGAAATGCCAGTTCGGCAGGGCTCGAGCCAGAATGCCCACCACGATCCACACGGCGGGCACGAGAACGAGGAGCAGAGCGAGGATCGTCATGCCCCGGAAGAGGTACTGACCAGCCCGCCGCCGTCCCGCCTTCGTCGACGAGCTGAGGAGGGTCGAGGTGGCGGTCATCTCAACCTCTCCCGACGGGGGCGCTGATCGACGAGGACCGGTGGATGATCACGCGGGCGAGCGCATTGACCGCGACGGAGATCACGGCCAAGACGAGGGCAGCTTCGGCCAGGGTGGCAGTGGCGAAGCCTGTCGAGTCGGTGAACGACGAGTCAAGCTGGCTCACGATCGTTGCGGCGATGGTGGTCATCGGGCTGTAGATGTTCACTGCCGTGTGTCCGAGGATGGCCCCGGAGATCATGGCGAGGGCGATCGTCTCGCCCAGGGCTCGACCGAGCCCGAGGACCGAAGCACCCATGATCCCTCGACGGACCCAGGGCAGCGTCACCGAGCGGGTGACCTCGGCGTCCGTCATGCCGAGCGCATGTGCGCCGTCCTGGTTGAGCGCCGGGACTTGGCGGAAGAGCTCAATCGTCGTCGCCGCGATGATCGGGATGATCATGATGGCGAGCACGATCCCGGACGTGAGCAGCCCTTGACCGCCACCGGTCGGAGCCTTGAAGAAGCGGAGGACGGGTACGTCGGGCATGACGCTGGCGATAGGCGGATAGACGTGCTTGGCCAAGAGAGGTCCGAGCGTGATGATGCCCCAGAGGCCGAAGAGCACGCTCGGGATGCCCGCCAGCAGCTCGACGGTGAAGGTGACGGGTCGAGCGATCCACCTCGGTAGCCGCTCCGTGAGGGCCAGGGCTGCACCGATGGCGATGGGCACCGCGAGCACGAGGGCGATGAACGATGACTGGATCGTGCCGAGGATCAGCGGCCAGGCGCCATACGAGGCACCCTGGGGGACGGCGACACCGTGGATGTAGGTGGTCGCGCCGTAGGTAGAGCCCGGGTTCCACGACGAGTTCGTGAAGAAGCCTGTCCCGTTGACGATGATCGCGGGCCACCCCTTGATGGCCAGCACGATGAGGGCGAAGCCGAGTGCCACGAAGGGCAAGATGGCGGCGGCCAAGGTGCCACGACGCCAGAAGGCACTTTCGCTGGTCCGGAGCTTCTCTCTGAAGGCGCCCACCCGTCCTGGCGGAGTAGAGAGGTCCGCCGGGACGGGTGAGGCAGTCATTGACGCCTTAGGAGATTGAGTTGATCTGGGCCATGGAGCCGGTGGCCACCTGCGACTGCAGAGGGACGAAGCCCACCGGGTCGAGATAGAGGCTCGATTGGCCGTAGGTCGGCGAAATGATCCAGCTCAGCAGAGCCTTGATCGCTTGGCCTGTGGTGGCGCTTGGCTGCTTGCCGAGCACGATGGCGTATTCGTAGTTGATGATCGGATAGCCCGTCGGTGCCGTCGTTCCGATCATCGAGAGCGTGCCGTTGGCAGGCGTCTTTGAGGCGAAGGAGGCCGCCGCCGCGTTGATCGAGGCGGGGGTGGGCGTGACAGCCTTGCCTGCTGCATTCTTGAGCGCTGCGACGCCGATGCCGGCACTTGTCGACTTTCCCTCGTAGCTGATGCCGATGTAGGCCACGCAGCCCGGCGTCGTGCCACACGCTTGGACCATTCCGGAGTTGCCGGTCTCACCCAAAGCTCCGGGTGCAGCGGGCCAGTTGATGGTCGTTCCGTAGGGGATCTTGGCTCCCCAGCCCGAGGGATCGGTCTTCGAGAGGAACTGTGAGAACAAGAACGTGTCACCAGAGCCATCCGCTCGGTGCAGCGTCACGATTGGGAGGTTGGGCAGCGTGGCGCCGGGATTGAGCGACTTGATCGACGCGTCATCCCAGTTCGTGACCTTGCCTTGGTAGATCTCGCTCAGGACCGGACCGCTGAGCACGAGGTTCGTGGAGCCGGTGGCCAGCTTGAGGCCTGGGACGTTGTAGCCCACGAACTGGGCAGAGACCGCCAGTGGGACGTTCATCGCCCCTGGTGTCGCTTGCACCTGCCCTGGCGAGAGGTACGCATCGGACGTGCCGATATCGACTGTCCCGCTCAACGCACTGGAGATACCTGTTCCTGAGCCGGTCGAAGCGGTCGAGACGGTGATGTTGGGGTAGCGAAGCGTGTACGCGGCACCCCACGCGTTGAAGAGCGGGAACAACAGTGAGCTGCCCGATTCGGATAGCGACACGGTGGCGCTCGGTGGAGTGAGGAGCGTGACGCCAGCGGCCTTGGGCGCCGAGGTGGTGGTCGTCGCTGGTGTGGAGCTCGATGAGCTGCAGGCCGCAAGCACGAGAGCGGACGCTGCAAGAAGCGCCGGCAGTGCAATTCGAACTCGACGTCGGGACGGTGTCCGTTCAGCGAGGGACTCCTGGCTGTCTCTCTTCATCGTGACGTGCTCCTTTGGTTGGGGGTGGGGGTGGGGG
>Ga0075017_100000515_pt1 | contig 21703 bp, 18 predicted proteins | sample AleBraG_ABR_2012_FD_71475 | JGI IMG/M metagenome (GOLD analysis project Ga0075017, IMG submission 71475) | Freshwater sediment microbial communities in response to fracking from Pennsylvania, USA - Alex Branch Run_MetaG_ABR_2012 | ecosystem: Environmental > Aquatic > Freshwater > Creek >... | reverse complement strand
CTGCTGCTCGACGAGCCTACGAACCACCTCGACTTGGATTCGATCCACTGGCTGCAAGGATTTCTCAACGTCTACGACGGCATCGTGATCGCCATCTCGCACGACCGCCACTTCCTCAACAGCATTTGCACCCACATAGCCGACATCGATTATGAAGCCATCATCACCTACACCGGCACCTACGACGACATGGTGGTGGCCAAGACGCAGGTGCGGTCGCAGATCGAGTCGCAGAATGCACAGCGCGAAAAGAAAATCTCGCAGTTGAACGAATTCATCGCTCGCTTCGCCGCCGGAACGCGCTCCAGCCAGGTGCAGTCCCGCCGCAAGGAAGTCGAGCGCCTGCAGGTCACCGAACTGGCCCGGTCGAATATCCAGCGGCCATTCATCAAGTTCGAGCAGAAGCGCCCGTCGGGCAAGCACATCCTGGAAGTCGAGCATCTGGGCAAGGCCTACGGCGACAAGCAGGTGATTCGCAACTTCACTGCCAGCATCATTCGCGGCGAAAAAATCGCGCTCATGGGACGCAACGGGGCAGGGAAGACCACGCTGCTGAACTCCCTGCTGGCGAATTCTCCGACCACGCCGGAAGCCGAGCTGCGCAAGACCAGCGGCTACGGCGGCGCCTTCGTCGATTCCGGCAAAGTGATCTGGGGACACGAAGCCTCCATCGGCTATTTTGCGCAGGATCATCGCAGCCTGATCGAGACCGGCATGACCGCGATCGACTGGCTGCATCAGTGGGATGGCGCAGCCGTCACCGAAGAGCTACGCGGAATCCTTGGCCAGATGCTGTTTGCCCGCGAGGAAGCCACGAAGTCCACCAGCGTTCTTTCCGGCGGCGAGGCCGCGCGGCTGCTGTTCTGCAAGCTGATGCTGCTGAAGCCCAACGTGCTGGTGCTCGACGAGCCCACGAACCACCTCGATCTCGAGTCCATCAACGCGCTGAACATTGCCCTGCAGCGTTATCACGGGACGGTCTTCCTCGTCACCCACGATCATGACTTGATCGACGAAGTGGCCACGCGCATCTGGCACTTCGAGAACGATCACAAGATCACCGACTTCAAGGGCACCTACGAGGACTACCAGGCGGCAGTGGTTGCGGTGTAGGGGCTTTGCACCATTCCCGTTGCATGTAAATCAACCAGGTTCTCCACAGCCTTTCACAGCCTTTGCTGTTGCGTTTGTTGCCGTAAGTTGAAGATAATGGCTGCGCACGTTCTTGCGCGGGTCGCGGGGGCGTTTGCGTATTATCGTGTACAGTCGAACCGATTTACTCAGGATTCTCCACGTCACGCCGCGCCAGTTAGCCAACTGGGAGCGGGCCGGACTGGTAACGTCTGTGGAGTCGTACTCCTTCGCCGATCTCCTCGAAGTTAAGAAGGTTCGCGACCTGTGTGCCATGAGCGTGCGGCCGGCTGTGATTCGCGAGTCGCTCGACGCCATGCGCAAACAGGCTTCCGGCGTGGAGAAGCCGTTGCTTGAAGCCGGAGCATGGTCCACGGCCAAGCACCGCGTCGCCTTCCGTCACGACGGAAAACTGCTGGAGCCGATTGCCGGACAGTTTCTTATGGATTTTTCTGAGCGCGAAAGAGTAGTCACCACCACGCCCATTCCCAGGTCTGAGCCGAGTCCACGCGAGCATGAAGTGGCCGCGCTGTTTGCGCGGGGCATCGCGATGGAGGAAGATCCCGGCACTCAGGGCGACGCGATTGCCTCGTATCACAAAGTGCTGGAGATCGAACCGGAGCACGCCGCCGCCCACATTAATCTTGGCACGCTCTACTACAACCGTCAGGAATTTGCTCTCGCCGAAAGGCATTATCGCGAGGCCATCGCCGCCGATCCTCGCTATGCCCTCGCGTACTTCGATCTGGGCAATGTGCTGGACGAGACCGGCCGCGTCCAGGAAGCGATTCAAACTTATAAGACTGCCCTGCAACTGGCTCCCACCTACGCCGACGCCCACTACAATCTGGCGCTGGCCTACGAAAAGGTGCGCGAGCCGCGCAAGGCGCTGAAGCACTGGCAGGCCTACGTGAAGCTCGACAGCTCAGGTCCGTGGTCGGTGCATGCCCGCAGCCAGATCAAGCGCATCCTGCAAGCCGACGGGCTGAAGCTGATCCACTCCCGCCGCGCCTAGCGTTCAGCAAACGGGTAGTGCCTCAGTTTGAACCGCGACCCTTACAAGAAGAGAATTTCAAACTGAAAGACAGCACTGATGTCCAACAGAATATGGCTAGACATTGTGTGCCTCGCGCTTGCTGTCACGCTCTTAGAAGGTGCGGTGACGGGCAGAGGAACTACGCGAGGACGGCATTGGCCTGTATCTACCCACCTCCGTCCATTATTTGCCATCGGCGGATTCGGCTTGCTGGCATTTGTGGTTTACGACTTTCTCCGAAGAATTTCAAACTGAGGCACTACCAGCAAACGAAGTCGAACCCCTCAAACTCTGCAGAGTGCTAAAATTACCGGTTTGCCATCTCACGGATGAAGGTGTTCCCATGCCCGAGACCACACTGCAGGCCGCTCCTCCCTCCCCGCTGACCACGCTTACCGAAGACGAAATTCTCTTCCGCGACAACATCCGCCAGTTCGCCGACGAAAAGATTCGTCCTCTGGCCAAGGAGATGGATGAGAAGGGCGTCTTCGAAAAAGATCTCATTCACGATTTCTTCCAGCTCGGCCTGATGGGCATTGAGATTCCCGAGCAGTACGGCGGTGGCGGCGCCAAATTCTTCGAGGCGATTCTGGCGGTCGAGGAGCTGTCGCGCGTGGACGCTTCTTCCGGCGTCATCGTCGACGTGCAGAACACGCTGGTCAATAACGCCCTGCTGCGCTGGGGTAGCGAAGAGCAGAAGAAGCGATTCCTGCCCAAGATGGCCACCGAAACCCTCGGTGCCTACGCCCTCAGCGAAGCGGGTTCCGGCTCCGATGCGTTTGCCCTGCAGACGCGCGCCGAACTCAAAGGTACCGACTATGTGCTCAATGGCCGCAAGCTGTGGATCACCAACGGTAAGGAGGCAGGCCTATTCGTTCTGTTCGCCACGCTCGATCCCAGCGCCGGATACAAAGGCATCACCGCTTTCCTGGTCGACAAGAACTTCCCCGGATTCACCGTCGGCAAAAAGGAAGACAAACTTGGCATCCGCGCCTCATCGACCTGCGAATTGATTCTCGAGGATTGCCGCGTGCCCAAGGAAAACGTCCTCGGCGATCCGGGCAAGGGCTACAAGATCGCGATCGAGACGCTGAACGAAGGCCGCATCGGCATCGGTGCGCAGATGATCGGCCTGGCCCGCGGCGCCTGGGAATTCGCCTGCAAGTACGCGGTCGAGCGCAAACAGTTCGGCAAAGCGATCGCCGAGTTTCAGGGCATCCAGTTCCAGATCGCGCAAATGGGCACCGAGATCGAGGCCGCCCGCCTCATGGTCTACAACGCCGCCCGCATGAAGGACGCCGGAGTGAACTTCGTGAAAGAGGCCGCCATGACCAAGCTTTTCGCCTCCCAGGTCGCCGAGCGCGTGACGTCGCTGGCGATCGAGATCTACGGCGGCTACGGCTTCACCAAGGATTATCCGGTCGAGAAATACTGGCGCGATGCCAAGATCGGCAAGATCTACGAAGGCACGTCCAACATGCAGTTGGCCACGATCGCCAAGCTGGTGCTCGGCAAATAGAAGAGTGGCAGCACGATCCTGACTAGGGGTGAAAATGTAGCTCGATCAGTTCTTTGGACTTCGCGGCCCCCGGAGCAAACTTCCAGAGCTTGATCGCATTCTGCGAGGCCTGAACGAGCAACGGGCTGCCACCCACCGGTTCAACGGATTTCACCGTTCCATCCAGTGATACCACCGCGTAAACCTTGACGGTGCCGCTGAGGTTAGCTCTTTTCGCCATTTCCGGGTATTGCGGTTCCACCCTCCGGACGACCTTGCGCCCGCCCCCGTTTGGGGATTCCAGGTTTTGGGCGGTTCCCGGCGGCCCAGGCCACAATGACACGAGCAAAAAGAGAATTGGAAAGCATCGCATCCGCATGATTGCGATCCTTCAGAGGAACGAGTTTACTAGCACCTACCTTGGGTGAATCTTAGAAGAAACTAATCCTCCCCGACAGTAACGGAAGTCACCCGCTGCCACTGAGGTGATGGAGTTGTCGCCGGGGTACGGTAGGCCCGAAAACCCGCGTCCGACGCGCGATTTGCCCAGCCGGCGCAACGTCCTTAACAAATCCCAGTTACTCATAATGTGCACCGAGTTGCACTTCTCGCAGCTTCTTCTCTCAGATTAGAAACTGCTAACCATCCTGATATCAGCCATTTAACCAAAATCCAGCTATTGGCTCGCTGGATGCAATTCCCGTAGTGCCCGCGTGTCTCAGGGCAACGATCGGGGTGCCATTTGACGACGCTGTTTGGAAGCACCGCCGTACCCGCTGTGCCTACGACAAGTGCTCCGGCTGCTCCCAAGAGACGCGGTTGGTTGCCGCTGTTGACCGTGTTGTTTCTGATCTCCTACGGCTTGATGACCATGCTGATTGTGGAGCAGGGGGAGACCATCGAATCGCAGCGCGTGCTCATTCGCGAGCTGTTCCGCGACAGTACCGAACTTTCGGCCACGAAGATGAAGGCCCAGCAGGCGGATCCGCATAGCGCCCAGACTCCGTCGGCTAAATCGCAAGTTCCAGTGACCCAGGACCCGTCGACCCAGTACCCGTCAACCCAGGCTCCAACCAAGCAGGCCCCGTCTTCCCAGGCGGTACCGCAGCGCCATGCGCAGAACCAGTCAGAGAAGCAGAAACCGGAGTTCCGGATGCCGTCCAAGCCAGCGTTCGACCTGGTCGACGACCGCCGGGTGTTGATCACGATCTAGCAGTTGCTGTTCTGTAAAGCAGGTAGTAGCTGTCGCGGAAGATCGAAGAAACAAAAGATCGAAGAAACAAGAGACGAAACAAAAGTTCAAAGAAACAGATGAAGGCCCTGACCCTAGCCTTGTTGTTAAGTCTGCCTGTCGTGCCACTGGCGCCGCAGAGGCCTTTGCGACAGCCTACCATTCACGTGACCAAGCGCGCGAAAGGCGGACGCTGGTATTTCGCCGCCAGCGGCCACGCCGTGTACTGCTACGGTCCGGTCATGACGGTTCCTCGCGCCAATGGGGGTCTGCAAAAAGTCGCCACCTTCTGCCGCGACGGCAGCGCCGTGGTTCCGCTGAAAGACTAGAAACCTCGTCCGAAAGCAGGTAGCGCAGCCCATCCTGCACACTTCATTCTGATAAACCCAAATCGCCTGCTAACTCTGTAAGGCGGTTTTTCCTTCGTGAGCCTTCGTGTCCTTTGTGGTGAACGCTCTTTTCGCGACTGCGCCCTTCATTGACTCGCCTCAACTTCTCGCCTTAAGATTCGTCCACCCATGATCGGCGAAACCGTCTCGCACTACCGCATCATCGAGAAACTGGGCGGCGGTGGGATGGGTGTGGTCTACAAAGCCGAGGACACCGAACTCGGCCGCTTCGTTGCCCTGAAATTCCTTCCCGCCGACATGGCCCAGGACCCGCAGGCGCTGGAGCGTTTCCGGCGTGAGGCCCGGGCCGCATCGGCGCTGAATCATCCCAACATCTGCACCATCCACGAAATCGGCAGGCATGATGGCCGGTCCTTCATAGCGATGGAGTATCTGGACGGGATCACGCTGAAGCACCGCATCGCGGGCCGCCCCCTCGACCTGGAACTTCTGCTCCCGCTCGCCATCGAGATCGCCGATGCTCTCGATGCCGCGCACTCCGAAGGCATTGTTCACCGCGACATCAAGCCCAGCAATCTCTTCGTGACCAAGCGTGGGCATGCCAAGATTCTCGACTTCGGCGTGGCCAAGGTCACGACGGCTGGCCCTTCTTCGAGCGAGATCGAATCGCTCACGCAAACGCGGGACCTGACCAGCCCAGGCACGGTGGTAGGTACGGTCGCCTACATGTCCCCGGAGCAGGTCCGGGCCAGGGACGTGGATGCCCGTACCGACCTGTTTTCGTTTGGCGCCGTCCTCTACGAGATGGCGACCGGCACCTTGCCTTTCCGCGGAGAGAGTTCCGGGGTCGTATTCAAAGCGATTCTGGATTCTCTTCCCACCCCTCCGCTTCGCTTCAATCCTGATCTTCCCGCGGGATTGGAAGACATCATCTACAAGGCGCTGGAGAAAGATCGCAACTTGCGCTACCAGCACGCCTCCGAGATGCGGGCTGATTTGCAACGTCTCCGGCGCGACACAGAAACCGGCAGATTCGGAATTTCCAGCTCCGACTCGGTGCCGGTAGCCGACGACAGCGGTTCTCGATTCGCCGCCCGAATGCCAGCGCGAGTGTCGGTTTCGGCTGCAACTGTTCCCGCGGCGCGGTCAGCCAGTGCAGCGCCGGTGGCTGAAACTCCTGCGCCCCACCGCGGACGGCCCTGGACGATCGTGATCCCGGTTCTGCTGGCCGCGGCGCTGATCGCTGGCGGACTCTACTATCGCTCGCACCGGCCCGAGCCCTTGACCGAGAAAGACACCATCGTGATCGCCGACTTCGCAAACACTACCGGCGATCCGGTTTTCGACAGCACGCTCAAAGAAGCCTTGGCGGTCGACCTCGAACAGTCTCCGTTCCTCAATGTCCTCACCGACCGCAAGTTGAACGAGACCCTGAAGCTGATGGGAAAGTCCAGCGGCGAGCGCATCACCCGCGACATGGGCCGCGAGATTTGCATGCGGACTGCCGGCAAAGCGCTGTTGGCCGGCTCGATTGCCGCCGTGGGCAACCGCTATGCCATCGGCATCCAGGCACTGAGTTGCGGCAGCGGCGATGTCCTGGCTGCGACCAACGCCGACGCGGCAAGCCGCGAGAAAGTTCTGCAAACTCTCGGCGAAGAAGTGTCGACGCTGCGCGGCAAACTGGGCGAGTCCCTGGCGTCGGTCAAGAAATTCGACAAGCCGCTCGAAGAGGCGACCACCCCCTCGCTCGAAGCTCTTCAGGCCTACACCGAGGGCGACCGCCTGGCCCGCGAACAGAGCGACACTGCTGCCATTCCTTTCCTGAAGCGAGCTGTTGAGCTCGACCCGAATTTCGCCCGCGCCTACGCTTCGCTCGCCGTGCGCTACAACAATTCAGGCCAGGCCAGCCTGGCAATTCAGAACATTAAAAAAGCCTACGAGCTGCGCGACCGGGGTCAGCGAGCGCGAGAAGTACTACATTGCGTGTACCTATTTCACGCTAGCCACCGGCGAACTGGAAAAGGCAATCCAGCAATACGAGTTGTGGATTCAGGACTACCCGCGGGACTACGTCGCCGAGACCAACCTCGGCGTCAATTACTTCACCCTCGGACAGTTCGAGCGCGCCGCCGCCGTGACCCGTCAGGCGCTCAATCTGGAGCCCGATTCAATTCTCGGATACAACAATCTCGGCGTGGCGTATTTCTCCATGAACCGCCTCGACGAAGCGAAATCCGCCTTCGACGATGCTCTCGCCCGAAAGCTCGATGGCCCGTACCTGCGCCAGTCGATCTACTACCTGGATTTTCTTCGCCAGGATGCGGCCGGCATGCAACAACAGATGACCTGGGCGATGGGCAAGCCCGGCGCCGAAGACCTCATGCTCTCGTCCGAATCCGACACCCAGGCCTATCACGGCCGCCTGCAAGAAGCCCGCCAGCTTTCGCAGCAGGCCGAGAACTCCGCCCGGCGCAACGATTCCAAAGAGACCGCCGCATTCTGGCAAGGCAACGAAGCTTTGCGCGAGGCCGAGTTCGGCTATGCCACCGAAGCCCGCGACCAGGCGAAGCAGGCGCTGGCCCTGGCCCCGGGCCGCGACGTTTGGGTGGAAGCAGGCGTGGCGCTGGCCCGCGCTGGCGACGCCACCGAAGCCGCAAAGCTGGCCGACCGTCTCAACCAGGAGTTTCCGCTCGACACCCTCATGCAGAATTATTGGATTCCCGCGATCCGGGCCTCCATTGAATTGAATAGAAAAGAACTGAATCGCCAGAGCGCCGACAAAGCGCTCGCGCTTCTGCAGGCAGCCGTGCCCTACGAATTATCCGATCCGCCGCCGTTCGCCGCCGGAACCATGTATCCAGCCTACCTTCGGGGAGAGGCCTATCTGTCGGCGCGAAAGGGAACCGAGGCCGCCGCAGAATTCCAGAAAATCCTCGATCATCCCGGCGTAATCGTGAACTTCCCGCTCGGTGCTCTCGCGCATCTCGGCCTGGGAAGAGCGCGCGCACTTTCCGGCGACGTCGCCGGAGCCCGCACGGCCTATCAGGATTTCTTCGCCGTCTGGAAAGACGCCGATCCCGACATCCCCATCATGAAGCAAGCCAAGGCCGAATACCAGACGCTGCAGGAGCAGAAGTCCGGCTCCAACTAGGTTCCATTCCCCGAGAGCGGAACCTTCTGGGACAGCCCTCCGCCATCGTGGTGTACCCAAAGGTCGACCTTGTCGGCTTTTCCCTTCAGCGTCGGTGCGAACTTTACGCTGATCGTGCAATTCGCGCCGGGAGCCAGAGTGCCACACGTATTAGTCTCGCTGTATTCGCGGCTCTGCCACGATAGATACGAACTGATTTTGACTCCCGAAACCTTGACCGTACCTGTTCCAACATTGGTAACCGTAACAGTTTGCGGCGGACTCACGGTCCCCACGGTCTGGTTCCCGAAGGTGAGTGACGCGGGCGAGAGCGTCACCCACGTCGCAAGTCCCGCAAGCGCCACTGACTGCACCGGTGCGACAGCGTTATCCGTAATCACCAGCGATGCTCTCCGTTCTTCCTTGAAGGTCGGTGCAAAAACGACTTTGATTGTGCACATGCCCCCAACGGCCAAGCTGGTCCCACAGTTATTCTTCTGCACAAAGTCGTGCGGGTCGGCGCCCTGGATGTTGATCTGGCTGATGAGGAGAGGCTGCTTGCCGACGTTCCTCAGTTGAACTTTCTCCGGCGCACTGCGAGTCTTGTATACCTGAAGAGGAAATGTCAGGTTAAAAGTGGAAAGCAGGGTGGCGGGGCCGTTCGTCTGTAACGAAACGAAGGCTCCCCCAGCGAGGCTTCCGCTCCCGAACGCCGCAGTGGCAAGGTCCATCGCGCCGTCGTTGTTGAAGTCGCCAAAGGTCAGGTTGAAAGGAAACCATCCGCCGGAGAAATACACCGGAGTCTGAAATGTCCCGTCGCCGCTTCCGAGAAAAATCGCGACCGTATTACCGGCAGTGCCGGTCGCATCCGCTACTACGAGATCCGGCTTTCCGTCGCCGTTCAAGTCCGCGATAGCAGGGGCATTGAAAACGGATGGCGTCGTACCGTAGTCCACCGGGGAACCGAAGCTGCCATCTCCGTTGCCGAGCAATACCACAACCCCGTTGTAAGTGCCGGCTACAAGGTCGAGAATGCCGTCACCATTCAGGTCGCTGGCCACCACTGCGAACTCCACATTGTTTCCCATCGGGTACTCATGGTAAGGCTGAAAGGAACCATCGCCGTTTCCCAGAAGAATCAAGACGCTGTTGGTAGTCGTAATTGCCAGGTCCAGAATTCCGTCTCCGTTGAAGTCTCCGGTACACATCGCCGAGCCACTGTTGGGCAAGATTATGAGCTGTCCTCGAAAAGTGCCATCCCCCTTTCCAACGAGAATTGAGGTGTTCTGTTGGGAGAGCACCACCAGATCAAGTTTGCCGTCGCGGTTGAAGTCGCCCGTGACGACCTGAGCCGCATTTGTCCCGGTGGTGTAGGAAAACGGGCCCCGAAATGTTCCGTCCCCATTCCCAAGGAGCACGGAAACGAAGTCGGTGTTGTAATTGGTAACCACCAGGTCGATGGCGCCGTCACCATTGAAGTCGCCACTCGCGGCAACTGCAGGCTCATTGTTCGCGGGATAGCTGGCGACAGCTTGGAAGGTTCCATCGCCGATTCCGAGCAGGATGGCCACGTTCGTGGCATTCGCCAGAGCCAAATCCAACACACCATCTCCGTTGAAATCTGCCGTAACCGCGGACTCGGGATCTCCGAACGTTGGGAAGGTCGATCCCGTGAATGCGACCGACGCAACCGGCGTCACCACGGAAAAGAAGGCCACGTTCGACGCGGGGACACCGGGGTTCACCACGCTGACGGAAGCCGTCCCTACCTTCGCGATGTCGGCAGCGGGCACGGTCGCCATAAGACGAGCCTTGCTGACAAAATGAGTGGTCAGGGCGCTTCCGTTCCACATCACCAACGATCCGGCGACGAAGTTCCCCCCGCTCACCGTGAGCGTGAATCCCGCCCCGCCAGGCGCCGTACTCGTCGGCATCAAGGGCTGGTCAACAAACGGGACGGGATTCGATTGAGCGCAGAGACTGGCGCTTACACACAACCACACAGCGAAGAAACAAGCAGACTTCACAGCACACCTCTTCCAGATTCCGTCGCGCCCAGGGGCAGATTTTTTCACCGTCACCAGATGCTGTCAAGGCCACGGACGGGGGGTGTAAGCTCTAAAGCTCTCTCAAACGAGCGGCTGTGCCGCGATGATCAAGCGTCCGGCAGGCGGCCATCTGCATCCAATGCTCACGCGGACAGGGCAGGTCAACCTACCCCGTTGCGGGAACCTCGATTCCGGAGGCCATCATGTCTATCCGACCGGTCAAGCGGCTCATCAAATCGAAGCCCACTCTCGAAGGCGCAGGCGTGCACCTCCGCCGCGCCTTCGGTTTCGGCAGCACCCACGAATTCGATCCCTTCCTTCTCCTCGACGATTTTCGCAACGATATCCCCGAGGACTACATGGCCGGCTTTCCCTGGCACCCGCACCGCGGCATCGAAACCATCACCTATGTGCTGGCTGGAACCGTCGAGCACGGCGACAGCATGGGCAACCACGGCGCCATCGCCGCCGGCGACGTCCAGTGGATGACGGCCGGAAGCGGCATCATTCACCAGGAGATGCCCAAAGGTGACCCCACAGGCCGCATGCACGGTTTTCAGTTGTGGGCCAATCTCCCCTCCGCGCTCAAGATGACCGAGCCGCGTTATCAGGAAGTGAAGACCGCCGACATTCCTGAAGTCACCGACGACGACGGCACTCATGTTCGTATCGTCTGCGGCAGCTTCTGGGGCAAGAAAGGCCCCGTGGACGGAATCGCCGCCGATCCGATCTATCTCGACGTATCGGTGCGTCCGGGCGAGAGGAAGACTCTCCCGGTCGAAACCACTCGCCACGCCTTCGCCTACGTCTTTGCCGGATCCGGAAAATTCTGCAACGCCTCCGCTCCGCTCGCCGTACCCACCGAAGGCGTGGGATGGGCTGACACCAAGCCTCCCGCAGAAGCGGAGAACCGCTCCCTCGGGGTCTTCGATCGCGGCGACGAAGTCGCCGTCCAGGCGGGCGAGGATGGAATTCGTTTCCTCCTGGTCTCCGGCAAGCCCCTCGAAGAGCCCGTGGCGTGGTATGGTCCAATCGTCATGAACACGCAAGAGCAACTGCAGCAGGCCTTCAAAGAACTGGAGCAAGGAACGTTCTTGAAGAAATAGGACCGCAGGCGGGATGTCGTGGAAGAGCGGCCCTTTTAGGGCCGCGTGAGGCGGCGCAAATTGTCTAGGGCTTTAGCCCCGGCTTGCGCGTGTGAAGATCGCAAACTCATGCCCGAACTGCCCGAAGTCGAAACCATCGCCCGCGGCCTCGCCAATCGCGTCACCGGAGACATCGTTGAATCCGTCTGGCTCGGCCAGAAAAAAGAGCCGCTGAAATCCCCCGCGTCCGAAATTGCAAAGACGCTGGAGCAAAGCCGCATCGCCGCCGTCCGCAGAATGGGCAAGCACATAGTCTTCGACCTGGATCATGTGGATTTAGACCGTGTGGCGCGGGCACTCCCGCCCGCGAAAAGCCGGACGCCAAATCGAAAGACAAGGAAGTCTCCGCCCTCCTCGGCGCCACAAGCAGAGGCGGACAGGAGTGTCCGCCCCACACAACACAAGGCTCAGTGGATCGTCCACCTCGGCATGACCGGTAGCCTGCGAGTCTGCGAACCGCAAACCGAAGTAGCGAAGCACACCCACGCCATCCTGAGATTGTCGTCCGGCAGGGAATTGCGCTTCGTCGATCCCCGTCGCTTTGGCCGTCTCAGCGTCGCGCAAGCCGCGGACTTCGACGCCGGGGGTATCGAACCGCTCGACGCCGATCCCGACCGCTTCCTCGCCCTGTTTCACGGACGCAACACGCCCATCAAGAGCGCGCTGCTCAACCAGAAACTTCTGCGCGGCGTCGGCAACATCTACGCCGATGAATCTCTCTTCCGCGCGGGAATTCGCCCGCGCCGCCGCGCCACCACCATCACCCGCGAGCACCTCAGCAAGCTCTTGGTTGCCGTGAAGGAAGTCTTGAAGGAAGCGATCGCGTTGGGCGGTTCTTCCATCTCCGACTACGTCGATGCCGACGGCGAAGAAGGCTTCTTCCAGCTCCAACATCGCGTCTACGGCCGCGAAGGCGAGCCCTGCCTCGCTTGCAAAACTCCGATCAAGCGAGTCGTGATCGCCGGCCGCAGCAGCCACTACTGCCCCAAGTGCCAGAAGTAAACCGATTGCTGAATATTGATTCTTGAGTGTTGAATAGAAAGCCCGAGCTGTGAGGTTTTCATTCAATAATCAACAATCATCATTCAACAATTCTGTTACCCTCTTGCCCATGCCCGATTTCTCCATCGGAGTCGATATGGGTGGCACCAACCTGCGCATCGCCGCCATCAGCAGGGAAGGTCAGCTTCTCGAAAAAATTACTCTCAGCGTCAAGGTCGCCCTGGGCCGCGACCACGTCATCGGCGAAATGTGCGACGCCATTCAGCACTTGTCCGACAAGTATCGAAACAGCGGCGCGTTTCTCGGCACCGGCATTGGCGTCCCCGGCCTCATCGACATGGAAACCGGAATGATGCGCAAGTCCGCCAACCTCCCCGGCTGGTCCGACTATCCCGTACGCGACGTAATCGAGAAGCGCCTGGGCACTCGCGTCTTCCTCGATAACGACGCCAAGATGGCCGCGTTCGGCGAAAAGTGGATGGGTGCAGGCCGTGACGTCGACAACATGGTAATGATCACGCTGGGTACCGGCATCGGAGGCGCGATTGTACTGAACGGCAAGATTTTCTACGGCATGAACGGCATGGCGGGAGAGTTCGGTCACGTCACCATCGAACCCGGCGGTGTTCCCTGCGGCTGCGGCAATCACGGCTGCGCCGAGCGCTACGCCTCAGCCACGGCAGTTGTGCGCATGGCCCGCGAAGCGATTGCCGCCGGCCACGCCCCCGGGCTCGAGAAAGCTGCCAGCTCCAGCGCGGAGTTCAGCGCCCAGTCGGTCTACAATCTTGCGATGCAGGGAGACGAAGACGCCCAGCGCATCTTCCGCCGCTTCGGCCAGGCTCTCGGCATGCTGCTCGCCGACCTCGTCAACATCCTCAACCTCGACATGTTCGTAATCGGCGGCGGAGTGGTCAGCGCATGGGACGCCTTCGCTCCGACGATGTTCGAAGAACTCCGCGAGCGCTCGATCGTTTACGCCGCAACCGCACCGGAAGATCCTTTGGGAAAGAGCCAGGCCGCGCGCCCACTCACCACGCCGCGAACCACCGTCATCACCCGAGCTCTTCTAGGAAGCGACGCCGGTTTGTACGGCGCGGCCAGAATCCCAGCCTCTTAAGATCCGGCGCGGATCAACTACCGCCGACCGGCTCGCTGTGCCTTCCCACCGACCTTACGCACCGCACTCAGAAAGAGCTGGTTCTGCTCGGGCGTCCCGATGCTCACCCGTATGCAACTCGACGCGCCCCACACGCCCAGCGGGCGCACGCTGATTCCTTCGCCCCGCAGCCGGCTGCTGAACCCGGACGCGTCCTCGCCCACATCGCAGTAAACGAAATTTGCCCAGGTCGGGACCACTCTGTATCCCAACTCCGACAGCCCCACACCCAGGATTTGCGCCTCCGCCGCGTTGTTTGCCACGGTGCGGCTGACATGCTTCTGGTCGTCAAGCGCGGCCAGCGCCGCGGCCTGAGCCACCGACGACACTGAGAACGTATTGCGCATCCGCGCGCAGTATCCCAGCAGTTCCGCGGGTCCGATCCCAAAACCTACCCGGAGCCCCGCCAACCCATGGGCCTTCGAAAAAGTTCGCAGCACGACCACGCTCGCGCCCCGCCGCACGTAGTCCAACGAGTTCGAACACGCAACCTTGCGCAGCCCCGCGAAGTGCAACGCGAATTCGTGGTACGCCTCGTCGAGCACTACCACGACATGCCCCGGAACGTCCGCCAGGAACTTGTCGACCGCGGAGTCGGCAAGCATCGTTCCGGTGGGATTATTGGGATTCGCCAGGAAGACGATGCGCGTATCCTCATTGATCGCATTGAGAATCGCGGCCGGATCGAACGCGTCATCGCGCATCGGAGTCTCGATCAACTGCGCACCCGTGGCGTGCACCGCCATCGAATAGACCACGAACGAGCGCTCGCTGGTCACTGCATTCAGCCCGGGCGCCAGCATCGTCTGGCAGAGCAAGCCCAGCAGTGCGGTCGAGCCCGCGGTCACCAGCACCTGCTCCGGCGGCACAGCATGATTCGCGGCCAGCGTTCGCCGCAACTCGCTGCAATCGTCGTCCGGATAGGAATTCGCCGTAGCCAGCCCCGACCGCATGGCCTCGACCGCCCGCGGCGATGGGCCAAAAGGATTCTCGTTGGAGTCGAGCTTGATGAGGCGCGGCTGAACTTCAGCAGGAGCCTGCCGGGGCGGCGGCGCGCTCGTCGCGTAGCCGCCCATCTCTCGCGCCGGCTTCGATACCAGATCAAAAAAACGGCTCATGCTTGCCGCAAATCACGACAGATTATCCAGACAAAGTTACTTCGACAACGATTTCTGGCTGCCCGCCACGCCAGTCTTGCTTGCGGATTTCAGCCGTTCCACTTCCTTCAACGTCAGCGACCGGAACTTGCCCGGCGGAACATCCAGCGTGAGCGGCCCATAGCGCACCCGCTTGATTTTTTCCACGTGATGCCCCACCGCCTCAAACATGCGCCGAATCTGCCGGTTCCGCCCCTCGACCAGCGTGATCTCGTACCACGGATTCGTCGCTTCCTTCACCACCCGTACCAGAGCCGGCCCGGTCTTGACCCGCTTGCCGTCGTCGGTCGCAATGGAAACTCCAGCCCGCAATTTGGTAATCGCCTCTTCCTTCGGCGTGCCCGCGACTTTCACCACATAAGTCTTCGGCACGTGCGACGCGGCTTTCATCAACCGATGGGCAAGTTCGCCGTCATTGGTCAGCAGCAGCAATCCTTCGCTGGCATAGTCCAGCCGTCCCACGGGATACACCCGCCCCTTCACACCGCGAATCAAATCCATGACGGTCGGCCGCTTCTCCGGATCGCTCATCGTCGTCACGTAGCCCTTGGGCTTGTTGAGCAGCAGGTAGGCGTGGCGCTGCGCTCCATGCAGAAGTTTTCCGTTAACGCGAACGTGATCCGTCTCGGAATCCGCTTTGCTGCCCAGTTCCGTGACCACCTGCCCGTTGACCTGCACGTGCCCCGACGTGATCAGTTCCTCAGCCTTGCGGCGGGAGGCAACCCCGGCAGCCGCGATAATCCTTTGCAGTCGCTCAAGCGCCATAATGACTGAACTCGCAATTCCGAGCCCCAGAGGGGCGAAAACAATTTAGCCCAGCGCTTCCAGCGCTGGGTAAGCAGTAAGACAGAGGAACAAAGTCCCGGAGGGACGGCACAAACGCGGGCCCTCAGCCCGCCTTCTCCGCTTCAGGTACAACGTCGTTCACGGCCTCGCCGTTCTCCGCCGGCCGGGAAACCTCCAACTCCGTCGCCGCGCTCTCTGCCGGAATCAACTCCTCCTGAAACGATTCCGCCACCAGCTTCTCGAACTCCTCCATGCTGGGCAGTTCGTTCACATCCTTCAGCCCGAAGCGCATCAGGAATTCCTTCGTCGTTTTGTAGAGAATCGGCCGACCGATGACCTGCTTGCGCCCTGCAGTCGTGATCAGCTTGCGATCCAGCAGCGTTCCAATCACGCCCCCGGAATCAACCCCGCGAATGTCGTTAATCTCCGGCACCGTCGCCGGCTGCTTATAGGCAATCACGGCCAAAGTTTCCAGCGCCGGCAGCGAGAGCCGGATCGGCGGCTTCAGGCTCTTGGCGAACGCGCGCACCACCTCGTGCTGCTCCGGCTTGGTCGACATCCGGTATCCGCCCGCAACCTGCCGAATCTCGATCCCGTGATCGGGTGTTCCATACTCGCCGACCAGTTCTTCCAGAGTCGAGCGCACCCGCGACTTGATCTCCGCATCGTCGGATACTCCCTCGGCGACAACGGATTCCTTGACGAGCTGGATCATCTGCTCCAGCGTAATCGGCGTCTCCGCCGCATAAACAATGGCTTCGAGTTGAGCTTTTAAAGACATCAGTTGTCAGTGCCGATCTTCATTTCCAGTCGTCTCGTACCGCCGACTGTTCGTTCATAATTTCATCGAAGTGCGTGTGCTTGCGGATCGCGATCTCTCCAAACATCCGCTCCTGCCGTACCTGAATCGCCTGCAACCGCACCATTTCCAGCAGCGCCAGGAACATGCACACCAGCGCCTGCCGCGACGGGATCCTCATCAGCAGCTGCTTCAGCCGGATCGGCCGGTCTTCCAGCGAAAGCCGCCGCCGCAGATAGTCGATCATCTGCCCCACCGTGACCGTTTCCTCATCCACATTGAGCACCGGACGCGTACGCACCCGCTCCAGCACTTGCTGAAACGTTTTCACCAGGTCAATCACGTCGGCGGCGATCTCCGGCTCCGTGCCCTCCGCCTCCATGAATTCCTTCAGCGACGGATTCGACATCACCGCATCTTCAATCTGCTGCTTCTGCAAAAGCATCTGCGCCGCCGACTTGAACTTCTCGTGCTCCAGCAGCCGGTTGACCAGTTCGTTCCGCGGATCTTCCTGCTCCTCCGCCGGCGCATACGGATCGCGCGGCAGCAGCATCTTCGACTTGATGTGAATCAGCACCGCCGCCATATAAATGAAATCGGCCGCAACGTTCACATCGAGTTCCCGAATCTTCTCCACGTACGCCAGATACTGCGCCGTGATGCGCGCAATGGGAATGTCATAAATATCGATATCCTGCTTGCGGATCAGGTCCAGCAGCAGGTCCAGCGGCCCCTCGTAAACATCGCCCACCGACACCGCAAAAGGAGAGTCGCTCTCTTCCTTCTTGCCCGCATCCTTGCCCGATTTCGCTGAAGATGCTCCGGCAACGATGACCGGCGAAGTCGTCGCTGTGGAGTCACCACTAGAAACGATTTTTGTTTCTTCCGTCATTCCTATTTCTCTTGTCATCCTGAGCGCGCTTTTTGCGCGAAGGACCTATGCAACTAGCCCGCGCAACACCGCTCTGGGTGCCCCATGTCTCGCGCGTTCTTTGCGCGAGAAGTGGGCATTTCAACTCTACTTAGGCCCTTCATACTCCAGCGACATCCCCATCGCCCCGCGCACGTCCGCCATCGTCTCTCCCGCCGCGGTACTGGCCCGCTTCGTGCCCGCCTCCAGAATATCCCACGCCAGCCGCGGATTCTCCTCGAATTTCTTTCGCCGCTCCTGCATCGGGTTCAGCAGTTTCACCAGCGCATCCGCTGCCCAGCCCTTGCACTCGATGCAGCCAATCCCCGCCGACCGGCAACCTTCATTCACCTTGGCCATCGTGGCCTTGTCGCTGAATATTTTATGCAGATCGCCCACCGGACACACATCCGGATTCCCCGGATCGGACCGCCGCACCCGCGCCGGATCCGTCACCATCGTCTTCAGCTTCTGCCGCACGACTGGCTCCGGGTCCGCCAGCATGATCGTATTCCCGTACGACTTCGACATCTTGCGCCCATCGGTCCCCGGCAACTTGGCAGCGGGTGTGAGCAGCGACTGCGGCTCGGGAAACACTCCCTTCGCCGCGCCATAGAATCCGTTAAACCGCCGCGCAATCTCCCGCGTCAACTCGACATGGGCTACCTGGTCTTCGCCCACCGGAACGCAGTCGGCCTTGTAAATCAAAATGTCCGCCGCCTGCAGCACCGGATATCCCAGAAACCCATACGTGCCCAAGTCTTTGTCCTTGATGTTCTCCCGCTGCTCTTTGTATGTCGGCACGCGCTCCAGCCAGCCCAGCGGCGTAATCATCGAGAGCAGCAAGTGCAACTCGGCATGTGCCGGAACATGCGACTGAAGAAAGAGCACCGACTTCTCCGGATCAAGCCCCGCCGCCAGCCAGTCAAACGCGACTTCGAGTGAATTCTCCTTCACGCGCGAGGTGTCGGCATAATCGGTGGTCAGCGCATGCCAGTCGACCACGCAGAAAAAGCATTCGTACTGATCCTGCATGCCCACCCAGTTTTGCAGCGCTCCCACGTAATTGCCCAGATGCAGCTTTCCGGTGGGGCGCATGCCACTCAGCACGCGTTTGCGAGTGTTGGACGAAGAGGTCATTTTTCTAAGAAACCCCGCGCGCGGAAACACAACCAGCGAATGCAGGGCTGCCAGAACGGATCAAATGTTGAAGTGTCATGCCGGGCTGATTTCGATACTAACACGCGAAAAGCCCATCCCGCGCGGGGAAGAAGTCTGCGTGTGCCCTCCGGAGCCCGGCTTCCGCAAGGCATGACGGGCGAACTCCGGAAGCCGGCAGCCGAGAGCCGGAAGCCGCTCTACTTTTTCTCCAGCGCCCGCTGCAGTTCCTCCGGCGCAATCGACTTCACCTTGATCGGCTTGGCCGGAATCCCGCCCACAATGTGGTAAGGCTCCACATTCTTCGACGCTACGCCCACCGACCCCACAATCCCGTGCTCGCCGACTTTGACGCCACTCAGCACCGTAGCGTGGTAAGTCACCCGCGCCCGCGGCCCAATCTCCGTCTTGTGATTATCGACCAGCATGCCGTCGTTCAGATCGTGCGAATGCGAGTAGACGTTGGCATAGTCGGAAATCGAGCACCCCTCGTGAATAATGATTTTCCCGCGGTCATCCAGCAGCACATATTTGTGGATGGCGCAATTGTCCTCGACGGTCAGGTTATATCCGAAAGAGAATTCCACGTTGTGAAATATCTTCACGTTCTTCCCGCAGTGCTTGAAGATATGCCGCGCCAGCATGGCCCGCACCCGGTATCCCAGCCAGTGATTCAGCCCCACCGGCGACCGGTCATACATCATCCAGAACCAGATCAGCGGCTTGCGCTCGGCATATTTCACCGCATCCACGTCGCCGTAATATTCCGGTTCCAGCGTCGCGTTGCGCGGGTCAAACGAATGCACCAGGACGCGCTCCGCGAGTTGCAAAGACTCGCCCGGAGCGGCCCAAGGTCGTCCCAGATAAAGCTGGTGCAGCGCTTCGCACACCACATCGCTGCGATGTTCCGGATCGCGGTTCATGAACTCCCCATCAAACTGATCGATCCACTCCAGAAACGCTTTCTCCGCCGCTGGAACCGGGTTCAGCACGCGATATTCGTATCGAGTCATGGGCAGTCTCTCTTCTTCGAAAATGCAGGTGTGCAGCCGGGAGTTTCAAACATAGCACAACGCAAATGCTTTATAATTCGCGCCGCTCCCCTCAGGGAACTCAACCGGGACCCCGTGAACACTCTCGCCCGCAAGCTGCGCGCCACCGACTACTTCACGCTCGGTTGGGGAACCATGGTGGGCGTGGGCTGGCTGGTTGTGATGGACGACTGGCTGCTCCGCGGCGGCTCCCTGGGCACACTGCTCGGCTTCGTGATCGGCGGCTCGCTGCTCCTGCCCATCGGATGGGTCTACGGCAAGCTGGTCGTCGCCATGCCCGACGCGGCCGGAGAAATTGCCTACACCTCCGCGGTCTTTCCACGCCCCGTCAGTTTCGCCACCGGCTGGATGATGACCCTCGCCTATTTCATCGTCTGCCCGTGGGAGGCCGTCGCCGTCGGCCGCATCGCCGGTTACATCGTTCCCGGCCTCGATTCGATCGAACTCTACCGCATCGCCGGACGCCCGGTTTATCTTCCTCACCTCGTCATCGGCCTGACTCTGACCGCACTGCTCACCCTGCTGAACTATCGCGGCATCCGCCTCAGCGCAACCTTTCAGAACTGGACCAGCTTCGGCACGCTTGCACTCTTTATCATTTTCGTTGCCCTGGGCGTGAGTCGCGGCTCCGCGGAGAATTTCCCGCCTCTATTCACGCACACGCCGCTGATCTCGATTCTGCTCGTAATCCAGATCGTGCCCTACTTCATGACCGGCTTCGAATCGGTAGGCAAAGCAGCGGAGGAAGCCAGCCCCGATTTCCGCACCCGCGGCTTCTTCCGCGCGATCTGGATGGCGATCTTCGTCGGCATTCTTTTCTACGCCAGCATCGTCGCCGCGGTAGCATTCGTCGCGCCCTGGCGCCAGTTGACGGGAGAAAGATTCATGACCGCCGTAGCGTTTCAGCGGGCCGTGGGCTCGCGCTTCATCGTCAACGTCATTCTTGCCGCAGCTCTGTTGTCGCTGTTCAAATGCTTCAACGGAAATTTCGTAGCCGCCAGCCGTCTGTTCTTCGCGCTAGGTCGTCGCGGCATGGTCGACCCCCGCGTAGGAACCATCCACCCGCAGCATCAAACGCCGTCGAAGGCGGTGTTGTGCGTCGGTCTCGCCACCGCCGCCTGCATGCTGCTGGGCGACGCGATCCTGGTTCCAATCACCGAAGTCGGATCAGTTGCCTGCGCCATCGGATGGTCGGCCACCTGTGCCGCGTGCCTGGCGTTGGCCCGCAGAGCAGGGCCTGGCAAGATTATCCTGTCAACCGCGGAGCGCGCCCTGGCCGGGTTCGGCCTCGTAGTCGGAATCGCAATGGCGCTGATGAAGATCGTCCCGCTGGTCCCCGGCCACTTCACAATTTACGAATGGCTTGCGCTGGCAATCTGGATAGCGCTAGGCGCGATCTCATATTCAAGAATAGTCGCCCAACCCAAAACGTAATGCGCCTTCATCCCGTCCTTGGCGGCTCTTCTTAGCGACTCAGCGTAAGGTTTTGCCTCGTATCAGGGCACACCTTCAGGCGTGCCGTCAGCGGTGTTGGAATGTCTGCGCCTTCAGGCGCTGGATTTTGAAGCTCGAGTTGTCACACCGAGGGCTAAATTATTTCGCTGGCTCAGGCTTCAGCCGCGCCTGCGTCTCTGGATTCGCCACCGGAATCACCCGCGGTTCGCCCAGCGTGCCGGTAATTGTGTAGTTCGTGCTCGCACTCCCCGCCGCAGCCCGCGCCAGCTTCAGATCGAGTTCGCGCTTCAACGACACTGTCCCGCTCACCTGAAACTTTCCGGCGGGCGAATCCAGCTTCGCGTCCTTCATCTCGAGCGTGCCCGCATGCAATCGCGCGCGTCCGGCGAATCGCGTAACCTTCAACGATTCCTCATCTTCCCCAAGTGAAATATGGGGCAGCGTCGAATCCCTCACCTCGAACTGCAGCGCACCTTCGGCCGAGGGCCAGAATTCCGCCGGACACGAGCCCTTCACTTCGTAGCTGGCGTTCGCCGTGCCGGCTATCAACTCGTCTTTCATCGTATCCGCGAGCCGAGTCAGGGAAACTCCGCTCAGATTTCCGCTGCCGCTGCAAACTGCCGGTCTTACGCTGAAGTCTGCCTGCCACTCGCCACGAT
>Ga0075017_100000514_pt1 | contig 21709 bp, 20 predicted proteins | sample AleBraG_ABR_2012_FD_71475 | JGI IMG/M metagenome (GOLD analysis project Ga0075017, IMG submission 71475) | Freshwater sediment microbial communities in response to fracking from Pennsylvania, USA - Alex Branch Run_MetaG_ABR_2012 | ecosystem: Environmental > Aquatic > Freshwater > Creek >... | reverse complement strand
ACGCTGCAGTCGCTCACCGACGCGTTCAACTCGTCGCAGAGCAAGGTGAAGGTCAACCTCGTCAACCAGATCGACTACGTGCAGACCTTCACGAAGTACAAGGCCGGCCTCGCGAGCGGCGACCTGCCCGACATCGTGCAGCTGCAGGAGACCGACCAGGGCCAGATGATCGACACCGGTACGGTGCTGCCGGCGTCGGTGTGCGCGAAAGCCGACAAGTACAGCTTCGCCGACTTCCTGCCCCGGGTGATCAGCTACTTCACGGTGAAGGGCACGCAGTACGCGATGCCGTTCAACACGAGCGGCCCGGTCCTCTACTACAACAAGAAGGCGTTCACCGCGGCGGGCCTCGACCCCAACAAGCCGCCCACCAACTTCGACGAGGTGCGCGCCGACGCCCAGAAGCTCAAGGCCAACGGTGTGGAAGCGCCGCTCGGACTCAAGACGGAGCCCGGGTTCTTCGAGCACTGGCGCGGACTGGCCAATCAGCTCTACGTGAACAGCAGCAACGGCCGGAAGGGCACAGCCACCAAGACCGTCTACGACGACAAGGTCGGGCTGCAGATCTACACCTTCCTCTCGGGCATGGTGAAGGACGGCCTCGCCACCACCAACCCCGACCTCGGGAGCAGCAGTTTCGACAACCTGCTCGGCATCCGCAGCGGCACGCATGCCATGGCGTTCGACACCAGCGCGGCACTCGGCACCATCTCGTCGGTGCTCGCCGCCGGCAACGACCCCAACATCGACCTGGGCGTCGCGCCGCTGCCCGGCCCGACGGCGAACTCAAAGGGTGGCGTGCTCGTGAGCGGCGGCGAGCTGTTCATGGTGAACAAGTCCGCGCCCGAGAAGCAGGCCGCGGCGTGGGAGTACCTCAAGTTCCTCGACGACGCCGCCAACGTCACGAAGTGGGCCATCGGCACCGGCTACCTGCCGATCCGCAAGTCGTCGGCCGCCAGCACCGAGATGCAGACGTACTGGGCGCAGAACCCGTCGTACAAGGTCGCCTACGACCAGCTCCTCGACGGGCCGACCAACGTGGCGACGTCGGGCTCGGTGATCGGCAACTACACCGGCGCGCGTGACGCGATGCGCGACGCCGAGAACTCGATGTTCCTCAACGGCACGTCGCCGCAGCAGGCGCTGAAGGACGCGACCAGCAAGGCGACCGCCGCCATCCAGGACTACAACTCCCGCATCGGCGGGTAGAGGGAGCGCCATGTCGGAGCGACGGTTCCCGCGCGAAGAGGTCGAGACCGCCTTCGCCCGCTACTTCGCGCTCGGCCCGGTCCGCGAGGACTGGGAGGCGTGGGTCGACCTGTTCGTCGACGACGTCTTCTACCTCGATCACTGGTGGGGCCCGCTCCACGGCAAGGACGAGGTGAAGGTCTGGATCGCCGCGTCGATGGGCGGCGTACCCGAGATCTACACGGTGCTCGACTGGTACACGATCGAGAACGAGAAGGTCGTGTTCCACATGCAGAACCGGCGCGACAACCCCGACCCCGACGGGCCGCCCTACTTCGACTTCGCCGGGCTGTCGGTCGCGACCTACGCGGGCGACGGGTTGTGGGCAGGGGAGGAGGACTTCTGGGACCTCTCCGGCGCCCGCCGCACCGCGGCGGCCTACGCCCAGGCCTGCCAGAAGATGGGCGTCACCGACCCGGCCGACCGCATGACGCGCAGGTACTGGCCGGAGAGCCCGGCGTGGGCGCGCTACGACGGTCCGCCTCGGCCCACGTGGTTCGAGGGGACCGTGCCCGGCGTGCAACGCCCGAGCGAGCTCGCCGCGCTGCTCGCCCCCCTTCGTGAGGGACGCGCGTGACCGACCGACTCGATCCCGTTCGGCGTCAGTCAGCGCGGATATAGACGCCTGGCTGACGCCAAACGTGCATCAGCCCCGCTGGTCGATCGGGACGTAGGGGCGCTTGACCGGGCCCTGGTAGATCTGGCGCGGGCGGCCGATCTTGGTGGCCGGGCTCTCCATCATCTCCTTCCAGTGCGCGATCCAGCCGGGGAGCCGGCCCATCGCGAACAGGACGGGGAACATCTGCGTGGGGAAGCCCATGGCCCGGTAGATCAGACCGGAGTAGAAGTCGACGTTGGGGTAGAGCTTGCGGTCGACGAAGTACTCGTCTTCCAGCGCGACCTCCTCGAGGCGCAGCGCCAGGTCGAGCTGGGAGTCGTGGACGCCCAGCTCGTCGATCACGCGGTGGCAGGCGTCCTTGAGGATGCGGGCACGCGGGTCGTAGTTCTTGTAGACGCGGTGGCCGAAACCCGAGAGGCGGAAGGGGTCGTCGGGGTCCTTGGCCTTCTGCACGTACTTGCCGACGTCGCCGCCGTCGGCCTTGATGCGGTCGAGCATCTCGATCACGGCCTGGTTGGCGCCACCATGGAGCGGGCCCCACAGCGCGTTGATGCCGGCGGCGATCGAGGCGAAGAGGTTGGCCTCGCTCGAACCCACCAGGCGCACCGTGGAGGTGGAGCAGTTCTGCTCGTGGTCGGCGTGGAGGATGAGGAGCTGCTTGAGGGTGACCACCGTGTTGTGGCTCACCTCGTACTTCTCCGACGGCACCGCGAACATCATCGTGAGGAAGTTCTCCACGAGGTCGAGGCTGTTGTCGGGGTACAGGAAGGGCTGGCCGATCGACTTCTTGTACGAGTAGGCGGCGATCGTGGGCAGCTTGGCCATCAGGCGCAGGATCGAGAGGTTGACCTGATCGGGGTCGTGGGGGTCGTTGCTGTCCTGGTAGAAGGTCGACAGCGCCGAGACCACCGACGACAGCGTGCCCATCGGGTGCGCGTCCTTCGGGAAGGCGTCGAAGAAGCGCTTCGCGTCCTCGTGGAGGAGCGTGTGCTTGCGGATCGCGAAGCGGAACTCGTCGAGATGGTCCCGGGTGGGGAGCTCGCCGTAGATCAGGAGCCACGAGGTCTCGAGGAACGACGGCACCGGCACCGACACCAGCTCCTCGATGGGGATGCCGCGGTAGCGCAGGATGCCGGCGTCTCCGTCGATGAAGGTGATCGACGACTCGCACGAGGCCGTGTTCACGAAGCCGTTGTCGAGGGTCACCAGACCGCTCTGGCCCCGCAGCTTCGAGATGTCGAGCCCTTGCTCGCCCTCGGTGCCGACGACGACGGGGAGCTCGTACTCACGGTCCCCGTGTCGCAGTACGGCAGGCGCTTCGCTCATGGGTGCTTCCTCCTGGTCCGGCCCCAAGCTACACCCGGGGCCTGGGACGCCTTCCGGGCCGGCAACACGGAATTCACACCCCGGTGTCGTACCGTGGCGCCGTGCCGGCGGGGGTCCAGACGGGCGATCAGATGGTGGGGCGACGGCCCGTCGAATCGCCGTCGCGCGTGCCCGCGTGGGCCGGCGTCGTCGGCGCGTGGCTCGTCAGTCGCATGCTCTCGATCGGCGTGCTGCTCGTCGCGATGCACGACCCGGCGCGAGGCTCGCGCTTCGATCAGCTCGTCACCCGCTGGGACGGCGCCTTCTACCTGCAGATCGCCCGCGACGGCTACGGGCCCGTCGACATCCCGTTCCCGCGCTGGCCGTTCTTCCCGGGGTTCCCCGGCCTGATCCGCGTGGTCGGCGAACTCGCCGACGACCGCACGATGATCTTCCTCGTCAACCAGGCCGCCTTCCTCGTGGCGCTGTTCGGCCTGTACCGCCTCGCCGTGCGCCACGGCGGGCCGCGCGTGGCGATGCTCGCGGTGTGGGCGCTCGCGCTGTTCCCCGCGTCGTTCGTGTTCTCGATGACCTACCCGTCGGCGATCTTCCTCGCCGCGTCGGTCTGGGGCTTCCTGCTGGTGGAGCGGCACACCGTCGCCGGCGACCTCGGTGCCGGGCTCCTCGCCGCGGCGGCGGCTTCGGTGCGTCCCAACGGGGTGGTCGTCGCGGTGGCGTTGGTGGTCGCGGTGTGGTGGTCGTGGCGGCGGGTGCTGCTGGTCGCCGGGCCCGCGCTGGTGATGGTCGGCGGGTGGTGCTGGTACGTCCACGACCGCACCGGCGACGCGCTCGTGTTCCTCACCACCAAGTCGCGCTGGCAGGAGATCACCTTCGTGGGCCTCTTCTCGGGGCACGTGAAGTGGTCGATCGTGCCGCACCTGCTGCTCGCGGGCGCGGCGATCGCGGTGGTGGTCGTGCGGTGGCGCAAGCTGCCGGTGTCGTGGCTGGTGTTCGTGGGCCTCTACCTCGTGCCGTCGCTGCAGCTCGGCATGGTCGGGGTGGGCCGCTACGCCAACGAGTGCTTCCCGCCGTTCGTCGCCGCCGGGCAGGTGCTCGAGCGCGTCCGCACCCGCCGGCTCGTGCTCGCCTACGCGGTCTCCGCCCTCGGTCTCGTGGCCTTCGCGTACGTGAGCGGGCGGTACGAGCTCGTGCCCTGAGGCGCTGGTTCGCGCACGGCACTCGCAGGACAGGCGGAGCTTTCCGGTGCGGCTTCGCGTGCCTAACGGTCGCTAGGCTGAGCCGGTGACGTCGACCTCACCGTCTCCTGCCGCCCCCACCGGTGCCGAGCCCACGCTCGCCGACGTGATCCACAAGATCCCCGAGCGCTGCTACCGGAACCCCACCGCGAAGGGCCTCGCCTACGCGGCCCGCGACTTCGCCGTCTACGCGTTGATCGTCGCCGGGCTGCTCGCCACCGACACGTGGTGGTTGCTCGTGCCGCTCTGGCTGCTCGCCGGCCTCGCGGTCGCCGGGCTCTTCGTGCTCGGCCACGACGCCGCGCACGGTTCGCTGTTCCGCTCGAAGCGCCTCAACACGTGGGTTGCCCGCGCCGCGATGCTGCCCGCCGCGCACGTGCGCGAGGCCTGGGCCCTCGGCCACAACCGCATCCACCACGGCCACACGGTGCAGCAGGGCATGGACTTCGTGTGGCACCCCGTCACCGTCGAGGAGTTCCAGGCGATGAACCGCCTGCAGCGCCTCCGCCACCGCGTCGAGTGGTCGGCGATCGGCGCCGGGTTCTACTACGGCCGCCAGGTGTGGTGGAACAAGATGATGCGCTTCACGCCGCCGCAGAAATGGGCCGCGCGCATCCGCCGCGACAAGGCGCAGGTGATCGTGGCGCTGGTCGTCATCGGCGTGGGAATCGCCGCGCTCGGCTGGTTCCAGCACGGCGGCGCGCTCGGTGCGGCGTGGACGTTCGTGAAGGTCGCGCTGATCCCGTGGGCCATCTTCACGTGGCTCATCGGCTTCACCGTGTACGTGCACCACATCGGTGAGGACATCCCGTGGTACCCGCGCCGGGTGTGGAGCAAGTTCAAGGGTCAGATGGAGGGCACCACCATCCTGCGCACGCCGCGGATCATGAGCGTGTTCTTCCACAACATCTTCGTGCACGTGCCGCACCACGTCGACATGCGCATCCCGTTCTACGAGCTGCCGCGCGCCGCGAAGGCGATCCGCGACGCGTTCCCGGAGACGGTGCGCGAGCAGCGCTTCACGATCCGCAAGTACCTGCGCACCACGCGCAACTGCAAGCTCTACGACTTCGAGGGTGGCCGCTGGCTGCCGTTGTCGGCGTCGACGGGGACGTCGCGCGCACGCGAGGTGCAGCAGGCCGCGTGATCCACGCGCTGCCGTGCGACGGCCGCGCGTAGCGGCGACGCGGCGCGAGAGGCGGGCAGGGCACAAAGCCTCCTCTCAGGTGCATCCGGTCACGATGGGGTCCCCAGTCGTTCGACCCAGGAGTCACCAGTGAGCGAGCAGGTCCCCGGCCAGCCGGAGCCGGCGGTCCCCGCCGACCAGGCCCCGACCGTCCAGCAGCCCGCGTACCAGCAGCCCGCGTACCAGCAGCCGGTGCCCCCGACCATGGCTCCGCCCGTGCCGGAGGCGGCGGTGTCGTACGCGGCGCCCCCCGTCGCCGAGCAGGCGAGGCAGGGCGTCCACGTGCCGAAGTGGCTGGCCGCGGTGGCCGCGGTCGTGATCGTCGGCGCCGGTGGCTTCGCCGTCGGCAAAGCGACGTCCGACGACGGCTCGAACTCCCGACCTGCCGGCTTCTCCCAGACGGGCGGCCAGCAGGGTGGCTTCGGCCGGCAGGGCAGCAGCTCGGCCGGTCAGCAGTCCGGCGGCTTCGGTCAGCAGTCGGGCGGCTTCGGTCAGCGGGGTGGCAGCCCGAACAGCGGCTCCGGCCAGCAGTCCGGCGGGTTCGGCCCGCAGAGCGGCAACTCGCAGCAGGGCAGTCAGCAGTCGGGCGGCTTCGGTCAGCAGGGCGGCAGCTCGGGCAGCGGCTCGACCCAGCAGGGCGGCCAGAACGGGCCGATGACCCGCAGCGGCGGCAGCTGAAGCTTCCACGCATTCCCCACACATCGCAACGATTCCCCCCGCGAACGGGCCCCGTGGTCGACACCACGGGGCCCCGACGCGTCAGCGATCGATGGTCGGCGCCGCACCGCGTGCGTTCAGCCCATGAACGTGCGCCACTGCTCGATCCCGCCGATGCGGAACACGAAGTTGCGCGAGCGGGTCTCGCCCATGGTGGCGGATGGGTCCGCCGAGTAGAGGTGACCCGGGAACAGCACGGTGTCGTCGGAGACCGTCGCCAGCCGCTGCGTGAGGCTGAAGTACATCTCGTCGGGGTTCGAGCCCGGGAGGTCGGTGCGGCCGCACCCCTCGAGGAACAGCGTGTCGCCGGCGACGAGGCAGCCGTCGACGTGGAAGCACTGGCTGCCCGGCGTGTGGCCCGGCGTGTGCATCAGCGTGATCGGGATGTCGCCCACGAGCACCACGTCGCCGCTCTCGTGGAGGACGAGGTCGCGGTCGGAGAGCCCGGTGCTGCGCTTCACCCATTCGGCCTCGGCCGACTGCACGTGCACCGGCGCCTGCACGCCGTCGATCGCGAGCAGGTCGGCGAGGCCCTCGATCGAGTGACCCATGATGTCGCCGCCGCAGTGGTCGGCGTGGTAGTGGGTGGCGAGCGCGCCGGTGAGGCGCATGCCGTCGGCGTCGAGGATCTCGAGGATCTCCTGCACGCCGTAGGCGGGATCGACCGCCACCGCCTCACCCTTCTCGCGGTCGCCGATGAGGTACACGAAGTTCACCATCTGACGGGCGAGCATGTTCTGCTGCGCGAAGTCGCGCCCCGCGAGCAGCTGGCGGAAGTAGAAGCGATCGCCGGTCACGCGGTGACCTCGACCGGGGTGCCGAGCGGCAACTGCTTCGAGAGCATGGTGATGGCATCGTTGTCGATGCGGATGCACCCGTGCGTGACGCTGGAGCCGAGCACCGACGCGTCGTCGTTGCCGTGGATGCCGATCTCGGCGTCGCCGCCGTCGAACGTCTCGAGCGCGTCCGAGTGGCTCGACAAGCCGTACGCGTACGGGCCGTACACCGTGGTGGGGTCGATGGCCTTCACGAGGACCCGCAGGTAGTACTCACCGGTGGGCGTCGGCGTGGCGGGCGCGCCCACCGCAGCCTTGCCCTGGTAGATCTGCTGCGTGCCGCGGCTCACGGTGATCGTGTGCTGACCGAGCGAGACCTCGATGTGGTACGGGTTCGGCGACACCGTGACGTCGGTGCTCTTCACCCAGCCCGTGCTGCCGTTCGGGCGAACGGGAAGGAGCACCTTGACCCACCCGTCCTTCCGCTGCTCCTTCACGAGGAAGACCTGGGGGACCAGTGCGTCGGGGTAGTCGGGATCGACCTGCCACGGGTTGTCGAGCACTCGCGACGGCGTGGTGCTCGTGGGCGTGTCGTACACCGAGATCTTCGGCACGGTGGCCTTCACGGTCGCGGTGTAGGAGGTGTTCGCCGGGACGGTGGTGGTGACCGCGGCCGGACGCGAGATGGTGACGCCGGTCTTGTCGCTGACCTTGGCCTGGCCGCTGTCACCCCCGCCACACGCCGCGGCCGAGATCGGCAGTGCCAGGGCGATCGCGACGACGGAGGCGCGGCGCAGCAGGGCGCGTCGGGGCCGCGTGGAGGTCGTGCGCATCATGGGGAACAGTAGTGGTCGTCCCCGGCCGCTACCGTTCGCCCATGGCTCGTCGACAGCTGGTGGAGGCGAGTGAGCAGCTGGTCCGGCAGGTGCCGGAGTTCGCGCCGATCGTCGCCGAGGTCGGGCCGGCGGAGCTCGGACCGCGCCGACGCGGCGTGCCGGCCAACAGCCACTTCGCCGAGCTGGCCCGCATGATCTGCTTCCAGCAGCTCGCGGGCAAGGCCGCGTCCACCATCCACGGGCGTTTCGTGGCGCTGTTCGACGGCGACCCCACCCCCGAGGCGGTGCTCGCGGCGCCGGTCGAGTCACTGCGGGGCGCCGGCCTGTCGGGCAACAAGACCGCGTCGATCCGCGACCTCGCCGAGAAGGTGTCGAGCGGCGAGGTGGAGCTCGACCGCGTGGCGAAGCTCGACGACGACGAGCTCGTGCGCGAGTTGGTGGCGGTGCGGGGCATCGGCCGCTGGACCGCGGAGATGTTCCTGATGTTCCAGCTCGGTCGCCTCGACGTGTGGCCGGTCGACGACCTCGGTGTGCGCAAGGGCTACGGGCGCCTGTTCCGCCTTCCCGCGATGCCCACGCCGAAGGAGCTGCAGCCGCTCGGCGAGCCGATGCGCCCGTACCGGTCGGTGGCGGCCTGGTACTGCTGGCGCGTCGCCGACGTCGTCGAACCGTCGTCGTAGCCGTTCACCGGCCAGGCCGGTGCTCACCCCAGCGGCGCGTCATGTCGGCCGCGTGCTCGGCCAGGGGCGGGAGGCCGAGCCGCCGGCGGCGCTCCTCGACCGCGACGGGGTCGTCGAGGTGCCAGGGCACGAGCTCGCCGTCGTCGTCGAGCACGAATTGCGATCCGTAGAGCTGCTCGCGGCCGTCGTTCATGCGCACCCGGTCGTGCAGGTACGCGAGGTGCACGGGGTCGGCCTCGTCGAGGTCGACGGCCCACTCCAGGTACTCGAGGGCGCGACGCTGGAGTCCGACGTCGTCGATCGCGCGCTGGGCGACGAGCCACGCGGCCTCCTCACCGTCGTCGCCGACCAGGCTGATGCCGGGCCAGCACTCGTGGTCGTCGAGGATGTCCCAGAGACGTTCGCGCGCGTGCAGGCAGTCGGGCTGCTCGGCGAGGACGAGGAGCTCGTCGTGCAGGTCGGCGTCGTAGCGCCGGGAAACCCGTCGGGACCCCACGCCCCCGAGGATACGCTGACCCCTCTTCTCCCGTTCCGGCGCCTCCTCGCGTCGCCATGGGCCTCCAAGAGCGCCAAAACGGATCAGGTATGTCTTCGTCGTTCTCGCTCGTCGCCCGTGACCTGGCCCGCGCCTGGGGCAGCTTCACCGTGCTGGACGGCGTCGACCTCACGGTCGGGCCGCGCACGCGCCTCGGCGTCGTCGGTCCGAACGGCGTCGGCAAGTCGACGCTCCTGCAGTTGCTCGCCGGGGTTGCCACACCCGATCGGGGGAGCGTCACGCGCACGCCGCCGACGGCGCGCGTCGGCTACCTCCCGCAGGAGCCCGAGCGCGGCGACGAGACGCTCGGCGACTTCCTCGCGCGGCGCACCGGGGTGGCCGCCGCGGAGGCCGAGCTCCAACGCGCCGCGCACGCGCTCGGTGAGGGCGCGCCGGGCAGCGACGACGAGTACAGCGCCGCGCTCGACGTCTACCTCGAATCCGGGGCCGACGACTTCGCGGCGCGCGTCGGTACGGTCTGCGCGGATGTCGGCCTGCCCGAGCGGCTGCTCGCACTGCCGACCTCGGCGTTGTCCGGTGGGCAGGCCGCACGGGCATCGCTAGCGGCGATCCTGTTGTCGCGGTTCGACGTGTTCCTGCTCGACGAGCCCACTAACGACCTCGACTTCGCCGGCCTCGAGCGGCTCGAGCAGTTCCTCGACGAGTTGCCGGGCGGCGTCGTGGTGGTGAGCCACGACCGCGCGTTCCTCGAACGCACGATCTCGCGGGTGCTCGAGCTCGACGAGCACACGCGCCGCGGCACGGAGTTCGGCGGCGGCTGGCTCGGTTACCTCGAAGCGCGGTCGACCGCGCGTCGTCACGCCGAGGAGGACTACGCGACGTTCCAGGCCGAGAAGGCTCGCCTGGAGAGCCGGGCACGCATGCAGCGCGAGTGGTCGGTGCAGGGCAAGGCGAAGGCGAAGAAGGACGCGAGCGAGAAGGACAAGAACATCCGCCAATTCCGGCGCGCCACCTCCGAGAAGGTCGCGGCGAAGTCGAAGATCACCGACCGCGCGCTCGAACGACTCGACTCGGTCGACAAGCCGTGGGAGGGCTGGGACCTGCGCTACCAGCTCGCGGGGGCGCCGCGAAGCGGCGACGTCGTGATGCGCCTGCACGACGCCGTCGTCGCACGTGGCGACTTCCGCCTCGGCCCGCTCTCGCTCGAGGTCGGGTGGGGCGAGCGCCTCGCGATCGTCGGGCCGAACGGCACGGGCAAGACCACGTTGCTGCTCGCGCTGCTCGGCCGTCTGGCCGTGGAGGCGGGCGATCGCTACCTCGGCCCCGGCGTGGTGATCGGCGAGATGGACCAGGGCCGCGCCACCTTCGCCGGCGACGACACCCTGCTCGACGCCTTCATCGCCGCCACCGGGCTCACGGTCTCCGAGGCCCGCTCCCTGCTCGCGAAGTTCGGGCTGGGCGCCGAGCACGTGATCCGCGCCGCGTCCTCCCTCTCACCCGGTGAGCGAACCCGCGCCGTCCTCGCCCGGTTCCAGGCGCAAGGGGTGAACTGTCTCGTGCTCGACGAGCCCACCAACCACCTCGACCTTCCCGCGATCGAGCAGCTCGAGCAGGCGCTCGACGGCTACGACGGCACGTTGCTGCTCGTCACCCACGACCGTCGGCTGCTCGAAGCCGTGCACCTGACGCGCGCGATCACGCCTGCGGGCGAGGAGATCGAGCTCTGATCATGGGCATCGTCGATCCCACCCTCCTCGATCTCGGCGCCGACGCGCGTGTCGAGAAGTGGGTCGCGAGCTGGCCGGCGAACGCGAGCGGCCGTCCCTTGGGGCGGGTGGTCCGGCTCGACGTCGAGGCGTGCGTCGTCGGCACCGCGAGCGGTGCGGTGCGCGCACGCGTGCGCGGCAAGATCCGCAGGAGTGGCGGAGTGGTTGCCGGCGACTGGGTGCGCCTCGACGGCGCCGCTCGCGATGAGTGCTCGATCGAAGACCTCGCGCCGCGCTGGACGTGGATCGCCCGCCGCGACCCGCGCGGGCTGACCCAGGTGCTCGCGGCGAACGTCGACCTCGTGTTCGTCGCGGCGCCGGCCGATCGCATGAGCCTGTCGCGTGTGGAGCGGGAGGTCGCGATCGCGTGGGACGGCGGGGCGACCCCGGTGGTTCTGCTCACCAAGGCCGATCTCGACGACTCCGAAGCGGGGGAGCGGTTGCGCGAGCGCCTCGTCGGTGTCGAGGTGCTGCGCGTCAGCTCGCTCGTCGGCGACGGCGTCGACCAGGTGCGCGCGCTGCTGCAGCCGTCGCGCACCGCGGTGCTGCTGGGCCCGTCGGGCGCGGGGAAGTCGACGCTCGTGAACGCGCTGCTCGGCTACGACGCCGCCGCGACCGGAACGGTCCGCGAAGGGGACTTCCGCGGCCGTCACGTGACGACCTCGCGCGAGATCCACCTCGTGCCGACCGGTGGCGTGCTGGTCGACACGCCGGGGTTGCGCAGTCTCTCGCTCGCGCCCGACCACGGGGGAGTGGCCGCCGCGTTCCCCGACATCGAGGACCTCGCCGCCGAGTGCCGGTTCGGGGACTGCGGGCACACCAACGAGCCGGGGTGCGCGGTGCGCGCGGCGGTCGACGCCGGCGACCTCGATCCCGCGCGCTTCGCGAACTACCTCGCGTTGCAGTCCGACCTCGAGGTGGAGACCCGACGCGACGATCCCGCGGCGGCCCGCGAGGCGAGGACTGCGGCACGCGTGCAGCAGCGCGCCTCCAAGAAGTTCAAGAAGGACCGCGGGCACTGACCCGGGCCGCAGCGAGCGGCCCGGGGAGACTACGAGCAGCCGCCGCCCCAGGGTGCGGTGCCCTGCCACTGGTACAGGGACCACGCGACCTCGTCCTGGTCGTAGGGGCTCGCGGCGTTCGCAGGGACCCCGACGAGGTCGCCGCGCCCGGCGTGGGAGGCGGCGCCGTTCCAGGTGGCCTGCAGGAACTGGTAGGCGCCGAGGTAGGGGCCGGCGGAGTTGACGACGCCGTAGTTGCCGCCGCTCTCGCGGGCCCGCACGCACGAGAGGAACGGGTCGTCGTGGTGGGGACTGGTGCCCGGCGTGCCGCTGTAGCTCGGCGGAGGCGTGGGCGCGCTCGGCGTGCTGGTCGGGGCGGGCGCCGCGGTGGTCGTCGCAGCTGCCGCCGCGGCAACCTGGACCTGCTGCGTCTGGACCTGCGCCTGCGTCGCCGTGGCGGCGGCCGCGGCGGCCTGCTCGCGCTGCTGGGCCTCGGCGAGCTTGGCGTCGAGCGCGGCGCCCTGCGCCTTGAGGTCGGCGAGGGCCTGCTCCTGGGTCTGCCGGGCGTCGCGCAACGCCTGCTGCTTGGCGCGGAGCTGCTTGGCGGCGTTCCGGAGGGACTTGAAGGCCGAGTTGTCGTGGGCGTTCACCCGGTCGATCAGCTCGGCCCGGCGGGCGGCGGACGACGTGGTGTCACCGCTGATGACGGCCGACAGGCCGCTGCCCGACGACTTGTAGGCGAAGAGTGCCCGGGCGCGTGCCGTGGCCCGGGCCTTGGCGGCCTTGACCTTGAGGTCGGTGACGGCGGTCTCGTTGTCGCGCACTGCGGCGTCGGCCTGGGCGAACGAGGCGAGGGTGGAGAAGTACTGGGCGCTGAGGCGATCGGCCTCGGCGCGCAGATCGGCCGCGCTGGGGGCCGACGCGCTCGCGCCGGAGGTCTGCGCCGCAGCGGGGGCCGCGACGGGGATGGCGAGGCCGAAGAGGAGTCCCGTCGTGACGAGCGCGGTCGCGATCACCCGGGACGGCCGGAGACGGTCGTGCCGGGTCTGGCGCCGTGTCGTCTCGCCGGTATGCGGGGGCAAGTTCGTCGGTGCTCCTGTGTGGGGACGGGGCCCAACCCGCGCGCGAACCAACCTGACGCGTGCGGGAATCCCGCCACGCTAGTTGGGCGGGCCGGCCCGCGCTCGACCTGGGCACGGCTGGGCCGCGCCCGGGCCGCACCGGGGCCGGGAGTGGGCTGGGAAGAGAAGCGCGTCACCGCAGGTCAGGGGCAATTTCGGTAGCGTCGGGCCGATGCCGATCGAGCCGCCGCCCAGCCGCTGGGCCCTGCCGGACCCTGCCACGGCGGGGGATCACGAGGTCGCCGGGGTCGGCGCCGACCTGGAGCCGGGCACCCTGCTCGCCGCCTACCGGGCCGGCCTGTTCCCGATGCGTCTCGGCGGGCTCGGCGGCTTCGGGCGGCGGATCGGCTGGTGGTCACCCGATCCGCGGGGGATCATCCCCCTCGACGGGCTCCACGTGAGCCGGTCGCTGCGGCGGTCGTGTCGCGACTTCGAGGTGCGCGTCGACACCGCGTTCGAGCAGGTGATGAAGGGCTGCGCGGACCCGAAGCGACCGCACGGGTGGATCGACCGCTCGTTCGTGAGGGCCTACACGCAACTGCACGAGCTCGGGTGGGCGCACAGCGTGGAGACGTGGCAGGTCGACGACACCGGCCGGGACGCGCTCGTGGGCGGGCTCTACGGCGTGGCGATCGGCGGCCTCTTCGCCGCCGAGTCGAAGTTCCACCGCGTGCGCGACGCCTCGAAGGTGGCGGTGGTCGCGCTCGTCGACTTGATGCGCGGGGGCGGCGGCCGGCTCGTCGACGTGCAGTGGACCACCGACCACCTGCGCACGCTCGGCGCGGTCGACGTGTCCCGGGAGGAGTACCTGGCGCTCGTCGCCGACGCGATCGCAGCCCCGACCATGACGTGGTTCGGGTGAGTAGATTGCGCGGCCATGGCTGACATCGTCGTGTACCACAACCCCGCGTGCAGCAAGTCCCGCGGCGCCGTCGCGATCCTGGAGGAGCGCGGCGACGCGGCCGAGATCGTCGAGTACCTGAAGACGAACCCGAGCCGGGCCGACCTCGAGCGCATCGTCGACGCGATCGCATCGGAACCGGCCTCCGACGAGCCCGCCGCGCTGGTGCGCAAGGACAAGCGCTTCGGCGAGCTCGGCCTCGACGCGAGCGACTACGTGGCCAAGGAGCAGGTCGTCGCGCTGCTGCTCGAGCACCCCGAGCTCATGGAGCGACCTGTCGTGTTCGTCGGGGAGCGCGCGGTGATCGCGCGTCCGAGCGAGCGCGTACTGGAGCTCCTGACCTAGACGCCCGCGGGAACGGGCGTGCGCGGCTGCTCGTCGCCCTCGTCCGCGGCCGGCTCCTCGCTCGTCCCCTTGCTCGTCCCCTCGAGGTCGAGCTTCGGCAGGAACGACAGCCACTTCGGGAACCACCAGTTGGCGTCGCCGAGGATCTCCATCGTCGCAGGCACGAGCATCATGCGCACGATCGTCGCGTCGACCAGCACGGCGACCGCGAGCCCGAGGCCGAACATCTTCACCTCGGGCGTCGGGTTCAGCACGAACGCGCCGAACACGAAGATCATGATCAGTGCGGCCGACGTGATGACGCGCGCGGTGCGGGCGAGACCGCGCACCACACCGAGACGCGTGTCACCGGTCTTGTCGTACTCCTCGCGCACACGCGTGAGCAGGAACACCTGGTAGTCCATCGACAGGCCGAACAGGACCGCGAACATCATCATCGGCACGAACGCGGTGATGGGTACGGTGCTCTGCAGCCCGACGAGGCCCTTCATCCACCCCCACTGGAACACCGCGACGGTCACGCCGTACGCGGCGGCCACCGACAACAGGTTCATGATCGCGGCGGTGAGCGGCACCAGGATCGAGTGGAACACCAGCATCAGCAACAGGAACGACAGCAGCACCACGGCGAGGATGAACCAGATGAGGCGCCCGCCGACGCGATCACCGATGTCGATGAACGTCGCGGTCAGCCCACCCACGTAGGCCTTTGCTCCGGACTCGCCGACGGCTCGTGGCAACACGGTGTCGCGCAGCGTGCCCACCAGATCCTTGGTCTGCACGCTGTCGGGTGCGGAGGTGGGGATCACCGCGATCTGCGCGACCGCGCCGTTGGGGCTGATCTGCGGCGGCGCCACCTCGGCGACGCCGGGGGTCTTCTCCACTGCGGCGGCGATCGCGTCGGCCGCGGCGCCGTCGTTCGGTGTCGGCAACTGCACCACGACGAGCAACGGCCCGTTGGCGCCCTGCCCGAAGCCGAGAGCGATGAGGTCGAACGCCTGGCGCTGGGTGACATTCGACGGGAGGTTGCCGTCGTCGGACTCGCCGAGGCGCATCGACATCACCGGCCACGCGAGCGCAACGAGAACCGCGACCGCGAAGATCGCGAACGGCCACGCGTGGCTCGCGACCAGGTGGGCCCACTTCTCCCACACCGTGCTGCGCGGCGACACCGGATCCGGATGACCGGCGGCCCTCGCCCGGTCGGCAGCCCGATCAGGATGGTGCAGCAGGCTGGGCACCTTGAACTTGTCGATCTTGTTGCCGACGATCGCCAGCACCGCGGGGAGCAGGGTGAGCGCGGCCGTCATCATCACCAGCACCATGAGTCCGGCCATGTAGCCGAGACGCGCGACGTACGGGATGCCCGACACCGCGAGGCCGCAGATCGCGATGACGACGGTGGTGCCGGCGAAGAGCACCGCGGAGCCCGCCGTGGCGACGGAGCGGCCGATCGCGGACTCGATGTCCAAGCCGAGCGCGCGGTTCTCGCGGTAGCGCGACACGATGAACAACGAGTAGTCGATGCCGACGCCGAGACCGATCATCTGCGCGAGCGTGGGTGCGAGCGTGCCGATGTCGGTGAACGCGGCGACGATCTTGATCAACGAGAAGCCGACGAGGAGCCCGAACAGCGCGGTGGTGATCGGCAGTCCCATCGCCACCACCGAACCGAATGCGAACAGCAGCACGACCACGGCGGCGAGCAGACCGATCAGGTCGGCGTTGCCCGCCGGCGGCTGGTGCGCGTAGTCGATCACCGCGCCGCCGTACGCGAGGCGCACCCCGGCGTCGGCCGCGGGCGCGGTGGCGGTGGTGATCCGGTCGTAGATGTCCTTGGGCAGCTGCTGCGCGGCGACGTCGAACTGCACCGTCACGAGCGTGATGCGCCCGTTCTTCGAGATGATCGCGGGGCCGAGCGGACCGTAGGGATCGGTCACGCTCACCACGTGGGGAAGCTTCTCCAGGTTGGCGACGCTCTCGGCGATCGCGGGTTGGACCTTTGCCGAGGTGATCCCGGCGTCGGACTGGAACACGACCGACGCGCTCTGGCCCGACGCGCTCGGGAAGTCCCGGATCAGCAGGTCGAGGGCCTGCTGCGACTGGGCCCCCGGGATCTTGAAGTTGTCGGTCTCCTGGCCGTCGAGGCCCTTGGCCAGGAGGCCGACGGAGACCGCGAGGATCAACCAGGCGACGACGAACCACCACTTGTGGCGGGCCGCGGCCCGCCCCAGGCGCTCCAGCATTCCTGACACCCTGCCTCCACGGGGTCACGGGACCCGCCGCACGCGGGCCTGTGAGTGGATCGGCCTCCGGGGGACGCACCTTGACGGGACATCCGTCCCCTGGGCCGGTCGGTTCCCGGGCCGAGGGTGAGCCCGTGCCACCATGCGCCCGTGGATCTCGGGTTCGGGGAGGTGGAGTTCGTGGAGCCGTCGGCCCGGGGCCGACGCTTCGCGGTGACCCGCAACGTGCACCTCGACGACACCGACGCCTCGGGCGCGGTGGGCATCGACGCCGTCGCCCGCTTCCTCCAGGACGTCGCCACCGACGACGCCCACGACGCCGGCCTCTACGAGAACGCCCAGGGTGTGTGGGTGCTGCGGAGGGCCGACGTGGTGCTGCGCCGACGTCCCGTGCTCTATGACCGGATCCACCTCGTCACGTTCTGCAGCGGCTCGGGCCCTGCGTGGGCCGAGCGGCGCACGCGGATCACCGACGAGGCCGGCGACGTGCTGGTGGAGTCGGCCGCGATCTGGGTGTACATCGACCGGGAGCGTGGCCGGCCCGTGCCCCTCGACCCGGAGTTCGCCGAGTGGTACGGGGAGTCGGCGATGGGCCGACGGGTGCGCGCCAAGCTGGTGCTGCCGCCGCCGCCCGCCGACGCGGCGTCGCGGCGGTGGCCGGTGCGCCACGCGGATTTCGACATCCTCGACCACGTGAACAACGCCCGTTCGCTGGAAGCCGTCGCCGACGAGCTGGCACGGCGGGCGCCGGGCGCGCGACCCGTTGCGTTCAGCGTCGAGTACAAGGGCATGCTCGAGCGCGGCGACGACATCGAACTCCGGAGCAGCTGGGAGCGAAGCACCCTGGCCGGCGGGACCGGCGTGGTCGGAGCCTGGCTGCTCGTCGACGACGACGTCCGGGTGTCGGCCCGGGTCCGGGTCAGCCACCTACACTGACGGCGCTCTGGACGCCATCCCGCACGACGCGCTGACCGGACGCCGGTGCCTGGTCACCGGCGGTCTCGGCTTCATCGGATCGAACCTCGCCCTCGACCTCGCGCGTCGGGGTGGCCAGGTGACGGTCCTCGACGCGCGCGTGCCCCGTCACGGTGCCAACCCGTTCAACCTCGTCGCCGACGGCGCGCAGGAGGCCGATCCGCGCGTCCACGTGATCGAGGCCGACCTCGCCGACTCTCGTGCGGACATCCGGGAGGCGGCCGAGGCCGCCGACTACGTGTTCAACCTCGCGGGCCAGGTCAGCCACGTCGACTCGATGAACGACCCGCTCTTCGACCTGTCGGTGAACACCACGAGCCAGTTCGCGTTCCTCGAGCTGCTGCGCGCGGTGAACCCACACGTGACCGTGGTGTACACGTCGACGCGCCAGATCTTCGGCAAGCCGAAGTACCTGCCCGTCGACGAGGAGCACCCGGTGAACCCCGTCGACGTGAACGGCATCACCAAGTACGCGGCGGAGCAGCTGCACCTCCTGTACCACGACGTCTACGGGCTGGGGGCGTCTGCGGTGCGTCTCACCAACGTGTACGGCCCGCGTCAGCGCCTCACCGACGATCTGCAGGGCTTCCTGCCGATCTTCGTGCGCCGCGCACTGGCCGACGACACGATCTCGGTGTTCGGCGAGGGTGATCAGCAGCGCGACTGCCTCTACGTCGACGACGTCGTCGAGTGCCTCGAGATCGCGGCGCTCACGCCCGACGCGGCAGGCCAGATCTTCAACGTCGGCAACGACGAACGGCTGTCGCTCGCGGAGATCGCGCAGTGCGTCGTCGACATCGTGGGGCAGGGGCGAGTGGAGCACGTTCCCTGGCCCCCCGACCGCGACGCGATCGACATCGGCTCCTACTTCGGCGACTCGTCGAAGGCGAAGCGGGTGCTCGGTTGGGAGCCGCGCACGCCGTTCGCGGAGGGTGTGGCCCGCACGGTGGCGTTCTACCGCGAGCGGATGGCCTGGTACTCGTGACGGCCGACGCCGCCGGCATCCCGGTCGTCGACCTCGCCCGCCACGCCGCGTCGCTCGAACCGGCGCTGTCGGACGCGGTGGCGCGGGTCACCCGGTCGGGGCAGTACCTCTTTGGGCCCGAGCTCACCGCCTTCGAGGAGGAGTTCGCCGCGTTCACCGGGCGGCGCCACTGTGTGGGCGTCGCGTCGGGCACCGACGCGCTGCGTCTGTCGCTCGTGGCCATGGGCATCGGCCCTGGCGACGAGGTGTTGGTGCCGGCGTTCACCGCGGTCCCCACCGCGGCCGCGGTGTGCGCGGCCGGTGCCACGCCCGTCTTCGTCGACGTGGAGCGCGCGACCGCCACCATCGATCCCGAGGCGGCCGCGGCCGCGGTGACCGACCGCACCCGCGCCGTGATCCCGGTCCATCTCTACGGGCGGCCGGCCGCAATCGCCGATCTCGGCCCCGATCTCGGCCTGCCGGTGCTCGAGGACGCCGCGCAGGCCGCCGGAGCGCTCACCGCCCCCCTCCCTGGGCAGTCGGGGTCGGTCGCCGCCGCGTACAGCTTCTATCCCACCAAGAACCTCGGCGGGATCTGCGACGGTGGCGCGGTCGTCACCGACGACCCCGCGCTGGCCGCGGAGCTTCGCCTGCTGCGCGCCCACGGCGTCACCGACGCCTACGTCCACACTCGCGTGTCCACCAACGCCCGCCTCTCCGATCTCGCGGCCGCCGCGCTGCGGGTGGGGCTGCCCCGGCTCAGCGCCGACAACGACCGGCGGCGGGACATCGCGGCCCGCTATCGCGAGGCTGCGCCCGGGCTCACCTGGCACCCCGATCACCCGCGGCACGTCTACCACCTGTGCGTGGCCCGTGTGCCCGACCGCGACGCGTTCCGGGCTGCGGCGCCGTTCGGGACCGGCGTGCACTACCCGCTGGCGCTCACGCAGCAGCCCGCCTACGCGGCATTCGTGCGGGGCGCGTGCCCGGAGGCGGAGGCGTGGGCCGCCGAGTGCGTATCCTTCCCCTGCTTTCCGGAGATGACCGACGACGAAGTCGAGGCGGTGTGTCGAGCGATCCCGTGAACCCGGCCGTCGTCGCCGTCTCCGCGTTCTTCCCCTGTTTCAACGACGAACCCACCATCGCGTCGATGGTGAACGTCGCGTTCGGCGCGCTGGAGCGCGCGGGGATCACCGACTGCGAGGTCATCGTCGTCAACGACGGTTCCACCGACGGCTCGGCCGTGGTGCTCGCCGAGCTGGCCCGCAAGGAGCCGCGGCTGCGCGTCGTGACCCACGACCACAACCGCGGCTATGGCGGCGCGCTGCTCTCGGGCTTCGGCGCGGCCACCAAGCAGTGGGTCTTCTACACCGACGGAGACGGCCAGTACGACCCTGCGGAGATCGAGTTGCTCATCGCCCGCGCGTCCGTCGACGTCGACGTGGTGCAGGGCTACAAGCTGCGTCGCGCCGACGGCATGATCCGCACGATCGTCGGCCGCACGTACCACTGGTTCGTGAAGGTGGCCTTCGGCCTCGCCATCCGCGACACGGACTGCGACTTCCGCCTGATCCGGCATTCGAAGCTCGATGAGATCGAGCTGGTGCACACCACCGGTGCGATCACCGTGGAGCTCGTCCGCAAGCTGCAGGACGCCGGCGCCGGCTTCACCGAGGTCGGCGTGCACCACTACCGGCGCGTGTTCGGCAAGTCCGAGTTCTTCCGCATCGGCGCGATCGCGCGCACCCTCACCGCGCTCGCGGGCCTCTGGCTGCAGCTCGTCCTCCTGCGCCGCGGCCGGAAATAGCGCACCTCGCTCCCTCCTCCCACCGAGGTTGCGTCGTGCGGAGGTCGTAGGCGCCTGCGAGCGACGCAACGTGTGGTCGGTCAGGCGGGTTTGGTGGCGAGGAGGAAGACGGACGTGCCGACGGCGATGTCGTGGTGGGCGAGCCAGCGGCGCTCCTGTGCGGCGAGGGGCGCGAACACCCGGTCGAGGGCGCGCCGGTCGACGTCGGACTCGTCGGGCAGGGTGCTCGACGGGCGGCGCACGCGGTCGAGGGCGCCGAGCGCGGCTGCGGCCGGCGCGAGGAACGAGTGCGCGTACGTGGCGCGCTCCGTGCGCAGACCCGCGGCCTCCACCAGCGCCCGGAGCCGACCCCGCCGGTAGCGGCGCTTGCCGTGCACGATGTCGTCGTGGCCCCGTCGCAGCGCCTCGAACGCGGGCTCCACCAGCACGAGGGCACCACCGGGACGCAGCACGCGCGCGAGCTCGTGGACCGCGGCGACGTCGTCGTCGACGGTGTAGAGGACGGTCACCGCGATGGCGATGCCGACGGAGGCGGACGCGAGCGGGAGTGCGGTGATGCTGCCACGTACCGGGCGGGTGCCCGGCCGGCGCTCGCGCACGAACGCGAGCGCATCGGGGGAGATGTCGACGCCGAAGAGGGCGCCGTGCTCCGCGAGCCATGCTCCGTTGCCGCCGGGCCCGCACCCCGCGTCGAGGATGCGCGACGCGGCGGCGGCCTGCAGGTGCGGTGCGAGGAGATCGGCGACGAGCGCACGCGTGCTGCGGTACCACCAGTGCGCGTCCTCGACTGCGGCGATCCGCGCGTACTCCTCGATCTCCACGCGGTGACGCTAGCCCGACGTACGGCCCGGATCGGTTCAGTGAGCGGCGACGCGAAGGGTGTCGATGACGAGGTCGGAGGACGACCACGCCTGCACGCCCACCCGGTCACCCCGGGCCGCTGCGCGGTCACGTTCGACGGAGGCGCGCGCCAGGTCGTCGACCGTCATGACCTCGGTGCCGTTCACCGACGCGGTCAGCGTCTCGCCGTGCACCTCGAGGCGCACCGTGAGCCTGCCGTACATCGTGCTCGGGTCCTCGGCCGCCACGCGGGCGATCGGGTTCCACAGCTCACGGTCCTCGAGCCACTGGCGCACGAGGAAGCCACCGCCGTCGTAGATCGGGTCGATGTCGAAGCTGTAGCCCGACATGCGGCCCTCGTCGTCCACGCTCGCCCGGAACAACACGCCGAGGCCGGGGCCGGAGCGGAAGTCCACGTCGACCTCGAGGGCGAAGTCGGGGGCGGTGGTGACGTCGGCCAGTGCCCAGCGCTCGTCGGCCCGCCGCATCACCAGAGCGCCCGCGTTGCCCACCTCGACGAGCGGCACGGCGTTGCCGAGCTGCCAGTCGCTGCCGGCGGTCACGAAGACCTCCTCGGGCTCGGGCTCGGGCTCCGGCTCCGGCTCCGGCTCGGGCTCGGGCTCG
>Ga0075017_100000513_pt1 | contig 21778 bp, 24 predicted proteins | sample AleBraG_ABR_2012_FD_71475 | JGI IMG/M metagenome (GOLD analysis project Ga0075017, IMG submission 71475) | Freshwater sediment microbial communities in response to fracking from Pennsylvania, USA - Alex Branch Run_MetaG_ABR_2012 | ecosystem: Environmental > Aquatic > Freshwater > Creek >... | reverse complement strand
CGAATGGCCCGGAACAATTCGTTGGGCCTCGATCGCGTAATGCCCGGCCGCGGTGACCTGGCGCGCCACCTCCGTCGGCGAGACCGCACCGTCCGCACCGACCAGCGTGTCCAACGGAACGGCGGCGGGCTCAGCCGAGTACCCGTCGACCGGCCGGTAGACCCGGCTCAATTGCCAATGCCCGAGCAGAACGCACGCCACGATCACGATGAAGGCGGATATCGCCAACGTCGCTGGGCTCCTGGAAGGGGGCGCGGTGGCCATCCGGTCACAGTAGCCAGTCGGTCTGAGCAGCAGGCCCGATCGCTCGAAGCTCCGGAGGTACGCTCACGCGGTGTCACGCTGGGCCAGGCCACCTGGGCTCCCCGTGTTGTGCGCCGCGATCATGCTGGTCTTCGGGGCGCTGACCGGCTGCGCAGCACGCGCGGGCACGAACACCGACAGCGCGAAGGGCGGCACTTCCGGAGCGTCGGGCATCGACACAGTCGGGACGACCAGATGGCACGGCTCCTCCGGTCCGCGGGTGGCGATGGTCCACGGCACAACGTTGGCCGGGCAGCCGCTGGCCACAGGTCCGCTTCAGCACGAAGTCGTCGTGATCAACGTGTGGGCCTCGTGGTGCTACCCGTGCCGTAGCGAGTCTCCGGCCCTCGCGACCGTGGCGCGCGCGACCGCGGGGAAGGGCATCGCCTTCGTCGGAGTGGACGAGCAGGACACCAGTGCCGCGGCGAAGCATTTCGCCGCGTCGGTTCGGGCGACGTATCCGAGCGTGGTCGACAGCGACGGCCGCATTCTCGCCGGTTTGATGATCGTTCCTCCTGATGCGATTCCGAGCACGCTGATCTTGCTGCCGGACGGCCATGTAGCGGCGCGGATCATTGGTCCGGCAACCGCAGCGGGCCTCCTCGCCCTGTTGAGGCCGCTCGAGAAATCCGTCTAGAGCAGTCGAAAAGGCCTCCGAAGGCAATTTGCAACCGAATGCAGTGACCATTCGAGATCAATTGATCACTTTCAGTGACGAATCAAGTGTGTTGACCGTCCGTTTACCCGGGACGCCGCAGATACGCCAAAATCTCGCTCTCGAACCGCTGTGCAACGGGTGTGAAAGATCTAAGGTGGCGCTGGCCGGGGTGGGCGTTACGCCTAACTTCCCTGGTCATGGCAGCGCACTCCTTGGCGAGAAGGAGGCTCATGTGGCTTTGGTTGCTGCGGTAGCTCCGGTGGCGTGGCGCTCGCGCCTAGCCACAGCCTCCGCGTATTTCGCGCTGACCAAACCCCGCATCATCGAGCTTCTCCTCGTCACCACGCTGCCGGCGTTGATCATCGCCGCCAACGGTCTGCCTTCGGCTCAAGTCGTCGCCGCCACCCTGGCCGGCGGTGCCCTCGCCGCCGGCAGTGCGAACGCTCTGAACTGCTACCTCGACCGGGACATCGACGCAGTCATGCATCGCACCTCGGCGCGACCGCTCGCACGGGGGACGGTGACGCCCACCGGCGCCTTGGTGTTCGGCCTGGTCCTCGGCGTCGTCGCGACGGTTGGTCTGTGGCTGACGACGAACCTCCTGGCCGCAGCTCTGACAGCTCTCGCTATCGCGTTCTACGTGCTCGTCTACACCGCGGTGTTGAAGCGCCGGACGGCGCAGAACATCGTTTGGGGGGGAGCGGCGGGTTGTATGCCGGTCCTCATCGGTTGGGCGGCCGTGACGGGCAGCCTGTCCTGGACGCCGGTCATCCTGTTCGCCGTCGTCTTTCTCTGGACGCCGCCGCATTTCTGGGCTCTGGCGTTCCGCTTCCGCAGCGACTACGAAGCGGCCGGCGTTCCGATGCTGCCGGTCGTTGCGACAGCGCCCGCAGTGACCAAACAGATCGTCGTGTACTCATGGGCGATGGTCGGGACGTCGCTCCTGCTCGTCCCGGTCGGACATCTGAGCGGCGCGTTCCTGGTAGCGGCCGTCGCCCTGGGCGCCGTCTTCATCCGTGAGGCGCACGCGCTGCGCGGTCGAGTTCTGCGCGGACAGGACCCGCGCCCCATGCGGCTCTTCCACTGGTCGATCACGTATTTGAGCTTGCTCTCACTCGCCGCGGCACTCGACGTGCTCGTGCGTTCCTGGATCCGCTGATGATGTCGACTGGAGGCACGCCATGAGCAGACCAGCGCGCGCGACCGCCGTCGCGGTCGCGGCCGTCGCCGTCGTGGCGGTTGCGGTGGGCGTGTTCATCTACCTGATCGCGTACCCACCGACCGTGGCCGCGGCTTCGACCGGATCGGGCGAGGCGAACATCACCCTGCAGACCGTCCCCGCGTACGGCCTCGAGCCCCACCCGACGTGGGTCTCGTACATGATCAAGAATCAGAGCGGGCAGTGGGAGCACACCACGATGTTCCAGGTGCCGGCGCACAGCTTGGTCCACTTCACGATCTATCAGTTCGACACCGGCAGCCCGCTGCGCAACCCGTTCATGAATGAGGTGTCCGGGACGGTCGGTGGGGTCGAGATCCTGAACGGGCAGCCCACCCGCATCGTCGATGGCGCGGCCGGCAACGGAATCGGGCACTCGTTCGCGATCCCGGCGATGAATGTCTCGGTCGTGCTGCCCGGCGTCGACCCGAACGCCAAGAACCCGTGCAGCACTCCAGCCCCGTGCTCGACATCCTTCGACCACAACGAGGTGCAGTTCACGATCCGGACCGGTGCGCCCGGAACGTTCGTCTGGCAGTGCTTCGTCCCGTGCGCGCTGGGCTATCCGCTCGGATTCGGTGGTCCGATGTCGACCCTCGGGTACATGAACGGCTTCATGAAGGTGGTCGCCTGATGTCGGACGAGCACGCACCCGCGACGCCCCCCGCGGCCGCCGAAACGGCTTCGGAACCAACGGACCGCCAGCACCTGCTGCGCATCGGCATCATCTGGATCGTGCTGTCGCTGATCGCGATGCCGCTGGTCTATTTCGTCTGGGGACCGCACTTCCCACCGGGCAACGGGAGCGATCAGGCGGCGTCCCAACAGCACGACAACGCCGTGCTGGCGACGATCGCGGTGCCGGTCTTCCTGTTCATCTGGGTGTATCTCGGCTACGCCCTGGTCAATTGGCGCATCCGGTCCGACACTCCGGTCAGCGAGCTCCCCGACGGCCCACCCGTTCGCGGACACATCGGCTTCCAGACGACCTGGCTCATCGTGACCTCGCTCACCGTGCTCTCGCTGTTCGTCTACGGCACCGCAGAGCTGGTCAAGACGTCCGGGGCCGGCACCGGGTCCGGCGGCGCGCCGATCTGGACGCCTGCCGGCTACTCCAGCAACCTGACCAAGAGCAAGCTCCTGCAGGTACAGGTCATCGGCCAGCAGTGGCGCTGGACGTTCCGCTACCCGCAGTACGGCGGGGTGGAGACTTCTCAGCTCCTGCTCCCGGTCGGGCAGGCCGTCCAGTTCAACGTGACGTCGCTCGACGTGATCCACTCGTTCTGGGCGATCGACCTCGGGGTCAAAGCCGATGCGAACCCGGGCAATAACAACATCGCCTTCGTAACGCCGAACCGGCTGCAACTCATCAATATCCGGTGCGCCGAGTTGTGCGGGATCTACCACGGCTCGATGGCCACCAACGGCCAGGTCGTGTCGCACGCCGACTTCGACCGGTGGATCGTGACGCAGGTCGTCCTGCACGCGCGGTTGATCCCGCAGCTGCCGCCGTACGAGGACTACTACCTGCCGCAGACCGACGGCGGTTACTACGACCCCGGCACCAACCCGCTCCCGCCAGTGGATACGGGCTTGGCACCGCCGTCGCCCACCCCGAGCTCCGGCCAATAGGAGGCAGCCGACATGGCAACCGACATAACCGCCGGCGCCACCGTTCGCGCTGGTGGCGAGCCGGCAGACCCGGCCGCCACGACCAACGGATCCTGGTGGGCCCATCCGAACATCGCTTACGGAGTCGTCGGCGCCGCAGCCGGGTACGCCCTGGGCCACTGGTTTGGCAACTGGCTGGCCAACGGATTCCAGCAGATCCAGGGCATGGGCCAGAACGACTACGCCGTAGTGCTCGGCTATCTTGGCGGCACCATCGGCTGGCTCGCGGGCATCGGCGCGGTGACCTACCCGCTGCTGAAGTTGCTCGGATACCAGGCCACGGCCCAGCACGAGACCAAGCGGTCGCTGCGGTCATACTTCGGCTACACCCTCGATCACAAAGTCGTCGGCGTGCAGTACCTCGCGGCGATGCTCGTCTACTTCTTCGTCGGCGGCATGTTCGCGCTCGCCATCCGGACCGAACTGTTATCGCCCACCAACCATCTGCTGCCGCCGGGCAAGTACCTGGAGGTAGTCGGCGAGCACGGCACGATGATGATGATGATGATGACCTCCGCGGTCATCGGGCCGTTCGGCAACTTCTTCGTCCCGCTGATGATCGGCTCCAGAAAGATGGCGTACCCGAGGCTGGAGGCGCTGTCGTTCTGGATCACGCCCGCGGCGTTCGTCGTCCTGCTGTCCGGCGTCCTGCTCGGGGGCTTCCCGACCGGCTGGACCGGTTATGCACCGCTTTCCATCGAGGCTACGCAGGGCCAGGACTCGTATCTGGTCGCCTTCGGCCTGATCACGATCTCGATGATTATCGGTGGCTTCAACATCATCGCCACCATCATCAATTACCGCGCGCCCGGGATGACGTGGACGCGGCTGCCCTTGTTCGTCTGGGCGATGCTCGTGACGGCCATGTTGATGGTCCTCGCCGCACCGGTGCTGGCGATGGCCGGCTACTTCTCGATCCTGGATCGAACGGTGCAGACCGCGCTGTTCGATGTCAACCACGGCGGCAGCCCGTACTTGTGGCAGAACCTCTTCTGGTTCTTCGGACACCCTGAGGTCTACATCCTTGCGCTGCCCGGATTCGGCATCGCGCTCGAGTTGCTGCCGGTGTTCGCCCGCAAGCCTGCATTCGCTTACCGCACGGTGGTCGCGGGCATGGTCGGGGTCGGGCTCCTGAGTTGGTTCGTGTGGCAGCACCACCTGTTCGTGAGCGGCATCAACCCCGACATGCGGCCCGTCGTGATGCTCACCACCGAACTCATCTCGATCCCGACCGGCATCGTCTTCCTCGGCGCGGTCGGCACGTTGTGGCGCGCGAAACTCCGCCTCACCGTCCCGATGCTGTTCGTCCTCGGCGGCCTGTTCAACTTCTTGATCGGCGGGGTCTCCGGAGTGTTCCTGTCGGACGTGCCGACTGACACGATCGCCCATGGCAGCTTCTTCGTGATGGCGCACTTCCACTACACGATCATGGGCGGCTACATGTTCTTCTTCTTCGGCGCCGTCTACTACTGGGTGCCGAAGATGCTCGGGCGAAGGTTGAACACCAGGCTCGGCAAGGTTCACTTCTGGACTCTGTTCGTCTTCTTCAACTCCACCTTCCTGCCGCTGTTCGCGGTCGGCGAGTTGGGCCAGCCGCGAAGGGTCTTCGAGTACGCGGCGTCGTTGCAGACACTCAACATCTGGGTGTCCATCTCGGCGTATCTGATCGGCCTGTCGATGCTGGTCTTCATCTTCAACTTCCTGAAGAGCACGGTCATCGACGACCCGACCCCGATCGAAACGAACCCCTGGGGTTCACGCGGTCTCGAGTGGATGACCAGCACTCCGGTCTCGGCGAACAACTTCGATCACATCCCGGAAGTCGTTTCGGGCCCTTACGACTACGGCACCGGAGCCGGACCGATGGCGACGATCGGCGCACCCGGAGCCGCCGTGCCGGTGTCCGCAGCCGGCCAACCCGGAGAGGTGGTCTGACGTGGCCGACACAATGGCCGGATCAGGTGCCGACGGCGGTGCGGCCGAAGTCGGTTCAGCCATCGAGCGCGATCTCTCGCTCGAACGTGCGTCCTCGAGGGGCGCGTACTGGACCGGCGCCCGGCTCTTCGTCGCATTGTCCGCGATGGCATTCGGCGCCGGTCTGTTCGCGTATTTCTACCTGCACTCGCTGGACAACAACACGCTGTGGCGCACACCGGGGCAACGCCCGTCGGACTTCATCAGCGTGACCGTGCTGGTGATGACCTTGGTCGGCGCAGCGCTCTACTGGTGGTTCACCCGCCAGATGCTGGCCGGCGGCTCGAACTCGGCTGACTGGCGCGTGGCCACCGGCGTCGCCTCGGCCCTGTTCTTCGTCGCCGCCCTGATCCAGTTCTGGGGAATGCGCCGCACCGGCTTCTTCCCCGGCTCCTCGGGGTACGCGTCCGTGTACGTGGCCCTGATGCCCCTGTTCGGTGTCTACTGCCTCGGAGCCGCGTACTGGTTGGAGACTCTGCTCGCTCGCTCGATCCGGGTCCGCTGGGTGGTTTCCCCGGAGGGCAGCAACCTCGACTCGCCCCAGCGGGTCACCTTCGCGGGGTCGGCCGAAGGCGCCAAACTTTTCGTCGCCTTCATGGCGCTGGTCTCGATCGTGCTCTTCGTCCTCTTCTCGATAGTCTCGTAGACCACGCGAAGGGGTGAATGTGCCGTGAGCAATCCGACCGGAGACGTCCTGACATTCGTGTTTCCAGTATCGCTGTTCCTGGGAGTCCTTCTCTGGGGATTCTTCGTCCGGCGCCGGAGCTGACCGTCCGGGTCGAACGGATGAAGCAACATCCCTGCAGAGCCTCAGCCGACCAGCACCCCGGGGCGGATCGCGCTCACGCCCATGTCCACCGTAGGTGTGCCCAAAGTGGTCGCGGCCTTGTCGAAAGCGGCCTGAGCCGACGCGGCGCGAGTGGACATGTCCTGCAACTGGGTCCGCAGGTCCGCCAGCAGAGTCGGGTTCCCGGGCGAGGTCATCAGATGCTCGACATCCTGCGCGACGCTTACGCCGTCGGGGAACGCCCAGGCGTAGAGCTGCGCAGTGGGCCCGTCGAGCGCGAAACGGGCGAGCGATCGCGGGGGCTGGATCGCTCCGAGATCGTCAATGCTGCTGTTCCCCAGCGGCGTGCAGTCGAGCGCGGTCTGCGACGCAATACCGGAGGTTGTCTCACGATCGGTGGAAACCCCTGCCGTCACCTGGTTGTACGCGCTGAGGGTCTGCTCGATCTCGCTTGCACACGACTGGACGTCGCCGCGGATCTGGATCGCGTAGGTGGCGTAATCCGACTGGAGCTGACCGCTTGTCGCTCGATGCGGCCAGTCGACGAAAGCGGTAATACCCAGAACGACAACGACCGCCAGGACGATGCTGGTCCGCCGGTGGGTGACGAACCACGACCTTCCGGGTTCCGGGGGCGCGCCAGAAGCGCGACTGTCCCCAAGAACGTCAGCAGCTCCGGTCACGCGCTGGGCACCTCCTCCAGCGTCCGACGACGCCGCGCCGTGCGGGTTGCACCATGAGCGTAGCTCTGCAGCACTGGTCGTTCGACCCGTTCCTGCTGATCATCGCGCTGTTGGTCATCGTGCACGCGCGCGGACTGCGCCGCCGACTCGCGGCCATCCGCCGGGCCGGTCGGCCGACGCGCGAGTGGACGGGCCAGGCCCTCTTGTGGTGGGCCGGGCTCGCGGTGCTCGTCATCGCTGTCGTCTCACCGATCGACTACTGGTCCGACACCTATTTGACCGCGCACGTGGTCCAGCACATCCTGCTCGCGTTCGTCGCTCCGCCGCTGATCGTGCTCGGGGCACCGTGGCTCCCGATCCTGCGCGGGGTGCCGCGACCCGTCGCTCATTGGTGGGGTCGAGTTCTCCAGCGCACCGCACGACGTCGAGCCCGCGGAACAGGCTGGCAGGCCGCGGCGGCGGTACGGGAGTTCGCAGCGAGCCCTTGGACACCCGTCGTGGCATTCAACGCGGTGATGGTGTTCTGGCACCTGCCAGGACCGTTCGACTTCGCCGCTGCGAACAGCTCAGTCCATATCTGGCTCGCCCACGGTGCATTCTTCGGTCTGGGCGTGTGCCTGTGGCTCCAGGTGTTCGGCTCGTACCCGTTCCGGCCGGTTCTCGCCCCGCCCGGTCGCGTGCTCGCGCTCGTATCGACGAACGCGGTGATGGTGCTCACAGCGATGACGATGGTGATGTTCAGCCACGATCTGTACCCGTGGTACGCATCGGCCGGAGCGGCCGCGCAAACCGCCGACCAGCAGATCGCCGGCAGCATCCTCTGGGTGTGTGGTGAAGTGACATTCCTTCCGGCAATTCTCTACACGGTTGCTCGGTGGCTCGACGACGGGAGCGACCGGCGAGCACCCCGTGCCGTTGCCCATCAAGTCTCTTGAGCCACCGCACTCACGCACGCTGCTGCGCGTGAAGGGCGGCCTTCTGTTGCCACACCTGGACAACGATGTTCGACGGCTGAGAACTGGATCTGTGCGTTGCCTCAGTAGCCGCAAAGGCGGCCCCGACGCCGACGGCGAGTGAAGCCACTGCCGCGACGAGCGCGATACTGCTCCGGCGGGCCAGCGTGAGTGTGCGGGTCGTGCGCATCGGAACCTCCAGGTCGTGCAGCGTGTTCATTCCCTGACGAACTCGATGCTGTCCGCACGTCCTGGCAGGAGCCTGGCCAGAAGTTGTCAGATTCCTGTGAATGCGTCGCTGGCGAGCGATCGGCTCCAACGATCGCAGCGCACGGGCACGAGCTGATCTTTCGGGCGCGGTTCGGCTACGGCGCGGTAGCCGAGTTTCACGGGAGGAGGAGCGACTCGAACACTGCCTGCGTCGACGGACTGGGCGAGACGCCGAGCTCGTCTCGCAGGACCACACGCAGATCGGAATACACCTGCAGTGCTTCGGCGACGTTCCCTTGTAGTGCCAGGCCGCGCATCAACAATTGGTAGCCGCTCTCTCGGAGCGGCACAAGTCGAACGAGTTGCCGGGCTGCGCGAACCGCGGCGGGCAATTCGGTGCCACCCGTGCCCAGCGCGGCGCCGGCGTACGCTTCGAGCGCCCTGACTCTGATGTCTGCAAGCCGGTCACGTTGTACCGCTATCCACGGAGCCTCGTCGCCCGGCATGAAGTCTCGCTCGGCGACGAACAAGGCAACAAGGGAGGGAGCCCAAGCCTGCTGGTAGGCCCGCAGCGCGATCCGGGACTCCGCCCGATGCACCGCGGCCTCCGCCACCTCCACGTCGATCCAAGCGTCAGCCTGCAAGCGCAGCCGCAGGCTCGAGCGGCCATCGATGAGCTCCGGGCCGAGCGCCTTGCGCAGCTTCGAGATCAAGGCGTTCAGGCCGGTCTCGCTGGCCGAGGGCAGTTGATCGGGCCATAGAGCCTCGGCAAGTTCGTCCCGGCTCACCGCGCGGTGACGGTTCAGCACGAGGTAGGCGAAAAGAAGCCGGCCCTGCCTCCCGGGCAATCCGGAGTCCAGGCGCTCGCCGGCCATCTCGATCACGGTCGGCCCGCACAGTTGGATCCTCGTCAGTGGCGCGGGCGCCAAGGTCACGCCAACATTCTCGCAAGAGTCCGGGCGTAAAACGGTAGAGGAGGACGAAATGGCCAGAATCATTCGCTGTGAGTGCGGCTTCGTCGCACGCGGTTCCACAGACGACGAGGTGGTCTCCACCATTCGCGGCCACATGCGAACCGATCACCCCGCCCTCCTCGAGTCGGTCGATCAGAACGACCTTCTCGGTTGGATCCAAGTGGAGTAGGCCGAACGTAACGGAGGCGCGCAATGACCCTCGTGGCAGCAACGAACGCCAGAACCGGGATCGATCCGACGGACGCCGTCCTGGTCGATCCTGTGTGGCTCGCGGCCCACCTTCGCGACCCCGGCGTCCGGGTCGTCGAAGTGGACGTGAACCCGAACGCGTTCAACGATGGACACATCGAAGGCGCCGTGCTCTGGAACATCTACCGCGACCTCAAGACCCCCGAATATCAGCTCGTCGGCCCGGCGACGATCCACGAACTGTTCACGACGTCCGGGATCGCCGCCGACTCGACGGTCGTCTTCTACGGCTACGCGCCGGCCTTCGGCTTCTGGCTGATGAAACTGTTTCGCCATGCCGACGTCCGGATTCTCGACTGTTCACGGGAATCGTGGCGGGACGCCGGCGGCCAGTGGTCGGACCAGGCCCCGAACCAACTCGCCTCTGAATACACTCTGCCTGCCGCACAGGAAGCGATACGCGCGTCACGGTCGGCAGCGCGTGCAGCGATCGTGGATCCTGCCACGACAATCCTCGACGTCCGAACGTTGGCAGAGTTCCGCGGTGACCAGTTCTGGCCGTCCGGGGCGCTCGAGCCGGGCGGCCGAGCCGGACACATACCGTCGGCTGTGCACCTGCCGATCGAACACATCTTCGTTGACGAGCGAGGCGCGTTCCGGACCCAGGACGAACTCGCTCTCGCGTTCGATCAGGCCCGATTGGCGGGTGACGCGGAATTGATCACCTACTGCACGATCGGTGCCAGAGCCTGCACAGCGTGGTTCGTCCTCACGTACCTGCTCGGCCGCGACCACGTCCGCGTGTACGACGGCTCGTGGGCCGAATGGGGACGCGCGGCCGAGAGCCCGGTTGAGAGCAGCTGACGTTGCCGCCGTGTGGCGAGCTGACCAATCAGCCCGCCACACCGACGATTCCGGCAAGGCAACCCACAGATACCACTCCGGCTTCGACCGCGGTACGCAGAGCGCGTCGTCGCTGTAGACGGCGCAGGAGATATCCGCCCGCGATCGCCGCCGGAACGGAGATAGTGAACACCTCGACAACTGTCGTCGCCTGCACACGCATCCGTAGCACTGCGCCGACCGCGACACCCGCCGCAGCGAGCCAGCCACAGTACCGGGCGGCGCTCGCATCAATAGTTTCGGCAAAGGCTGCTCGATGGCCGACTCGGCGGGATCGCTCGAGGATCACGACGCCGCACCACCCGACAGTGCCGACGATCGCCAACAACCCGGCTGCGGCAAGCCCTCGAAGCACATTCATCCGGTCCTCAGCTCTCTTTCCAGTTCGGTGTTGTTACCAATTGACGCAATTCGACATGACCGAGCCCGCGCCAGTGATCTCGAGCGCGATGCTCTTGGCGGCGTTCAACCGCGCCGTCCGAGTTCCTGCTTTGACGATCCTGGCGACCGCCCGCGCCACCCCGCCCGCCCTCGCGATCTTCGTGGCTACGAAGACGTTGGTCACGACGGAAGCGGCCACAGCCGCCGCGCACCTGGCGATGTGCCAGGCCAGGCCGAAGTTGATACTGAACCACGGATCCGCCACGACCGGATACTTCGTTCCGGGACGACGATGATCGATCTTCTGGACGAGGACGTTGCCGTCGAGGTCGTAGCGTGTCGGAACAGGTCGACCCGCGGCATCGATCGCCCACGCCGGGTTGATGTGCGCGACCGGAGGGGCACCTGCCGCGAGTTCGATGTCATACCCGCCGTCGCTAGCGGGATGCACCCGCACCCCCGGCGACAACGAAAGCGGGTAGCGATATTCCGTCGGCGCTTGCATGTTGTTCATGAGTGTCTGGACGCGAACGCTGCCGTCGGCGAGTTCCTGGACTGCCAAGTCAGCCTTCCCCGAATGGTCGAGATATACAACAGTGCCGTCTTGCGCGTGTTCGGCGCTCGCACTGCCCGGCTGCCACGGCAGCCCGATGGCTACGGCGCCATGGCTCGCCTTGGCCTGGCGTTGTCCGGTTTCGTCGGGAGGATGCAGTTCGATTCGGCGCGCCACGATCTCGGTGGTCCGGGGAATTGCGGGAGCGGGTGCGAGCGGCGTCACCCGGTGTGCGGCCGCCGCGACCGAGCGCGCGACCGCAGCCGGGTCGCTCGACGGCGGGGCAGGCCGATCAGACTCGGAAGTGGCTGCGGCTGCTCCGGCCGTGCCGGCCGAGCGACTCGAGGCACCTGACGCGGACAGGGCGCCGGACGATCCGATGGTTCCGGTGGTGAGTGCTGCAACGACAAGGGCAAGTCCGAACCGATGGTTCGGACCAGTTCTGAGCACGTGCGGAGTTCCTTTCGGTACTGGGACGACGTGCGCCGTCCGGACCGTTTTCTAACACGCGGCCTCGTCGCCGGTCAGCAGGCTGACGAGTCCCTGTGGACAGTGGAGTCCGGCGGGACGCACACCCTGATCGAACGAGGATGCAGCTTGACCTTCAGGGTCTTCGTGGCAGGCCGCGCCCCGCCGTCCAGTTCGTAGGGGGTGGTGCGGTCGAACCGGACCTTCACCGACGTTCCGCGGCCCGTTCGAACGAACGGCGACTTGTCGGGCTTGCCAGTAGCGACGCGACCGACCGTCCGCGCCCATTCGGCCAAGCCCTTCGCGGTGACGACGCCGACCTCCAGGATCCCGTCGTCGGGGCGGGCTCGCGGGAAGATCTTGATCCCACCGAAGGCCTTCGAGACGTTCCCGAACAGCACGCACGTCGCACGCCCGCGGAAGAAGTCCTTGCCGTCTACGGTGATGGCAACCTTGACCCGCCGCGTGCCGATGTTCTTGGCTCCGGTCCACAGGTACGCGACCCGCCCCACGCCGTCCTTCAGCCGTCCGTCGGCGTCTTTGATCATCAAGGCGTCCAGTCCAGCGCCGGCCATGACCGTGAAGTGCTCGCCGTTCACCGATCCCGTGTCGAGCAGCTTTCGCTCGCCGTGCAAGCCGATCCGGACGGCCTTCTCGATGTCGGTCGGAACCCCAAGGTTGGTTGCAAGGAGGTTCGCCGTCCCCGCCGGCAGGATCGCGACGACCGCGTCCGTGCCTGCGAGCGCGTCGACGCAACGTTGGACAGTCCCGTCGCCACCCCAGACGAAGACCACATCGGCACCGTCACGCAGTGCACGCTTCGCGTACGTCGGTGCCTTCCGACTCTTGGGAACCTCATACCAGACGGGATCGGCGAAGCCTTCGCGCGCCAGCGTCGCCCGCAGTTCGTCGAGGCCTCCCCCGAAGGTCTTACCGCTGTGGGCGACCACGGCGATCGTCGTCACTACGCACCCCATCTCCGAGGCCACGAGTGGCGTGGCCAAGACCACGGTGCCCTCAACGCCTTCCGGCAAACCCGCCACCGGTCGATTCGTCTCGCTCGATTCCGCCGGCGGCGGTCTACTGCCCGAAGCTGCCCACACGGCGTTCCCCGCCGGGCGAGCGCTACCGAGCGCGGTACGTTCGTCGCGTGCCGGAGATGTTCGACCTGAGCAGCGATGCAAACAACCTCGTGATTCGCGGGGAGAACAGCATCGTGCTGCCCGAACTGCCGGACGAGATGTTCGCGATGATCTACATAGACCCACCGTTCAACACCGGTCGCAGCCAGCGACGCGAGTCGATGAAGACGGTCCGGTCCGCATCCGGTCGACGCGTCGGGTTCAAGGGTCAGACGTACGAGAACATACGGACCGGCGTGCTCTCCTACGATGACGATTTCACCGACTACTGGGCGTTCCTTGAACCCCGACTGGAGCAGGCCTGGCGTCTGCTCGATCAACGGGGAACGCTCTACCTGCACCTGGACTATCGGGAAGTGCATTACGCGAAGGTCATGCTCGATGCGCTGTTCGGGCGCGAATGTTTTCTGAACGAGATCATCTGGGCCTATGACTACGGGGCGCGCAGCCAGAACAAGTGGCCGGCCAAGCACGACAACATTCTGGTCTACGTCAAGAATCCGGCCCGCTACCATTTCGACGCGCAGGCTGTCGACCGCGAACCGTACATGGCTCCTGGGCTGGTCACCGCGGAGAAGGCGGCAAGAGGGAAGCTGCCGACGGACGTCTGGTGGCACACGATCGTGTCCCCCACCGGCAAAGAGAAGACGGGCTACCCCACACAAAAGCCCGAAGGTGTGATCCGCCGCATGATCTGTGCGAGTACGCGCCCCGGCGATTGGGTACTCGACTTCTTCGCCGGCAGCGGAACGCTTGGCGCCGTGGCTCAGCAGCTGGGCCGTCACTTCGTCCTCATCGACTCGCACGAAGCCGCGTTCGAGATCATGGCCAAAAGGCTCGGTCAGGGCCTGGACGGCACCAGGATCGATTTCATCACCCGACCAGAGACGGGGCGATCGTGAAGTGCTCGCGCCGCACTCAGCCAGCGACGAAGTCGCCCGCAGCCGTCCCACCGTCGACGACCGGCAGACCAACCGATCGCCACGCCCGAAATCCCCCGATGATGTCTGTCGCGCGATGCACGCCCAACTCCTGCAAGGTTGCGGCAGCCAGGCTCGACGTATAGCCCTCGTTGCAGACGACGACTACGAAACACTCATCGTTCGCCGCGGGGATTCTCGCGTCCGATCGCGGATCCAGTCGCCATTCCAATACGTTCCGCTCGATCACGATGGATCCGGGGATTTCGCCCTCCAGCTTGCGGTTCAGTTCCGGCCGGATATCGACGATCAGAGCGCCGGCCTGCTGTGCCGCATGCGCTTCGGAAGGCTCCAGCCGGCTCAGATTGTTGCGTGACCGAACCAACATCTCGTGGATAGTCGTCGTCACGACGGCGCCTCGGCGTCCGGTTCGGTCGTGACCGTCGAGCGAACACGACGCAGGCCGGCGACACCCGGGCGGTAGAAGTTCATGACAGTCAGCCGTGGCGCGTACGCGTGGATACTCACTGCCGGCGCCCGGTATGGATTCCGCACGTCGTGGACCACACCTGGCGCGACGGTTGCCGCCATCCCCGGCTGCACTGTTCGCCGGGTCAGCGGCCCATCCGGCGTGGGACGAATCTCGTCGAGGGCGCCTTCGACGACGGTGAAGGCGGCGGCCGAATCACCGTGATCGTGCAGGTCGGTCGCGTGGCCGGTAAGCCAAGTCAGCAACCAAACATCTGCGTCGGCATCGGTCGGTAGTCGCGTCCACCAGCGGCCCGAGGCGGCGAAGCGGACGAGCGGCCGCCAGATCGTTCCACCGGCAACGGCATCGGTGAGTTCGCGGAGTTCTTCGATGCGCATTTCTGAACGAGGCATAGCACCGGCACGCATGTCGCACCTTTCGTCGCAGGGTCGGCGAACGTCAGCAACCGTTGCGACAACAGGTCAGGTGCACGCGTACAGCATATAAAACCTATTGGTTTAGTCAAGTATTACCCGGCACGGCCTCCGCGCCGGAGTACGCGGTCAATCTCCGAACGGTCGGTCGATACTGTTGCGAGCCGTTCCGATCGGGCCGTTGATCTGCAGCGGCTTCCGTGTCACGCTCCGCTTCTCGTCGATCCAGTCCGAGAACGACTCACCCGTCACATCCTCCAAGAGCCGGCAGTCGTCGACGAAATAGCCGACGAGTTCGGATCGCTGCTGGCTCGTCAAGGGTTCACGCAATCGCTGATCGCGCTGCAGGTGACCGGCGAGGAAGCCCTCGATCCGCTGCCACGAGCCGCGGCCGACAACCGGCTCGATCTGCGCCGCAGTTCGTAACATGCGAGAGGCAGTACGGTTCAGCCACGAATCGCGGGCATGCGCCGTGACGTTTTGCGCCGGGACAGCGCTCAACACTCCCTGGCTCACGCCGAGGAATTCGCAGATGCGGTCCAGGGTGGCCACGGGCTCGTCCCGAAGTTCGCGGTATCGGAGCACCAGCACCTGCTCGCGCGGGAATACGCCGTACAAACGCTCGAGTTGCTCGCCGTACCGACCGAGATCGAGGTAGCGCCAGAACGGGGCCCATCCTTCGTCCCTCCGGCACTGTTCGAGCCGACACGCCTTGACGAAGTCGGCCTCGGGCTCGAGCCCGGCCGACCACAGGTGGGTCCAATTCGAGTGCGCTCGGTCGATCGGATCGCGCAGCAGCGCGATCAGTTTGGCGCTCGGCACCGCTGACCGGATCCGCATCGCGGCTCCGATGTCGTACAGGTAGAACGGAGTCGACTCCCCGCGCAGCTGATTCGCTGCTGCCCCGTCGAAGAGTGCCTCGTAGTCCGAGCGCCGCCATACGTGGGCGCGGTAGGTCCTCGCATCTCCCGGACCTCCCCTGGCAGGCGGAGGACCGTCCGTGAGAAAGAACTTCGGCTCCTTGACCCTGGACATGAACAGTTCAGGGTGACGTGCCAGCGCCACATGCAGCGCGGTCGTGCCTGCCTTCGGAACTCCGATGACGAAGAAATCTGGTAGCGCCATCTGCCCCCCTGGCGTCAGAAGGCGGACGCTGCGGTCTGCACGCAGGTCCTCAACTCGTGGGCGCCGTCCGCCCGCGTCATCTCGTAGTAGAGCCGGCTGGTTCCATCCGGTCTCGCGATGACGTTCAGATATCGAAGCCCTTGCGCCCCGTAGGGAGATTGTCCGATCGGGCGCGCACCAAGCGCGACGAACGCGCCGGGCTCGCCCACCATCGGTACCGCGAAGCCGACCCGCTCCTCCCAGTTCTCCTCGGCTGTCGAGCGTCCGTCGTAGTACGCGGCCGTCGGCCGGCCGTCAGCACCGAGCACCACCGCCGTAATTCGCGCGCCCCGGCTATCCCACTGGCCGTGGCGCGGTGCCAGCGCTGTTCGCAGTAGCGTCCAATTCAGACCGTCGGTGCTCGTGCCGTAATCCGTGCGCATTCGGTCGGTCGCCCCCGGGTCGTCCAGGGGATGAACGCAGACCCACATGTGCCATGTCCCACCCGCATGAACGACTACCGGGTCCTTCACAGCTCGATCGGCGTACTCGGCTAGCACAGCCCGCACGCTGGACCGGTCCGGGTCGCCGAGGTCCTCCGGTTCCGCGGCCTCCACCACAACGATCCGCCAGCGCTTCGACCCGGGAATCGCGCAACTCACGAAGAGCCGCCAGCGACCGTCCTCCGTTCTCACCAACGCCGGTCGCTCCAGTGATTCAGCACCGAACCGGTCCTTTCGCAGGACGGTCACCGGCTCGAAGTGGACGCCGTCGCTCGACCTCGCAATGACGTTGGATACTCCACGCCCCTGCCCGAGCGGCATCCGTACCCGATACGCCAAGTAGAAGAGGGAGTCCCCGACCATGACTACGCTCGGCGCCCCCGACCAGGCGCCGGGCCCAGCGATCTCCGGCGCCACGACCAGCTCGCCCTCCTCTGGCCTTTCCAGCCCGTGGAGCGGGACGGAGAGCACGCCGACACCTCCTGGACCCCGACGATCTGAAGCTGACGATCTGAATCTGACGATCCGACTCGACTATCCATACACAACCGAGAGCTTTAGTAGGAAAATATCATGGGCGCCTGTCTGGTGTGAGGTTTGCTGCGCGGACGAGATCGATCTGTGAGCCACCGGATCCCGCTGGCCGGGCACGCCTAGCGGGCGATCGAGGCCTTGCTCAACGGCAGCCGGGCCTGGGCATCGGCCAGGTATCCACGGATCTCGCCGGCGGCATCGTCGTGACTCCAGCCGAGATACGGAGCCACCAGGTCGGCCACAGCTCTTGCTACCGAGGCGCCCTGGTCGCGCGTCTCGAGCGCCAGCCGAGTCCGCCGGACGAGCAGATCGTCCAGGTGCCGGGCATCTTCGTGCGTTACGGCATAGACCAACTCGGCGCGAAGATATGGCGCGTCCGGATGGACCCGCTTGCCGAGCGAGCGGTCGTGCCGGACGAGGTCGAGCACCTCACGAACGAGTACGCCGTGCCGACCCAACAGATGTCCGACGTCGCGGGAAGAAAGCCCCGCGAACGCACCGAGTTCCTGTCTGCGATCCATCAGTTCACGGAACCCGGCCGCACCGGCGAGCTCGACGAAGGCGGTCCGGGACGCCGGAGCGGGGTCGGGCAGGTCCGAGGCAGCTTCGTCGACGGCCTCCGCCGCCATGATCCGGTAGGTCGTGTACTTCCCGCCGGTCACGGTCACAAGTCCAGCCGCGGGCCGAGCGACGACGTGTTCGCGCGATAGCTTGGTCGTCGCTCCCGATTCGTACTCCGGATCCGCCAGAGGCCTCAGCCCCGCGTAGACGCCGACCACATCGGCATCGGTGAGCGGAGCCAACAACCATCGGTTGGCCTGGTCGAGCAAATAGGCGACGTCGTCGGTCGACGCTCGCGGATTATCGAGTTCACCGTTCCACGGAGTGTCCGTCGTGCCGATCAACCAGTAATCGCTCCACGGGAGCAGAAACAGCACTGAATGAGGAGTGCGGGCGATCAGCGCGGTGTGTATGTCGATCGCGGCGCGGCGAACGACGAGGTGGACGCCGAGCGACGGCACCACCGCCCCGCCCGGTTCAGCCTGACCGAGCCAGCCGGCGCTGTCGGCGGCCCACACTCCCATCGCTGCGATGACGGACCGGGCCCGAATATCGAGCCTGCGTCCCGTTTCGTGGTCGATCACCTCGACCCCGCATACCCGCTCTCCGTCCCGGAGCAGGCCCGTCGCCTCGACGCGTGAAGCCACCATGGCTCCCCTGCTGGCGGCGGTACGGACCACGGCGAGCGTGTGCCGGACGTCATCGATCTGCGCGTCATGGAACCCGATCGCTCCGACGTGTGCGTCCGGATCCAGGCCGGGTGCAAGGCGGGCGACCGAGCTGCGGGACAGGTGCCGGTGGCCGCTCAGCCGGGTGCCCTTGCGGGAAATCCGCGACAGCGCGTCGTACAGCGCCACGCCTGCGCCCAGGTAGGGCCGTTCCCATCCTCTGTGCGTCAGTGGGAGCAGGAAAGCGATGGGGCTCACCAGGTGCGGGGCTAGCCGCTCGAGCAGGAGGCCACGTTCGCCTAGCGCCTCGCGAACCAGTCCGAATTCGAACTGCTCGAGATAGCGCAGTCCGCCGTGGGCAAGGCGCGACGAGCGGCTACTGGTTCCGCTCGCCCAGTCTTCGCGCTCAACCAATCCGACCGTGAGCCCGCGGGTCGCCGCGTCGAGCGCCGTTCCGGCGCCGACGACGCCTCCCCCCACGACAAGGACGTCGAGCAGCTCGTGCTCCATCCGGTCGAGCGACTCGTGGCGATCGTCCGGGCCGAGCCGAAATCCCGTCACGGCAGCCATTGTCGGCCATCCGGCCCGCGGCTGGTCCGCGGGACGAGCCGGAGGTCGTCGCGCGAACCGGGCTCAGCGCGCGTAGACCGCGAAGAAGTCCCGGCTGGTCGGCGTGTAATAGCGGTTCACCGGACGCTGGAAGGGAACCAGCTTGTGCGGCACCGGCGAGGACCCGCCAGAACTCGGCGAGTACCACATGTACGAGATCCATGCCACGTTGATGTCGAGTTGCATGGCCCGGACGGCTCCCGCCCGGTGGAGAAGGTTGGCCAGGCTCGTCACGGACAACGCGTCGCCGGCCACGTAGACCAGATCGCCCGAGGCCGTGACCCCGATCCCCGACCTCCACACGAAATACGCACCGTTGATCGTGGCACCCCAATTCGACTGGACGTTGCTGTCGAGGTTCGGTGCCAACCGGCCGCCGTTGATGAGCAACTTGAGGTTCTGCCGAACGGACACGACATCCGGGCCCATCCGGAATTGTCCGGTTCCCCATGCTCCGACGTCGGCGTGACCGTCGCGGTACACGACCAGCGACGCGGCACCATTGGTCAACGTGCCGAGCGTGTGTCCGTTCGCGTAATAGCCGCCGCCGGAGTCCTTGATCTTGAATCCACTGTTGAACGTGGCAAGCAGGCCGGATCGGTTCGAAGGCGGGACAGTGTCCGGCTGATTCCACAGGTTCAGCTGGCCGGGATCTTCGAACCCTGGGTGCTGGACGAGGCTCAACAACTTGCCGCTCATCCACGCAACGCCCGTCAGGTACGACGTGTGCGTGCCGTCGGGACGCAGGTACGCGACTTGAATCGCGGGCTGGCCGTGCACCCACGCGACGGCCTTGAAGACGCCCTCGCCGGGGATGGACGGACTGGCGAACGGAGTCAACGGCGCGTGCAAAGCAGCTGTCGCGGCCCGCGCGCCCGATCCGGCGGACGACGAATGCGCCAGTCCCGCGAGGACCGACGTGTTGGGCCGACCGCCGACCTTGGGCGGATGCAGGTGGTACTGCAGGTCCTCGGCGGCCGTGACGACCACGCCAAGCCCGTGGTCTCGACCCCATTCAGCCAACCTCGCCGAGATCGGGTCGTTCCCCGGGGCAGTCAATGCGCTGCCCAACGACCAGGCCACGATGGCCAGAAAGACCACCAGCAGGACACCGATTCCGCGCAGCACCCGGCGTCCCCGACGCGTCAGCCTCGGGCGGAACCGTCTGCGGGGCGGGCGCTGCGGGGCGACCGGCTCGGCGCTGCGTTCCTGATCTACGCTCACGGACCGTCCTGTTCGATCGAGGGCAGGACGAGAGCCGGTGCGGCGCAAACGTCCCAGTACTTCGAACTCCCGGGACGCTAGGTCGCCAAACTATGCGCAAGCTGTGAATCCCACCAACCGGCCGCCAAGCGTGCCCAGCATTTGCCGTCCGTTGACCCACATCCCGATTCGACGACCGAAAATGAAGCTCGTCTTCCCATGGCTGGCCGCTTCAAACGTACGACACGCGCGAACATGCTCACACCAATCGCGATATCGAGTTCGCACCCGTTGGGATACGCAATAACTCGCCCAAAATGAACGCGGTACAACATGTTCTACCTGAAGTACCACTCGCCGGGAACGACGACGGAACTCACCGGCAAACCGGCATTCGCAAGCGCGGTCGCAGACGGCTATTTCTCGTTGATCGCTCTCGATTTCGGCTCTCAGAAGGCGACTGACGACGTCGTAGCGAAGGCGATTCATCTGAACAAGCACTGTCACTACGTAAGGAACGTGGGGTATTACGTGATCTGGCGGTACGAGGCCTCACTCGCCCGGTGAACCCCGACTGCCGCCGTCGGAGCCCGCGAACCACCCCATCGATGCCGGTTATCCTGACCATGTTCGGCCGGCGTGGCGCAACTGGCAGCGCATCCGACTTGTAATCGGAAGGTTCCCGGTTCGATTCCGGGCGTCGGCTCCACATCGGGCCCAGCTGGGGCTCCAGAGGGGGCTCCTTCTCGGCGCGGACTGCTACTTGTTCGCGCCCATGAACGCCCCGGTCGTCCCGCCGTCCAACGACAGCGTCGAGCCCGTCGAGTAGACAGCTTCCCAGAGCAGCCAGACGGCAGCTTCCGCCGTCTCCCTCGCGCTAGCGACTCGGCCCAGCGGAACCCGCGCAAGTTCGCCCTGCCAGGCGGCATCGGCGTCGCCGGTTCCGGCCAACTCGGCTCTCAGCATCGGCGTATCGACCGGTCCAGGACACAGCACGTTGATCCGGATCGTCGGGGCGAGCTCGGCCGCCAGCGCTTTCGACAACCCGAGCAACCCGGCCTTGCTCGCGCAGTACGCGGCGTAAGCAGGCATTCCGAGGTAGCACGCCTCCGAGCCGACGTTGACGATCGATCCGCTGCCACCCGCGCGCAGAATGCGTGGCACGACCGCCTGCATCATCAGGAATGACCCGGTCAGGTTGACGTCGATCGTCTCTCGCCAATTCGCGAGGGAGATGTCGCCCAGCAACGCGGGCTTGCAGATGCCCGCGCTGTTCACGAGAGCGGTCGGGGTGCCCACCTGGTCCTCGGCTCGCGCGATCGCCTCTTCGACGTCATCGGCGACGGTCACATCGCATGTGAGGGACAGGTGAGCTCCGCGCTCGTGCGGTCGCAGGCTCGCCGCTACTTCGGCGAGTGCGTCCGCGCGCCGGCCGATCAGGACCACGCGCGCGCCGCGCGCCGCAATGATGCCGGCGACCTCCGCACCGATTCCGGACGAGGCACCAGTGACGACGACGACTTCCGCGCCGACGTCAGGCATCGACCGCACCGGCCGCCGAGGCCGCAACAGCGTCCATACTCATGCCTCCCGGCCGGTCCCACGCGCCGATCGCTCCGATCGCTCCGATCGCTCCGATCGCTCCGAACAGGCTAAGGCGCCTGCTGGAGGCGGCGAGTGATGGGTTACCGACAATCACGCGAGG
>Ga0075017_100000511_pt1 | contig 21872 bp, 15 predicted proteins | sample AleBraG_ABR_2012_FD_71475 | JGI IMG/M metagenome (GOLD analysis project Ga0075017, IMG submission 71475) | Freshwater sediment microbial communities in response to fracking from Pennsylvania, USA - Alex Branch Run_MetaG_ABR_2012 | ecosystem: Environmental > Aquatic > Freshwater > Creek >... | reverse complement strand
CCGGACCGCGCGGTCCGGGCAATTGGCGAGCACGGCGGCGTCCTTGACCGGTATCGCCACCTGGTAGCTGAAGCGGTTGGCCACCCAGCCGCGAATCTGCTCCGGGCTGGCCCTGCCGGAATTGAGCATCACGTTGAACGGATGGTGGATGTGATAAGCGCGGCCCTGCTCGCGCAGCCGGGCCTCGAATTCCTGGCGTGGCCAGGCTGCGCTGGCGGTCGCCTGCTGGCTCATAGGTCGATCTCGAGGCCATCGTGGCTCACTTCGATACCGCGCGCCGTGCAGGCGGCGCGTTCGGCGGAATTCTCGTCGAGGATCGGATTGGTGTTGTTGATGTGAATGAGCAGCCTGCGAGTCGTGGGTCGCAGTTTGGCCAGCCATTCGAGCATGCCACCGGGGCCGGACTGCGGCAGATGCCCGATCGCGCGCGCGCTGTGCTTCGACAGGCCAAGCTGCATCATCTCATCGTCGGTCCAGAAGGTGCCGTCGACCATCACGATGTCGCTGCCCGACATCGTCTCCCAGACCGCAGCGTCGATTTCAGCGAGGCCGGGCGCATAGAAGAGCTGACGCCCGGTGGCGGCGTTGGCGAACACCAGACCCACGTTGTCGCCAGGCACGGGGGCATGGCGGTGCGGTGAGAAGGGCGCCGGCTTGCTCGACAACGGCAGCGCACGCAGTCGGAGTCCGGGCACCCCCGCCACTGCGAAGGGCGTTCCGTCCAGGGCGATGCGATGGCGCGCGATGCCGCAAAAATGGTCCAGAACCTTCAAGATGGGATTGCCATGGGTCAGGTCCTGGTACACGGGATCCGTGCACCACAGCGGCAGCGGGTCACCGCGCTCGCGCAGCATGAATAACCCGGTGGTGTGGTCGATCTGGCCGTCGGCCAGGACCACGCCGGCGATGCCACTGTCCCGCAGTCCGCGCGTCGGTTGCAGGGCGGGACAGGCACGAATCTGCTGCAGGATGTCGGGGGAGGCATTGATCAGCGCCCACTTATCCGGACCACCCACGGCGACCGACGACTGCGTGCGCGGGCGAAAGCCGGGCCGGCCGGCGCGCACGCCGGCGCACTGCCTGCAGTTACAGTTCCATTGCGGGAAGCCGCCGCCGGCGGAGGATCCCAGGACCAGCAGCCTCAGAGGACTCATTCGTGCAGCGTCCTCCGACAGCCACTCCAAGGGTTCCACGGGCGAGACCGCTGAGCGCCGCGGTGCGCGGCGCCTTAAGGCCGACGCGCCGCGGCGGGGTCCTTATCGAGCGGCAATGTACATCGTGATTTCAAAGCCAAAGCGATAATCGATTGCGGTCGGAGTTTCCCAGGTCATTTGCATGCGCTCCTCGATGAAGTGGTGATCAGGCCGTTGCAGCCGCTGCCTCGGAGCCACTATGCCTGGGATGGCGGTGCAGGCGGCTCGTCCGCGTCATTAAAGCAGGCTCATGATTTTCATGAATGTTTGTGCTGCGCTGCATCATGGATACACTACGCGACCAAACCTGGACACAATGACCGCATGCATCCCGCCGCCGCCGCCGCCGTGTCCGCCGCGCCTGTCGCCGTTCCGGAGAGCCGCGGTCTGAGCTTGCGGCTGCGGCTGAACCTGATCGTGGTGGCCGTGGTACTGGTGTTTCTCGCATCGCTCCTGTGGCTGCGGATCGAAGCGACTCGTGCCAGCGTCAGCGAGGAGATCGTCGCATCCAACCGCATCGCCACCCAGCTGCTCGAACGGGTCAGCTGGATCATCGCCAGCGGCGGACCACCGGCCATGCTGAGCTTCCTGCGTGAATTGGGCCGGGTGCGTGCCAACGACATCATGCTGGTGGATGACAGCGGTCGAACGCTGTATCGCTCGCCGCCGCCCACCTACAAGCAGGGACGCAGCGCGCCGCAGTGGTTCAGCACGCTGGTGGCGCCGCCGGTACAGCGCCAGGTGATCGTATTCGGGGATGCCAGGCTGACGGTTGAAGCGGATCCTTCGCGTTCCATCCTCGATGGCTGGGACGAACTCCAGCAGCTGGCCCTGATCGCGGGGCTCGAACTGATCGTCGTGAATGCGATCGTGTTCTGGGCCGTCGGACGCACGTTGCGACCCTTCGGTATGATCATCGCGAGCCTGGATAGAATGCAGGCTGGCGACTACGGTGTGCGCCTGCCGAGCCTGGCGGGGCGCGAAGCGAGCTTGATCGGCGCATCCGTGAACCGCCTGGGAGAGGCGATCGAAGCCAATCTGCAGCAGCGCATTGTCGCGCACGAGACCGAGCGACGCCTGGCAGAAAGTCGCGAGTGGGCGCAACGGGTAGAAGAACATCTGGAAAGCGAGCGGCGCGAGATCGCCGCGGAGCTGCACGATGAATTGGGCCAGTCGGTGACCGCCATTCGCGCGCTGGCAAGATCGTTGGACGGGCGCCTGCCGTTCGATGACACCTTGGGCCGCGACGCGGTTCGATTGATCGAGAGCGAAGCGGTGCGTCTCTACGATGCCATGCACGGCATGATTCCCCGTCTGACGCCACTGGATCTGGGCCCGCTGGGCCTCCCGGACGCGCTGCACGATCTGGTCCTGGCGATGGGCCGCCTGCACCCCGGTATCCAGGTGACGCTGCAGGTGCGCGACATGGACGCTCCGGTCGCCGCCGCGCCTGCCCTGGCGGCCTACCGCGTGGCTCAGGAAGGCATCACGAACGCGATCCGGCACAGCGGCGGCCGCTGCATCGTGCTGCAGCTGGCCCGGACCGGATCCGATCACATGACCCTGACCGTCGATGATGACGGTTGCGGCCTGCCGTCACCGGAACAGCGGCCGGCGCGCTTCGGATTGACGGGGTTGCGCCAGCGCGTGCTCGCGCTGGGCGGCACCTTCGATTGCGTCCGCGGACCGCTGCATGGCACGCGCCTGTCCGCCGTGCTGCCGCTGCAGGCGCCGAGCCCATGATCCGCGTTGTTCTGGTCGACGATCATGCCGTGGTGCGCATGGGGTTTCGCATGCTGCTGCAGGCGGCGGGCAGTGGCATTGCGGTGGTTGCCGAGGCGGCCGACGGGGAGACGCTGCTGGCTACGCTCGCCGGGTTGGTCGCCGATGTGATCGTCATGGATCTGTCGATGCCGGGGCTCGGGGGCCTGGAGACCCTGCGGCGCCTGCGCGCCCGGGATGGCGCCCCGCCGGTGCTGGTGCTATCCGCCCATGAGGACGCGGCGCATCCGCGTCGTGCCCTCAACGCCGGTGCCCTGGGGTATCTCAGCAAGCGCAGCGCCCCCGAGACGCTGCTCGAGGCGGTGCGGGCCGTGGCGGCCGGCCGGCGCTATCTCGATGCGCAGACCGCGCAGACGCTGGCGATGTCGCAGATCACCAGCAGCGGCAGCCCGTTTGACGTGTTATCCGAGCGTGAATTCGAGGTCTTCGAACGACTCGCCCGCGGACGCAGCGTCAATGAGATTGCACAGCTGCTGAAGCTCTCTCCGAGCACGGTCGGTACGCATCTGTACAACATCAAGCAGAAGCTCAACGCCGACAATCAGGCGGCGCTCACGCTGCTGGCGCTGCACTGGGGCGTCATCGAGGCCTGAAGGCTGAGCGGCCGGGCCACCGCGGTGCCGGACGCCTCAGCGTGCGCCCGGCAGATTGTCGATCGCCAGCGGCGGGAGCTGATCGGCCGGCTGGAATCCGAACACCCGCCCGTAAAAGGTCAGTTCGCATTGCAGCGAGCGACGGATGTTTTCAGGCCGGCGAAAGCCATGACTTTCACCCGGGTAGAGCAGATAGGCGATCGGCAGGCCACGCGTGCGCAGCGCCGCGACGATGCGTTCCGACTGGTTCGGCGGTACTACCGGATCCTCGGCACCCTGAAAGACGATCAGCGGCGCATTGAAGCCGTCGAGATGCTGCAGTGGCGAGCGCTGCTGATAGATGGTCTGGGCCTGAGGCAAGGGCCCGAGCAGCGAACTCAGGTAGTGGCTCTCGAACTTGTGGGTGTCGCGCGCGAGCAGGGTCAGGTCCGAGATGCCGTAATAGTCGGCGCCCGCCTTGAAGACGTCGCTGCGGCACAGCGCCATCAGCGTCGTGTAGCCACCGGCGCTCGAGCCGCTGATGGCCGTGCGCTGCGGATCGGCCCGGCCGGTGCGACCGAGGTGGAGCGCGGCCGCGATGACGTCCGCGACGTCGACGCTGCCCCAGTTGCCGTCCAGAGCCTTGCGGTAGGCGCGACCGAATCCCGAGCTGCCGCCGAAATTGACATCCACCACGGCGAAGCCGCGACTGGTCCAGAACTGCACCTTCGGGGCATAGGCGGGCGAGGCCTGCGAGGTTGGACCGCCATGCACCAGCGTCAGCAGCGGCGGCAGGGTTCCGGGCGTTCCCTGATAGCGTGGATTCATCGGCGGGTAGTAAAAGGCGTGTGCGCTGCGGTTGCCTGCACTGGGAAAGTCGATCGGTACGGCGATCGATACGGAAGACGGCGGGAGCAGCGCCGAGCCGGCGCTGTGCAGTGCCTGCGCACGGCCGCTGACCATGTCGATCCGTGCGATGGTCCGGGGTCCGTCGGCTGGAGCGGCGAGCACGGCAGCGTGATCGGCACCGAGCGGCGTCAGGTGCGCGTAGTGCACGTACGGCAGTTCCAGAATCCGGGCGGTGCCGCCGCGCAGGTTCAGTATCGCCAGGCGATCGAAACCACCGGCGCCAAAGCGTGCCAGTGCGCGGCCATCACCGAGCAACGCATAATTTGACTGACCCAGCGACCACAGCGGGCTGGCGAACTCGGCCGCGCGCGGCCAGACGGCGCGTACCGTCGCATCCTGCCAGGCGTAAAGGTTCCAGTAGCCGGTGCGATCCGAGATGAAATACAGGATGCCATCGGCATCCCACTGGGGGTCGAGCACGGACTCATCGTTGCCGCCGGCTACCGTGACCGCAGGTCCCAAGCCCCGGTCCGTCAGCTCAGCGACCTTGAGCTCGGTCGAATCCCAGGGCATATAGGGGCGATTCCAGCTGATGAAGGCCAGCCGCCGGCCGTCGGAGCTGAGTCGGGGGTAGGCGACAAAATCACTCGCAGCGTACAGCCGGTCGCCCGCAGGACGCGCTGCCAGCGGCAGGCGCACCAGCGCGTTGCGGACGCCGGCGGGATCGAGGTGGTCCTCGCACACGCCGATCAACGCCGGTTCGCGCCCCGGTTCAGGCGGCAGATACGCAAAATCCGCGTAGCGGCAGCCTGCGGGTGTCCAGGCGACCGCCGTGTCCCCGGCGCGTAGCCGGTACAGGCGCTGATCGGCATACTCGCAGTAATAGACCGTGTCGCCGACGACCGCGTAAGGGGCGCCGCCGTACTCGTGCACACGGGAGCGCACGTTGGCCGCGTCGGGTGACAGCCGCGTGATCGCTCCGGCCGCGGACCGGCTGAACAATCCGACGCGTCCATCCAATGCCGGCAGGGTTTCCGTCCAATACAGTGCGTCCTGGACGCCGCGCAGGTTGTCAATGCCGACCTGCCCGCTCGCCAGTGCGGTGGCATCGAGGGGGGAGGCCCAGGACCCAAAAGGCGCTTCCACGGTGGTCAGCTCCGAAGGCAGCAGGCGAGCAGCGCCGCGCCGGGCCCCGGATTCAAAGTATTGCGATGCCCCGGCGGGTGTGCGCCGGCATGCATCTGGCGATCATCGTGAGCGAAACCCGCGGGCTCGCTTGACCAAACAGCGGCAGTCGCACTTCCATCCGGAGTTCCTCGAGATCTGCGTGGACGTCGCAGGCGGCGTCCTGTGCATCAAGCGACGCTAGTTCCGGGAGTGACAATATCTGACAAGCTCCCATTGATCCAGGACTGTGGAGTACTCTGCACTGGATGTCAGCAGCCACGCCACATCGCAATCAGGACCCTGACATCCGCTGCCGTCGTGGCCGGGTCCACGCTGGCGAACCCGCAAGACGGGCGACAGCATGCGGTCGAGCGGCTAGAATCCGCGTGCGCCGGAATCAGCAGACGCTGTCCGTGGGGAAGACTTGAACACCACGCTACGCCATCGCTACGCATTGACCGGTTGTGCCGTGGGCCTCGCGCTGGGCCTGGGGGGCGCCGGGGGCGCCTGGGCCGAGCAGCCAGGCGGCGCCGAGCCCGGCGCCGCCGCGGGCAGCGCATCGAGCGAAGCGCAGATGGCGCCGCCGCGGGAAGATTTCATGTCGTCGTTGAAGCAGGCGATCGCGCTGGACTACGGTCGCGAGGTGGTGCGCGGGCACTTCGATGTGGGTTCGCCGCCCGATGCGCATCGGTATTACTGCCTGGTCGACGACAGGAGCGGCAAGCGCCAGGCCAGCGCCGTGGCAGGCCAGCCGGTGCTGCGCGCGGACGGGATGACCGGCATCAAGGCGGGTGCCGTCGCGTTCTACAGTTGTGCCAGCGCGGAACAGCAGGGCATTCTGGTCACCGCGGGGTACGTGTTGACCGGCGCTGCGGCCGGCGCGGTCACGGCAGCGTCGCGGGCGCAGAAGGCGGCGGGAGTTTCCGCGGCGCCGGCGAGCGACGCAGCGCCCGACGTGGCCGTGCCGGGCACGACCGGCCCGGAGAGTGAACTCGTCGCGCTCACGAGCACCTGGGCCGATGCCATCCGGACAAGAAACCTGGCCGGGTTGGAGGCCCTGGTTGCACCCGGTTTTGTCCTGCTGGACTGGGACGGCGGCGGGCGCATCACACGGCCGGAGTGGCTGACCAAGTACGTGCAGGGCTACGACTAGGGCGAATACCACCACTCCGCCATCGTCGCGCGGGTCTACGGCAGCGTCGGCATAGTGACCTCCAAGTGGTATTCGCGCGGAGTCTTCCAACGGCAGCTCATCGAGGCCCACGGGTATGCCTTGGACGTCTGGCAGCGAATCGCCGGTGGCTGGCAGGTCGTGTCCCGCACGACCGTCACCCTGCCCGGCAAGGAATAACGCTACCGTGCCAGTCAGGTCCGCGGACGAGCGGCCCGAGCCTCATCGTGCCAGTGCAGGCGCGCCCGGGCGAGATAGGTGTGCGGCGCCGCCAGGAAATAGGCCAGCGACGTTGCGCTGGAGAAGCAGTAGCGCTTCCCGGAGTCCGGATCCAGCCAGTTGAGGGAGCAGTCCGCGGGGATCCTGACACCCGCGGCGAGACCGATCGGGTCAAGGCCCGCAAACTCTCCATGCATGAGGCCCGGCGGAGGCGTCAGTGCTTTCCAGATTCCCGCGCGTGCAGGATCGGTGGACCTGGCGCCGTGGGCGATCGCCGCGGAGCCGAACGCGCCGGCTTGACCGTCGCCGCCGACGGCCGCTGCCGGGCCCACGGTCAGAGTGAGCCAGCTCGCCAGCAGCAGCGCATGCGGCCGCGCGCGGCACTTGCCGCGGACTACCCGTGGGAGCAACCTCTGCGCCGTTCGCATGACATCCGCACCACCTGAAACCTGTAGACGCTGGAGGATACCCCATGGAAAAGCGCAGTGAACAGACCTGTTTTGGCGGTCGCATGGGTTTCTACACCCACCACTCGGAGTCGACGCAGTGCGATATGCGCTTCGCCGTCTACGTTCCGCCACAGGCGGAACGCGCAGCCGCGCCGGCGCTCTATTACCTGGCCGGACTGACCTGCACGGAAGAGACGTTCATGATCAAGGCGGGGGCACAGCGGCTGGCGGCCGAACTGGGTCTGGTACTCGTGGCCTGCGATACCAGCCCGCGCGGCCTCAATATACCCGGGGATGCGGACAGCTGGGATTTTGGCGTTGCCGCCGGATTCTATCTGGACGCCACTGCCATGCCCTGGTCCACGAATTACCGCATGGGGCGATATGTCAGCGACGAACTGCCGGCACTCATCGAGTCTGAATTTCCCGTGCGCCGTGACCGGCGCGGGATCTTTGGTCATTCGATGGGCGGGCACGGCGCGCTGGTCACGGCGCTGCGCCACAGTGCACGCTGGCAATCGGTCTCCGCCTTCGCACCGATCTCAAACCCGGTGGCCGTACCGTGGGGTCGGAAGGCCTTCACCAACTATCTGGGGCCGGATCGCGAGGCCTGGCAGGCCTGGGACGCGTCGGTGCTGATGAGCCGCCGGCCGTATCCGGGGCCGATCCTCGTGGATCAGGGCGAAGCGGACCAGTTCCTGGCCCAACAGCTGCAGCCCCAGGCGCTCGAGGCGGCAGCGGCCGCTTCGGGACAGGCGTTGACGCTGCGCCGGCATGAGGGCTACGACCATTCCTATTGGTTCATCCAGACTTTCGTGGCCGATCATCTGCGGCACCATGCCAGGCAGCTGCTCTAGCGTGTGGTCACGGGACGCAGCGGGGGTCTGGTGGATCAGCCTGGGACATTTTCGGCACATCGTTGTGACGCAACAGACCCAATGTCAGGGAACCCCCGCTCACGGCCCTCCGGCTTTCAACATAAGGCCTTGAAAACAATACGATCTTCTTTTCGCGTCGCTGGCACGACTTCTGCTTGATCGGAGTTCGGATAACCCCGCCGGCAAGACGGTAGGGGGCGGGGCACAACGACCAATGGGATGCTGAGGAGAAAGGTCATATGGATTCCAAATTGAAGAACCAGCTGCGGATTTGCTTTGCCGCCTTTGCGCTGACCGCGATTTCGGGGGCGGTGATCGCCGACGAAGTAGCGGATCGCGCCAAGGATCCCAATCAGTGGGCCGCACCGGGGGGCGATCCGGAGCTGACCCGACACAGCCAGTTGAAGGACATCAATACGACTAACGTGGCTCGACTGCAGATGGTGTGGTCGCAGTCGAGCGGCACCCTGCGCGGCCATGAGGGGCAGCCGCTGGTCGTTACGGTGGACGGCACGCCGATGATGTACATGGAAAGTGGCTGGCCTAATATCGTCCAAGCGCTCGACCTGACCAGGCCGGACCATCCGAAAGCGTTGTGGAAATACCAGAAGACCACGGACCGGGATGAATCGGCGGTGGCACGCGCCTGCTGCGATACGGTTAATCGCGGCATGTCCTATGCGGACGGCAAGCTGGTATTCGGCACCCTCGATGGCTTCGTGGTGGCACTGAATGCCAAGACGGGCAAGGAAGTCTGGGTCGTCAAGCAGGCCTACCCGGACAAGGGCGAAACCATTACGCCGGCGCCCATCATTGCGGACGGAAAGGTCATCATTGGCTTCGGCGGCGACGAGTTCGCGGCGCGCGGCCGCCTCACCGCCTACAGTCTCGCCGATGGCAAGAAGGTCTGGGAATGCCAGAGCACCGGCAGCGACAAGGACGTCTGCCTGACCGCCGCTACCAACAAGGCGCACCCGGAATACGGCACCGCCGGCTCGGATCTAGGCATCCACACCTATCCGGGCGACGAGTGGAAGCGTGGTGGTGGTGCGTTGTGGGGCTTCTACAGCTACGACCCGGAGCTGAAACTGGTGTACGCCTCGACGGGTAACCCGGGTCTGTGGAGTCCGTCGTATCGCTGCGGCGACAAGACGCACGAGGAATGCAACACGGGGAAATGGGACAACAAATGGTCGATGACGATCTTTGCGCGCAAGGTGGATACCGGTGAGGCAGTCTGGGCCTATCAGATGACGCCGTTCGACCAGTGGGACTATGACGGCATCAACGAGAACATGCTCGAGGATCTGAACGTTGACGGCAAGATGCACAAGGCACTGATCCACTTCGATCGCAACGGCTTTGCCTACGTTCTGGATCGCACCGACGGTACGCTGCTGCGCGCCAACAAGTACGTCACGACCAACTGGGCGGAGAAGATCGACATGAAGACCGGTCGGCCGGTCAAGGTCAAGGAGCATTCGCCCTTCGGCCCGAACGGCAACGTGCAGGCCTGCCCGTCGGCCATGGGTGGCAAGGACCAGCAGCCTTGCGCGATCGATCCGAGCGAGCCCGGCATGGCCTATTGCCCGACCAACAACTGGTGCATGGAAGACGAACCGCAGCAACGGTCGCATACCCAGCAGGGCACGGTGTACGTGTTTGCCAATGTCTATATGTACCCGGAAAAGCCGGGCACCACCGGCAAATTCAAGAAATTCAACGTGCTGACCGGCCAGACCGTGTGGGAGATCCCGGATCCGTACCCGAACTGGGGCGGCGCACTCGTCACGGATGGCGGACTGGCCTTCTATGGCGACCTGCAGGGTGACTTCCGGGCCGTGGATCGCAGCACGGGCAAGGTCTTGTGGGAGCGGCGCCTGGGCTCGGGTATCATCGGCAATCCGATCACCTACAAGGTCGGCGGCCATCAGTACGTCTCGGTATGGAGCGGCATCGGCGGCTGGATCGGGCTGCCGGTCACGGCGGGCCTGGATCTCAGTGACAAGTTCGGCGCCATCGGCGCGACTGCGATGACCAAGGCCGCGAATCTCGACAAGATCCCCCAGGGAGGTACCCTCTATACCTTCCGCGTGGAATAATCACGGGTTGATGACCTATCGTTGACAAGTGGCTGGTAAACTGGCCTCGCCCGGTGCCCAGGATGGCACCGGGCGAGGCGGTGTGAGGGAGGCGCAGGCACCGCCACACGTGCGCGCAAGCTCGCGGATTGAACCGACCGGCCCGTGCCGGAGTCAGAGCCTGATAACGACGCTGGATGGGGGCGCGCGCATGATGCTTAAGAGGTTTGGTACGGCCATTCCGGCCTTGGTGTTGGCCTGTGCCTGCGCCATGCGCGGCGGGGCCGCGCTCGGCGGCGACGGTGTCAGCGTACTGCGCGTCTGCGCCGACCCGGGCAACATGCCCTTTTCCAATAATCGGGGCGAGGGCTTCGAGAACAAGATTGCCCAGGCGATTGCGGATTCACTCGGAGCCCAGGTTCAATATTATTTCCGGCCCGGGATCGAGCGGGGCATGACCCGAACCACGCTCGGCGCGGATCAGTGCGACGTGATGCTCGATCTGACCGCGGATGCGGAAGGCGTGCTGTCGACGTCGCCGCTGTATCGCACGACTTTCGTGCTGGCGTCGCGTACCGACCGCGCGCTGGACATCAAGGATCTGGACGACCCACGGCTCAAGAGCCTGAAGGTCGGTGTCTACCAGACCTCGGCAATCCGCGAGGCCCTGGCGGAACACGGGGTGCAGAGCAACACGGTGATTCATTACCTCAGCCACGATGCGGATCTGGTCGCGGCCGATGAGCCGGTCAGTCAGATGCAGCAGCTGGTCGACGGGCAACTCGACGTGGCGGCCATCTGGGGTCCGTTTGCCGGTTATTACCAGGCCAAGAAGCACGCCGCGGTGACCATCACGCCGGCGAATCTCATGGACGACGAGGTGCCGTTGCAGTTCGACATGACCCTCGCCGTCCGCTCGCAGAATCGCGCGCTCAGGGATCGGATTGAGCAGGCGCTGCAGCAGCAGCGGGATAAGATTCGCTCGATCCTGGTCGAGTACGGCGTGCCGCTGGTCCAATGCGACACCTGCCTGATCGCGGGTGATCTGCCCGCACATGGCGCCTATACCGTCGCCAAGCGCAAACCCCGCTACGCTGCCGATCAACCCGCTGTCACCATCGCCACGCTGGAGCAGTGGCTGCGCGAGGGTGCCAGGGTCAATGATGAACTCAATGATGCCGTCATCGCCGACGATCCGCTGCGGGTCCGGTACCTGGTGGAGACCCGGCATGCCGACGTCAATGCGCGCGATCGGCAGGGCTATCCGCCGCTGCACAATGCCATACGCCGCATGTCCTATCGGTTGGTCGAGTATCTGCTCGCTCATCAGGCCGACGTCAACGGCCTGGACAGTGACGCCTGGACGCCGTTGATGACGGCCGCGTGGGTCGACGATGGCGAGGTGATTCGGCTGCTGGTGGCCCATCACGCCAGCCTGGCGGCCAAGAATCGCAATGGCATGACGGCCTTGGCCATTGCCTCGCAGTACGGCAAGGATGTGGCCGCCGTGGCCCTGGTTGCGGCCGGATGCAATGTCAACCAGCGGATCGGCAGCGGCTATACGCCGCTCATGCTGGCCGTAGCCGGTCAGGCCGGCCGCTCCGCCAAGGCCCTGATCGACCACGGTGCGGACGTCAATGCCCGCAATGGCGGAGGAGTCACGGCGCTGATGATTGCCGCGGCCTCGAATCAGGACGATATGGCGACGTTGTTGATCAGGTCGGGTGCCGATGCGACCAGCCGCGATGAGAACGGCCGGACCGCGCTCAGCATCGCGCGCGACAAGGACAGCCAGGCGGTGATCAAGGTGTTGGAAACGTCGGCGCCCGGGAATGGTCAGAATTCGGGCTAGTCGGCGCCGCGGACGTGTCTTCGTGAGGAGAGTGAGAGGATGAGGAGCAGCATGGTGGCAGCTGGAAGAATCGCACACGGGTTATTGGCGCTGACCCTGGCGCTGGGCGCCTGGGCGCAGGACGCGGGCGCGCCGGCAGCGAGCCCCACCGATGCGACGCCGCCGCCACCCCCGCTGCCGGCGGGGCAGATGACGCCGCTGGACCGTGAAAAGGCCAGCCCGCAGGGCACGCTCAAGAACCCCTACCACGATGACAACGCCGACATCGTCGCGCAGGGCGAGAAACTCTACCTGCAACACAGCTGCAACGGCTGCCATGGCGGTAACGGGGGCGGCGGCATCTGCCCGCCGCTGATCAATGACACCTGGGTCTACGGCGGCGACGATGACACGCTGTTCCGTCTGGTCACACTGGGCAGCATAGATCTGCAGGCCAAGGGCTACGTGCGCAAGGGGCGCGAAAACGTCGTCGCGCCGATGCCGTCGATGGGTCCGATCATCAGCAGTGACGACGAATTGTGGAAGATTCTGGCCTTCATTCGCGCTCACTACGACGGCAGCCCGTCCAGGAAATACGGCACGCCGCCCGAGCCGCCGCCCAGCGCGGATGCCTCGTCGGCCGATGCGCCCGGGAGCGCGGTGGCACCGGCGCCGGAGGCCGTGAGCAAGTGAAGGCATGGCCGCGGCGTCGGCGTCGCGAGGTGACGCGCGAGTGCGCCGGCGCACTGTGTCACAACTGCCACGCCGCTGTGGCGGGCATGACCCGCAGATGGACGCGAGGGTTCCTGGCGACATTGAAAGCTGCTTTTGTCGTCAATACTTGGTCGCCGAAGTTACGGACCCGGGCTGGCACGTCAGTTGCTTGAGTTCTTTTGCGGTGCGCTGTTGGACGCGGAACCAGAGAGGTGATGAGGCCATGAAATCGAGAGCTGCAATCGCATGGGAGGCGGGCAAGCCTCTGACGATAGAAGAGGTTCAGGTCGACGGGCCGAAGGCCGGCGAAGTGCTGGTCAAGATTGTGGCCACTGGCGTGTGCCACACGGATGCCTTCACCCTGTCCGGGAAGGACCCTGAAGGCCTGTTCCCGGCCATTCTGGGCCACGAAGGCGGAGGCATCGTGCAGGAGGTGGGGGCCGGGGTCAAGACTGTGAAGGTCGGCGACCACGTCATTCCCCTGTACACGCCGGAATGCGGCGAATGCAAGTTCTGCCTGTCCGGCAGAACCAACCTGTGTCAGAAGATTCGCGTCACGCAGGGCAAGGGTCTGATGCCGGACGGCACGACGCGCTTCTCGATCGGCGGCAAGCCCGTGCTGCACTACATGGGGACGAGCACCTTCTCCGAGTACACGGTACTGCCTGAAATCTCCGTCGCGAAGATCAACCCGCGCGCCCCGCTCGACAAAGTCTGCCTGCTCGGCTGCGGGATCACCACGGGCATCGGCGCGGTGCTGAACACCGCCAAGGTGCGGCCCGGCTCGACGGTGGCCGTATTCGGCATGGGGGGCATCGGTCTGTCCGTGGTGCAGGGTGCGGTCATGGCCAAGGCGGGCCGTATCATCGCCGTGGACACCAACCCGGACAAGTTCACGATGGCCAAGGCATTGGGTGCCACCGATTGCGTCAATCCCAAGGATTACGACGGCGCCATTCAGCAGAAGATCATCGATCTGACCGACGGCGGCGTCGATTATTCCTTTGAGTGCATCGGCAATGTCAACGTCATGCGCTCGGCGCTGGAATGCTGCCACAAGGGCTGGGGCGAATCGATCATCATCGGCGTCGCCGGAGCGGGCGAGGAAATTCGCACACGGCCGTTTCAGCTGGTCACCGGGCGCGTCTGGCGCGGGTCGGCCTTTGGTGGGGTCAAGGGTCGCTCACAGCTGCCCGGGTACGTGGAGCGCTACCTGCAGGGCGAAATCAAGATCGATGAGATGATTACGGAAGTGCTGCCGCTGGGCAGCATCAACAAGGCCTTCGACCTGATGCATGAAGGCAAGGTCATCCGTTCGGTGATCCGTTTCTGAGGGCGGGTGTGGCAGTCCGGCGTATATATATGCGGGCGGACTTTAGCGCAATAAGGGTTTGCCGCAGGCGGCACGGCCTAACCCCGGGCGCGCTGCGCATCTGTTGCCATTCGGCCTCACGCGGCGGGTCAAGTCCTCAGGATCTGGTTCATGGTGCTTTGCGATCGACGGCCAACGGAGTAGGCTCTGCGGGTGCATCGGGTGGCAAGGGCCCGGAAGGACTGAGCGGGTCGGAGAGGGCGAGCCGTCGCAGGCTTCGACCCTGCCAGTCTCTTCCGATCGATAAGAACATCAGCGCGCGCCGGCATGCGGCGCGACGCGCGCGGGAGGGTGGCATGCGATTGTCTACGGACAGCGAACACCATGCGCGGCTGATCGAGATGACGGTCAGGGATCGTGCTGGTCACGTGCAGGTCGCGCAGGCCGTGCGCCGGTCCTGGGACCGTTGTCTGTCCTCCTATGCACTCGATCCCACGCAGATCAAGAAGCCGCTGGTTGTCGACTACCGTGATCTCGAGGCGCGCCGCAAGAGTATCGGGGCGGTTCTGCCGATTGCGCGCATCGAAATGCTGGGCCTGTCGCGGCTGATGCAGCATACGCAGTACGGCATCATGCTCACCGATCACGACGGTGTCATACTCAGTTACGTCGGCGACGCCGCCTTTTCCGACACCGCGCGTCGCAGCGGTTTTCAAGAGGGCGCGATCTGGAGCGAGCAGGAACTCGGCACCAACGGCATGGGCACATGCCTGATGACGCGCGAACCGGTGATCATTCATCGCGCCGATCATTTCCTGACACAGAACACCGGCCTGACCTGCTCCGCAGCGCCGATATTCGATTTTCAAGGCCAGCTGATTGCGGCGCTGGATATCTCGGGCCGCGCCAGCGGCGCACAGGAGCACACGCTGGCGCTGGTCGATATTGCAGCGCAGAATATCGAAAGCCGGGCCGTACTGCAGGCCTGCAAGCACCATCACATCCTGCGTTTCCACCGCTGCGCGGAGTTCGTCAGTACGGCCGGCGAGGGCGTCGTGGCCTTCGACGAGGCGGGCATGGTCATCGGCACCAACCGCAGCGCCTTGGAACTGCTGGGGATTGCCGAGCACAAGAACCTGTGCGGGCGGCCGATCTCCGCGGTGCTGGATACCACGGCGGCGCACCTGCTGCATCTGGCCTTGCAGCGCGGCTGTCGGCCCGAAGCACTGGCGACGCGCGCGGGACACCGCAAGCTGTTCGGCATCGTGCAGCCGCCGGTGGAAGAGTCCCACGCCGCATCGAAGTCGGCGATGGTCGCGGTGACCGCGGGCGCCAATGCTCTCGATGTGATGCGGCCTTCGGATCCGACCATGACGCGCAACATTCAGGTGCTGCGCCGGGTGCTCAATCGGGATATCTCGGTACTGCTGCTGGGTGAAACCGGGACCGGGAAGGGATATTTTGCCAAAGCGATCCATAATGCCAGCCGCCGCGTCGACAAGCCGTTCGTGGTGGTGAATTGCGCCGCGATACCCGAACTGCTGATCGAGAGCGAGTTGTTCGGATACCGTCCCGGAGCCTTCACCGGGGCTTCGCGCGAGGGCAATATCGGGCGTGTCCTCCAGGCCAACGGCGGCACGTTGTTCCTCGATGAGATCGGTGACATGCCGCTGGCGCTGCAGGCGCGGCTGCTGGCGGTGATCGAAGAGCGCGAAGTGGCCCCGCTGGGCGGCGGCAAGCCGATCCCCGTCGACATACGCATCATCAGCGCGACGCATCGGGATCCGATGGAAATGATTGCCAAGGGGCTGTTTCGCGACGATCTGTACTATCGTCTCAACGGCGTTTCCATGACGATGCCCGCGTTGCGCGAGCGTACCGATGCCGTCGACGTGGTGCGCCATTTGCTGCGGATCGAGGCGGGCGAGCTGTCGCAGATCGAGGTGGACGAGGCGCTGGTGCAGGCGCTGGCGCGCTGTCCGTGGCCCGGCAACCTGCGCCAGCTTCGCAACGCCCTGCGCATGATGCTGGCGCTGCGCAGCTCGGATCATCTGACGATGGCGGATTTCGACAAGCGCTGGCTCACCGGCGCCGACGGCGGCCGGCCCATGCCGAACAATGAAGACGAGATGCTCAACGCGGCTGAGATCCAAGCCGACGTGCTGGGTCGAGCCGAATGCGCGGCGCTGCGCCGCACGCTGGAAGCCTGTCATTGGAGTGTGAGCGCTGCGGCGGCGCGCTTGAATCTGAGCCGCAAGACCATTTACCGGAAGATGCATCGCCATGGCCTGGTGCGTCCGGAGCATGACCCTTCCCATCACGCGGCAGCCGGCGTGTGACCCTGGGCCGGCACCGTCGACGTTCAACGAGTCAAATTTACTGTAAGGAGTTCCGCTAATGAGTACGCCAATCTCAATTCACCCGTCGGTCGACAATGGCATCAAGCCGGCGGCGGCGAATTTCGCCGGCGGTACCCTGGTGTGCAAATGCGCGCAGCAGCCGGTGAAAGTGTCGATCAAGTCACAGACGGCGCACAATCACGCCTGCGGGTGCACGAAGTGCTGGAAGCCCAAGGGGGCACTGTTCTCGGTGGTGGCGGTGGTGTCGCGCGACAAGCTCAGCGTCACCCAGGGTGCCGATAAACTGGCCATCGTCGACCCGAAGGCGGCCATTCAGCGTCATGCCTGCAAGGGGTGCGGCGTGCACATGTACGGCCGGATCGAGAATACCGCGCACCCGTTCTACGGCCTGGACTTCGTGCACACCGAATTATCGGCGGAGAGCGGCTGGGCGGCGCCGGGCTTTGCCGCCTTCGTGTCCTCCATCATCGAAGGTGGCTTCGATGCGTCGCGAATGGGCGAAGTGCGCAGCCGGCTCAAGGCGCTGGGGCTCGAGCCCTACGACTGCCTCAACCCGCCGCTGATGGACGCGATCGCGACCCACAATGCCAAGGCCTCCGGCGTACTGAAGAGTTGAGCCGTGCCCGTCCCGGGCGGGAGGTCTGCGCCCGCCCCGGACCGTTCTCAAGACCGCCGCGGCGTGCCAGCCGGCACAGGCTGGCCCCGGCGGCCACGCTGGCCGCGGCCCTGGCCTGGGCGTGCACCGGCGTCGCGGAGGACAGCGCCGGCGAGCTCGAGCAGATCGTCGTCATCGGCACGACGCCGATGCCGGGCAGCGGCGTCGACATCGACAAAATCCCGAGCAATGTCCAGACGCTAGCGGCGCGCGATCTGAGCCGCGATGGCGGCCCGGCGTCGCTGCCGGGCTCGGCGGCTCGACGCCTGGCAAATGTCACGCTCAACAATGAGCAGGGTAGCCAGTACCAGCCTGACTTCGTGTTCCGCGGCTTCGAGGCCTCGCCCATATCCGGTATCGCGCAGGGGCTCGCCGTGTATGCAAATGGCGTGCGCGTCAACGAAGCCTTCGGCGATACCGTCAACTGGGACCTGGTGCCGCAATTCGCCGTCGCGCGCATGACCCTGCAGAGCAATAATCCGGTCTTCGGCCTCAACGCGCTGGGCGGAGCGGTTACGCTCGAGATGAAGGACGGATTCAATACCCGGGGCGCGCACCTGAAGATTTCCGCAGGCTCTTTCGGGAACCTGACCGGTTACGCCGAGTATGCGGAACGCTCGGGGGATTTCGCCGTCTATGCCGCATTAGGCGCCATGGAGGACGGCGGTTTCCGCTATCACTCACCGACCTATCTGCACCAGGGCTATGTGGACCTCGGCTACGAGCATGTCGATACGCGCGTGCACCTGGCGCTCGGCGCTGCGGACAATACTATCGGTGCGGTGGGGCCCACGCCGGTGCAGATGTTGGCGCAGAATCCGAACACCGTGTTTACTTTTCCGCAGGCGATGCACAACACGGTGGCTTCGATTGAACTGAGCGGCCTGCATCAGCTCGCCGCCGGCCAGTGGCTGAGCGCCAACGCCTATGTGCGCCGGTTCCAGCAGCACCTGGTGGACGGCAATACCACGGACGTGCAGTCTTGCGCCAACGATGCACAGTTCTTCTGCCTGGAGGGAACGGATCGGTACCCCGGCGATCTGCTGTACGACTCCAATGGTCATCCCGTCCCGACCAGCGTACTACCGCCCGGCGCTACTCCCGGACAGATCGATCAGACCCATACCGCCACCACGGGGAGCGGCGGCGCCTTGCAGTGGTCGAGCCAGCAGCCGCTGCGGGGGCGCGACCAGAATCTGGTCATTGGAATATCCGTCGACCATGGGGAGACGCTCTACCGTGCGCAGGGTCAGCTCGGTACCTTGCTGCCCACACTGGAAGTCCTGGGCACCGCGATCATCATTGATCAGCGTCAAAGCAGCACCGCCCAACCGCCGATTCTCGAGCCGGCGCTGGTCAGCGCCAGCAACGATTACGCAGGGATCTACTTCACGGATACCGTCAATGTCACCGCTGCCGCCGCCTGGACGCTGAGCGGCCGTTACAACCGGGCGCGGGTGTCGCTGCGTGATCTGGCCGGCGACAGCGTCAATGGGGACCACGAGTATCAGCGCTTCAATCCGGGTGCCGGCTTGAGCTACAGGTTCACACCTGCGGTAACCGGATACGTCAATTATTCGGAGGCCAATCGTGCCCCCACACCCGCGGAATTGAGCTGTTCAAATCCGAACTCTCCGTGCCCGCTGGACTCCTTCCTGGTCTCGGACCCTGCCTTGAGCCAGGTCGTTTCGCACACCATGGAGGCAGGCCTGCGTGGCCATTTCGCGGCGGCGAACGTGTCGCGCCATGTCAATTGGAACGTCGGTGTGTTCCGGACGGATAACCGGAATGACATCATCCTGCTTGCCACGAACGTCAACGGCTTCGGCTATTTCAGTAACGCCGGCGCCACGCGCCGCCAGGGTCTGGAGAGCAGTCTGTCGTACCGATCAGACCGCTGGGATGTCAGTGCGAGTTACAGCCGGCTCGATGCCGTCTTTCGCGACCGCCTGCTGCTGGGTTCCAACAGCCCGGCCGCGGATGCGCAGGGCAACATCTCGGTACGACCCGGCAACGTCCTGCCACTGACACCGCGACATCGCTTCACGATGCAGGCGGAATACACATCGACGGCCCGCTGGCAGGCGGGCGTCGCGGTGCGCTTCGTCAGCACGCAATTCCTGATTGGCGATCAGTCCAACCAGGCGCCGCCCCTGCCGGGCTACACGGTGGTCGATCTGGACGCCGCGTATCCCGTGGGCAAGGCGCTGCGCCTCTTTGCCGCGATCAACAATCTGCTGGGCCGCAGCTATTACACTTACGGAGCCTTCACCCGGCTGGACGGCCTGCCTCCCAATGTCAATCTGACCGACCCGCGCACCTTTGGGCCTTCGCCCGGGCGGACTTTTGTCCTGGGATTCAATCTCGATCTCGGCGGCCACGTCGAGTAGGACGCGGCCGTATTCGGGGCGCAACGGCTCGCGGGCGATCAGAGCCGCTGTATCGGAATGGTTACACAGGCGCCATCGGGTGGCGCCTCCGTGTCCTTCGGTCCCCGTTGTTGCCTCCTGGCAACGTTTTAACAGATTGTAAATCAAGCAGTTTTCTCAAGTGCGGTTACTCCGCCGATTGGCATACGGCTTGCCTGCTCCCTGGCTAATAGGGGGTCGTGAGGTGTCGTCAAAGCTTCAAGGCCCGCGCATGGAACCTACAACGACAACCATGAGGAGCAAGGGATGAACCACAGCTACACCAGGCCAGGCGCGATTGCCACGATTGCCCTCGGATTAGCAGCATTGTGTGGCGCCATGTCGGCCCAGGCCATCGATCTGACCAACGGGGACTGGAAATTTTCCTTCGACGGCAACGTCAACGTGGATTACATCTATTCGAACTGCGAGTCGGCCTCGTCCGTCAAGACGATCGTGGATGTCGGCGGCGCGTGCGTGGGCTCGGTCGGCAGCAGCAGTGTCTCCAGCGTCGCCAACGGCTTGTTGCCGGCGGCCTTCACCTTCGGTGTGTCCACGACTCAGAACGGGATTGATATTGCGGCGCATCTTGGCCTCTACCCGGGCATCGTCGCCAACGACGGCGGTAGTCCGAATATTGAGGCGCACGCGCCCAACAATGTCGCTTTGGGCACGACCGGGATGGACGTACGCCAGGTCTACATGACCTTCGGTAACAAGGACATGGGCACCTTCACGCTCGGCCGGCAGATTGGCCTGTTCGAATCGGACATCATTCTCAATGACATGACACTGCTGGGCGTGGGCGGCCCCGGCGCGGCGGCGACGCCGAATCCAGCCAACACGACGCTCGGCGGGATCGGCTTCGGCTATCTCTACACCGACTGGCTGGCGCAGATGGATTACACGACGCCCGACTTCAGCGGCGCCAACCTGACGGTGGGCATCTTCAGTCCGCTTGCCTCGTTGACCGGGCCAGGCGCGGATGCTCCCAAGCCCGCGCCCGGTTTCCACGCCAAGCTGGCCTGGAAGGGCACGTACGGTGACCTGAAGGTGGCCTTGTCCGCCTCGGGCATCGAGCAGCAGCAGAAGTACGTGCCAACGCCGACGACCAGCGGCAGCTGGCAGGGGTCTGCTGGCGACGTGTTCGGGAAGTTCGACTATCAGGGATTCGAACTGGTGGCCGGGGGCTATTACGCCCAGGGCCTGGGCACCACTGCACTGTTTGTCTTCGGCGCTGACGCCAAAGGCAATGCGCGCACCTCCTACGGCTATCTGGTCCAGGGTACCTACAAGGTGGGTCCGACCAAGTTTGGCATCAACTACGGTGTCAGCCGCCTGGCGTTTGCGAATAACGCCGACCGGGCGAGTGCGCCGTTCCTGGTGGCGGTGAACGAGAAGGTGACCGGTGGGCTGTACTACGACCTGACCAAGAACCTGATGCTGCTCGGTGAAGTCAGCTGGGTGCAGGATATTGCTCATGCCAACAGCGTGGCCGCCAATGGCAGCGTCGGCAACAGCAATACGGGCGTCACGGGCAACGTCGGCGTATTTCTGGCGTTCTGAGCCGCGCTGGAGCCTGGCGTTCGTTGCCGCGAACGTTTGCTGGAATGAAAGGCCGGCGCCGCGGGGCGCCGGCCTTTCTACTGCGCTGGCCGCAGCCAGCGCGCGGCCAGTGGCGGCACCAGCAGCAGGCTTACCAGGGTCGAGGACACCAGGCCGCCGAGGATGACCACGGCCATGGGGCCCTCGATCTCATGACCCGGCTGGCGCAGCTGCACGGCCACGGGCAACAGCGCCAGGCCGGTCAGGCAGGCGGTCAGCAGCACCGGCGTGAGGCGCTCTTCGGCGCCGCGCAGCGCGGTGGCCAGATTCCACGGACACTGCTCCACGCGCACCAGGTGATCGTAGTGGGAAATCAGCAGGATGGTGTTGCGCGCGGCCATGCCGAACAGCGCGACGAAGCCCACCATGGCGCCGAGCGACAGCGTGCCGCCGGTGAGCGCGACCGCGGCGACGCCGCCAATCAGCGTACTGGGCAAGGCGGCCAGCGCCAGCAGTACGTGGCGCGCCTGCGCGAAGGCCAGTGCCAGCAGCAGGATGATCAGCACGCCCGCCGCTGCGGCATGCAGCAGCAGTTCGCGGGCCGCCGACGCCTGGGCCTGCGCGGCGCCGCCGAAGCGCAGAAACACACCGGCGGGCAAGGCCACGCGCGCCGCAATGGCCGCGCG